>Ga0210040_10000036_pt1 | contig 373710 bp, 324 predicted proteins | sample CryGeyCG12114_NA_FD_185462 | JGI IMG/M metagenome (GOLD analysis project Ga0210040, IMG submission 185462) | Groundwater microbial communities from aquifer - Crystal Geyser CG19_WC_8/21/14_NA (SPAdes) (version 2) | ecosystem: Environmental > Aquatic > Deep subsurface > Groundwater | place...
CCCAGGTAGCTCGTTTGCCGAAGTCTCTTGTGTACGAGCGCCAACCAGTCATGCGGCTGGTGACACTCTTCGCCATCAGCGTTGCGGCGTTGTCACCGATCGTGGCTATAGTCGTGCTCAATGCATTACGTGGCAATGCTTTGCGGCTTGGACTGATGGCTCTGTTCACGATTGTCTTCTGTGTACTCTGCAGCCTTTTCACTGGTGCAAAGAAGACTGAACTGCTGGCAGCGTCAGCTGCGTGAGTACTAAGCTTCACACTCTTTTAATGGAAATCTAACAGTTGACAGGTTTGCCGCCGTTCAGGTCGTGTTCATCAGCGGAGATGATTGCCCTGGACGTTCATAGAACATAGCAATGTGTGTGCGGATAGAGCGGTTTCTGCCCTCTCTCGAGAGTGTTCTATATGACACTGTGCTCGGGATCTAAGCAAAGGATTAGATCGTGAGTAACAGCACGATAAGAGAGATCTTTGCTTGTTGCACCGTGTATCAGGGCTTGCTTTACGACCAGCCTTCTCACAAATTAAGTCTTATCTGTACGAATACCACGCTTGCTACAGTATGAATCAGAGCTTGGTTTGCGAATATCGTTCACACAGCCTGAACCGTTTCGATACTAATCAGTTGATTATCGAGCGAAGCCATGGATCCACTATACTGGTCGAAGCTGATATAAGGGTTGAACTGATTGATGTTGAAAAAGATGATTAGCGTTGCTAGTAGGACTCGGTCGATTCTCAAACTGGGCGAAGCGCCGATTGGAGGATGGTTGACGGTGCGCCCGTGGTTCGCGTTGTCCTTGGGGTCCGTTGGCAGAGCTAGCTGTGGTTGTGCAACGTCGCGTGCGTGTACGGTGACTTGCTTTCAGTCAAGGGAAGTAGGTGTTGAGAACTGAGACTGGTCAGATCCGTATGTAGAAGGCGAGCTGAAGGGAAGGGTTACCAGTGGTGATAGTATCACCGACCAGGCGGTTGGCGATGTTGTCTCCGTGTCGTTGGAACAACTTTTTGTTGATGTAGACCCACACTTTGACGGATCGGTCCAATGGGATGACTTCCTGCACTTCTCATTGGATTCTGGTATGCACGTGTATCGATTGATGGTCTGATGTTCACTTGCATCAGTAGATAGGCGGGCATCGAGATAAGAAGCTCCCCTTCGAAATACGTCGGTCAGGTCCGAGTCTCATCGACACACGATTCTTCTGCCCTCAAGCTCGAGTGCCTTGTCACTAGAGCTTGCTGATGATGAAGGGGAAAACCTTAGGGTGAACCACGTAGAAAGGTCACACCACAAGGCTCAGCTGGGCATGGTAGTAAACGTACAAGTCAAGAACCCAAACGACCACTCCACTCGTCCTGGAGGCCGTGCAGATAGTGCGTCGGTGCGCTAGAACAGAGTAGGCAGGCCAAGTGGATGAAGAAAACAAGGATGGTTGCGATGGCATATCATAGAATGGATAGAGTGTTGCTCGCTTGTCAGCCAGCCAGTCAGCCAGCCAGCCAACAAGGAAACAGTCCTCGCCCATCTACCCACCCACTCATCTCGCAAATGTTACCCCCCCAAGCCCCCTCATAACAGCAACCCGCCCACCGCATGCGCCACCGCCAGCAGGGGCAACAGCGCCCTCCACGCATTCATCCTGCCCCACTCCCTAATCAAGCGCTCGGTCTCGGCCCTCTTATCATCGACATCCGCAGTCTTGGCGCCATCCCGATCAACCTGCGTCTCCTGCGCCACGACCTCCTCGACGCGCGCATGCAGCGCGCTATTAATCGGCTTGAGCGCCGTGAGCGTAAACACCATGGCGCCGGCGCTGAACGCGGCGGCCAGCGCGTAGCACGTCCTCTTCACCGCCACGCTGCTGCTGTCCGTGGCATCCGACGATGACGGCACCATGACCGCGCAAAACGCGTAGCACAGCGCCGCACTCATCGTCGCCGGCGGCAGCGCGTGCATGCCCTTGCTGAACAGATGGAACCACTGGCGCAGCAGGTAGCTCGACGTCGCGGGGCTGCCGGTGCCGGCGTCTCTCGCCGCGCGTAAGGGCGCGATACTCGTCGCGCCCGCGTCGAGCACACCCTCGCCCTCGTCGCCGACACCGCTCGACAGCGGCTGCGTGGGCGCCTTGGTGGTGCGGAACCGTGTGTCTTTGGCGCCGGGCTCGAGCGCGAGAGGCGGGAAGAGCGGCGCGTCGGACGGCAGCAGGAGCGCGGGGATCGCGGCGTAGGAGAGCGTGAGGCTGCCGATGGAGAAGGTCGTGCTCAGGCACAGGCCGAGCGAGGTGGCGAGGAGGAGGGAGGGGGTGGTGGTGGACATTTTTGGGGTCGGGCGAGATTTGTTTGTTCGTTAAGGGATTTGGCTGAGTGCGGGCGAGATATAGTCTGAACTAATGATCTCAGTAAGTCAAGTCAGTAGGTAAGAAAGGGTTTGTAGTATATCGTTAGCAGTCAGCACGTTTGGTCGAGCACTTGTAAGACGCGTATTTCGAAATGCCACGATGACGGCCACGCGCCACGAACGTCATACATTTTGTCAGAAATTGACATGTGCTCATCATATATGGCGACAACTATCCGAGGTATAACGATGGGTTGGAATTGAAACTAGGTCTACAAGTGCACTCGACAGGAGGATGTGATGAGCGGAGAAAGCAAGAGATGAGGTGGTGCGGAGGTCGTGTCTCAGGCCCTCGCTACGGTGCAAAGCTCCCCAAGATATCCGTGCCCCAGCAGTGATTAGCACAGTTTATCCTTAAGCAATGAGGAAGTACGATCTATCGTATTATACAGATACATATTCGTCCCGGCGTTCTCTCAGATTACGGGTTCGAAGCTAATCTGGACCTCTCACTCGCTGTCGGTCTCGTAGTCGAATTCAGCTGGCATCTCAGCTTCTTCGCCACCTTCATCATCTTCGTCCACTGCCGTCAGCACACCGGCCGCTTCCGCAGCGCCGGCGCCCACCGTAGCGGGTCCAGTCTCACCAATGCCTCTAACAGGGGTGACCGGTGCTGCTGCGCCCGGTCCTTGGGCAGTCTGGCCAACCGCTGGGGCGGGTGGGACCACCTTCTTCGACACCGTGAGGGGGATGATGTCCCGGTCCTCGTCTTCTTCTGTGTCAAGCACTACCACAACACCACCAGTGACAGGCTTCTTGACCGGTTGATATCGCGTATCAGGAAAGGAGAGGTATTTTAGTTGTGCAGGTAGAACTCTGCTCATGTTGGAGAGTTCATACCCTACCTTCTCCTTCTCCCTCTTCTCCTTCTTGCTCTCCTTCTTCTCCTCGTCCTCTTTCTTGTCGTCCGTAATGGTGGCGTCGTCGTCCTTGATGGCTTCGTCAGTGTCCATCTTGTCTTTCTCCTCCTCAGTCTTCGATTTCTCGAGTTGCGGTGTTGCGGGCTGGTCCACATCCATGCTGTCTCGGCGTTGCTGCTTCTCCTTCTTCGCGGCTCGCCTCTTGGCTTGAGCCGTTGTAGAAAGAACCGCGGTCTTAATCTTCTCGGGTCCAGTGTCTACCTTCGCCGTCTCCTCGGGGGGATAGTCGAACAAACTCGGTCTCGTGTTGGAGTGGAACTTGAAAACTGGAGCCTCGAGCTTCTGGTCCACCGCGATAACTGCAGTGGGTGTGAAGGACAACGAGAGGAAGTGGGCAAGAGGGAACCAGTACCAATACTGGATGAACACGGCCATTCCGATTATGCCCGGCATGTGCAGGTTGCCAGTCTGTGTTTGCAAGCTGATCGTGCAGTTTCGACCACCGGCATCAATGATACCAAGGGCCATAGCGCAGCCGAACTTGCACATCGCGTCTTCGTGCCTGTCACCGACGATTTTGATCATTTTCTTGCGGATTTCGCTGACCTTGGGATTAAGCGCGTCGTTTTGCTGTACCAGAATCATGGCAAGAGCAATCAGAGCACCTTGACGAACGAAATCGGTCGGGTCCTTGAGCATAGGCTCGAGCAGGTCAATTGCCTCTTCCAGACCGGTACCGGCGCATGAGATACCTAGAGCCATCGCAGCACCATATCGAACATGCGGGTTGTATGACTCGGCGAGGAGCTCGACCATTCGTGGCACCGAGGTGTGCTTGCGGAAGAGGATGAAGCCTAAGCTGAGGACTGCAATTCTGCGGACGTCATCGGACACGTCGCTGACTGCAACGTGGAGGAGCTTCCGGACTGCTTTGTTGCTGCCGGTACCGACGTAGGCCATGGCAATTGTCATGATACCGCCATAACGCAGAGTTGGATCGGGGTCATTGAGGAGACCCTGGATCACTTCGTCGGCGCCTTCTTGACGACCATACATGATCATCGCCATACCCATGGCGAGACCGCGTACAATCTTGTCGTGCTGTGTGTCATGAGCATATTGCACCATGTCGGAAAGAGCGCCAACATTGCCTGAACCAAGCATGACAAGACCCATGGAGAGACCAACAGCCTCACCATTGACAGCGGAATCAGAATACAACACTTGCTTCAGATCATCGTACACGGACTGGTCGCCGCAAGCCATGCCTGCAACTCCAAGGCCGAGAGCGCCACCATGCTGGACGATCTCGTCTGTGTTCTCCTTGAACTTGTTTCGGATGAAATCAACAGCCTTGCCTTTGTGATTGGCGCAGACCAGGCCATAAGCGTAAAGTGAACCTCCTTGGCTGAAGGCGGAACCTTGCACCGGCCCAGCCGAAGGGCCTTTTGGCAGATAGGGGCTCAGTAACCGGTCCACGTGGTTGATGTTGCCTTGGTGGATGACGCCAAGAGCTGCGGTTGCGGTGAACTTTGACCAGTTGATGGCCTTGCCCAGCCACTCGAGATTGTCCCTGAAGAAATTGTCGTTGGCAGTCTTAGCGTGCATGAAGCCGGTGGACAATGTGGTGGCGGTATGGTAGATGGAGTTCCTGGCTTCCAGACTGTCCTTGATCTTGTTTAATATCGAGATGTCGACGCGGTTTGACTTGTTGAGGAACTCGATGTTCAGGTGTATCGATTTGAGACCATCAAGAATATCTCGACACGATTTGACGGCCTCTTGCTGGTCCTCATCTTCAATGGTGTTGGTCTTCGACTTTGCTTTTGAAGCACTAGCAGAGTCCTGTAGTTCCGACTGTAGCTGTTCACCCGCCTTTTCTTCGTCGTCCGTCTTTTCCGTCGACTCTTCCTTCTCTTCTTCGGGAAGCATCTCAGCCAGCTCCTCACGTACCTTGCGCAGGAACTCTTGAGTACTGTTGTCGTAAAGGTCGAAGGAAATCTGGTATGCGACGGCCAATGATCTAGCGTCGCCCTTGTTGACGAGCTTGCGCAGGATGTCGGAAGCCAGAGAGTGCTGGTCGAGGTAGACGACGCACTTGGCAATGGCAAAGTAATCGGGCGAGGGAATGTCGTTGAGCAGCTCCAGAATGAGCTTGAGGATCTCGTTCCGCAGGCCTCGCTCTTGCACGACGCTCATGCAAATGTCCAAGACGTACTCCATCAATTCTTCGCTGGCATCTTTCTCGTCCTCGGAAGCTCGCAGGATGACCCTTCGCAGGATATCGAGATTGCGAGCTTCAACGGCGATACCCACGACTTGTCTGTATCTTTTCTCCCGGAAGCACTTCTCGAAGAGCCTCTCGATGACGGCATTCAGCTGTTTCTGCAGGCCTCTTTGCTGGATGATAGACTCCGGGCTCCCCTCAGGACCGACAAACTCGCCTTGTAGCGGGTCGAAGGAGGCGTTGGTGTCTTGCCTTGACAGTAGAGATTTGGATGGCAAGACCGACTGCGAAAAGGGCGTGACTGGAGAGGTCAAGCTGGCAGACATGCTCGCAGCGCCTTCTGTCTGAGCGAATGTGGTGTCGAGCTGAGCCGGCTGGGAGGCAGCTGCCAAGGTCGGGTCCTTGTTGGCGGAGAGGGCGATGAAGGTATCGATGCATTTGGATATGATGGTCTCCTCGAACTCGCCAGCCCGATCCAGCCTGAAGTGTTTGCCTGCTCCTAGAGCAAAGGCCATGCTTTCATTGTATTCTTGCAGGTGGTAGTACACTTTCGACGCCACAATAGCGGCCAGAGGGCGATCTGCGAACGACTCATCTTCGTACAGCGCTTCTCTGCGATGGGTTAGACGTGCTTGTTCGTGAGGGGTGCCATGCGTACATCTCGCCTATTGCTCCTGCAATTTCAGTCCATAGCAGATCGACCTGACTGTCCAGCTGTTTCAGGGCGAAACTCCTCAACTCGGGCTCTGGCTCTGAGAGGAAGCCAATGAGGCCTGCCGCCGACACAAGGCCGACCATGTTCTGTCACTCGTAACTGTACCGATGGTTTGATGAGGTGAACACGCGACCGACGGATTGTGTTGTATCAGTAGATGATGACGATGGCGTGTGATTGATCGATGGCGAGGGTCAAGTGCCACGGGAGCAGAAGCAAGTACCAGGTAGATATACTAGTACAGACGTCTTCTCGAAGCTGGAGAACAGGGAAGAAATGGAACTAAAAGGCAGTCACGCTCAAGGTAAAGTTGAATGAGTGGCAGTCTCGACCTGACCTGTGAAACACGCATCTGCGTTTCCTTTAGAATGCGCCTGCAATCAACACTCCGCGATACGCCATCATGCAGAAGCCTATCGCTGACATAACAAGGCTGCCGGCACGCTCTCGAGGCTGAGAGCCTGCCGCGGCAAACTTTCCTGGCTGAAATCGATGCAACCAGATGCAGAAGGCAGAAGAATATCTCATTTAGGGTATCAAGGATATTACAACGTCGTAGATGGGTAAAAATACATACTCGCTCCTCACCATGCTCATCCATGCCAGAATGCTTCTCCCCCGCCATCACCTCACTCACCCCACGCTGCCCTTCCTGCAGAGCAACCGAACATTATCGACCAACCCCGTCACCATTCTTTCCACCTGATTATTAGGATCCCCCCTTCTCAGCCTGTCGATTTCCTGTTTCAACGACTCCGTTGCCACCTCCACCTCGAGCTCATGGTCTTTGTGATCCGACCCATCATATGTGACCTGAGTTAGGTCAACCTGGTATATCATATGCCGGTAGCTGACTCGATCCTTGTTTCGACCTCGACTCTCCGCCAGGTGTGTGAGATGCTCTTTTTGCCCCTCCCATCGCGTTTCCAGACTGATTGAGATGCGGAAGTCGAAGTCGAAGTCGGGATTGTAAATCTCCTTGTCCGCCACCCGAGTCTTGATGATCTGCGCCGTTACTTCGCCCGTCACTTTGTTGGTCGTGCGACGCACCCGCACGTCGCGTCGATGCGTTCTCCCTGCCGCCTCGTTGATCCACCCCTGTAGATCGGGGTTGAGGCGTGCCTTGCCTTCATTGCTAAGCTCATAAAATTCATCGTTTTCTTTCGGATGGTTGTAGAGGATTTCGATCCTACTAGGGTCGTGGAGCCTGGCCTTCAACGCTGCTTCCGTCAGAGAGTTGAGGTACACGTTCAGCGCTCTATGCTGGTCCTGTCTTGTGTTAGTTCAGTCAGGCCAATGGCGCCCAGGCAGACATGACTTACCTCATTCATCGAACTTTCGAAGCGCGTGTTGCGTCCACCCTCACGTAACAGCACCTCAGAATCGACGTCAGGAATGGAGTGACGCTCTCCACTCTGCCTGTTCCGGATTGTTCCCACTTTGGCTTCAATCTCCCATGTCGATCCCACCGGCGCCGGCCGGACGGCAATGATGCTGATGATCCAATCGCAGACCTTCCGCGTCAGGTTCTCGAACGGGACGACGTTGGCGATAGACGATTCCCAAGCTTGACCCTGAGCTGGTGGCGGGGCCTGCTGCGGAGGTACCGTGTTGCCGTTCAGTCGAGGGGCCACGCTTGTTTCCTTCTGCGGCAATGGAGGTGGTCGTTGTTGGATCTGCTGTCTCGGCCTTGAATTGGGTTGAGGTGCATCGATGAACCGAAGCGGCCTGTTGCCACGCGCCGACTGGGCCCATCTGGGCATTACACCACGCGGACGCTTTTGTGGGGGTGGTTTGGTATCCGACAGATGGCTTGCACTTCGTTTGAGTGACGATTGCGCGTCAACAAGAGGTGGGGGCTCATGAGGGGTAACTGTTGGCAAAGGTGCTGGACTTTGACGGACGGCGTGGTCTGGCGAGGCTTGGTGCTCGTGCATTGAAGACATGGAAGTGGAGGAAGATAATAAAAGAGGTTGAGAAGGCGCGACTTGACGGTCGAGCGAGTTTTGGTGGCTCATTGTCGGGTGGTTTTGTGGTTGAACAGATACAGGTGGCGTATTCCCGAGCGTTGGCTGAAGTGGTACTGATGGTGTACTCCCAAAGGACGTTTGGCTGCCTCTTTCAATTGGCCTTGGTATTGTCTTGGGAGAGACACTCTCACTCCTTGACCGCTCTCTTGTATCGTAGGACGATGGCCTTGGTATGGCTTCTCTGGGCTGTTCTACAGGGGCGGGGTGAGCGTAATGATTGTTGTCCTTGCTTAATATTGAACTGATAGAGCCGACCGAGTTTCCACGCATATGATAATCGGGATTTCCTTGAGACGGCGGGCGTGCTGAGTTGGGAGATTGCCTCGGGTAGCTGAGGGGCGGGCCTAGTGGTGTTGCTGGGTGACTCTGGTAAGGGTGTGATGGCGAGATTTGACGTGTCTGTGAAGGCGGCAAACCGTTTGCTTGTGGGGGAGGCGGTGACTGGAACTGTGGGTAGCTGGAAGGGTAGCTGTTCTGATGGTGTAGGTAGGCGTGCTGCGACTGGTAGCTCTGAGCATGGGCTGAAGCTGACCCCGGCGTGGGTGGGTGGTGTGCTGATGGAGAAGGCGACACAAAGGCGGCGTTGTGAGTGGGCGCATTAGACGGGGGATGGCTCGATCGTGGGGTGTACACGCCAGCGTGGCTTCCAGGACTCGGTGCGTAGGCTGACTGAGGACCTGCGCTGGGAGTCGAGGCGGAGGCAGAAGTGTTTGGGTGAGGTGATTGCATGGTGAAGTAGCCAGCACCGGCGGAGGCGGCGGCAGCAGCAGCAGCCCCTCCCTGTGCTTGCGCCCTGGGGTCTGCTGTGTTGAGTGGAGGCCCATACGATGTCGGCCTGGCCGAGCTGACATCGGAACCCGGCGTGTGCTCTATGCGACCATCATAAGACGAGTGAGGCGTGTGGCTTGAGCCTGAGATTCGAGGAGCGGCCTTTTGACTCTGCGAGTCGTTGAGCATCGATCGAAGATCCATCTTTGGACCCTGCTCCCATCAGCCCTGACAGCCCTGACAGCCCTGCAAGCCCTGGCCGATGCTTCTGTGTAACCCAGCGCAAGGCTCAAAACAAGCTTGTCCTCATGTCAATCGCATTCTCGTCGAGACTACGCGGCGAGGCACTGGTTGACATGCCAGAAAGTGATGCCAAAGTAGGCCAAAGTCCGGTTCGCAATATTTACGAACTTGACCGCACCGCAGCCTGCAGGCGCGTCAAGGCCCAGGAACTTCTTAACTTCTCCGCCGCACTCTGCACCACTGGCACACCACCCAAGACTTGAGGACTCCGCACCAATCTTCCTCTACCAGAACTTGAATTCGAGCTAGTGACTACGCAATCAAACATGAACAGGCTAAGAGGGTGCTGGTCTGAACAATATCTAGGAAGTTGTTGCTACCTTCTCGGCAAGCGCGCCATCATCACGAGCAATAATCATGACATAGCCAGGAATGACCACAAAGAGCTCTTTTAAGCTATCGACATCTTCATGCCGCCGTTCGCGCAAACTACACTGCCTGTCGTCCATTTGCACTCGTCCGAGCAGAGCATGCCGATCGTTGCCGCGATGTCGTCCGTGAACCCAGGTCTCATCCCGCCCATACCTTCCTTCACGATCCTGTCGAATTCCTCTGTGTCACCACCTGCCCGCGCTTTCGTCGCTGCATCGCCGTTGTACCGACATAGAGGTGCAGCATCAACGTATTTCTGGTTCTGCTTCCAGAACGTCTCACCTGCTTGAGCGTACATGTCACCCCACACAGGTCCAGGATTCACGGCGTTGACTATCCCGAATTGGTCAGCAAATGTGCCTTCATACATCCTAAACCGGTGACGCCTGGTGTTAACATACCTGTAGCATTCTCGGCCAATTCTCTGCTCCACGTTCGCGTCATTGCTTCCAGTGCCGCCTTCGTGCCAGCGTACACTGACTGTCCTTCGTAGCCGATAGAAGACGAAACACTCGACACATTGACGATCCTGCCTGATCTGTCTTTCGGCAAGTAAGGTGCAACCGCTTGGGTCAGCAAGAGAGGTGCAAGCACATTGACACTGTACATTTGGTGGAACTGGGACTCCTCGATAGGACCGAGCTCCGCGTCATTCAGAGTCTTATTGCCGGCAATCCCAGCATTGTTGATGAGGATGTCGATCTGGAAAGCACCAGACCTCGGGTGGGAGAAGTTGTTCTTTGCGGTTGCGATGATGTGAGGTACACTGCGGCTTGGATCGCTCAGGTCAGCTTGCACGGACTTGGCCACGATGCCATGCTCGCTCTGCACTTTCTCGCAGAGGCCTTTGGTTGGCTCGGCAGATGAGTCAGAGGTGAACACCAGAAGCAGACTGCAGCCTTTCGCTGCAAGATTCTCGACTACAGCAGCACCTATCCCTCTACTACCTCCTGTGACAATGCCGAACTTGCCTTCATGTGGCCTGTATGCCTGTTGTCGGAGCAAGTTGGTGGATGGCGTCCTTCGATAGTCCGGCCTTCCTGCCATTTCTACTGTTGACAAATTCGCTGAGCCTCCAGGGAGCAGGATATGTCAGTGGTCGTAACAGGCAATGTAAACGTGATAAGCCTCCAGACAATCCTAGAAGCCCTGTTGCTGGGGGAAGGTATCATTTCAAGCGTAGAGGACGACTGCGCTAGCACGGTACTGGTTAGCGCGTATCCGCCCACATTCAGCTTGAGGCTGGCCAATCGACTTTTCGTGCGGCTCAGCATCCAAGCTTCAATTTTCTACTCTGTCGACTCGTACTCAGCTGCAGTCAACATGGTCGACGTAATACCTGTCTCGTCTTACCCATCGCATATCTCTCTTCTCCCTTCAATACAGCAATGCAACCTAACCAATCTCCCGGAAAACTATTTCCTCAAATACTACCTCTATCATGCCCTGACATGGCCACAGCTTTCCTTCGTCGCGGTCGTGCGAACTGCGAAGCCCACCACATACCCTAAGGTCGTCGGTTATGTCTTAGCAAAGATGGAAGAAGATCCTAGTGATGGCGTGCAACATGGTCACATCACGAGTCTGAGTGTCATGAGAACGCACAGAAGGCTAGGCATTGCCGAGAAGCTTATGCGGAACAGTCAAAGAGCCATGGCTGAAGTGTTCAACGCCGACTATGTGAGCTTGCATGTTCGTGTCTCGAACAGTGCCGCGTTGCATCTCTATCGGGATACGCTTGGCTTCACAGTCGAGAAGACCGAGGCCAAGTACTATGCTGATGGAGAAGACGCGTATGCCATGAAAATGGATCTCAAGAACATGCAGATCAAGGATACGCCAGAGGCTGAAGACCAAGACGAAGGTGACGCTGTGGGGAGTGCGGACAAGAAAGAGGAGACGGACACCACAGATGATGCAAAGGAGAAAATGGTCAAAGTCAGAGTCGGCAGACGACAAGGCGTCACTGATCTCGTCGAGAAGAACGAAGGCACAGGAGCGTCGTACTAAATCTCAAACAAGAAAAGACGGCTATCCTTGGAGCGCCCCAAGTAACGACAAAAGCTACTACAAGGCGGCGTAGTGCAGCCACTCTAGGCTACGACTCAAAAGAGTAAGCACACCACAAATCAACAGCAAGAACACTGAATGGTAAGTACCCTCCTCTGCTTTCCTGATCCCTTTTCGATGATGATCAACTCCTTCAAACGATAACTGCTTAGCTCACAGAGCAATGAAGTCACATCAAAATTCAAGCTCAACAATCTGAGACACATCTTGCATACCAAATCCATGACATTCACTGTTGCACAAGCGCTAACTTATCAAAGCATAGACCCCATCGCCAGGCCCGAGCATACCGGCATATCGGTCACCCTCTATGCCACCTAGTACCGGCCTTTCCGCTCCATCTTCGCCTCCCAGACCGCCCCCTTGAGCATGTCCTTCACAGGCTTGAGCTCCCTCCTGACCTGCTTCCGCTCTCCACACTCAAGGTAACCCCTCTCACCTCTTATTCTTGCAATCTCCTGCGCATGGAGATCCTTGACGAGATTCTTGGCGGCATGTCTTGCGTCTTTTCTGGCGTGGTGGGCACCTTGGCTGTAGGAGAGGAGAGATGTGCGGAAGACCTCAAGATTGGAGAGGACGGCAGCCTCGGTGTTTGAGCCAGGAAGACGCGACTGCTTCGTGTACTCGAACGGGGCTTTAGATGTCGTTGGCGTGTATCCTGGTTGTGTTTCCCTCAAGATCGAGGGCTTGGAGGAAGCGCCTGTACTGTCTTCGTACGATGGAAGTTCTTCGAAATCGACCATTCCCCTCTGAGCTTGAGCTTCTTTCTTCTCGTCTGCTGCAGAGGGATCATCGTACACAACACCTCGTTCAAAACCTCGTGTTTGTGCATCTGGCTCAGCTGCGTGCGCGGGGGGCATTGTTCTGTGACCCAGTTGGGCCCGCGAATCAATCCCATGGCTGGCTAGTTTGACCTCTTGGATAGCGCCAATGAGGGATGTAATGTCTGCTGCTGGCGCATGCTGGTTGCGTCGGCCATATGATCGCTCGGTGCGTGCTGCTCTTCTGTTGTTGCAGCACATTGTTGTTGGTGCGGTCTAGTATTCGTTGAGGGGGGTACTCTTGGAGGTGGATCGATGTGCTAGCTACTCCCTGGTTGGTTTCTGTTTTTGTTCGTTGTATTGGGTGGCAACCCTACATCAGCATTGCGACAGACACGAATCTATATACCCTACTCCTACACAGCTCCCGTACGAATACCAACATGCGTGTTGCCCGTGGATAGCTAGACTGCCATCATCATACCTCGCGAAAAGCCAGGCATCCGTCATCACGTTCAGATGAATTCATCCGCGATGAGGGCATAATCCCGACGCTATTCCCGAAGATGCTCAAAGTCACGAAGCCAGCTGAAGCTTAAGCGCGAAGGCTGCACGGGCCGTTAGCGTCTAAGCCCGTTTACGGCCGAAGCGAGCAAGAAGGGTTGACCGCGTGCTCTCTCGTGCGCGAGTCTGACGAGCGGGATCTCTAGTGTTCCTGTTCTTACCTGTGCACAACTCGAATGACGGATGCGTGCGTACGAAGAGCTTCTGTAGCACGGCCTGGGCGTAGGTTGCACTGCGAGACACGCTTTTGGTAACTTGGCTCAGCACTGACTTCTCCTGCAACAAAGCTTGCTTGTGGAGAGGTGGTTGTTGTGATGCCGTGTCGTGTCCTGACGAAGAAGCAAATACAGAGAGGTACGAAGGTTTTGTATCTCCAGGTAATGGACGTCTGAGAAGCTAGAAGTGTAGCAGTCACTTTGCAAGAGCTGAACTCGATTCTGCAAGACCTGGTCGAGTTCGCCGTTTCTCCTTCCCATGTGCCCACGTCGACAGTGTCGTTACCGCCGTCGCTAGTGCAGCTTGTCTTGACCGTTGGGTACCAGACCCTCCCTTTACCTCGACTCGTATCTATCTAGACTCTTTTTCTGACAGATCTCAAGCATGCAATGGCGCAGGACACCTCCGATTGGCTACTGAGCACGTTCCCCCATCTTAGACTACTTATCAGGGAGGAATACTTAATTCTGGTACCTAGCCTTCCTCAGCCTACATGAAAACGAGGAGCCGGAACGCTGAGCATACAGCCATTGCCCATTATGTCTCATTGAGAAATCGCCACTGACTGCTCCTGCATTCGAGCACAAGAATCGTTGTGTAACTTGCTATCCCCAAGTCATGATGACGACATTCCTGGGCAGACGTGTTCCGTTGCGAAGGATATATGGCCAGCACATGAGACTTACCTGCCCCGTCAATGATAATAGATACACATCACTCGCGTCTGCTCCAACTTACCTACCTGCTCAGATACACTCACCTAATTCAACACGAAAATTCGCAACCTTCCAACCGTCAGCCAACATGGCAGGACTCATAACCGGCAACAAGTTCGACCCTAATAAGGACATTCCAGACCTCAGCGGCAAGGTATATGTCGTCACCGGTGGCTCAGCGGGAATTGGATATGGCATAGTGGCACATATCCTCCAGCACAACCCTGCCAAAATCTATCTGCTATCCAACAAGGAGGAACACGCCGCCGAAGCTCAAGAAGGGCTCAAGAAATGGGGTGACAGCGACAAGGTGGAATGGCGCCAATGCAACCTCGAATCCCTCAAGCAGACCGACCAAGTCGCACGATCACTAGCGAAAGACCTCGACCGCCTGGACGCGCTGGTCTGCAACGCGGGCCTCGGCGTCGGCGTCTACAACGAGTCCGTCGAAGACCACCTCGACACGCACATGCAAGTCAACCACTTCGCACAAGCCCATCTCGTCTTCACCCTGCTCCCGATCCTGCAGAAGACCACCGACAGCCGCATCGTCTTCCAGTCGTCCGACGTCCACAAGGGCGCCCCCTCCTCCATCGCCTTCGAGTCCATTGCCGAGATGAACCAGGACATCGGCCCGACCTACCTGTACGCGCGCACGAAACTCGCCCAGATCCTATTCGCCCGCGAGCTCGTCACGCGCATCAAGAACGGCCAGTTCGGCCAAGTCACGCAGACCCAAGGCCTGCCCTTCATCAACGCGGTGCACCCCGGCGGCGTGCTGACCGACCAGCCAAACCAGGCGATGGAGGCGTACGGCACGCCCGCCAAGATCGGCTTCATGGCCATCAAGCCGTTCATGAAGAGCCCCGAGGAGGAGGGCTGCAGGCCCGCACTGTTCGCCGCAACGAGCGCCGACGTTGCGAGCGAGACGATCCAAGCTGCGTATATTGTGCCGGATCGCAAAGTCACGGAACCCAGCAAGCAGGCGAAGGATGAGAAGCTGGCGCAGAATTTGTGGAAGTTGACCAAGGAGGTCTTGGAGTCGAAGATTGGGAATCTGGACTACAGCATGTGAATTCGAAGCGCGAAGGACCGATTGGCTCTTCTGGTAGCCTTTTTGTTTCCGTTTGGTCTGTTGTATTCGTTGTTACACTCGCTTTAGTCGAGTTTCTTATGTATACTACGCCTTCAACAATGCTTACCCACTACAGTCACCTATCCGGGACTCATGCAAAACCTCAGGCACAAAGTCCACGCATCCGGGTCCGCGCTCATGTCGTGGCTAGTGCCGCAGTGATGTGTGTATTCGTTTAGCATAAATCTGTTCGTGACGCAGGTCAACGTGTCGAACCTCTCTTATCTGGGCCAAGGCGTTGGTTGTGCAGAGGCGGCTTTCGCAAGAAAAAACCTCGCTTTGGTGGGGGGGAATGGGCCAAGTATAGAATGAACCACTGATTCGAGAACAGCCCTTTGTCTCAGTCGGCGCCCACATCTTAGCTGCCACTTCAAACTTTGGGTAGATATCCGCTTCTGCTTCATAAGCATCGATGTCCTCGGCATTGGGTTCAGCAGGATCGTGTCTCCGTCGTCAATACAATCTTGTGGTTGACCTTCGTCCATGTAGACCTCAGCACAGACGGCTGCTTTGTCTTGGCCCACACCGCACGCGCCGTTGCGGACCCTGCAAATGCTGTACTGAGCCAGCATAGTTTCGTGGGAGGCTTCACGTTTGCTTCAACGGCGGTCAGTCTTTTCTACGAAGTCATGAGGTGGGAGAAAGCCCTCCTCTTCCGCGGAAAGTTCCCGTAGAGGAGATTCAGAGCGCTGTGGGAAGCAGGAGAAAAGCAAAGAGATTCCGCGCACCGTCCTTCGGCACCGTGTTGGCGATGCTAGACGTGGCCCATGCTTGATGCCCCTGACGCTCTGATGGACCGACGAACCTCACTGATCGGAATGCGTCTTACCACGCAACGAACTCAAGATTACGGAGGATGTCCCGGCTTCCCTGCGACAGTGGAGGACAGGCTAACCAAGCGCATCGTTGTCCGTCAAGAGAATGGTACAAGATCCTCCTCTGTTCGACCGAATGACTCGTAACAGTAGCGCGGTAGCCGAAACTTGCACCCAAAAATTGCCACCTGGCGCCGTTGGCCAGATGAGGTGGAAGTGGCAAGGTTGACCCTTTGGCCTCATTTCCCGTGGCGGAAGTTGTGGCAAGTCTGCCAGGGTATCTACAAGTACGGTAATGGCAATATCACGTGGGAGCTTTTGTGGCAAGACAGAGTCCTTGAGCAGGCTTGGGGGGTAGACACTGTCGCAATTTAGACGTACCGTACCTATAGTGTACGATGGATCGTCGGGATGGGGCACTTCGGTCGCGACGTCAGCGGGGCTTTCAAAGCTATCACATTGCTCAAGTTGTGGCGTTCGATCCTGCATCCTCGATGCAAAACCGAGTAGACAGAAGTTTCTAGCATTCTGCGAGTAAGAAGTCAAGCTACACACCCTTGTCGGGTGGCACAGTACCGGTTGTGTACCATGCTGTGAAGTCCGTGAGCGCAGGACACTGTTGGGCGTGGGTGGCTAAGCGCCGAGCCTATATCCACAGAGATACGAAGTAAAATGACAAGGTACGAAGCATGCAATGTTGGGCCCCGAGCACGCTTTTTCAACATCGGGTGGGCCAACGTCTACGCTACTGCCGTTCACAGCAGGCATGCGGAATTGCAACTACACTGGGAAGAGATGCGGAGTTACAAATCCGCAGATTTTCCAGCCAATAATCGTGGAGAATCGAGGGGTTGTTCGCCACGATCGAAGATGAAGAAAGAAAATCGAATGCATGAGGGTAGGCTCAATGTACAATCAACCCCATTTCGATTTACATGTTCATCACACTGTGAACTGGTCTTGCAGCTACCAGTCTTCGCGGCTGACTAGGAAGGCTGTAGGTTCACTCTATTGAGCATCGTGTCTCGTGTGTTCCGCTGGCCCATTCTGCTTATTTCTCTCTGCACGCGGCGGCTCCTCTCGACGCATCGCACTGAGCACTGCTGACATCACTTTTCTGCGTCGCGAGAGTTTGGCTTCTAACGACACCATTCCTTCCTTCCTTACTGCCAGTGCCGGTGCCAGTGATGAGCAGAAGCCCGAGCTCGTCTTCCAACACGCCCAACACGCAGTCCAATGCAGACAGCACAGCGCTTACTTGTTCGTCAGCGGGACCCTTGACGAATTCGTCGAGACCGCGGAAGCATGTGACGACAGCCTGTGTGCGGTGCCGGCAAGCGAAAGCGAGAGTCCGTTCCCCAACCCTTTTTGATCGCGCAGCTCAACTTGATTGCGCCTGGTAGAGAACACCAACTAATTAATGGTCTCGTTCATAGTGTGATGGCAACCAGCCATGCGCAAGGTGTGCAAATCGGAATGTCGCCTGTATTTTTCGGCCGAACGAAGACGAGCGCAGCCGGGCATCAACGAAGCGAAGGCTTGCGGAACTCCAGAGCGATAGCCAACTGTTGCATGACCTTCTTCAACATCTCCGTGACAATAAAGATGCTGGAGTCGGTGGCATCGTGGCGCTGATTCGCAATAATGCGTCTTTGGAGGAGATCAATCAGCACTTGTGCCAACTTACTAATGAGGCGACATCGGACGAGAGAGAGGTCAGCCCCGACATAGAAGAAATGCGAACCCGAATCGGTACAGCCATATTGCAAAATATGTCCTCCACGAAGAGTCAGCGCACATCGCAGACCAGAGCATCCGCATCTAGCTCACGGAACGTACTCAGCGTTAGGAGGTTGACCGATACACCGATCCACCATGTAGAAGCAGCGCCTTGGACTCAAGTCACCCACGACGACCACATGGTATCCCATTTAGTCTCATTGTGGGCGACCTGGGACAACGCTTTCCCCAATGGGGTCGTCTTCGAGCTTTTCCTGCGCGACATGCGATCGAAGAATCTGAAGTCGACCTTCTGCTCTCCGTTCCTTGTCAATTGTATCTTAGCAGCGGCTTGCTTGTATTCTGACTACGATGAAGCCAGAGCCTATCAAGGCACGACTTCTGCTCTGATGGGTCGGTTCGTGAAAGAGGCGGAGAAGCACCTGGAGCAAGACGAGTTCAAAACAAACATTACCAATGTCCAAGGCCTGTCCATACTGTTCTTGCTTCTTCTCAAGATGAACCAGGATCGAAAAGGCTTCGGTCATGTGGCACAAGCCACAGCGCTCTGTGCTGAACTTATGCGGGCTCGTGAGAAGCTTGTTGATGCGGCTGACACACTCGAGAGTAGGAAGGAGCTGTCTTACGTGGTGGACCACGCCTGTTGGGGGACGTTTTCTTCAACCACAGGCGCCATCCTGCTATGGCAGCGACCACAATCCTTGTACAAGCCTAGCCATCCCTACCCAGATGCCGTTGGAGTTCACAAGCCCTTTTTCGAAAAGAAATGGCAACCGTATCCCCGCAATGGTGACGAACAAGAGACGTTCATGGATGAGATCCAGCGCCAGTGGGGGAAACTAGCAATCCTAGAACGAGAACTGAGTGTAGTCCTGTATGAACAGGTCAAGGCACCAGATCCGTCAGGCAATCAGCGAAGACAGCAAGCTTTGGTCGCTCTGGATGAACAACTTACTCGTTGGGTACACGACCTACCTGACCACTTCAAGCATCTCAGTCACTGGTCTCCTCCTTCGGTTTTTGTGTTGCGGTAAGCCTTGGTGCCTTGTGTTTTTCTGTCGTCCAAGGATTAACATCGACAGGTTATGGTCGCAAAGTGCTCTGATGGTAACACTCCTGGCACGAATAACACACTGCTCCCGCGAAGATCACTCGCAAGACCACCTACCAGAAGCTGGGCCATCAAACGCTTCGTTAGATCCACACTGCGATCCCATTATCGCGAGGCTCTTGACCCTGAGCCTTGAGGTCGTGGAGTTCATCAGGTGCTGTCGTTCTGCCATGACCGATGATGTCGATCGATTGAACTGCATGGTCGCACGACCACTTCATCAAGCACTGAGCATATTTCTCGACGCGAAGTCCCGTTCGATATACCACCTGAATCGGTACGACTCTCAGATCGTTGACATCTGCACCACACTTCGTGCGCTATCTCGGCGTGTACCGTTCGTTATTACCGTCCTGCGTGCAATTCAGCTCGATGTTCGCCGACGTAAAGTGGTAATGCCACTGGAGACACAGCGGATGTTTGAAGACTTCGAGCAAAACGATCTCAAGGCGTGGAGAGACGATGCATTATACCCCAAAGCCATGTATTCCTTTTCGGAAATTGCTCCCAATGTCGGACAACAGGATGCCAAAGCACAACAAGCGAAGACTATGGGCGAGTTTTTGCAGGAATTCGAGGATTTAGACTTGCGCAGTGGTAGTAAGAACACTACAACACATCTAGAACAAAAGCACAGAAGTCTTGGTTCATGAAGGATTTTAGTGGAGCTTTTCGACAGTTCCATAACGCGGGTTGGATTTCCGACAATGCGCAGCACGTTCGGAAAAGAGGACAACTTGCAAAGGACTTTAACGTCGGAAGCGACTTCCTACTGGCCCACGACGATCTGCTATATCATGTAAAAACTGTTCTATCATGGTTGTGACTGAATAGCAAGGCTTGCAAAGAGGAATGTGGAGCCCACAGGCATGGCTGACTGCAGTTACAGGACGGCAGCATGTATCGAGATCATAAGTCAACATCATCATCGCAGACAGAAGATCTTTAGGGGACTAATGCCACCACGACTGCTAGACACGTTTCTCGCATATTGTCGCTACGACATGTGTCAACCGCGAACGCACGCTCATGTTTAAGAGGACTGAGCTTCGTGTTGTTCACATTGCTCTCGGATCATCATTTCGAAGCGGTCCTGACCCCGGGCGAAGACACATCACTTCATACCATCCATAATCCAGTCTTTCGTCCTTTCCGCTAACTTGCGCTCGCGATTTTGTGCCATTGTCTTCGGTACAAGCAGACTGTCGTTCTGCCATTCAGTAGCGCCGCGAGGATTTTAGGTTTACTTCCTTGAACCTAAAGCAGATACACGTACTCGTTTCTCTTGCACGGTTAATGCTGAGATTCAGAATATCGCGCTTTGTTGAGTAGCTTAAGAATAGCGCGAAAGCCCGTATAGTCATTCTAGATAAGCAAGTGAATGGCCTCGATCTTTGCAGTGGCCGACTAGACATAGCCAAAACGATGTGCGGCAGGTCGGGGTGTGGGCGGGGGCACGTGCTGGTGGACCTTCCCCCAAAGGTTGAATCTAGCCGCGAATGCTGATTGAGGCGGATTCGGCAGGTGAAGCGACCGTGAAACTTAAACATTTGATCTGAGATGGAATGAGAGCGCGACCCTTACGGCGTCCTTGAGCCTCCTTGATCTCAAACAATACCTTATGTCTAGGTATGCAAGCACACTCTGTCTGGCTAGATCTAAGAGCGCGCAAATTTTTGTGGAAATGGTAGAGCTTCGGTGTCCCTCATCGCTCGAGCATGCACGATAACGAGGATCAGCGAGAATCACGGCCCGCTCTTGATCTGTCGCATCTGAGGAACGGGAATAACACTGTACTCAGGGACTCATTGACAAGGGCTAGCTACTCAGCTCTTCGCATGGGAGCGCCAGAGCCTGGCTGGGACTGGTCAGTATCGTGGTAGTACTCGTGTCCCCAGAACCACTTCTCGGACGAAGTGGCTCTCAACTGCCTAACGGGTGACTACTTTGGCTTTGGTCGTCCTCGTTGTCCACTCTACAGACCCTTCTACTACGCTGAAGCTGTTACCAGCACGAATCTCAACGACCAGCATCAACATATGGCGAGACGCGAGAGAGTACGCATGGTTAAAAGACTTGTATCGATGTCGAGCAATTGGGGAGTCGTGCTGCTGAGCTTCTTGGGCAGGTCCAAACATACTACCTCAATGGCCCTGATGGAGGCGGTGTTTGAGCCGGCTTGATATCAATACTGGTGAGGTCCCATGTGCTGCTACAAATACGTAACGAGAAGCCCTCCTTAGCCTTCCTGCTTTCGAAGCTGCCTATAGTGAATATTAAGAGCAGCCCTTCACCACAGCAAAATCGTTCATATCTTGTACACGATGATAGTTCCAGGTTATCATTGCTTTTTTGAAGTCCCGCTGCCAGTTCTCAAATACCCCTCTCGCCGCACGAAGCTTCAATACCAAATTCATGACCGATGGAGCCTGGATTAACCTACACTTTACCACAGTGATTCTATTCTCCCCTCTTGGTTCTGTGCTAATGAAATCTCGGTCACTCCGTTGCAAACACTTAGCGCATTGCACTCACAGCCTATGGAGTGTGAGGGCGGAAAGACACAGCTGAATGCCTTCAACCAGGTGAGGCGAGTTGCCAACCAGCTTACGTTTGCAAAGTTCAATGCACTGTTGTAACTGTCAAAAGTGCCATGTCAAATCTTGCGGGAGAGGTCGATTTTTGACAGCAGACGCCAGCCATACGACGACCTGCTACTGTTGCACGAAAGATGCAGAAGCTACCCATAGAGGCAAGGAGGCTTGTACGAAGGGCCGGCTTTCAACACGGTCGAAATCGTCCTCAAAGCTCTACGCCATTGGAAGAAGGTGAAAGCTCAAATCAAGGATACCCGGATCATGAACATAGCCCAGAGTTACGTCGCTTGCGTAGAGACGTTCGGGTTTTGTCCGCCACGCATACAAGAGACCATAAAATGCCATTCCTCTCTCAGCTACCACGGATCGAATAGCTTCCTCGTCAACATCGAGCAAAGATGAAGAGCCTATCCATCCTCCTTGCCTTCTATGTCGCATTTTGCCATGCTGCAGCAATTCAGTCCTACGGGCAAGCCAGAGATGTTACTCCTGATACACCCACCCGTCCGAGCCAGGCTGACCCGAACCCAATGGTCTCGGCCTTAGGCCTAGGCAGTATCCTTTCCACAACACTCACTTCAAACCACGGCACATCGGCCGACACCGCCACAGCCCCAATCAAAACCCAGCCAGATCCAACAACGACCTTCGCACCACCACCTATCACGACAAGTAGCAGGTCCAGCACGCAACTCACGAACCCTTCTCCCTCTTCTTCATCACCTCCACTGTCCGCTCCAACACCCGACCCCAACACGATCTGCAACAACGTCACAGCTAACCCCGACCAGGCCAACTACACCCAACCCTACACCTGCACCCCGAAACCCGGCGCCGACTACGCAATCCTAGGGATGTATTACGACGTCTGCACCATCCTCTCACCCCCCACTCCCCAGAACTCAAGCTCCACACAACCAACATCACATCCCGACACCCTCCTCTGCTGCGACCCAACCTACTCCCAACCTTCCACCTTCGACACGCTCTGCATCTGGGGCGGCGCGACGAACATCTCAGTGTCGGATCTCCCGCCGGACTTCGATCCGCGGAACATCACGCGGCCGAAGGGTGCGGCGGGCGCGGGTAGGTGCATGGTTAGTCCGGTGCTTCGGCCGAGGGCGCGATGTGTGCAGGTCATGGTCCCGGAGGAGGAGAGTTAAGGAAAGGAAGACAGATGGCGGAAGCAGGAGAGTAGCGACGGGTGCCGGGCTAACTATCTGAAATGATGGGGTCACAATGAACGAGATGGAATGGCGATGAGGACAAGTGATTAGCAAAATATCGAGCAAGACCCGATCGGCCGTTCTTTCATTTCTCTCGTCTTTGTTCGTTACGTACCACTCTGTCTGTGTATTGGCTTGTGGAAAGGCTTCACAACATTACTGCCTCTTCTCCCAAAACAGCCTTCAGGCCCATGGCTGACGAGGACATACCGAGTCTCGCTCCAACCGTGTGGCCAAATGCACAATGATTAATTCACATGTTAGCACTAGGCCGTCAGAACAGTGCTTCCTGTTGTTATCAAGTCTGTTGCGCCTCGTTCGTGCCACTCGTTCGGTCGCAACGCCAACCCATACTTGGCCTGACCAGGTTCTCGTACGGCAGTCTCGTCGTCAAGGGGTGTACAGCCAGCTTGTGCATTCCGGCTACAACATCTACGTCGTAGCCGTCCCCCTTCTCTACGCTGTATTGAAAGCTGCTGTACCTACTCGCAACATCCAGCCCTTCAGGTAGAGACATACTCGAGACGAGTCTCTTTGCATCACTTGTTCCAGTCGCGGGAGGGGTGAGCGGCAACTTAGAATGAGCTCTCAAGAGATATGATGGTGATGATGATGACGATGGCTGCAGTAGCGGCCGCGTAATCTTGTCTTGCTCACTGCCGTTGCTAGTACTGCAGCCCGCACGCTCCACATGCGCTTTGAGCGCGTCGAGCAGGTCGGTTGTTGGTGATCGCGGCATGTTTGAAGGTGTTCGCGAGGAGAGCGACTCGTGCCGACTATCGCTATTGTCTTCCCATGATCCACTGTCGTAGTCAGCTGAGCTGGCGATCTGGTCGAGGCGCTCAAATCTTGAGTGTGATGAGGGAGGAGAAAATGCTACGTTGGTCGAGGCTAGTGAAGGTAGTCGCCAGTATTCTTCGACGCCGCGTTGAGAAATGGCAGACAAGTTCGAGGATGAAGATTGGAGAAGTGGTTGCGCGGCGGACCCTATTCTCAGTTTGTGGCTGGTGTGATCTGGGAAGTAGTCCGATGGCAGGACCTTGCAGTCGTTGTTGCGCTCCTCAGCTTCTTCTTTCTTCTCAAGGTCCTCCTCGAGTAGGTACCTTGCTTTCTTATGGCGTAGCTCCCTGCAAGGTTGCAGGTCATGCTGCAGGTGTTGCTGCCACGACACGTTCTGTGGATGATGATACCTATCTGTGAGCGTCGATTTGGTAGTGAAGGGGCAGTCTTCATCACTTAAAGAAGGAGAAAGTCGTTTGCGCAGGGAACTGCTGCTCTGTACTTGTCGCAAGGCCGTCATTGGCTGTGCCTGTACCAAGATTGCAGGCAAGTCAGGATTGAAGCTTGGGTTCTCTCTGCAACGCATTGCTTTGATGCTCTCTGCCGCGGCTCTGTCGTTACGCCGGCCTCGACTCCTGCTGATGCTAGTGCGTAAGCCTCTTGTGACCTTTTCCCTGATGGCTCTTGCCTCCTGAAAGAACGGTCGGCCTCTTTTGGCAGACCATCTTCCAAAGAACATCTCGTCACCTTCATGGACTTTCGCCTTCTCTCGAATAGCGTCTCTGAAGTTCTCCATGCTTCTCTTCTCGCCACTACTCCACCTCGACGATATCCGTAGCTCATCTCGGGACAAGTCGATACCTTTCCTACGTAGCTGCTTGGACTGACTCCGAGGACGACCCCTCGCACCAGTGGGTAGCTGTAGGTCGTCTGAAGGTGGGGGGGATTCGATGTGTAGCGAGCCTTCATCATCGGCATCCTCGGCAGCGCTGAAAGTTGTACCGGGCCGGTAACGCTCGAAGGGGTGAACTGCACTCATCCGAGAGGGTCCTGGGTACTGGTCGATTTCAAGCGATACAGTCTCGGTGCTGTGCGGCGTAAAATTCGACGGGTCGATAATGGAGGTGCGCTTCGAACTATCCTGTGGGTCAATCTCAATGTTTACTTCACTGCCCCACACAAGTCCTTCACCACTCAAAGGATCTTCTGTGTACAACGCCATAACCACTTTTTGTTCCTCTACCACACAAGTGTCGCAGATCGGCTCGAGGAAGGTCCTGAAAGTTGTCTTCAGGTGACTGCAGCTGTGCACAGAACTAGATTCAGAAGCAGTACTCGTGCCTGAGGTCGAGGTTGTCTGTCTAAGGGGTGACGATCGAGTACAGTGACAGAGTGTGGGTGACGATAGGGTCTTGACGTTTGCTGGTTTGCGAGACGAGAAAGATGGTAGCGATATGGCGCTCTCCTGCAACAGGAGAGTGGACGCGATCGATCGACGGCAAGGTATTCTATGTTCTGTGCTGCAGCCGCATTCACGATAGCTCCATACTTCCTAGATAGATGAATTATGAGACTCGTGGTGCGCGCACTGACGGGAAGACCGACGAGCAACAAATGGTTGCAGGAGACTTATCGTTGGATGAATCCGTGTCTCGCATGGGGAGAAAGTACTTACTGTGACACACATGCTGTCGTGCTTCGGTGGACAGATACTGATGGCGTTGCTTGAGGAGTTGCAAGTCACAACACGGCGAGGGTTTCAGATTCTGCGTGACAAAGTGAAAGCCAACAATATAGCTCGAGCTCAGCTATATCGCTTCCATCTCACCTTCACGATCAAAAGCCATACTCGACGGTTTCGACTTCATTGTTTGTGTATTTCCCCAAACGTGATAGGTCAGATTACGGATACCTGCATCAATTTGGTTCCTGACCAAATTCGACAACAACCAAAGGTCGCTCAACCCAGAGGACTGGCTCAGCGCCGTATAGCATGACGCATCCAGAACACAACCTGAGTTAGTTTCAGAGTTAGTGAAAGTTGGTCCACCTCTCATGCTCTTTCACTTTGCTCAGCGTCTCGTCGAAAAATGGTTCGTATCTGCTAGTAGTGAGGGGAGTAGTATCCGGCTGCCACACGGATGTGGCATACTGCTAGTAAACAGCAGCGATCGGCACGAAAGTCTCTGCGTTGGCCCGATGTGCGCCAATACACATCCATGCACCGCTCGAAAGGCCCAAAACCATTTGCTTGTGCTGCAGACACTGATGGGAAACTCCTTTCTTCGGACAGCCATCTCTTGGGCTTAGGTAGAGAGATATGTGGCTCCTAGTACACTGACGCCTCTCTGTGCATGCATTATGGCGGCACGCTTAGAGTGGTGTTTGCGGGGATCGGTATACTATCTATGACCGTGTCGAGAGGCGAGCTTCGAGGTTCAAAAGCAGGTAGCAGCGCGTACAGCCTCAAAGACTTCTTCAAACCCTGTCAACCAGACCCACTGGTCCAATTACTTCGGGTTTGGTCATCCTCGCACGTAAAGCTGGCAAGCTGTTCAACACCACCTGGTAAGGGGCTATGCGAACGACAGAACCAAGTTCTCCGTGCAGATGTCGCGTGGTATGAATGGATCGAGCCAACCATGCACCGTAAGCAAGTGGAACCCTCGCCAGTGCGTATACCCTTGGGTCATGAATATGTTGGGCTTTCTGTGCATCGTGTTGAATATCGGTTTTCTCCCGCAAGACACAACAATCATGCAGCACGAGCTACATACTATTGTACACCGCTGTATCCTATCCCGCTCTCTGTGGCCATACCCGTCGACATGACACAATGCTGCAATGACAAGAAGATCCGCACATTGTGCTGAACACCGCGTGGCCCATGGCGTCCAGGAAGTGCCTGCCGAGCTACTCACAGGAAGACAGTCTCGTTATACGCAGGGTTAGCATGATAAGAAGTGGTACCGGCTCTCAGCCCGTAGCTGTACTGGACAGCGAAAAGCACGGTATGGGAAGGGACATCCAGAAACTGAGTTTTGGAATGCTGACTCAGCCACATAATCGCAGCTCTAAGCAATCTCGATTCGCACTTCGTTGACGCAGAAGCACGACTATGTCGGTATGAGCAGGAGTATGAGCGGAACTGCTGGCCGTGACGCGCGACTTCCCGGCCGCGATGGAAACTTCGCAAAAACCCACTGCGCCGGCCTCGGCCTTGTAAGCCTAACTAGTTGTTCTCATCCAGGGTGCCATTAAGCGAGCACCAGCCATGTACACGCACTGTCAGTGCTTATCAGAGACGCTAATAAAGTGAGATGCATTTTTCACATCTCACACGGATTAATTCTATATGATAACTGCCGTTGATGCAGCGTCTGAGCCCGGCCGGCGCAGACAACGCGGGCAGCTGACCGAATCGGCGCGATGATTGACACGTTCTGACTTAGGAAGGCTGGATGTTGATAGCACGTCGGCCTGATCGACCAGAAAGAGCGTTCTCTTGGGTACGAATAGGTTGGTGAACTAGAAGGCGAGCATGTCGTTCGAAGGCTTTGCGCAATATCCCAGAATTTCTGGTTCGGGCAAACAGCGAGCGGTTCGAAGCTGGGACGAAATGTTGATTGAAGTCAATTCTACGCTAAGAGGTCACTCGTCCAGCGCCCTGGGTCTGCGTTCAGATTGACCAGCCGCTCCGAATCCTCCATGGTTGCAGCCATGTCCGCGTCCGAGATCTGGACAAGCTTTCGGGACAAGATCAGGTTGAGGGAGTTCCATTACGTGGTAACCAGGACAGGGGCTGAATCCAAATATAAGCTTTTATGCAAATTCTACTTGTATGCATGCCGTTTCTTCTGTCGAAACTTGTCATTCCTGCTCGTACGCGTCGTGATGGTCGTATTATTCCCTCATCATTCTCCATCGCTACGCTGTACTCCTTTCAAACATATGCACGCTTCTCGACTCCCCATCTCCCATACCCCTCTTTGATGACGCTCGCCAGCATCCCCAAGCTTTCTCGCTATCTTCTCGCCGGAAGCAAAATGCAGACTCCACTAGGTGTGTGGATGCCATCGTAAAGGGCATCAGAGCGTCGTTCCCATAGGGCTTATTCGTTCCCCACAGGTTGCCGTATGGTATCGTCCATGCTTCAGCTGTGTAGCAAGGAGACGCGAAGACAGAGGTCTGGCCGGCGCTCATTTCTTCCTGTCCTAGCGGTCGCCCGCGACTCGTGATATGGTCGAAATATTGGCTTGCGCTGAGACCGCAGAACTAGTTGCTGTTCAATGCAGTGCAGTCGGTGGGCTTTGGAGACCAGCGCTGCGCTTGTATCGACCAAGTGGTGTCAGGAGTGAAATGATGGCTGGTAGGGTCTCGATTCGTATGAGTGCAGACAGGAATAGCGAGGCTTCGGAATTCTTCCGTATTGATGACACCGTGCTCTTGGCACGTTGATACGCTCTTGGCCTTGATGATATAGGCGACCTCGCGTCCACTGTGTGGAATCCCTCCCGATGACCGAATGGTGGAATGGTGAATTAATTATAATCTTCAAGCAGATTACCATCCTGATTGCTTAAACTCTGTCGCTAGCGGTGTTGCTCCAGACCTCCTTCTTAGGCTGGGCAATTCTCTGCAACCCCATAGCAGGTGTGTTGATCGGGCTCTCACCGGTGAACAGGAAGACATCGTACAACCAAGCACCGAATGAGCAACCAAAGAACGGTGCAACCATCCTGTAAATCGTTAGCACTGCATCCCACGAGTGACAGCAGAATACTCACGGAACCCAGAAGTAGTAACCTCCCGCAGCCCAGACTTCGTGGCCATAGCCAATCATGTAAGAGACGAGTCTTGGACCAAAGTCACGAGCGAGGTTGATGGCATATCCCGTCTCCCAGCCGAAGCAAGCACCGATTCCAAAGATGATGAAGAAGAGGCCGAGTGGAGTGAGTGGGCCAGCGCCAATATTGCCGTCGTCTTTAAGCGCGTAGATCAAGAACATAAGGAGGGCGCTGGCGATGAACTCGGAGAAGAACTGGCCCGTCTTGGTCATGAATTCGGCGGGGTAGGTGCAGAAAATGCCGGCTGTAGCCGTCTCGCTGTAGCCTGGAACCGTTCGAATGCCGGGGCCACCCTCGAAGACGTCGATGGCTGACTTGTAGTTGGCATAAACAACCGCGGAAGCTGTTTAACGTTAGTAATGATGCTAAACACTCAAGTTTGTTGCTCCATACCTGTCATTGCTCCTAGTATCTGGGCGAGCATGTAGATTGGGAATTTGCGCCATGGGAATTTGCGGAAGAGGCAGTTTGCGAACGTGACTGCAGGATTGAGATGGGCGCCAGAAATACCACCGGTGTACTGTATACAGAATCAGCATTTGTAGCCTCAAGCTATGTTGTTGGTTTAGCTTACCACTCCGAGCATGACTCCCAGACCCCAGCCCCATGTGATGGACTGGTAGTCGCCTTTCTCGCCTGCGCTGAGAACGACTTGGGCAACGACACCATCACCGAACATGATCAGGATGAATGTGCCAAAGAACTCCGAGAAGGGTTCACGGAGCTGGTGTCGTATTCTGCTCCATACCAGGTCTGGTTGTGCCTGAACAGCATCTTGTTGAGGACCGTGGTGGTCGATGGGCGCACCATGCTCAGCATGCGGTACTGGCTTCTCCATCTCCATGGTGTTGGCTGAAGCGGATGAGACTGAGTGTGCGACTTCGCTGTGGGAGATGCGTTCAGAAGTAATGCCCATGATAACAACAAGAGACAAAGAGAGGATGTGGGTACTTCGGGACGAGGTTCTTTGTTCTTGGAAGGAGATGATCTTCTGGAGAGTCCTTTCCTGTGGGATACCACTTGATCATATATAAATATGAATGCAAGGATGTTACTCCGTACCCCGGTGGGCACTTTGCGGGAGTGGTTCTGTTGTAAGTACCCATCACCTGAGATCTAGAAAAATCGTATATGGTCCGAGACCAGTCCAATGCGCATTCTAGTAAGTTGGTCCGGCCCAGAGTGATGGCCAGAAGCGGAAGTTTGCTGCTTATTTCTGGAGATAGCCAATCAAAGTTGCCAGTCTTAGGGTTTCTGGCGCTGTGACCCACCGAATGCCACTTTCACGTCTGCACGTTACTGAGTAGCGTGCACAGCAGAGAGCGCGTGGCGTGGACTCTCGGTGAGCGACAACCGAAATGCACTCCAGACATCGTCGCCACCAACAATAGCGACACCGAATCTTGGCTGTGTGAATCCGGAATGATGGGTTAGGCAAGATCTCCTACATGCACCATTGACAGGGGTGTAAATAGATCGTACCTGCATAACAGTAACATTGATGGCGGTGCTTCGGATACCACAACTGTCATCTGTAAAGTGTGGAATCCTGGCGAGGCAGATACTCGAAGGGTTATGACAGTTGAGACAATTCACACACCCATTGCATAGTCACTGCGAAGCGAATGCGTAATCCCTAGGTTTTTCGAACACACATGGCAAGGCAGTAACCGTGACCGGGGCTAGCACGCCGGTGTGCCGGCTCTGAGCCAAACGAGGCAGCGGTGAGACTGTCCTTGGAGCTGGTTGCTTGCGAGTACCGCACTCGCGGCTGGGTTCCCAGTGTGAATGTCAGGAGCCCCAATCGCCCCGGACTTTTCCCAGGCCCACCTTCGGTATAAGAAAGAGCGCAGTAGCGAGTGTGGCCCGCTTCGGCAAACGTGCATGTACCTCTCGGTGTACTCGGTGATCCGGTGCGAGGCAGCATAGAGAAGCAAATTGGAACGGCAACAAAGAAAGCTGGTTTGTGCGCAGGAAAAATGGAGAGCCGGTGGGGTAAGCAGGGCATTCGGTAATTTAGCCGCCAGCGCTGCACCAGCAAGCCTCGGCAATTCTACGGTCACGTGGTTAGGTCTTATTCCCCGCCAGCGGCTGCTGGAAAGCTAGACACTTGTTAACGAGCTTGCGAGATGCAACTTCGGGCGCGTCTAGCTTGGCGGGGCCGCTCCTACTGCAGGATGATGTATCGGAGGGGTCTTGTCGGCCGAGCACCACCGAGAGGGGACAGCACAGTCATTGGCTTCTCGAGAGGGAAGCTCGAGTCCTGACAGGCTTGACAGCTTTTAACCCCGCGACTGGAGTGCTCCAGGCTCGTATCCAGCTCGCACATGGCACGGGGACGGTGAAGCGACGCTTCTGGAAATGGGCGGAGACCGGAGAGCTCGTTGAGAAATATATGTGGCAGCTAGCACTTATGTAGCATGCTCTCCTCGAATACAACTACTTCTCTCTTTCTCTCCTGCTAGCAATACTGCATGGAGCGTCTAGAAAACTTGAAGGAACAACTCACAGAAACATTCAACGCCATGGTACCACAACAAGAAGCCTTCATTGGCTCCATAGACCAAGGAACCACCTCTTCGAGATTCTTGATCTTCAACAAAGCTGGTGAGCCTGTGGCATCCCACCAGATCGAGTTCAAGCAGATATATCCCCAGCCTGGGTGAGTTCAGTGTCGTACACCACCTCTTGACAACGCTAACGCAACCTACAGCTGGCACGAGCATGACCCGATCGAGATCGTCGAGTCGGTTGAGAAGTGCATAGACAGGGCAGTGGCCCAGTTTGAAGAGCAGGGTCATTCGAGCAAGAGCATCAAAGCTGTTGGTATCACGAACCAGAGAGAGACCACCGTCGTCTGGGACGCCACAACGGGCAAGCCTCTTTACAATGCCATTGTCTGGACAGACACCCGTGCCCAGACTTTGGTGCGAAAGCTCAAGCAGAGGCTGGGATCGAGTGACCTGCAAAGCATCTGTGGTGTGCCTCTCTCGACATACCCCTCTGTCAGCAAGCTTCTCTGGATGATGGAGAACGTACCTGAGGTCAAGGAGTGCTATGACAAGGGCAACCTTGCATTTGGCACCATCGACACTTGGTTGGTCTGGAAGCTGAACGGAGGTCTAGACCGCAACGTCTTCGTGTCGGACCCGTCCAACGCTTCGCGAACCATGTTCATGGATCTGAAGACACTGGACTACTCCGACCGTCTCCTAGACTTCTTCCGCCTTGACACTTCGAAGCTCAAGTTACCAAAGATCGTCCAGTCTGGACACCCCAAAGCTTACGGTAGCCTACAGTCAACAGTCCTGAAAGGACTGCAAATCACCGGTTGTCTAGGAGACCAGTCTGCTGCCCTGGTGGGACAAAAGGGCTTCAAGCCAGGTCTTGCGAAGAACACCTACGGCACTGGTTGCTTCTTGCTCATGAACATCGGCGAGAAGCCTGTCGTCTCGAACCATGGTCTCTTGACCACAGTGGCCTACGACTTCCACAACATGAAGCCCAACTATGCTTTGGAAGGTAGTATCGCCGTGGCAGGATCGTCAATCAAGTTTTTGCAGAACAACCTCGAGTTCATCGAGTCATCGTCCAAGGTCAGCCAGCTGGCCGAGACCGTCGAAGACAATGGTGGTGTCACTTTCGTCACAGCCTTCTCCGGTCTCTTCGCTCCTTACTGGATCGACGATGCCCGCGGCACACTGTTCGGCCTGACTGCCTACACTCAGAAAGGTCACATTGCAAGAGCCACGCTCGAGGCTACTTGCTTCCAGACTAAGGCCATTCTGGACGCCATGGGCAAGGATTCAGGCTACGACCTACAAGAACTGGCGGTCGACGGTGGAATGTGCAACTCAGACCTTACTATGCAAACGCAATGTGATCTCATTGGCATTCCAGTCATCCGTCCCGCCATGAGAGAGACCACTGCCCTTGGTGCAGCCATCGCTGCAGGCATGGCGGTTGGTTACTGGACCAGCCTTGACGACTTCAAGGATGTCAACTCTCAGGGCACCAACACTTTCAGACCAACTGTTGGTGTTGAGGAAAGAAACAAGAGGTTCGGCCGATGGGAGAAGGCGGTCCAGATGTGTAGAGGATGGGCGTCGGACTAAATTCACGCATTGAGATGTACAGGTCAAAGGTCTTTCGACGGGTCAACTGGCGGGCGCAGTTTCCACAGGAAGCCCAACTTGGCTGCAGTCGGTCACAGGGGAGTACTCTTATGGGCCTCTTATGAATTGTTTGGGCGAAAAAAATAGCTTTGTCACTACTTGGGGATCATGGGGTCTTACTTTCGAGGCGCTCGTCGCCCCCGCAGAGGTGTACGCCACCCACAAGGGCTAGTCGTATTGTTGTTGCTGCAGGATCATATTCCTTCTAGAACAGGCAAAGAACCAATGAAAATGCTGTCATTGGCTAGTGCCAATACATTAAGCAGTAACCACCTCTTGTAGTGTCTGATTTAATGCAGGGCACAGCTTCATTGGACAGTAGTATCGGATAGTGACCTCTGTCGAAGTGTGTTGCGAGGGGCCCTAGAATGAACTCTCTTTGCCTGTAGATTGTGATTTCTGGGGCGAGCAGGGTTTTCATTGCCGAGGACCAAGATTGGCCACTGACCCTTGAGAGGCTCCATGTGATTATTCAATCTACGAATTGAAGCTACTGATGCCTTCTCACTTGTTCATACGATCGTGGCGACCATTGACCATGCCGTCAGATACGTTTGCGGCGCCAATGCAACCAGAGCTGACGCCGAGAATGCCGCAGACAAATACACAAAAAGCCGATGATGAACAGGCGTCCGTCTCGGGAAGTGATGGCGAGTCGAGCGCCGACGAAGCTCGAGCTGGTTCACAAAGTAGGAAACGCAAGAGGTCGATGAAGATTTCGTATGCAAAGCTCGAGCAGTGCATTCGAAACATTAACTAACCTCGAGTGAATAGCTGTGAACTATGTAAAGCAAGAAAAGTCAAGTGCGACAAGGCGGAACCTGCCTGTGGCTGGTGCGCAAGCCATGGCCGCCTCTGCGTCTACAAGGAGAGGAAAAGGCCAGGAGTGCGTGCAAGTTACGAAATCGACCTCGAGGAGAAGGTGAGTCGTATGGAAGCCATGCTGAACTTATTGGGCTCGAAAGTCGAAGACCACATCGTGAATGACCACGTTGGAAGAGCACAACCGGTGCTTCCATCACCGACGTATTCCCAAGGCCGATATCGCCCGACGCCATCACTCACAGACGGAGATCCAAGGTCAACACCAATTCCAACTTCTGCGCCATGGCGGCCAGAACTTCCAAGGAAGGATAGCTTCTCAATTCGATCCATCATTGGTGATGGTAGTGATGGACTGTCACATTCGCAGCCATTTCACTTTCCTCGTCAACTAGAGCAAGAACCGGATCTTCCGCCGTATGACTTACTCTACTCCTTGGTCGACCTTTACTTCAAACATGTGGCAACATGGTCGCCCATACTGGACCGGCAAAACACGTTCGATGTGCTCTTCGGCCGTGCTGTAATGGAAGAGCCGGATCGGGTCCTGCTTCACGCCATTGTTGCTGTCACTCTACGCTTTTCCAAGGACCTGCGGCTGACAAACGAGTCTCGGAAACACTACCACGATGTTTCTAAGCAGAAGGTCCAGCTGTACGGTCTAGAGAACCCGAACATCCAGGCCCTTCAAGCGCTTGTGATTCTTGCCATCGACATTCTTGGAACCTCGAACGGTCCGCAAGGTTGGAATCTGTTAGCACTGATAGCACGAAATGTCGTTCAGCTTGGTCTCAACGTCGAGAAAAGTGTTTATCTCGCGGCCACCCCATATCCATCGATCAGCTGCCTGCAGGCATTCGCTGTTTCCCAACCTACCTCATGGACAGAGAATGAAGCACGCCGACGGCTGCTGTGGATGGTGTATGTGCTTGATCGCTATACGACAGTCTCGACCTCATTCAATTTCACCCTCGACGACATCGAGGTCGATCGACCTTTGCCTTGTTCCTATGATCTCTTTTCTCGAAACGAACCAGTCGAGACAAAATGGTTTCGATGGCCCGAACGAACAGAGACAGTCATGAACAACCCTGATCACGTTGGATCATTTGCATATCACTGTGAAGTCCTTCGCATCCTGAGTCGGATTCACAAATTCCTCAATCGACCTGTCGACATCTCGAGTCACAATGAAGTGCAGCAGTGGAGAAGCACTTATTTCGAACTTGACAGCGACCTCAATTCCTTTTTGGCCCAATTACCCGGTGACTACGGCAGGATTTCACAGCTGTGTCACTCCGATCCTGCAAGTAAGATTGCGAACTGGATTATGCTCCACGCCGCCTTCGTCACCTCTGTCATCCGACTACATTCCGCAGCTGGATACCCAATTGTCTGCTCATCAATCTTCATGCCGAGTCAACATGCCATGCAAAGGTGTCTAGCTGCAGTTGACAGTCTCAAAGTCATTGCGCAGGACGTAGTCGATTCTAACGGCCTCGACCTACTGGGCCCGCCGTTCGCATTCTCGTTGTGGGTATCAGCACGTGTGCTTTTAGTGCACGCCGCGGCTACAGAGAGTACGGTTGACCTCAAGAAAATAAGCTTCTTCATCTCCACGCTCGAAACCATGGGCCAATACTGGGAGGTCGCAGGCCGGTACGCCAAGATCCTGGATCGCCTCGTCAGCGAAGGTCAAAGGGCACAAGAGCCACACTCGGGAGGACACCAGCTTCAAAGTGTGAGGTCCTTTACCGCGATGCGAGGTCTAGCATATGAGCTCAACCAACTCGTTTCTCAGCGCCCAAGTTCGGTGCTGAGCCCAACATCCACCCGCCTCACAAGCCTCAATGAGCTCGAGTACCTCGATGTTTTCGACTCCTTCAATTACCCTCGTCTCCGTCCGGCTTCACAAATGAATGCAGCTGCCATGAAAGTGCTTGTGCCTGGCATGCAGGACATCAGTCGCTTCGACGAGATACGTACTCCCAATGGATCTACGAATGTGCATGCGCCAGGTGGGCAGAACGACTGGCTTAGTTACGCAGGCGATGCAGGGTAAAACTTGAACATATGTACAACACATTATGTTTCTTACCGACGGCAGTGTCAGGATCCAGCTAGATGTTGTTCCATGGCTTCGTATCGTTTGGTCTCGGGCTACCTTGGCAAGCATGATCAAAACAATAATGATGAAGAGAATGTCACTGCAGCAAAGACCTCCACACCGTCTCTTTCGACTCCTCGGACCTAGGGCAGTACTACAGATTTTTAGTGAACTGCGGGAGCAGAGAAAGGCGGCTGTAGTGCCAGGCAAGACACTGCTACCACAACTTCAACATCGGTCCTGGTTTGCGCAACATACTCTCTCCGCTAAACTTGGCACCAAAGGGAAAGAAGCAACAACCGTGGACCTACAATGCTCCACCAAGGCAACACTTTATTCTCCGAGCTCTCCTATTATCAACATCCATTCAACACCTGATGTTATTATATCTAGTCTCGAACAAACGACCTTCTACGCTTCGAGCACCAAAAATGATATTACTCTGAAGTTCAGCCGTCGTGCTAGCCGGAGAGGTGGAACGAAAGAGTTACTACAGCGACATTCCGAGGCAAAGCGGTCTCGACATGAGATAGCGTCCACCGTATTTGAGGTGACCTCAATGTGGGCAAACGACACACGTTTTGTGTTAAGCAACTCACCGGTATGAACTACGGCGTGATGTGCGTCCTCACCTCGTTCTCAGGTCACTCTTGATAGGTCCTGACGGGTGGGTAACGAGATTGATTGGTGAAGAACAGATAAGTCAGAAGTCTTAGCACACAGGAAGAGGTCGGGAACCAGCCCAACATACGAGACGAAGAAGAGAACATGCAGAGGAGGGTGTTGCGATCCAGGGGATGTGTGCTCAGGATAGGAAACTGTTGCGAGCGGCAAGAGGACAACCAGCATGATGTATGCCAGATATACGAGATTGTGATTGAGCTCAAACCAGACTATGCGTCTGAGGATCCACAGTACACGATCAAAGCAAGAGCCAAAAGATGAAGCCATGGAAGTCGAATGTCAATGGTTCCATTTGATCAAATGTTCCTCAACTTCCATACATCAGGCCTTCGTTTCCAGTGAATCATATTGACTACTGCGGTGATACACTACCAAGCGCCTACAATCCCAGCAATCGGGATGTCAATGCCAGTCGTATACGACGCCCCATCCGACAGAAGGTACACATAGGCACCGCCCAGCTCCCTCGGCTCCGCAAGCCGCGGCATGCCCCCGTAGTACTGCATTTTCCGGTTCCACTCCTCCGGGTCTTTCTCAACATAATACGTCGTCATCTGCGTCCGCACGAAACCAGGGGAGATGCTGTTGACTCGGATCCCGTGCTTCGCCCACTCCATCGCGAACGTGTGCGTCAGGTTCCGCACCGCGGCTTTCGTCGCGCTGTAGGGAGCTGATGGCGCGGCGCGGTTCGGCCGGTACGAGGTCATGCTGCTCGTGAAGACGATGCTGCCCTTGCAGCCAAGACGCATGAATGCGCGGGCGGCAGAGGTGGCGCAGTGGTACGCGCCAAAGACGTTGAGGTTGAAGAGTTGGTCGAGCTGGGGTTGGTCGAAGTCCAGCGCGGGCTGGTGCTTTGTCATGCCTGCGTTTGCGACCATGCCGTCGAGGCGCCCTTGTTCGGAGATGATGCGTTCGATGGCGCTGTCGATGGACGCTGGGGACGTAACGTCGCAGGAGATGTAGTGAAAGCGGTTCGGGTGCTTCTTTGAGACGGCGTGGAATTCGGCGTTGTCGGGAGTTGGCTCGAAGAGGTCCAGGCTGTAGATGTGGGCTGCTGAGTTGGCGAAGCAGACTTCTGCTATGCCGAGGCCGATGCCTCGGTTTGCACCCGTTATGGCTATTACTTTGTCCTCGAGGGTGATGCGCCAGTGGTGATTCGAGGGCGGCTCTGTGGAGAGGTAGCTGGCGGCTTCTTGCTGGACGGCGCCATTGCTGTTGCCGTTGGTAGGTTGTGTTGCTGCCATGCCTGGCGTTTGCGTTACAGGGAGTGTTTCTGTAGTGCTTGCTGAGGATTGTTGAGGTGTCTCATCCACCGAAGGCGACATTTTTATGGTGTTCGAGTACTACAACGAGGTGACTACACTGGCGTGTTGCTTCAGTGACTGGATGTGGGTCGCTGAAATGCTTGTTTGCCCAGGTATTTATGTGTTCAGAGTGAAAGAAATTGTGGATTAGCTTTGAATGAGTTCGCAGCAGACGGTTTAAGTATGTGTAGCTTTTGCTATGTACCGTTGATCCTGTATCGTTCCTTCCCCAGTGCGGTCTTCGAACGTCTTATACCTTACTCTCCGCATCATCTTCGGGGGCATGCTCGCGAAGTGTCCCGACTGCTGTGCGGCAGGAGACAGCTGGGTGACGATGGAGTGACGAAAAAGACGATCCTCGGCCGTTATGACCCTGCATGAAACACTGCAAGCCATCTGCATTCGGCCCAGAGAGCTCATGCTTGGCGTGGAGAGAGCTGACCTCGAGACGAGGCATGGCAAAGTCTAGTTGGTGTACTAGTGTGTGATCACGCAAAAGTTCAGAACTGCCGACATCCCTCATTAATTCCTGAGGCATTAAGACCTCGTCTCGAGTCATCCCCCGGACGGTTCACGCTGCTGCCACAAAGCACTTTCCTCCGCATGGTCGGGGGAAGTCAGCAACTGTGTCGGCAACAAGGGTCTGCAATGTGCGCTGACGTGTCTAAACCCTCTGCATGAGAGCATCACAAGCAATTCGGCGATCCAAATCTGGTAATCTAGGCTGGAAGCTTGGGGCTAGACACTTCGATTGGCTGAGCTCCCACAGCTTGTGCGTCTGCAGTACGATGCGGGAGGCTCTTGACCCCGAACCAGTCAGCCGCCGTCCCATCAGATGGAGCACGCGGGAGAAGCATCTACTTGCGAGCTGTTCGCCACAAGTAAAAGCAAAACCCTGGCCGCCGAGCCGAAAACGTATTAGCATGGGACGAAGCCCGATATGTCGAAAGACATCATGCTCTGATACTTAAGTATCCCCCGTTGTCTCACAGCTTCCTCCTCGCAGAATACCTTCAACCCACCACCTAAACACAGATCTATCGCCTTGGATCAGCTACCATGAAGTCAGATCTCGACAACACCAAGGCTGAGGCCCAATTCTACGAGCTCGACGAAAGGCGTAGCGAAACCCTAACATGGACACCCGAAGAAGAGAAGGCGCTCGTTAAGAAGATTGATTCTTATCTGTTACCATGTATCTGGCTCATGTATCTTTTGAGCTATATGGTAACCAACCCTGATCCTAGCTCCGAGAACCTTGGCGACTAACAGACATCAGGATCGTACCAACATCGGCAACGCAAAGATAGCGGGTATGGCCGACGACCTCGAATTGAGCAGCAAAGAGTACTCTATGTGTCTGGTTGTCTTTTTCATCACATACGTGTAAGCGAAGCTTCGAATAGGAATTTTGCAAGTACTAACAGCATGGGACAGCTTATTCGAAGCCCCGAGCAACATGATCCTTGTGAGGTCCCGTCCTTCACTTTTCCTACCAATAATCATGGCCATATGGGGCGCTTTGACATGTTGCATGGCTGCCATCAACGACTACACTCACCTGCTGGCCTTGAGACTACTTGTGGGTGTGTTCGAGGCGGCATTTGCACCGGGTATCTTGATGATTATCTCCTCATGGTATAAGAAGAATGAACAATCAAGGCGATTCGCTGTGTACCTATCGGCAGCGATCCTGTCCGGAGCTTTCGGCGGCCTGTTAGCCGGAGCCATCACTGGTGGGCTAGAGGGCTCCGGTGGCCTTCGTGGTTGGCGATGGCTGTTCATCGTCGAAGGGGTATGTCTTGACCAAGTGCTCGACTGAGAAATCGCACTGACCAAATACAGGCTGCAACCATTGTCTGGGCATTTTGTGCCAGTTTCATCCTCCTTGATTTTCCCTCGAACACAAAGAGACTCACGGACCGAGAAAGAGCGATCGCCATCGCAAGACTTCAAGTAGGAAACGTGCAGGTACGGACCGCTACTCATAAAGTAGGCAAGCGTATAAGCTTTGTCAACGCCATCACAAACTGGCGCACATGGGGCTTCATCATTGGCTATATGGTAAGGATTGCCTAGAAACGTGTTTCTGACTGCCATGGCTTACACTCTCAGGTGATCGTCGGCAGTTCGACACTCTCGTACTTTTACCCGACATTGGTCCGCGGTCTGGGATACACCGACACTGTTCACGCTCAGTACATGACTGTCCCAATCTATGCAGTAGCCTTTGTCTGCACGGCCGTCACAGGGTATTTCTGTGACAAGATTCCAGACTGGCGGGGTGTCGTCATTGCTGGCTGGTTGACCGTCTCGTTGATCACCTCGATTGTGGTCTGCACCGTGTACGATTACACGACCCGTTATGCGATGTTGATCATCATGGCAGCTGGACTGTGGGCTGCGAACGCTCTATCTTTGTCTTTCGCCTCCTCCACATTTGGTTCCATGGAGGCCGAAACCAGAGCTATTGCTTTGGCACTTGTCAACGCCATGGGTATGCTACCATTTGCTCACAAACGGGAACCAAGACTGACAGCTTTAGGCAACCTTGCTTCGATCTATGGCAGCTACTTGTTTCCAGCTGAAGATGCGCCGAAGTATCTTATGGGGTTTGGGGTCATCTCAGGTCTGCTTGGCGTGGGAATTACTGTTTACCTGCTGCTGAATATCTTCGTCAAGCGGATGCAGTCGTGAGCGATACCTGGGTCGCAACACCGGTTGGATCAAGGCTAGCGTATGTAATCATAGACTATGTCCACGCTGTCATCAAAATGTTGACCAAACTTTTTGCAAGTCAGCAAGGAGCGATTTGGTCGGAAACCTGTTTGATTCCAAGATCCGATCGAGTATTCCATACAATGCTTTTTGCTGCTCTGGTAGTCGGACGCATCGCCCTGCGACGTATAAACTGTTCGAATAAGCGCGTGTTTAGTCAGGAGGAGCAGGTAGTACTTGCGCTTGAAAATGTACCATAGCAGATGGATACTCCATGGCTGTGGGCGACTGCGCCAAGCCACATATCATAGTCACAGCTTCATTAAGCATTCGCTGACTACCGTGGTATGCATTTAACCCACCGATGGATGGTCGGTTGAGGAGTATGAGGATTTTGGCAGAATAGTAATACTGCATGGCTGCGGCATGATGTGGAGGATGAATCCACACAGGTGGGAAAACGACAGCGCCTACGTCGATATCGACCACTGGAAGAGGTCTATATGTAGGAGGGAGGTTGTCGTACCATTCTTGCAGATCTGATAGGTGTCTTTCGCCTTCCGCTATCCGCGAGCTAAGATCGGTGCTGTTTCTGACATCCTGTGTGGCATATTTTACTGCTCTCGCAAGCAGATAGGTAGCACGAGATGCGAACTCATGTCCACGAAGACTGCTCACGAGCTTGGTTGGTTCCCATATTGTTAGAGGTTTTCGATTCTGCCACAGAGCTGCCCAAATGTCTTGCCTCAACCAGTTCCACCAGACAGCTCCTGGGAGTCCATCCCGCTCGCCGTTGGTGCCCTGACCACGCTGAATCCAGAAGACACCCTTGAGATGCTTCTCCCAGTCAGCTGATCTGTTGGTATGGAAATACTCGTACGAACTGATCAATGCCGCCGTCGCCAATATCTCAGTGCTACGAGTATAGCTTTGGTATTGCATAGCCTTAGACAGATAGCTCAATGTTTCAAAATAGAGCTGAGTAGAGATAGCGTCGTCATCGTTGCTGAAACTCGATCTCAGTCTGTGGTAAGCGGTAGCAGGTTCGTTTTGTTGATCTTCCGAGGGGTTGTGCAAGCTTTTGAAACGCGCCGACACAGCTAACACAGATTTCAGCAGCCCAACGTTGCGCATTGCAAGATGAGGTATATATTCTGTAAATGTACGCTCAGCATCGAAGAGATCGAAGATAGGTCCGACATGTTCGATGTAATATCTGAGATAGCTCAATTCCTGCTCGGACATGGTGACAGGTGCTGAAGTGTTCCAGGGCTCCTTAGCCACATTGTCATGGTATGAGCCGATACCATTGCCAGGAGCAGACAACGGCCTGGCGATCTGAGGGCCTGTTTGTGCATGTTCTTGTGAAGACTGCCTGCTGTGTAAGAACTGGCTGGGAGATGCCGTCGTGGATCGTGATGGATTTATGGGCTCGAAGCTCCATCTGGAGTTGCTATCTTTCAGAGCTTGGTAGCTCGAAGCACTCTTTGCGGCATCATGTGCTACCAAATCCCACCATTCGTAGGGTGCTTGACCTGGTGTGAAGGAAGCAGTTGGAGTGACTGGCGAGATAGCGGCCTCAGCTGGGGACGCTATCTCGGGCGGTGGTTGATGATATGCTTGTGGTGATGCTGTATTGGGCTGTGATTGGTATCCTTGTGAAGAAGGACAAGAATAGTCTTGCCCAAACGAGCCTGCTCGAGCCGATCCCACAATTACACGGTTGTGCACAAAGGTGCTGCTTGATGCACCGGAATGACGTCGATATGTAGCAGTAGAGAGCTCTGGTAAGCTTTGGAAGTGCTGTGGGACATCTTTGTCGGGAGTGACCGTGCTCCAGGAACCTCGTTTCGACAGTGCTGGCGAGAAGAGGGCTATGTCACGCTCGTTTCGCGACCATGGTTGGTCCTGCGGGTAGATGCACTCGCGCTCAGACTTGCAGCATTGTCCACAGAGTGGTCGCTCCTCGTCGCATTTCAGACGTCTTTTGCGACAGGTCAGGCTTTCAGTCCAGTCAACGAAAGATCAGATTGGAGTTTCAATTTGTGTGGTCTTACCATCCGGTCGTAGTTCGCAAACCTCGTCCACGCGACGGTCTCGGCTTCCTCTTCTTCTGTGGGTCATGAACATCCTCCACCGTGCTAGCCATGGAACGAGTGCATCTTTCTGGCTTCTCGAAACGAGGAACAAGGAGGTACGTGTAAGGAACTGTGCACACGCGGAAAAAGGTGGGAGATGTGTTCGGTGCCTCGAGACGGTGACAGGTTCCCCGCAAACGGCTTTAGCGATCTGCGGAAATGGAGTCTTAGCTCCAGTTGCCGTCGCCTAAACCCTTGCCAATAGCCGAGCAGCCCGGGCCAATCGTCGGGTGCGAATGACGAAGCACAGAACTGTAACTTAGTAACGTCGCTGATACCTTCTGAATTGGATGCTTCAAAACCCGTATCAGTCTCTCGACGTTAAGACGAGGAACAGCAATAAGCTGTCAATAGGAAGAAGCGTTGTTGGACCATAGACAGCACCACTTCAGCCAAGACGAAGATGCTGGCGAAAGATAGTTCAAATAAGACGCTGGACATCCTTCAGGCGGCAGAACAGGATGGTTACGGTGTGCTAGCTGCCATTGCATACAACGTCGAACACGTCACAGCTTTCGTTCGCGCGGCTGAGTCGTGTCGTTCGCCACTTATCCTTCAGCTCTTCCCATCGACGTTAAAGCAGCTTCCGTCGTTGGTGCACGCGGCATCGGCAGCTTGCAAAAGTGCATCAGTTCCAATATCACTCCATCTGGACCATGCGCAGGACGAGGACCAGATCCGACATGTGGTGGATACGATGCCATTCGACTCGATCATGGTGGATATGAGCCATCACGAGCATCACGAAAACCTGCAGAAAACTAAAGAATTAACCAGACTGTGTCACCAGAAAGGTATTGCGGTTGAGGCAGAAATTGGTCGCATCAATGGCGGTGAAGAGGGCATTGCTGATACTGGAGACCTGGAAGCACTATTCACTTCTCCAGAAGAAGTTGAGGAATTTCTTGGTGTCGAAATTGACCTTCTTGCCCCAAGTATTGGCAACATCCATGGGGATTATCCGCCGGCCGGTCCACAGCTCGACTTCGATCGGCTAAAAAGCATCCGTCAGCAGACCAACGGCCGTGTGAGAATAGCCCTACACGGTACCAATGATTTCAGTCCAGAGCTGACGAAGGAATGCATCGCTGGGGGTTCTACGAAGATCAACGTCAACAAATTGCTCCTTGAATGTTGGAACAAGTTCTTGAAACACAACTCACACTTATCGATAGTACAGCTGATCGATCAGGGCATAGAGATTCTGCAGAAGGAGACGGAGCGATGGATGGTAGTCTGTGGTAGCGCTGGGCGGTGTGGTGCATGACGCTCTTCTGTTTCGGGTAGCGACCGCGCCCATGATCCAGTTTGACCACGTGCTCTTGCCGCAACAACACCAATGCCTGGAATTATGCGGCTCTTGTTTGATCACTCTGGCTGGCCAGGCATCTTACAGTTCAGCTGATGGTCGCTCGATTTGAGACGCCAAACTATCGAGGAGCAACTTGAACTCTTCTTGAGGCCACCCAGAATTTGTAGCAGCCTTACCTCAATCGCGACCCTAGAGTGACTGTCTCGGCACAGACTTCCGCTCGGCGTCAATGGCTACCGTGGCAGACAAAGAAACACTTGATGGCAGTGCTAACGTAGTATCATGGAGGCTCGACGAGCAACCTGCAGAACTCCGTTTCGTTTTCTTTCTCAGTTCCTTGCTCTTTCCAGTCGCGTATCCGGGCGGTTCTTTCACTGATATATCTTCACCAAGAGGCCGCCGTGGAGATTTGCCGAAGTTCAACGTGTCCTTTCACTACTTGTTGCTAACAGTCGTCCTAAAGGACGTCGCATCTCCTATTCCAGCTTTTCACTTCGGTCAATCCACCTAACTCTTACCATTGACACATCCCACAAACCGGAGGACTACCTGGACACTCAATTTGCCAGAGCGGGGATGACATTAGCAAATGTTGTCAACAATGCTTTGGTCTACCTTGTTGATCTGCTTGAATGGTCCAGAAGCATTCAAGATGCTCTAGCAAGGTATGCCACTACAAAGACGCATGATGCTAGTGTCTCGCCCTTCTCACAGCTAAGCTCAATCCACAGACCCGTTCCGGAGGCCCCGGTAAGGAGTGCGGAGGAGGAGCGTCTTGCGAAGTTCGTTGAGCTTGTCGCAGATGCTCAACGAGTTGGCCTACCCCCTGGTCGGACAACAGAGCAAGCATTGTTGATGGCACTGACGACATGGAGATATCAAACAACCAAAGAAGTTGTCTCATACGACCTCAAAGCCCGTCGATATAGAGCGGGAAACACGAATTCAATCGAAGCTGATGCTCTCCATGAAAGCGATATCTGCGTGCTCCGGCCTCACCCCACCTACAAAGATCTATACATCACAGCCGGCAATCTTCTGCGCCCAGAAGACTCGGAATGTTCGATATGCAGAATACCTTTCTCTGACGGAGACGAGGTTATTATTCACCGAATATGCTGTTATGGCTTTCACCAACAGTGTCTCATGTCTTGGTTCCAGCACGCGGCCCGGCCCCAGTGTCCACTTGACAATCAGACTCTTGCAGGAAGGCCACAAATTGATGCTGCATCAGAGCAGAACGCCCAGGTCACACAGACACGGCAGCAAGTCCAGACACAAGCTCCGCCAGCTCAGGTGGCACAGATCGTGCAAGAACAAACCCCACAGCCTGCTGGTGCTCGCAACCATAGGTCAGCTCAGCGAAATACAGTCGGTAATCGTGCTATTCGAGCTCGTGGGCCCAATGCGCCTGTGGGGGACCGCAGAAGTCCACGCGTAGCTCTGCACGAACGCCCTGCGCGTGTGCTGGCTATCGTTCGAGATCGTACCAGGGTTGGGAACCGGCAGACAGCTTCAGTAGGCCAACTTCAGCATACGGCTCGGAACCGAAACCCAGCTGCAGTGGGCCGATGGCAAGACGCGGCTCGCAACGCTGGGTACCAGAACCAGATGCGACCTCAATGGAGATGAAGATGGTAGGCACGGTCGGCTTTGGATGAGTCTAGTTCGGGGGAGATCGCAGTCAGAGTCCGAACAGTTTCACACCGCCGAAGGCAAGAGTTGGGATATTAGCCTAAACCGCACTTTCCATTTTCTCCCTTTTGGATGAGCCATGTAGAATACCAGCTTCAATACTTTGAGATCCTCGTCTGGCTGAAAAGTATTGCGGTCTTGCGCTGACAGCGTTGTCTCTGAGAAGGGCCATCAATTCTCGGTATCGGCGTCTCGGTGACAGATTCGTCCGTTTAGCAGCCACAAGGTGGAATTAAGCACCGTCGGATATCGGTCCAGGCGCATCAAAGCCCCACTGGGAAGCCTAGCTTCGTCTAATCTGGGGCCTGACTATGTTTTGACCGAATCATCTTCCAGCTTTTCATTCTGCCTGATGAAGCATCCATCCCCCTCACTTGTCAGCTGGGACCGCCATCATGAGTGATCCGGCCCCGATCGTGCCGCTAATCATGCGTGTCCGAACAGGCGAAGTGCTTGCTGACGTACCTTACGGACATGATATATACCTACAAATTGATCATCTGTTTGAGCTCTGACTACAATCGTGCCTATCAACCCCTCTGATACATCTCGATCCAGCTCTATCCACAATGTCACCCCCGTTTGGCCCTCATGGCGGTCGTCCACGAGGCCCTCCTCCTTTCGTGGTCCAGATTCTCCGAGCCCCGCTTACCTTGAACAACACCATCGCACTAGCCATCACAGTCTCCGTCCACCGCAGTCGACAGGCCCTCAATGTCGGCGAGAAGATGGGATGTGGATTCATGCGTGGTGATGCAGCATTCGGCATCCTTGCTGTGCTGTTCGCCATGTCAATTGGCCACAACATCTTGACTGTGATGCGCTTCCACAGAATCCGCAAGGAAGTCTTTGGGGAGAGTATGTGTGCTGCCCGGCGAAGATGGAGACGACAAGGTGCAGTCGTCTTGGACGAAGAAGAGAGACAAGCCAGAATGCAGAAGTTCAAAGAGATGGGAAAGCGTATGCCTAGTCTTGTCATTTCGACTAGTGATGTTGTGCTTGCGATAGGCTTCCTCGGCCTCTATATCCTAACCACCCTCCTTGCGAAGAAGGAAGGAAAGGTTGAGCTTGGTGTTGCCTACTCTAGCATTGGTGCACTTGTTGCTTGGTACGTTCTTCTTGGTCGACAGACCATTTGTGTTGCTGCGGCACATGCTAATGTTAAATTGCATAGTGTTCTCAATCTCATCATTGGTATCAACGGTCTCAAGTTCTGGGCACGTCAACACAAGAGGACGGAAGAGTCGAATGTCCAGGAGGTCGAAGCTGCCGATGCAAAAGAGAAATTGCTTAGTGAATGAGCTAAGGAAATCCCTTGCCTGTCCTTTGCCTTTCTGCGTCACAACAAGGGGATCTTGCAGGCTCGAGGTGAAGAGGTATGACTTCGCCTTTGCGCTTGTTGCAGCATGATGAAGTGGCGCGGCGACCGGGCGCTTTGAGAAGCGGCACTGACGACTTCGTACAAGATTAGCTAAAATTGGATACCGATTCTGACATCTTGCTCAATAGCAAAATCAACGATAACAAGCACTTTTGTTCAACTTCACGCCCACCTCAAGAGCCTTTATATATACGCAAGTCCACCAAGCTTTCTCGAACTCTTCTGCCACTACTGGCGGGGTATCCAAGTATCACTTACGCCGGCGTCAGGCATGTTTACACAGAGAAGCTTATTTCGTGCAGCGCAATATCCGTCCGAGCGCTACTCAGGGGACGAAGAAGTTAGTAGTGTGCAGTGGTGACTAGGATGGTTCATGGAGACTCGTAGTATAAGGACTTCAACCACGTTGGGCTTGACATACTTGCAATTAGAGATCAGACTGTCTTATAAGCTTCCCTAACTCTTGTACAGCATCTTTACAGCCCTGCTCAACGTCGAAGTTACCAATGATGCCATTCCTCCTGTTGATCTCGCTTTCGATCTTCTTGAAATCATCACCAACACCTGGTGCTCGCCACTCATACGCATCACCGATGAATCTGCTACTCTGCACGAGCCACTGACCTCTCTCTCGTCTGTTCATATCAAAAGCCGTAAACGCCGCTTCGATGTCTGGAGCATCCTTCACCCGCTCGTCGGCCAATAACTCAGCCATGACCAGGCTGTCCTCTATGCAGAAGCCTGCGCCCGCACCATGATGTGGGCTTGTCGCATGAGCGGCGTCTCCAACTATGCATACACGACCTTTGTTGAACCGTGGCACAGGATTTACTGCAAGATCAAAGATGGCCCAAACGTCGAGATCTGGCTTCGTCAGTTTCAGCAGCTCGATGACGTTCGGTCCGTAGCCATCGAAGCCTTTCAGAGCATCCTCCCGCTTCGCAGGTCGAGTCAGCCGCTGGTAATCAGGCCAATCGTCGTCATCTGTCCTGAATGCAACGATGTTAAGCGTTTTCCCGTGCTCCACAGGAAAGGTCAAGACGTGTCCACCAGGACCCATATGCATGCAGGAATTCCTGCCTCTCTCCTCTCCAATGGCGTTGACAGCTTGGTCCATAGGGACGAGACCTCGATACGCATACTTGTGTGTATAGCTCGGATGAGCACAAGGGTGGTTCTCGCCAAACATCACCTTCCGTACTTGTGATTTGATGCCGTCGCTGCCGATTACCGCATCTGCTTGCGCTGTACTCCCGTCCTCAAAATGCATCACCTGCTTACCACTGTCGTCCTTGCTAATAGCTCTCAATCTCTTCCCAAATTTCGCAATGTCACTAGGTAACAGCTTCACCAACTCCTCAAGGAAACGTGCTCGATGAACGCCATTCTGGCCTATCGAACTGGTAATGGTGAATGCAGCCTCCTGATACCCAGCTTCCTTTAGTGAATCATCGTATCCATTCAGATAGTCGAACCAGACTTTCTGCTTGCTTGGCCACGCATTCCTGGTACAAATACGTTCGAAAGCGTCGTAGATGCCTTGGTGGCAGAGCTTCATTCCAGCGACAGCATTCGGGCTGAACGAGACGCCAGCTCCAATCTCCCCAAACTTTGGTGCCTGTTCATAGATCCTCACAGGAACATTGCGGTGGTGGAGGGCTATGGCGAGAGATAGACCTGCTATGCCACCGCCGATTATGGCGATCTCGAAGTTCTTCTTTGTGGCCATGGTGCAGTGATCTGCCTCGACGCGTCTGAGTTTATGCTGCACTGAGCTATTGGTTCTGCACAAGTATGTGTATAATTGGACCTTGGCCTTCTACAGACCTAGAGTGCTTCATCGGATCTGTTCTCGGATACGTCACTTTTCTATCTCCATATCACTATTGAGCAAACACGTCTACAATGATCGTATCCAGCCGGGTACAACAACCTCAGTTGGCAACTTATCACTTCTACGCGGGCCACGGGCAGCGTTAGTGTTCGTTGTTGACCGAGTTGGAAGTCTAGTGTACGGCGGGCTTGGATCTACGAATTTCATGGCAAGAGACTTTGCACAATGGGACGATTGTACCTCATTTTGAACCGTGGCAAATAGTCTGACGTGTCTATCTCGATGCGCATGGAGCCATGGACAAATCCAAAGACGACTCGGGCGGGTGTCCTATCACTAAACCAGCCTCGACCAGCAGCATGATTTGAGGCCGCCGATGTCATGGTCACTTCAAGACGCGTTGCACGCTTATAACCTAGAAGAGTATATTTGCCGAGGGTTACGGGCGGGGGCTACCGCACCTTTCCTGTTTATTATTTTCGGACTTTGCACATTCTATGAAATCGTGAAATCGTGAAATCGTGAAATCGTGAAATCGTGTATGCTGCTTTCGCTGTCGCTATCGCTGTTGCTATCCTCGTCCTTGCCATGCTACCGATAGCTGCATATGCTGCTGTAGGTCGCTTAGGCGTTAGTAGTTAGGTATTAATATATACCCGTAGTATATATACGTTTCGGACTAAGCAGGTATAAGTAGATCTAGTACCTATCGCTTAATGCCTTCTTTACTTATACGTAGCTATGCTAGCCGGTTGTCCTAAGGTTGATCTTAGCCTATTAGCTATTAAGATTTACGACTTCGTCGTCTAATATAGTTAGACGTAAAAAGAGATTCTTACTTAGATTAATAGAGTCCGTAGTATTAAGTGCGGATATAATATGCTTAAGAAGTTTCTTAAAGCAGAAGGTATTACCTTAAACTAGTCTATAAAGAAAGGTCTCTACTAGGATAATAGGTTTATCTTATTAGTGTAACGCGCTTATAAATAGACCCTATAAGATAACGAGAAGATTATATAGAGCTTACGATAGGAGCTCGCTTACGTAGTAGTTAGTACTCGGCTTATTAAGTCTATATAACGGAAGTATAATTAGTCTCGAAAAGACCGTGCTATCGAGAATTAACTAGAGCGCCTTTAGCGTATAGAGGCTATTATCCTTAAAACTATTACGTTAGGTATTAGACGCAACTAGGGTCGGAATTATTTTTATATTTATCTTTAGGTACGCTATCTAGCACTTTAAGTATAGGAGGATTATATTTAAAAGGTCCTCTACGATATTAATAATATATATAGACGTAATCGAAAGCCGGAGTATAAGGTTATACGACGCTACGAAGCTATCTATAAAGAGCTAGATTACGTATAGTCTATTAATAGCTATAAGAAGTTTATAAACTTTAGTATCGAAGTCTACGCTGCGATAGACGCTTATTTAAGACGAATTATCTAGGTTTACGTTAGGGTCGCTAGCCGTAGGCAGGTCGCTATCGTAAAGCAGTATATTTAGATAGTCCGCGAGTATAATATCGTCTCTTATCGTATTCGTTCTAATCGTAGATCGAAAATATCTTTTATTACTAATTTATAGTTTTAATTCTACATTTAGCACCTCCGAGATATCGGAGTTCTTAGTAATTAGTCCCTTATAGACGAAGAGATATAAAAGCGCCTTTAAGAGTGCTTCGTCTATAGAATAAGTATACGAAATATTTAAATTAAGAGTTTCTAGTCTCGGATTAAAAAGCATTAGTTAGCACCTTAGCTTATAAGTATACTCGCTATCTAGCATCCTCTATATACGTTACTAGCTAGGTTAAAGGCGTATATATATATTATAGGTAGAAGACGTCTTATCTAGTAAGTCGAAGCTTATAGGAAGGTTTATCGAATACCTTATATCCTAATCGCTTTTCTATTCTTAAAGCTAATAATGCATACTATATTAGGTCTTATTTAAGAATCTATAACTACGATAGTTCTATCGAAGCGAGAACAAGTTAGATCGTATCGTATAGGTATATATCTTCTTATCGCTTCTTTAAGAGGAGATTAATACCTTTATAGAAGTTTAGAACGTATATCGGATACGTAAATAGCGTAATTAACTATATTACGTTACTAGAGTTCCTAACTAGCTTTACTTTAGGCGCAACTATCTTCGATATAATTAGCTTAACGCTAAGCGTCCGACTAAGGGCTATAGACCTAATGCTAATTTATTAAATAAGCAGGAGCGATTGCTTAAAGACTATAGTACGTAATAGCTTAACCGCCTCTTTCGTTACGTATACTAATATAGCTAAAGATAAGGACTAAGTCTTTATTATAAGCACTAAGGTATAGCTAGATAAAACGCTGCACTAGATCTTCGCCGAGGTTAATAAGTAAGACGGTATTACCGCTAATAAATTCATTTAATAAATTCCTAAGCGAAGGATTCTTATCTTAAAATAGTTTTATATATTAATCCGGTAAGTACGAGACTATACCTCTATTTGCGATAATACGCTAGACTTTACTACCCTCTCGGATACTACTAGAGAGTAGAGAGATGTATATCCTAATCTAGCCTTTAATATAACGCTTACCGAATAAAGATAGAATAAAGATTAACTTTAGACTGCTATTAAGGACGAATTACTTAACGATTTCGATACGTATAGTCTCGATTAAGCGTATAGTTATAGTAAGTACGGTATACTAGTAGAGATAGAGGATTAGGACTCTAGAGACGATAACTTCGCTTATATATACTAAGGGGGTTATAAACTAGTATATACTAGCGAGTAGTACTATTTTAAGCTTATATAATCGTTACTACTCTATTATTTAATACTTTTCGTTTCCTACTCTTTACTCGCTCGTCTATTACCTTAACGCTTATACGCCTCCTCTTCCCCCCTTTTCTCTTAATATCGTCCCTTTTATCTTCTATCTACGAGCATATTAAGGCTCTAGACTCTATCTCTTCCCTCCTTTCGGCTCTTACGTTCCTCTTATTACGTATCTAAGCTACTACGTATCTAGTCGAAATAGCTATCGCCTACTACGATTATAATAGTTAGTATCTAGCGGACGTTAATCTTAAGTATAAATTCCTCCTAAAGGATACGCTTAAATACCCGAGATATCGAAAGAAGAATATTATAACGTATCTAACGCGTAGGCACGATAGACCTAAAAGCCTTCCTTAATCGAGTAATACTATACTTAAGATCGACTTATCTACTAAGCCTAAACGAGATTCGATTACTAAGTTCTCTAAGAAGTCGGTATCGTTATTTATACCGCTAACTATCGAGTCCGAGGAGTCGTCTACTTCTATAAGCTAACGAAGCACTAAGCTATTTAGCTAGCTTCGCGATAATACTAAACCTACAATACACTCGCGTATCTAGGGAGTAGGCGTAGCAGCCCTTAAAGAGTCCGTCGGCAAAGAGCTACGAGCGAAGAAATCCGAGTAGGATAAGAAGACCTACTACTAGATCTGCTTAAAGGTTTCTTTATTAAAGTATAACCTTAACGAAGATGATAAATTCGAGCACTGCGAGTTTAAGGTTAATCTTATTATTAACGACCTACCTATAGATACCGAGGTACTAATAATGCTAATAATAGACCTTATACTATAGAAGTATAAAAGAGAAGATATCCTTAAGTACGCATCTACAGCTAATACGAAAGGTAACTATCTTTTTGCTATTAGCAAGCCCTTCGTAGATAGTATTAATATTGCTATTAATATTCTATACTCGCACTAAGTATAAGCAGGTAAATTAATAAGTATTATAGGATTTTAAGAGCTAAAAAGAATCGATAATTAAGGTAAAGATAAAGATAAAGCTTATGCTAGAATGCCGACTTAGTATATCTTTCTCGTTAATAAGCCGATAAAGGCTAAGAAACGAAGAGCTACGACTATAATACCGATATTAATTAAGCAGATAAAGACTAGGCGAGATAGCAAAGCGGCTAACTTAAGTAGAAGCAGAACCCGTGCGGCGAACGATAATAAGGATAGATAATTTATTAATACTATAACTATAAAGGATAATAGCCGTCCTCTTCCTAATATTAGTGCTTTAGAATAGTAGCTTAATAGTATTAAGAAAGAAGTAAAGTTAGAGGTACGTGCTAAGTCTCGTAGCTTATCTAAACCGCGTAGCTCTACTAAACTACGTAGCTCTGCTAAACTACGTAGTCCTAGTAAGATATAGGCTAGTTTATCTAAGCTAAGCAGTCCGAGTAAAATAGAAACTAGCTCTAGAAAGGTACTATTAAAGGAAAAGCTTCGATATATTCCTATTTAAACTAAAGGACGTCGAACTCGTATATAAGAACTTTACGTATAGTTATAAGTATAAGTCGAACTATAAGCTAATCGTATATTCTTTATCGAATAGAATAAGCTCGTCTTAACGCTTACGAAGGATAAAATAGATGCTAGGTTAATAGAATAGTAAGACGGTAATAGGATAATAGTGTCTCGAGACGAAGGCGATAAAGATAAGATCGTTAAAGATAAAGATTTAGGGGAAAGAGGAATATCTCTATTGTCTTCTACTGCTTAATCGGATCTTTTTCGATAATAGCGTAAAGCGTATAATGCGTACTAAGTTAAAGACGGACTTAAAGGAGGTAGGGTAGGCCGTATAGTTATCTATTCGGCTAATAATAAATTTGCGCTTCGTAGGAACGTTTAACGCCGATCGACCTAATTTAGCTAAATATATTTAGCTAAATCTAACTCTATAACGAGATTAAATCTAGCTAGACGGCTTAAGATATAGTATTAGCTAGTATTATTTGCTATACTAGTATTATTTAAAGAGATTCGAGAGAGAATTAACTATATTACTACTTAATAAGAAAAAAGACTATTTGCCTAAATATATTTAGGCAAATGCTCCGGCTCCTTAACCCTCTCTACTCCCTTTTAATCTTCCTATAGTTATACTTACTAGCTACTTACTTTAGATAGACTAGTCCGAGCCTGCGTTTAAATCGATATAGTAATAGTTAGATAAAAATATTTATAGCTAAGTAAAAACATCTTTCTATAACTATTATCTTATTACTTAAGCTTAGTATATTATTATAGTCCTACTTATAGTGTTCTTATAACTAATAGTATCTATATACCGCCGCTTAAACTCGGTTAGATAAGCTAATATAAAACGTTAGAGTGCAAGTCTATCTATATAAGAAAGCTACTCCGTCGCCTTTAATTTCTAGTCTTTAAACCTTAATTATCATCCTCCCTAAAGTATCCTAACACTTTTATTATACCCCCTAAACGCAGCTCGCCTAGGAAAGGCATAGGCTAATAAGGCTAATAAGGTTAATAAGGCTAACAAGGTTAACAAGGCTAACAAGGTTAATAAGGCTAATAAGGTTAATAAGGCTAACAAGGTTAACAAGGCTAATAAGGTTAATAAGGCTAGTAGAGTTAATAAGGTTAGGCTACTAGACGATTAACTAGATAGTTAGTTATCCTATAGCGATTCTAAGCATCTATACCTCTTGCTATATAGACTAGTTAGGTTGCGTAACCCTCTATCCTACTACCGCCTATACTAGGTGACCTATCTTATATACTTTAACCCTTAGATATTACTAGTCGCCGTTTTAATTTCTAACGACGAGAGTAGATCATTAAAGAGTTCGTAAACGATCTCCTAAATCTAAAGAGTACTAAGTCGTTAATACTTCTTATCTTTTAAGACTTCGTTTAAAACGTAAATGCTGCTATCGCTATAAACTAGATCCTTGCGTATACCTTTACTTAAGCACTTAAAGGCTATATAGAATATATTAACTAACGTTAACGCACCTTCGGCGATTATCTAAAGACTATAGTAAAGAACGTTAAAGAAAGCCGTACGGCGTACGATCGTATATATCGTATAGAGCGAATCTTACGAAACTATTTTAGTAGTTAATAGTACGACTAGTTCTTCTACCCCTATATAACTACTACGATAGCCGATGCATTTAATAGAGAGACTATATCTAATTAACTTAACGAACTCGCTTCTAGGGACGGTGCTGCTAATATAGCGTTATATATTACTTAGCGAATATAGTCTACTTAGGTAAGACGACTCGAAGTCTCGATGCAAGGCGGTAAACGAGGTTAATACTATATTAGCAGCCTTATACCCGCGGATATTTATAATAGCTTATCTAGTCTTACTAATGTATAGGAAAGAGAACGAGCTAAATTACGAATGCTAAATAACGCTATAGCTACGGCCGACCTTATCGCTAGATAGAACGCGCATGTTAGTAATATTAACTAGAGTAAGCAAGTAGATAAACGTTAACTATTTATTATAAGAGATAGTTATAGCTTCTTATACTATCGAAATCTATTGTAATAACTCCTTAGTAGATATAACCTACCTCGCCTAATCCTAGCCGAGGTTAAAGAGGTTACTAGTTAGGCGCCGGCTTTACCTAGAGGGACTTAGGCGCCGGCTTTACCTAGAGGGACTTAGGCATCGGCTTTATCTAGAGGGACTCCTAGTTTAGGGCTATAGAGCAACTTGCCGATAACGAGTTCGCCTCTAGCATCGGGTATAAAGCGTGTAGTATCTTCTCTTCTAGTAATACCTCGATATCTACTAGTTCTTCGCAGCGCCTCTCTAGTTAACGTGCCTAATACTAGACTAGCACTAAGCTTTTAAAATCGAGCGCCTACTAGTATAGTTCTATAGCGAGTATAAGAGATAACCGCCGCTATTAGTAAGAGAACTTCTAGACGTATAAGTAATCTACTATAACGAATAAGAGACTCTTCTATATAAGGCTTAAGAGTATTAACGGTATCTTCTAGTATCTTATAAGGTAGTTTTAAAAGACTCCTACGCGAGTTCGACTTTATTCTTTCTCTCGAGGCTAGTACCCTAGAGAAGAAGCTAGCTTCCTAGGCCGTCTAATTCTATAAATAGCTATATAACCCTAGTGTTACCGTTCGAGAATTTAAATAGAGCTTCGGCTAGTATAGAGACGCTGAGATATAGACTGCTATTAGCAACCTTAGCTAGATAGCTTTTAGGATCTAAACTACTAGCGGTCTACTATAAGCAGCAATAGCCGAATAGAGAGGATTTTTAGTATATGCTTTATCCTCGTTCTAGAGTACGTAGTAGCAACGTTCGATTGAGAAATCGCTATATAAGGCTAAGATTAAGCTACTATTCGCCTAAGTCCTTGCTTAAGTCCGCTAAATGGGGCGAAATATAAACGAACTTTTGCTAGAGCGAGATAGTATATATGCTATCTCTATAAAGCTAGATCGACTAGATAAGAATAACTATATCTATAACCCGCAGCGTAACCTCTATAGCTAGCTAGATACGTTTACCGTTATTAAGAACGCGCGTCTAAGGATCTAAGCTAGTAGTAACTATAATCGATTCTAGGCCTAAGTGATTAATAGATAGATACTTAATATATAGTATAATAACCTAGACGATCTCGATCTAGATTTAAATAATCGGCCTTCTACGCTACTAGTTATATCTAATTAGGCAACTCGGTTCTTTATCTCGATATTAGTTCTAGGTACTACCGAAGCAAGTAATTACTTTATTCTATTTATCGTTAATTCTCGTTAACGAGAAATCCGACTCTTTAACTTACTAAATATAATTAAAGCCGAGGGCTAGAGGACGCGAGTAATAGCCTAGGTATAGCTTATATTCGAGGGGTCTATAGAGTAGCGATAAGCAATCTAGATTATATCGCAATAGACTAACGGTACGGACTGCGGATTCTAAGTAATTAAGAATGCTCGAGTCTAGTCCCGCTACTTTTAATTAGTAATAAATATTCTAACTAGTTAACTTCGACTCGAGGTTATACGAATATTAGCCGCTGCTTTTAGAGATGCTCTAGAAGAAAAGTAGATAGTAGGAGGTATATTATAACTTTCCTTTACTAGCCTATTAGCTAGATAGTCTATAATTAATTCTCTTATCTAGCCGTCGATACTAGTACTAGCTCCTTAACCTTAAAGACTAGTACTAATCCCTCTACTAACTCGCTCTTTCTTTAGTAGTCTATCTTCTACTATAGATATTAATACAGCTTCTGCTATACCTAGTAGATGTTAGACGCCGTAATCTTCTTAAACTTTAATACTATAAAGTTAGACTCCTTAAGGTCTAGTATTATAAGCTCCTGCTCCTTAAACTCTAATACTATAACGTTAGGCTCCTTAAACTCTAATACTATAACGTTAGGCTCCTTAAACTCTAATACTATAAAGTTAGGCTCCTTAAGGTCTAGTATTATAAGGCTCTTCTTCTTAAGCTTTATTACTATAAGCTCCTCCTTCTTAAGCCTTAACTCTAGAAAGTATAGGGTACTAGCATCCGAACCTAGATGCTACGGATAGAGTTTAGATCTCGGTTATAGCGCTACGAGAAAAGCGTTAGCCTTAACGATACTAAGAATAGGTAATTACTATAATTCTAGTCGGCTAGATAGGCCTTAAGCGTTCTGCGTTAATATTTTATTTAACCTACGAGTAATAGAGTAGTTCGAGCTATAGTATTATAACTAGCGTTTAAGAATTAGCGTTTAAGAATTAGCGTTTAAGGATATATATCATATAGGTAGCAAAATAAAAAGAAACCTTTATAATATATAATCTACTTAAGTTACACGGTAGTATTCGTAAAGCAGCGATAGCGATAGCAGCAGCAGCAGCAGCATATACGATTTTACGATTTTACGATTTCACGATTTCACGATTTCACGATTTCACGGAATATGCAAAGTCCGAAAATAATAAACAGGAAAGGTGCGGTAGCCCCCGCCCGTAAGGGTCTTCTCGGTTGTACTTGCCGCCATCGCATGTTATCAGCCCGCCAGCTTGCCTTCCTTGTCCCGTTGTCCTCACTGTTGTGGTAGTATCTCGAGTGATCTGCTAGCTAATTGGAAGCATGTCGACACACGATGCGCGTTGTCCATATACCATTCAACATCTGTACACTACTACTCGTTCGCGTACATACGTGATCCGCGAAAGAGATGAATTCGGAGAATATCCAAACATCTATGCGAAGGTCCAGCTAGGCGGACCTGGTCAGCAAGCTGATGTCATCATACTTAGCGACAGTGGTACCGGGCTCGATGTTTTGAACAAGACTGGCACCATACCCTTGGAGTTGGGGTTAACGGCCGAAGACGTTGTTGTTCACCGAACGAAGGGCCCTGACCGTTGGAACATCGCGACGTTCTTGGAACTAACTCTGAATTCCAAACATGCCCTGCCATACATCGTGATTACCACGCACTGCCATTATGACCATATCTGTGGAATCCAGCATCTCCTTGATGCCAGAACTGATGTGACAGTGCTGTCATCGTCCAACGATCCAGGTTTCCTAACACCATGGCACAACCTGCAAAAGCACTCACTTTGCGACCTGTTAGGCCTGAAAGCGCCGAGGTACGATGGGCAGTTAGTTGGGGATGCACAGAAAATCAGCTATGTACCCAAGGGCAGCAGCGAGCGACGAGAGTCATCTATTACGGCAATTCATACACCGGGACATACACCAGACTCGATGTCCTGGTACGACCACGAGACGTATACTTTATGCGTTGGCGATATGTTCTATGAGCGCGAATCGGACGAGACAAGATCAGGCAGTAGCGGTCACTGGAGTCGTGAACCACCACAACCTGTTATCTTCACCAAAGACAGCAAGATTGTTGACTGGAATGCAAGCATGCATCGGCTCCTGGATTTCGTGAAGTCTGAAAATCGAAAGCTGGGGACAGATACCGGTCAATCTCAACACTCCAAGCCTACTGGATACCGGCAGGATGGGCAAGGCATTCCCGTCGAGTTCACCGAAAGAGACTTACGTAAGGAAGACTGGTCTCTAATAACAGGCGTGCCTTCGAGGCGTCGTGTGGCCCTCTGCGCCGGACACGTAACTATCGCGACTGACGCCGAGTTTGCACTGCTGAATATGCTTGCATTCATGCTGCGAATTCAGCTGGATCAGGTGCCCAAAAAGAAGGCCAATGACAAAGAAGGTAACGACGATGTGTGGCTTTGGGACGACTTCCAGTCATCTTGCACAGTATCTCATCCAGATACAAAGGATGCTGCAGAATTCCATTTCAGCGTGAGGGCGCCTTGGTCTATCATCCATCGAGCATCAAGCATGAGTACCTCCAACCAAGCCCCACCACTTCCTAAATCTAGAAATGCAGAATATCGCAGCATGATTCAGCGAATAACATCCTCGACACAGCCATCGGATGCACCATCTTCCTTGAAAGCGAATGCCTTGGCAAGCGTGTCGCACAGCAGTGTCATGGCTGACCGACCTGCTGTCAAAGCTGCATCCATCGCTAAAAAAGGATGAGGCATACCTGATACGACCTGACACTCTACAGGCACACCTGCTTCTTTCATCTTGCGAGCGTATTGTTCGCCTTCGTGTCTCATAATGTCAAGCTCTGCTACAAGAATCAATGCTGGTGGCAAGCCCGACATCTGTTCAGCTGGAAATAGCAAAGGTGATGCTTCAGAGTTTTGCCAGTCATCCTCCTTGGGAAGGTAGTGCTTCCGATACCACGTCATCTTCTCTGCCGTTAAAGATGCGGTATATTGGTATTCTCTCCATGACGGGTTGTTATCTGTGGTAGCAGTGTTGTCCGTTACCGGAACGACCAAGAGTTGGTGAATGAAACCCCTAAAGTCAGGCACCCGCCTTGTCAATGCTCTCTGGGTCATGACTGCTGCGAGATTGGCACCAGCGGATGCGCCACCAATTGCAAGTCTCCTCAGGTCTAAGCCTAACATCCTTGCGCCTTCGCCGGTTGTCCACAGCAGTGTTTCCCAACAGTCATCAACCCCTGCGGGAAAGGGATCTTCGGGTGCAAGTCTGGGGTGGGTGATCAGCATTGTGTGTCCTTTACCTCAAGCGTCATGCGGACTTACCGATAGTCAGCTGTGATCACAACACACCGAGCTTTCATGCACATGTGCGTACAAACAGTGTTTTCTGTGTTTATGTTGCCGAAGACAAAACCACCACCATGGAAGTAAAGCATTGCTGGCCAGCCGGCTGAGCTTGGTGGTTGTCCGTCAGGCGTGAACGCCCTGACAAGCACATCGGGTCCAGTGGCGTCCTGGCGTTGAACAGAGTAGTCCTGAACCTGACCCACAGGTAGAGGGCTGCTCCCACCGGCTACTATAGGACTTCCCGCTCGTGAGACAGAGATCGGCTGAAGGTGCGCGGGTGGAAGGGAGATGAGGTAACGGTTATAAAATTCCACATATTCAGGGTGTAGCCTGTGCCTGACAGACTCATGCAACGGAGAGATTGTGCCGGATATCCTCGAACCGGTCGAGTCTTTCGAGTTGGGTTCGATCATTGTTCTGGAAGCTTCAGAAAGAGCATGAAGCCTATGCAAAGTTATTGTGAATTAGGCGAGTCATCGGCATGTGAGCTACAATATCTGATGTCTGATGAGCCAGAAGGATCGAGTCCGATGACTGATGTATCAAGTTGTGCGCTCTGGACAGTTCTGAAACCCGCAAGCTGGGGTCTCACTCCCTACGGCTCCACGCATCCACATGCCGATCAATGAGTTCGAATGTTCCGATTGGACGCTCGATTCTTTTCGAAGACAAAAATGCCACTTTCCAATCCGAACCCTAGACTCTGGATGAGGCTTAAACAGCGACCCCACGACTTTGCTGATGCAGTCTACAAGTACGATTGGTTTATTGACGAATTGTTGAGTGTCAAGAGATCCAGAGAATGTCTACTTTTGTTGGCTACTAAGACATTCGGCGATCCGCAATGGGATTTCTCTTTCATTGCAGGTCTTGCTTAAGTTGCAGTTCGAACTCTACGAGTTGACTATGATAAGCAAAGCGGCACCGAATTTTAGGGACTTTCTTTGAACGAGGTACCATAATCTGTTCTTGATACAACCAACAGGCACAAGAACGATGAGTTCGGCTAAGAGGACCATGCGCAATATGTCCACTGCCGAGTTGCGCTCCTTGCCTACAACCCAACCGCCCGCCTCGGTTATCGTTAGGCGATTGAAGATACGGGCTATACTTTGTCTTTTCTCGTTGCAATGGATACACAGCAACGCGCAACAATGAGAGAACGATAGAATAATGAGTGTGAGGTTTCTTCAACCATCACAGCAAGTTTGTGTCAAGGTATTGTCGTCAAGTAGATGACCAGAGGTTGGGTGGTAACCGAGACGGCCACTTCGGTTGTCCGGGCGGAAACTGCCGAACGGTGAACTCGGCTACCCGGTCAATCACATTCAAGGACCTCGGTACCTTTTATAATGTGGAAGCTGTGCACAGGATACTCAGTAAGGCCATGCTCTTCCAGTCTTGTAGTGAGCTCTGACACACGTCTCGATCCGTACAGGCTTCACGCAAACCGAGTACCGCCTGTCTATGATGCATGCTCTCGTAGTCCTCGTCCATCTGTTCTGCCTTGCTGCCGCGCAGTCCACCACCGACCCTCAAAATGCCACAGTCTTCTCGCTGACCTACGGGTACCCGCTTCTGTCCTGGCAGAATACCTACGCGCCCTTGGTTGAAAAGTATGGCGTCAATACTTGGCAGCACGCCCGAGAGCTATCCACCCCAGCAAACCGCACTGTCGTGAAGCCTAATGTTGATACGATCTACTCGCAAATCGTGTATGACCTCTCACAGTCTGATGTCAAGATTACCATCCCAGATGCTCCAGCTGGCTACTATAAACTCTTCAGTCTTTACGACCCGTATGGTGATAATTGGGCGAACGTCGGGACCGGTGGCTTCTACGAGCCGGGAAATTACCTGATCAGGCCCTCCGGAACAGATGATGGAAGTGATGTTGGGTTGCAAGTGGTCAATGCGACTTACGTGGGATATCTGACATCACCTACCCTCTACGGCACTCTACTTGTCAGATGGGGTCTCAACGCGACCGATGCAGATCTGGTGCACCAACTGCAAGATGACTGCGCCAGTACTACTGTCGCCCGGAACGATACGTCGGACGTGAGCGCCCCACGCCTGGAGACCTTGATCGATGTATATAGTGCAACGAGCTCCCCGGCGGAAAATGTCATGAACCTGCTTGCTCGATTTGCACCACCAACAGCACCGGCGGCAACTCTCGAAGCCGCCGGCATATCGAATACGACCTACAGCGCTCCACCATCCGTGAACCTGACACTGGCCAACACCACGGCCTTGGCCGCGATCGTCGCGGAGGCGTCCGACCGCGACAACCTCGACGTGCTAAACAACGGCTGGGTCGAGCTGTCGCCCGAGCCCGTCGGGGTCTACGACACAAACTACGCTCTTCGCGCTCTGGTCGCTTTCACGGGATACCTCGCGCTGCGGACTCCGTTCGCGTTCTACCCGAACTGGGCGAATAGCACAACGGGCGCAAGCAATTCCCTTCTGACGATCGGCCCCGATGAAGCGATTCTCTTCACCTTCAGCGGCAAGCCTCCGCTCCAGCCCGTCGGCTTTTGGAGTCTGACGGCTTATGACGCCGCCTTCTTTCTCATCCCCAACCCCGTCGACGTGTATGCGCTGGGCGACCGCAGCAACCTCACCTATCCGGACGGCACCCTCGTCTACGGCAGCGCTGCCGATGACGGTCGCAACGGAACGTTCCAGATCCTTCTGCAGCCTGCGGACGTCGCTCCGCCAGCCAATTGGACTAGTAACTGGCTGCCTGCCCCTGCAGGCGGTGGAGGAGTCGCCGCTCAGTTCCGGGTGTTCGGGGGCGAGCAGATGGCGCTTGACGGGTCTTATGTATACCCCCAGGTGACGAAGATCTCAGCTGTTACAGGCGGGAACGGAGCAAGTAGCGCTGGCAGCAGCTCGTCTTCAGAGTCTGGGGTTAGTGTCTACACGGGGAATGCGGCGGCGAACGTCCCTGTCGGCATCGCTCTCGCTACAGCGTATGTGATCTTGATGGCGGGTGCACATTTGTATTGATCGGAACTACTGCGAGATGCCGAACCGACGCTCGAACAAAGTTCTCAAGTGATAGAACCGAAAAAATCCATCTCAACCCAATCCACCCACCCCGTGTTTCATAGCATGGTAGTATAGCAGAGGGCTACTCTCTAAGCAAGCCATATCTTTCCAATCTACTACTGCGATCAAGTATAGCACACTACCTCGCATTGAAGGCCTGAAGACGAAGCCGTGTCGTGTCATATGGTGCGGCTTAGCCGTCCGCCCGCCCTTCTCGCCACGCAAGTCTCGGCCAAGCGCAAAAGTTCACAAGGTATGCAGCCCAACAAAACCACGGCGGAGCAAGTAATTAATGTACTTGGAAGAACGGCCAGGCGGAACACGACGATCAACTCACACCCTATCCCTCGCCAGAAACAGAAGAGGACCCCAGCACCGGTAGGTACTACTTAGTCAAATACCCCCCTCGACGCTAGTACTATCTACCGAAACGTCTGACTTAGATCGACATGAGTTACAAGCAAGCAGCGCTCGTCTTGCAAGGCAGACGTGATTCGCATCTCAGCTGCAGCGCGCCACACCAGTAGACTGTCTACCAGCTATCCAGAAGATCGCCAACCAGGGCCGACCGTTGTCGGAACCCGTCCATGCCATGTACGCCGCGCTGGTATCAGCCATTGGCCTCGACAGTACGTTCTCGCTTGGCGATGAGTACTTGGTACATCGTTTCGCAGATCGGAGAGGTGCTGTGTTTCAGTCAGGAGACGAGTTTCACGGAAGAGACGAGCCAAATGGGATCCCGACCCACCTGTGTCTGCTCGCTGCTGGTGCTGTGACTCCAGTCGACACCGCATCTTCTGCCTGTCCTTGTCCGCCGGCGATGTTCTAGTATCACAAGGCCATCACCCTGCTGTTCATTCAGAAGTAACCACTACTACAATGTCGATATACACCGGCTTCCGGGGCTCGTACTACTTGGAAGCTCCTGGATTGTCATGTCCGCGCTGTTGTCATCTTGTAACTAGGTCGACTCGACCTTTGAGTGTTCAGCTTCCAACTGTCTCGCTCCAGACTCTGGATTGTGCAGCGACAAATCCGGCCTCACTCGCTTTGGAACAGCTGCAACCCACAGTCTTCTACAGTGACAGCCGTTGCCGCCGGAGTCTACTGATCAGATCATAGCAACGTCCAGATCTTGTTACATAAGGAAGTGACAGATCATCATATGCGCTCAAGTGATTAGACCGGCAAGCAGGGGAGAGATGGGTACTCAGTGACTACCATGAAATGTCTGACATCGAGGGGAACGAGTAGTGGCGGGACTAGTAGGAACCAGTGAACGATGTTTGCTCACATTCTATCTGGTACTCCCTTGTCTATCAATACACTCAAGAACAGACCCGTCTACTCGAAGACCACAAACTTGACGCGCGTGCTAGTCGTCTCAACATCCTCGGGAGAGCCTGCTCGCATCTTTCCTTTCGTTTCTTGCACCCACCTCGATGTTCCAGGATGTACCAACCCATCAGCACCAACATAACGATCCACTGGTCTGAAATGCCGTGGTGCGTAGATGCTCAATCTGATTGCTTTGGACGACATCAGGAACAGCCAGATCTTGACACCACCTCCCTCACACTCAACCTGTATGTCTTCGACCTCGGACCCAGCCTTGTAGATCTCGAGACCTTCAACCTGGACAGATTGGAACGTCTTCGGATCCTCATCGGCACTGAGATCTTCTTGACTAGCCATGTACACGTCCATGAGGAGATCACTCTGTCCAAGGACGCCAGCTAGCTCGTCCCATACGTCTGGCGATGACCGAATGTGTTTGATTCTCTGGAAGCAGTCCGCAGGGATGTTGTAGAGAATTATCCGGCCGTCGTCGTATGCTGCAACGACGCGAACGCCCCATCGAAGGTCGTGACCCGCCTGGTAGCATATCAGTGTACTTGCACCTTCTGGCTCTTCGCTTTCTGGCGGTATCATACAAACTTTGCGCATCAGCTTGGTCGGTCCGCCCAGTGGAGCATCACTCCCAAGGCAGAGTAGACCAGTAGCAGGATCGGTGAACAGCATGTGAGCACCGTCGCTAATTGGCACCGCTCGGTAGTGGTCGCAGTCGACGGTTCGGAGCACACCTCGGTGCTCACCTTCTTCATGAGGTGTGGCTGCGCCGCGTCTAGTGAGCGCACTTGGGAATGGCAAGCTGCCAAAGAACAACCGTGTCATGCTGTGCATCCTGCCTCGGCGCGGTGTCGTGGACCTGAATGTCCACCTTGTTGGCGCGCTATTTTGACGCGTTCTGTTAGCTTTCGATGGCCCTGCAGCGCTGGAGATGAGCCTGAGCTTTCTTGCCGAGTCAATATGTGGTCTCTGTGGAAGGAAGAAGAGATGATCGCTAGGTGCGCCCAAAGGAAACCATCGATTCAAGTTCGCATCACTGTCGGGGGTGCGCCAATGTAGTTCGATCCCACTGCGGCAGCCGAACGCCACGCACTTTCGCTGAGGGCATATGGCAACGCTTCGAGGATGGTCACTGTCAGTGCCAAGATTTCGATATACAGTTGGGTGGGTGTTGATTTCAAGTCCCGCGACTACTCCAGTGAGCTGCGGTGAAGTGTTTTCTGGACTTTCAGTATGAACATGCACAACACCGTGTAGACTCTCCAGAGTGTCGTTTTGTACCAATGTTGATCCTCCAATGGGCACGCTAGCCACTACATCTGGGTGGTGCAGGTCCCACGTTAGGCCTAGTCGACCTTGGGCAAGCGCGGCGACTGAATATCGGCCTGAGCTTGTGTCCATACTCACAGCAATGATACTAGAGGAGGCCACGAGTCGCGCGACAGGCTCCAAGGACGATAATCTGTAGATGAAGATGTCTTTGTCTAGAGTGACAAGCAAATATCTGCCACAATTGGAAACTGTAAAATGACGCAGGCTCGGATCACTGGTGTACTGTTCCCCTGGTTGATGCAACAGCTTTTCAAAGCTGACTTGCTCAACGACAGTGAAACTTGTGAGAGAATGGCCGCCGTAGCTGCGCATACTTGATCCCTGCTAGGAAGAGCTCAGTCTGCTTTCCGTGGCAAGCCTTTTGGACATCAACCACTCTTTGTCAATCAGAGCGTCAGCGGTATCTCCATCGTGCTGAGCGGGTGGAGGCAGTTGCAAATTGCTTGAGAGTAGTTTCTGCCGCTCTTCCACGAGGTCTTGGAGGTATGCTGGATATGACCCCGAGGTACTCAACATATGCTTTGCTATCTTGTCATCCAATCCGACCATGAACCAATTCATGCATGTGTGTCGGGCAGCATCATAGTCCGAAGGAAGCAGGCAGTCGTAGAGGGTGAGCAGTATCTCAGCTGGAAGGCCCTGCGCAACGTTTGGTTTTGTTCGTGGTATGTGCTCAGCCCATTGCCGACAGGTTAGTCTCATGTTCTTGCGGTCGACTGGATCTACATAGCTCGCAATCTTGCGCAGAATATGGCTTGGTAGTGCCTTGCTAGAGTTCTGCTTGAAGTGTAGGCGAGCCAGTGTATCTCGATGGATGGCCAGTTGGTGGTTTCGAAAAAGAGACAAGCCCAACTGCGTAGGTGTGTAGCTGCCGTCGCCAGAATCACTGTCGGATAGATCCGCTTCGTACAGTCGAGCAAGGGTGTCTCGGTGACCAAAGAAGGCGTTCGGCCTCTCCAGATCGGACGCATCGGACGAGTTTGAGTCAGCTGAATCATCACTAAAAGGATTGCTGAATGAGGGATTCGCTTGCTCCATAGGTAGGTCGGTAAGAATGTATTGATAAGGATAGCTATTCTAATGGGACACGACAGACACGAGTGAAAGTAATCTGAGAGAGATGGGTGGCGCAGCTATGTGCTCTGCGCTGGTCGTACCTTCCCTACCTCACCCTAGATCCCCAAGATGAGGACAGTCCGGCCAGACTAGTGACGGAAAGAACGACCAGTAGCATTCATCGAAAAGCACAACCTCAGGCTGGAGTGGAATTCAAGCACCACCGAAACCTACCCGACACGGATCAAGACGGTACGGCTTACCTGTGAAGCAAAGGTGAAAATTTCAAGAGGATTACTTGAATTTGAAGGACATAGCATCGCGTAAGCGCTGAAGAGTCAGTATTGTCGAGAAACAAACATCACCAAAGGCTCTTGTAATACACTCGGAATACGTGCTGGCTGCATGTCCCAGCGAAGATGAAGAATAACACTGAAGGCGTACTCCTACACACAATGATGTGGCTAGGATCACACCGGTTGACTGTGATGACCACCCTGATCATTACGCACAGGCTTCCTGACCCATAACTTCTCCAACGGCTGTGTCAAGTTTGGGTTGATATATCTGAGACCAGTAGCAGGGTCCGTGTCAACAGTCCGACCACGATCCGTCGCCACATTCCAGGCCGATTCCGATGGTTCTGGCAACGCTGGTTGCCATCTCTTGTCGATGCTTCGAAGGGCAATGAAATTCATCAACGGAAAATAGGTCCTCTGAAAGTATATGGTGAACCACGCTGTCGCGATGATGAGTGGCACCATGACCAAGGCCTGAGTTAATGCTTGCGAGGCGGCCAGGAGACCTGTCATGGCAATGTGGAAAATGAAGAGACCTAAGATAATGCGGTTGCATATCATAGGCCATAGACGTCCTGTGGAGTGCTGTTGGTGCTCCATGGCATAAAGCAGCTGGTACTTGTAGATGAAGTGAGCAACGCAGAAGTAAATGAGGCCGAAAAGAGTTACGAGCCAGGCGGTGGGTAGAATACTGTACACTATACAGATGACAAAGATCAGCATAGACTGCGGCAGGTAGAAGCCATACTGAAAAACGGGGGCCTTGGCCAGATCAGCGTGATCCCGAGGTGTCTTTGCCGAGAGGAGGTAGAATGGATATAGAGAGACGGCACCAAACTCCAGCAGTCGGAAAGGGAGCAGGCCAAGACCCTGAAGAACAATCAGGTTGGCATAGAATCGCCAGAGTCTCCTCATGGACAGTGCGACCAGGTATGCAATGACCGAAGTGTCTCTGAGCACGTCTTGCAGCTTTTTGTAGAAGTCGTAGAACTGACTGACGGAACTGAAGATGGTGAAGATGACGAATAGGTTGAAGAAGTTGAAGAAGAAGTTCTTGGAAACGACTGAAAGCTCGACGTCGCTCTGTGAGGTCATGCCCTGCTGATTGGACATCCAATCGTAGAGATAAGGGACACCCACTGACAGAAGAGTAAAGTACAGCGTTGGTAAGGTGGTCTTGATCAGAGGGTTCGCGATAGGATGTTTTAGCGCGGCATCGTCGCCCTTGAGGCCAGGGAAGAACTTATCTGTCACGGCATCACTTATCAAAGTAGCAGGCGGGACAAGCAACACTGCCCAGAAGATGGTGAGAAAGCCCACGACGGACATGATGGTCCATGCACGAGCCATACGGTGATTTCGTGACATGTAAGTGTTGCGCCAAACGACGTCCGCGGGTGGGGGAGCCGGGGCTGCTAGCAGCTGGCCTGGCACGGGGTCCAGCTTGGCCTGTATCGCCATCTGACAAGCGGCGGTGGACTCCATGGTGATGAAAGCCAAGGGCGTCGGGGAGAAGTCTTGTCGTCTTAGATCGTAGATCTGCTCATCGTAGCGGCGCAGCTTTTCTTCGAAGTAGTCGATGGCATCAATCTGCTTGGGACGCAGGTGGAGCGGACCATACCAGATGGTGTGCACCGGACGTTTTCGGGGTGAAGAGGCGTTTCGTGATCTTTCGAGCTCCTCGCGGGACAAGAGAGCGGTGGTCTCTTGGTCTTGATCGGGGCCACCAGGCACAGCATCACGATATGGCTTGCGTTCGGATCCCTTGAGCTGACTGTGGCCGATGTAGGTGGCATAGTGCTCCTCGAGTTTTCTCAAGCAGGTCATACGGTCTGCGACCAATGTATCGAGCCTGTTCCAGTTCCTGCACAAGATCACACTGTCGACCTTGCCAATGCCGAGCTCCTCGACGAAAGCCTTCAATTTGTCCTCGGAACGCAAGTTAGGCGGAATGCCCGACAAACGAATGGTTCGATCGGTGACGGTGTTTTGAGTACCCAGATAAGCTTGACGGGTGTGGATGATGAATTTGGTCTCGGAGACGAGGAGATAGAGAGCTATGGCGGTGAAGAACCATGCAAAGGCGACATACATCCACAGGTAGCTGCCATAGGGCTCGAATCTGTCTTCAGGCTTTTCCTTGTCCTTGCCGCTCCTGGAAGTGTGGTAGTCGTAGGGAAGGTGCCAGAGGGCCACAGGGGAAGTGCTGTTGGTGGACCCATTGGTGCCGTTAGGCGGGGGGCACCAACCTGGCACGTTGCACTGGCCAGTAAACTGGTAGTTGACGGGTAAGATGATGGTGAGGGCGAAGAACAGTGTTACGGACAAGTATTTGATGGCGTAGCGGAAGAAGGACAAGAAAGCAAAGGCGTCGAGGCCGGCCGAAGCGAGGACTTCTTCTCTGGAGATATTGTACAGCACGGGAATCCAGCCCAAGAAAGACTTGGGTAGGTCTGGCAGACGAGCAGCCGACTGGGACTGCTTCTTTCGAGCATTGTAGAGCTGAGTCCACTTGGGGCGCAGAATGCAGAAGGCGATGAAGGCACTCAATCCGAACGTGGCCGAGACGACCAGCTGCACGCCCAACGCGCGTTGGCTGTCAACCTTGGTCTGATCTGACCACAGCGGCGGCTTGGTGGTGTTTGTGGAGTTGCTCCAGGCGTGCAAGATCATTGACATGGCGGACTGCACGCGAGGTGTTGGTGGTGCGGGTGCTGGTGGTACGTGTGAGGCCATGGCGATTGTTGCACATGCATGGCAGGCCGCATGCGGACAGGGAAGAATCGATCTAGGACGGGCGACCGTGCAGGTGTAGGTCAACCAACATTATGTTTCCATTGCAGCAAGGACAATGGCATACTAGTCGTCGTCGTAGTACCACATGAGATGCGATGCACCGGCAGCGCAGGCGGATCCGATCACACTGCACTGGCATGCACACCGTCATCATTGCGAGCCGACGGGGCATCAAGGCATCAAGGCATTAAGGCAGTATACAGCACGTGCCCGTACGGAAGGCGTTTGTCCGCAAGACGCAGTCGGGAGACACAAGACTGCCTCTGATGCAGAGAATCACCATTCTCGTGATTGGTCGGTGGCATCGAGCTCGAATTCAGTTTCCAAGTCGTCGACAGCAGCAGTTGGCAGCCATCTCCCCTCCACCAACCTCAACCACATCCGCCGTCAGCACCCTCCTCGCTCCTTCGAGTGTGCCTCAGCTCTCGCTCACCTGTCACGGACGTCTGTTCACGATGTTTGCGACATCCGCCGCGCGCACGGCATCCGCCTCCTTGAGAGGAGCTCAAGCTGCGCGACAATTTGTTCAGAGAACTGCAACTGTTGGTGACACCGCCATAATCCCTGCCACCACCTCCCAGAAGCTTGAAATCATGTCGAAGCAGTCAATGGGCCTGTGCTGACATCCACTGCCAGAGAAATGCCTCGTCCAAGGCCTCCGAATCGGCGTCTCCCTTCTATCTCACAGCAACAGCCTCGGGTGCAACCGCTGCCACGATAGGTCTTGCAGCCTACTACTTCCAATTCGTCGCCCATGACGCCTTTGCCATGACCCCGGCTGAAGAAGGGTATGAATTTGACTTGAAGAGGAAGACGACGAGTTGACAAGAGTCCAGACTACACGCCACACAATATCCCTGGGAGCACGAGAGATGGTCCAAGACTTTCGACCACGCCGCGTATGTGCCCACCACTCTCACTCCCCAGTCCTCCCAAGCTCAATGTTGACAATGTGCCAGACTCCGAAGAGGTTTCACCGTCTACCAAGAAGTGTGCGCATCATGCCACTCCATCTCGCGAATCCCCTACCGAAAACTCGTCGGCACCTTCATGACCGTCGACGAAGCCAAAGCCTTGGCCGAGCAGCAGGAGTACGACACAGAGCCCAACGACGAGGGTGAGGTCGAGAAGCGTCCAGGAAAACTGTCCGACTACCTGCCCGCGCCCTACAAGAACGACGAAGCTGCCCGAGCTGCCAACAACGGTGCTCTTCCTCCCGATCTATCCCTCATCGTCAAGGCCCGACACGGCGGCTGCAACTACATCTTCAGCTTGCTCACAGGCTACCCCGAGGACCCTCCCGCCGGTGCAACTGTCCAGTCCGGCCTGAACTTCAACCCTTACTTCCCCGGCACCGGTATCGCCATGGCCAAGCAGCTCTACGACGGCCTCGTCGAGTACGACGATGGAACGCCCGCCACCGCCTCGCAAATGGCAAAGGACGTCACCGAGTTCCTGAACTGGACCGCCGAGCCGGAAATGGACGAGCGAAAGAAGATGGGCTGGAAGACGCTGATCATCTCCACCGGCCTGTTCGCTCTGTCCGTCTGGGTCAAGAGATACAAGTGGTCGTCTCTCAAGACCAGGAAGATCAAGTACTCGCCACCGGCCGGCACAGATTCAAGGTTCCGACCATAAGACAAGAGGACCTGAGCAGGGGGCTGCTCTTTATAGTGCTACCAGTATCAACGTTGGAGATCAGGCGAGATCGCTAGACAAGACACGAGGGATTCTTCCTCAATCAAGCCTGCTGGACTTTGTTCGTAATGGCGAGGCCCCGTCACGCTCGAGGTCGAGGTTGAAGATGGTTCCGTTCCCGTTGGTCATGTATCAAATGCACATATCATTTTCTGTTCCAGTTACAGTGACTTACTGTCTCGGTTTCAAGTTTCAACTTGTCGCGGCGAACGTGAACCAGAATCGTCACCAAAGTCAACATCGTGCCTCAGCTGGGTATTTACTGACGGAAGTGTAGGTGCAGAGACAAGCTACTAGTAGTAGTAGTAGTAGTAGTAGTAGTAGTAGTAGTAGTAGTAGTAGTAGTAGTAGTAGTAGTAGTAGTAGTAGTAGTAGTAGTAGTACCATCTTTAATCATGTCAATTGCAGTATATACACTCGAAAAGAAACCGATCTGGTCTTCCACCAGCGCACTACAATCCATCGCTGTGACGAGCTCTCGGTAATCACCTGTTTCGCTCTCTGTGCTACCTTTGCACTATACTCGCGCCCGTCCACGTCCACAGATCCTGGTCCACCATCACGCTAGTGAATGTGCCGTCACTGCTAGCCCTGCGCTGGCCCGTCTGTGCGTGCAGGCCCAGATCGACATCGACCATCTCGTCGTCGTCGCCGGTACTCTCGTGTGTCTTCTCGCCGCCGTTTGCATGCTCATACATCTCCTGCTGCTGCTGCTGCTCCTCCTCCTCCATCTTCTCTGAAATAGTACTTAGCCTCCCGTCCGCCTTGCCGTTTTTCTTCTTCGGCTCGTCCCCGCTCTGGCCCTGCTTCACCCTCTTCGCCGCCGGATCGCCTTCGCCCAGCGCCAAGAACGCGGCGATGTTCTTCTCCCGGTCGTCCCCGTCTGCGTACTCCTCGAACTCGTGCTCGTGCTCGTCCTCGGTTATCGTGTTCCTCAGGTCCTCGATCTCAGACGACGTGGCATGTTCGGTCGTGAACGCGGTGTTGCGGCGCTTTCTTTTGCGGGAGGAGGATGATGAGGACTGCAAAATGCGCTGGATGAAGGTGAGCATTGTGGTTGGATTCGTCATTGTTTTCGAGTCCTGATGTCTACGGTAGTGGTGCGTTGACGCAACTGTGGGAAAGCGAGCGAGCGAGCGAGTGAGACGGTAAACAGTGGTAATCGACGGCTCTGCGATGGAGGTGTTTGAGGGCTTCCTTTGTTCGGCTCAGAGCAGGCTTGAACTGGGGAACGAAGTGTCTCGAGTTCTTTGTTCGTCGAGCGTCGAGCTGCTCTTCTCCCGTTTCCGAAGAGAGGTCAGTCGGCACATCCGAACAAAGAAGGGTTTGGGCGCATGGACCACCCTAGGCTCGTGGCAGCCACATCGAGCAGCGAGGAGTGAACGTTTTGAACCTTCTGTTCCGCTTCTCGAAGGACGGTGGAGGATATTTCGAATGCGTTTGCCTTTTGAGCGTGGGGCTGAAACAAGACGTTAATACAGCTCAACAAGCGCACCTACTGTTTCAAGCTGAGCACGAGCCTTATGCTCAGCCATGGTGGTCCGTTTGCCAGGTCGATGAGGTAGAAAAGACAGTCCTTCTCCGCAACAGTGTGCACCAGTACATCCTAATTGATACTTCTTGCAGGCCAAGCAGGTCGTTCACAGACAGTGTCATGTGCAAAACCATCCAACTATTGTATAGCTGTGGACATGCAGCAACGGGACCCTTCCGGAGTGAGAGATGCATGAGCCCTGGCTCGCCGTCATGCGAGTCCGCCGACTTTAGTCAGCGACTTGTACAAGACTGCATAAGGTGCGGCTGGCGGGACAGACATCGTGAGCCAGGAGCGGCCAACCAGCCTAAGCTATACCGGCAAGGAGAAGACATAGTGTGGGACATGCCAAGTCGCTGCTTCACCGACCCAGGCTTCCAGCGAATCGACCCATTTGCCGCAGACCGAGCCAAGCAGCAACTACAGGTCACCCAACAAACACAAGCAGCCATCCACCGCTCTCAGTCATTCGGCAGCTTCCGACAGAAGTGGCACAGCTTCAGAGTTTCGGGTGGTGCTCACAACACATCTGGACCTGGCTCTGGCACTGGCTCTGGCACCGGCTCTGGCATTGGCACTGTCTTGTTCCAGAGGCCGCCGGCAATGTGCTGTCAGAGCCACCGGTTCTTGAACATGTGCTATGGGCGGATGGTCAAGGGCCCCAGGGACGACGACGAATGTGAGTCCCAGTTTTAGCTGTCAGACCATGTGCATCTTGGGCTTTGTCAGCCACCATTCATCAAGCCATCCTTTTCGATCTCGACGGGCTCGCCAGCAATGACCTCCACCTTCTGGGTTTCATGCTTCTGAACGGCCACATCACCAGCGGCCTCCTTCTCATCATCGGCACAACCACAATCATACCAGTCCCCAATATTGGCACAGTCAAACACGGGCTTGCCCTTACTCACGTTCACCTCGTTGTGCACGAAACAAGCCCAAGCAGCAGCGGAACTCCGACTCGAGACCTGCGGCGGGTACTTCTTGAGTATCTGTTGAAAGTGGGTCGCGCATTCACCACAGGGATACAGGCGGGCGAACAGGTGGATGTAATCTTTCAGCGCTTGGCTTTCGTCGGAGCTGGGCTCATCAGGGAAACGGCCCATGATGGTGTGGAAGAGCTTCCAGGAGGCGCGGCCGAGTTCTGCTTTGGCCGTCTCGTTGCCGAGCGATGGCATGATGGGGGCGCCTGAGGTGGAGGATTTGGCGACATCGAGGGCTGATGCTTGCGTTTGAGCTGTCTGGACGGTGCTGCGTAGGGAGTCGCCAACGTGATGGAGACCTGCGATGGGCTGGTCCACTTGATGGTTGCGAGTGTAGAGGATGAACCAGATGAAGAGGGCGACGGCGCTGAGGGCGTAGAACCCTGCAGGCGGCGCTCGTGGCATCTTTGCTGTTACGAGAGCGAAATGTGTTATTGCTGGGGATCGATCATGTCAATTGTTGCTCATGCTTCGAGCTATTTAAGGATAGGACAGATCACACCACAACATCCAAGCACGCAAAGCAGTATGCAGGGGACGCCTCTTTCGCATCCGACGCGTTTGGCGCGCCGTTGGCTTTAGTCTAAGTCAGTCTCGCCCTGGCCTCTGCTTAGTCATGCCTCTGTCCCCAGACTCCGATCATCGGCGGCCATTTTTATGAATCCTCGAATTGCACCACTCCTGCACCAAGACATACCGCCTGATGCAGCACATCTTGTGAGTATTCATATCATAGACGCCAGTGAGCTGCAGACCAATCATATACAGTGAGTCACAGATAATGCCATGTCCTGACAAGTCCTTTCTTTTCTTCAAGAATAAATTTGCCAAGGAAAGCATGACTGAATGACTGACTTGTCTCTCGATAGTTCCAGGAGACATCAACAAAACAAGTTGAACCCGAAGACGATCGCCCGTCAAGTTTCTAGAGCTCCTCTCAAGTGCCTTGCATAAGCACCTTTACCTTCCACTTGGACCCTCGACGCAGTTAGACCTCACACATATCATCAGTATCTTTGTGTACCTGAGCTCAAACCCGAACCACGCCCTATAAGGCCATCCACTACACTCACCATGTCTTCCTTCCCACCAGCACCAGTCGACATGGACTGGCCAAACATCGGCTTCAAAGTCTGGCCCGTCAATGGCCACATCCAATCAACCTTCGACGCAACGGCAGAGAACCCATCCTGGTCGAAACCTCAGTTCGTTGCCTCGCCACACATGACTATCCACGGCATGGCTCCGGGCCTCAACTACGGTGTTCAGTGCTACGAAGGCATCAAAGCCTTCCGCGCCCCAGACGGAAACATCACCATCTTCCGACCTGATCAGAACGCTGCACGAATGCAAAGAAGCGCCGAGTTCATCTGCATTCCCCCTGTGCCCACTGACATGTTCTTGGAGGCTGTCAACCTCGCCGTCGCTGCCAACGCCGAGTTCGTCCCACCAGCCAATAGCGGCCAAGCCATGTACATTCGCCCCTTGCTCTTCTGCAGTTCCGCACAGCTGGGTCTGAACCCGGGCAACGAGTACACCTTTGTTGTCTTCGTCATGCCCACAGGCGTCTACCACGGTACAAACGCGGTCGATGCGCTCATTCTAGAGGACTTTGACCGTGCAGCGCCCGAGGGTACCGGCTCCGCCAAGATCGGAGGCAACTATGCCCCCGTGCTAAGGCATTCACAGAAAGCCTACAAAGAGGGCTTTGGTATCACACTCCACCTCGACAGCAAGACACGCTCCGAGATCGACGAGTTCAGCACATCGGGCTTCATCGGTGTGAAACAGGAAGACGGAAAGACGACTGTGGTGGTCCCGGACAGCAAGAACGTCATCAAGTCAGTCACATCGGAAAGCGCCTGTCAGATTGCGAAGGATGTGTTTGGATACAACGTCGAGCGTCGCCGCATACCTTACGAAGAACTATCACAGTTCAGCGAAGTCATGGCCGCCGGCACAGCGGCATCTCTCGTGCCTATCAAGAGCATCACGATGAACAGCAAGAGCGACAAGTTCGAGTTCACCAAGGCGCTGCCGTCGGATGGCGGCCCAGGACCGGTCTGCAAGGACTTGTTGAGGGTGCTCAAGGGCATCCAGCAGGGGCTGGAGAAGGACCAATTCGGCTGGAACCATGTTGTCAAGGAGCCACCCACGGGGTTCACGAGTGGTGGAAGCAAGATGGGGCCGAATGGCGTTGATGTAAGCGGGCAGACAGCCAAGGTCGATGCTATCAATGCTTGAGAGGCCATCTGCGGTGCAGGACTAGATAGTGTCGAATTATGAGGGTATGCATGAAGGAACAAGTACGAGCAGGAAGAGATGGCGACTGTCGATGTATCTGTACGGACCAGAAGTCTAGAAGTATATAGAATGCACATTGACCTTCAGATGCCGCACGCGTCCCCTCATGACTGCTCCTCTACCGGCTTGCGTGCATTGATATGCGCACAAGGGTATAATGGTATCGTAGAGGGACGCGTACGAGCACCACGGCCACGCACGCGCCCCGGACAATCTGATTCACGCTCGGGTGGCTTTATCTGGACCGCACTGAGTAGCTGATGATCCCTTTACTTAGTGCTGCCCGCTTCCATCTCTGCGCTGAACGGATGAGGTAGACGAACTAGAGAGTGGCCCGCCAGACTTGGTTTGCCGTTGGCGCAGGGTAAGTTACCCTGATTACATATCAAGTTGGTGCAGTTGTGAGTCAACGCTTTTTATATGCTACTGGACAAGGATGAGTCGTGGCTGTGACACCCCCGCTCCCGACGAGCTAGGACTGCAGATTGAGGACGAGCACTCTGCACGCTGGTAAGCCACTACCGTTGTCATCGAAAGGGAAGAATACTAGTCGATGGGAGAACTAATTCTTCGTTACTTCATAACTTGATCGACCGATCATGGGGCGATCCGAGGCGGCACGACACCACCTCGTCCAGCTCATCATCACGCTACGCTACATGTCTATATCTCTCTTGTATATGGTCCCGTTGCCCGTGAAATCACCACTCTGCGTCGTGAAGTCACTAACCTCGCTAAGCGACTCGATCCTCCCGAGCAACTTCTCGAGCACCCTGTACCCGCTCCCCGCCGCGTACCCCGGCAACTCATGGCCCGCAAGCTGCACGGTGTAGAACGTCAGCCCTCGCTCCTCGCCCCACATGCCCACATAGCCGGACTCAGACAGGCGTCCGCCGTTGTACTCCGGGTGGTACGGCACGTAGAAGTGGTTCTGCTCCTGCGGGTTCTGCTGGAACCCCTGCACGCCGCCCCAGGTCATGTTCTGCAGCACCAGCACGGTGCCGTTGGGGTTGAGGAGCATGTCGAGGTTGCCGCCGCCGATGATGGTGTTGTTCGTGTAGTCGATGACGCGCTGCAGCACGCCGTTCTGCGCGGGGCCGAGCGAGGTGTCGCCGAGCGTGTAGTTGTTGACGTAGCCGTAGTTGAAGACGTTCTCGCTGGTGCATTGCTGCCAGTTGGTGCCGACGGGCGCGTTGATGGCCGCCTGCACGTCGCTGCGGTTGAAGTAGACTTCGGCGCCGGGCGGCGAGTAGTCGCCGGGATTGACGATGCCGAGGTGGCTGTAGGGGAAGGGGCAGGTCTGCGTGATGTGGTAGAGGTCGAAGCAGGGGTTGATGAAGATGGCGGCTTCGAGGACCGTGTCGAACATGTCGCAGGCGTAGTTTTCGACGTCTTCGCCGAACGGGTCAGGGAGGACGGGGAAGGGGCCCGGAGGTGGAGGGAAGGTGTAGTACTTGTTCATGTAGGAGGTGTAGTTGCATTGGTCGGCTCGCTCGCGGATTTGATCCATGAAGGTATCGTTGAGGTAGTACAGGTTTGACCAGTATTCAACAAAGGGTAGGATCACGACTTGTTGTTGGATCGTGCCGTCGCCGATGATGGGGTCGTTGATGGCTATGCCTGCTAGGTTCCAGTAGTCTGTGTTGTCTTTGCTGATGAAGGCGTCTGCGATGTATGGGACGTAGTAGCCAGCGTATGACTCTCCTGTCAAGTAGACCTTTCGGCCATGGACTTGAAATGCGTCGACGAATGACTTGTAGAAGCCGGCGAACTGCTGTCCGAGCTCGACTTCATTCGTAATGTTGGGCGTACCTTGTGAGTAGCCCACACCCACTGGTTGCTCAACCCATAGCATGTTTGTCAGATTAGACCAGTCATAGGAGTTGGCTGTAGGTGCTATCGTTCCTGCCTGCCACAGGAATGGACCGTTCTCCGTGAGCAGTCCGGACAGCGAACTGCAACCGGGTCCTCCATTGAACCAAATGGCGATCTCATCGGTGGCGTTAGGGTTGGAAGAAGGAAAGAACCAGAAGAAGAGCTCCCTGGTTTCGTTTGGGTCGTCTGAGATGGGCAACAAGCCAGCATAGGACTCGCCGATGTCAAAGTCAACGAGTGGGATGGCCGAGCCATTCACCACAAATTTCTGTGTCGCATCGTTGAGATATTGAGAGGCTTGGCGCTCCTGTAGGTGTGAAGATCGCTTCTCCGGCAGAGCTGGGTGGTTCGAGATGCCTAGCTTTTCCAGTATCTCAGCACGTTTCTGCTGTGGGTGCTTGAAGGCATTGATGGCAGCATGGTTGAAAGCTAAGGCGCCTGTGGCCAGTAGCGAAAGGGAAGTGAATAGTGAGACCCGCATGATTCCAGGAACACAGTAGGAGTTGGGATAAAGCTCTTCCACGAGGAAGTCCCCAGCATCGTGGGGAAGAGCTGTTTTTGTAGCTTTACATGCTGATTTACTTACAGTCACATTCTCACAGCGAAACGCTATCCGATCGTTCAAACGCACTGATGCTGGTCGGCCGTAGATAAGAGGTGGATGCTCCCATGGAAGATCTCCAATTGCTTCGGCATGCTTGCACAAATCACCGTTGTTGGTGTCATGCTCGAGCGAGACTTGCTGCAGGCTTGAGGCTATCAATGACGGAAGGTCGAATTGGCAATGCAACCTCCGCAGAAGCTTGGCGTCCTCAAGCTTTCATACCTGCTTTTCGTGCTCTAGCGTTATCTTGGCGATGGGAATGGTCGGAAGCCTGCAGATCATAAGAGGAAGGCATGAATCTGAACGTCGCATAAAATGATCGGTCGTCATATGTTGGTTGATTAAGCCCGTTTGTTATCCGGGGGTGCCGGGCAGCAAACAGTCACTGTGGCCATCAGAAGGGCACGATTGATTGTTCGCAGTGTTTTCGAGCTCAGAGAAATGGAATGAAGCTCGAAGCTTGGAAGGATGCTAGCAGCGGAGATAGGCGTTTCCCAAGCTTCAACGATGTTGCTTGTGTTTTAGCTTTCACGATCTTGGCTTGGGGTCGACGGGCATCATGTGGTAGCTTCCGACAGCTCATCCCTGTCGAAGGTGCACACGACCTCGCGGGCGTCTATCCGTCATACCGGAAAGTAGATCTGGTTACGTCGCTTGTGAATGTTACAGTCGATCGCACAGTCTGCAAGTGAGCTCGGCTCGAACGAAACCATTGGACACTCGCAACCTGTTGGTACACCAAGTTGACAGGACGACTCTACAGCCGCCGGCCAACAGTCGTACGGTAAGTACTACCAGTCGCTAGAAAGTCTCAGACATGCATAGAGAAGGTTCCCCAAATCTCTGGAAATTGTGGTGCCACAACTGCGTTCACACTAGGATTGAGGAAGTAGTCCATAGGATGGCTGTCAGAAGTCCGTCTACTATCTCTGCAGCTCGGAGGCCGAAGCTCTAGTCGCATGGCAGGCATTTCGCCAAGGTCGCCCTACGTCCATTGTGATGGATATGCCGTGCAACAAACCACGCTACGTAAACCTGCTCAACTCGTCCATGTTGCCTGTAGTTCACATCGTGCGGAAAGTGCGGAAGATCACGGTGGAAGAGCACGAACCTCCCAACATCACATCGCCTGACATGCGTTGGCATGATCCATGTCGGAGCGGCCCCTTTGCTAGTCATCAAGTCTCTTACCGTCCGCAATCATAATTGTTATCCATTACGTCACGTGACCATAAGGGACTTGCTGTCACCAGACACTTTAGATTTCGACGAATTCATCACAATCTACGTGAGAGCCACGTGAGAGCCATTTGTAGATAGCAGTGGTGAGAAGTTGGCGTACTTCAAGCGTATGCCAGCCTTGACCACCCCAGTCTTTGCCCTGATACGGGTGTAGTGACACTCGAGCTGAGGCCACAAAAGATGTTGTGAGCCGCAGGGGATGAGAGATCCAGCCCCATAGACATCCAGCAACATAGCAGTAATGGCTTGTATTGGCTCAAACACTGGAAGCACTGGCGAGAACGTAAGAATCAGTACCGAATCTCATGCACGAGTTCATTGCCCGTAATACGCGCACCACGTTGTTTATGTCTAATGGCCAGGTCGGACTGGCTTTGTTTCGAAAACGTCGCTCATGATACCTAGGTAGTGAAGGCCCCTGAGGGCTTCAGCTGGGACTAATGCTGCAGGGGAGGATCGGGAGGAAGGATAGGCTAACCGCTTTTAGTCTAGTGCCTCTGAAAACCCTGGTCCAAGCCACGTTGGGACATTGTCACCACGACTCAGAGTCATTATTGATCGATTGCATTACTGATATTGCGCGATTGTTTACACCCTTTGAAAGCATACAGCTTCTCGAGAAAGACCTACTTGAGGCTACAAGCACAAGAGTTGCATCGTGTTCTTTTGCCAGAGTCGCTTTTGTGCTGAAAGGCCGTCGCACTAATAGGTTCACCGCCTAGCACAAAAGAAATACCACAGTCCGGGCATAGAAAGACCTGGAAGCGCTATGGACGCCAACAGCACAAACTGGTCCCCTTCTAGCTGGAGATCAAAGCCGGCGAAGCAAGAAGTCATCTACGATGATGAAGCCATCCTCAAGAAGACAGTCACAAAACTTAACACCTTACCTCCACTGGTCACGTCTTACGAGATACAGAAATTGAAGAACGAACTGCGAGAATGCGCGTTAGGCAATGCCTTCCTACTGCAAGGCGGTGACTGCGCCGAGCTCTTCGACTACTGCAATCAGGACATGATTGAAGCAAAGGTTAAGCTCCTTCTGCAGATGAGCTTGGTCTTGATCTATGGGGCAAGGAAGAAGGTCGTACGTGTAGCGCGCATGGCTGGCCAATACGCCAAGCCCAGATCAAGTCCCATGGAGACAGTGGGCGGAGTTGAGATGCCTTCCTTCCGAGGCGACATCTTGAACAGTTACGAGCCTGACGTCAAAGCGAGAACACCAGACCCAGCTCGTCTACTCGACGCCTACTACCATTCCGCGTCAACACTCAACTACCTCCGAGGGGCCCTCTCCTCAGGTCTCGCAGATATGCACGCGCCGCTTGACTGGAGCTTAGGCCATGTCGTCGACTCATCTATCAGAAACAAGTACCAGCAAATTGTGTCTCGGATAACCGACACCCTAGAAATGATGCGCACAATCGGCCTCGATACAGGCAGTGGTCTAGAAACAGTCGACCTCTTCACTTCTCACGAAGGCCTCCTCCTCGAATACGAGCAAGCTCTTACACGCCGCCTCCGACAACCACAAAACACACCAGCGGTCTCGCAACCACAACCACAGGTCTCGACCACCCAAAAAGTCTCGCGATCCGCTTCCCAGACCAATGGCACCTCCCACTCCTCCAAGTACGTCCGCAAATCTTCCGTGTCCGCCTCCAACCCTATGATGTCCCACTACAACACATCGGCCCACTTCATCTGGATCGGCGACCGCACCCGCCAACTCACTCACGCCCACGTCGAGTACTTCCGCGGCATCGCCAACCCCATCGGCGTGAAAGTCGGCCCAACAATGCCACCCAACGACATCGTCCCTCTCCTCGACATCCTCAACCCAGACCACGAGATCGGAAAGATCGTTCTGATAACGCGATACGGCCACGACAAGATCAAGGACCACCTCCCCGCCCACATCCAAGCTGTACAGAAATCGGCGCATAATGGTACCGTCGTGTGGCAGTGTGACCCCATGCACGGCAACGGGCGCAACGCAACGGTCAACGTGCCGGGTACAGAGGGGAAGACCACAATCAAGACGCGGCGCTTCACGGATATTCTGTCTGAGTTGCAGCAGGCCCTGCTGATTCATCAGGAGCACGACTCGTACCTTGGTGGGATGCACCTCGAATTGACTGGGGAAGCTGTCACGGAGTGTGTGGGTGGCGCTGGGGGGCTGACTGAGGAGGATCTGAGTCTCAACTATACTACGTTCTGTGACCCGAGGTTGAATGAGAAGCAGGCTCTCGAGTTGGCATTCTTGGTTGCGGGGTTCTACAGGGAGGCCGTGGAACGTGAGCATTGAAGCGACAGATGGACAGCAGCACCGATAGCATGAATGTCAAGTGGTATATGGAGGCGGTACATTGCGAAACATGTGAACTGAGTATCGTTCGAACATACATGGTATGTGCTTCCCTTGGCCAAATGCAAAATCAGGATTCTGGCTGGAGTAGAGGCGCATAATGCGTGCTCGACAGATACCAGCTCATGCGCGGAAAACGCTTTGGTAGATCGAGGACTGGTGAAGAACAATACATTTTCTGCATACAATGCTTTCGCACCGCAGCTATCAAGACACTGATACTGGTCTGTGGCCTCCATAAATCTACCTCTGTGCGGCCAACTCGCCATCGAGCGCGCGAAGGATTGTTCGCTCGAGGTTGCGCACCTCTCGCTCCGCCGTCTCTAGTCCAGTCATGAAATAGATCACATCTCCCAATATTCTACTGTGCACTCCCCGTCCTTGCTCGTCGACCGTGGTCAACAATCGAGCCTGCAAGCTGGCAGCCGCTGTTGAATTGTACCCTGAAGTCGCGGATTCAAGAGTCAATGCAAGCACTGTGCCTATAGCAAAGCAGGAGTTGACCAGTTGATGGTTGGAGATTGTGTTGAGCCTGTCTGGTGAGAAGAACGAGAACACATCTGAGTGCGGATTCGAGGACCATGACTCGCGGTAGCCATCCCATGGACCGGAGCTTGGCATGGAAGAGTTCTTGGATTCTAATGAGCCACCATTCGGATTGGTGCGAATGGCGCTTGCCGATATCGTTCGCATCACGTCTAAGCTTTTGTTTGCGACCGAACAACCGATAGGGTGGGCGGTATAGCTGTGTCCGTGGAGCAAGGCGTCGGCTTTGCTGTCGCTGATGAATGTATTGAAGATGCTGTCTGAGGCTGTAGTCAAAGCAAGTGGTAACAAGCCACCGGTCAAGAGCTTGGCGTGACAGGAAATGTCTGGTGACACGTCGGCTTCAGGACTAAGCCCAGCTGATGTGTTCCAGAAGGACGACGAGGAGGAGCGACCGAGACGATAGAGACCTGTAAAGACCTCGTCTGCTATGACCGGAAGTCCTGACCAAGATACTGGGTCTGCAGTCCCTGACGTAGCGACCGTCGCTTGATGGTCAGGATTTATGATCTCAGGTTGGGCTCGAATGCTGCTGACCAGTGTTCGCTGGAAGAGAGGGTCGACAAAGATCATGCCGCCTGCCCCCATTATCAACGGCTCGAGTATGAGTGCGCCGAACTTGCGTTTTTGCTGATGCGTCAGATGGGTTAGAGTACGGGCGACATAGTCGGAGTAGAACTGGGCGTCATCTTGTCGAGCATTGAAGTCAAAGACCGCCTGCAAGGAGGGGAAAAACGTTGTGGTACCTTCCTTGCGAGGCATACTGTCATCTGTGGGGAGCTGGATTTGCCATTGTCCCTTGACAAGCTTGACCTCGGGTGGAGAGAACCAGTAGCCCCAAGGCTTATACCAATCGACTCTCTCGTTGAACAGCGATGGCTCAGAACAGTTCATGACACCAATTGTGTCGCCGTGATAGCTTCCTTTGAGACCGATTATGCCGATTTCACCATTGTGATCGTCCCAGCCATAACGCTTCGCAGTCGCTCGAAGCGCCATTTTCACCGCTACCTCCATTCCTGTACTTCCATTGTCGGTGAAGAACACTCTGGACAATCGAGGATTCCGTAGCGTCGATAGTAAGTTGTAACACAGATCCAAAGCAGGCTCATGGACTGCGTTGGCGAACATAACGTGTCCATATCTACCAGCAGCATGTGCTGCTGTGAGTGACAGATTTGGGTTGCCGTGACCAAGACCCTGAGTCCACCACGAAGCAGAGGCATCGAACATTGAAGTCAGTAGAGGACCAGAGGAAGCTGCCGACTGTAGTGGTTGTAGTCCTGTGTTTGAGCTTTCTGCCTTGTTTACTAATGCATCCGTTTCCTGGTTGTAGACCTCAAAATGGTCTTCGTATGCCGAATCAATCGCAACCACATTCTGAGGCAAGCCGTACTGCCGAAACGGATGCCATATAATGGATTCGGCGTGAGCTGGCATTGACGTCAACTTTGAGATATGAGAAAAATGCTTCTGGTGAATAAGGTCAACAGTAGACACAACTTCCGAGCTTGAGGAGAGCTTCTCGTAATACGCTGCGAGCTGGTCATGGTCTTTCTGCTGGTCAGGCTCTCGTTCCGGTGGAGGTGGTAAGCAGGCTGTTGCTACTTCATGATGTGCGAAGTAGGCCTTGAGATACTCTGCGTTGCCCCACTGTGGCATGTCGAAGAGGAGGATGGACTGAACATCGTAGCCTCGCAGATGGAGTGACTCGAAAGCAGAGATGGTGGTAGCGATTCCGCCCAGCTTTGGATCTCCAATAAGCACCACTGGGAGACGCAATGGCCGATAGAGATCAGCTTGAACAGAGCCAGAGGGTCCAGGGGAGAGGACACCGCCAGCTGTCTCGAGCAGAGCATATTTGCCCCCACTCTTTTGATGTGCATCCATGTGCTCTTTGACATTGTGTAACAGGGTTCGATCGGCTGTGTTCAATTTACCCACACGCGGATTGAGCTGATGGTTTGGTTCATCTATCTTTGCAGCGAGATGTGGACTTAATGGTTTAGAGTACTGCTTGAGGCACTTGGACACGACACCATTTGCGTGTCTCGATATGTGCTTGTCATCTGCTTCATCCCCTGGTCCAGTCGAGACAGGCTTCAGATATAGGAGACCATTTGGCGGAGCTCGTCGAGCGAGGGCTTTACACAACACCGTGGAGACAATGGTCTTCCCGACGTCGGTATTGGCGCCATATATCTGCCATGCCTTCAAGTCCCGCCACAACATTTCTTCAGACCCCAGAGCTCACGTCGAGAGCCATCAAACTCGCAGCTCTCGGTCGTGACCTGCAGCGCTGCTAGAAAAATGTTGAGCTCGACGAGTAGGTGGGTCTGCCAAGACTCCGAGGCAAGAGCATTTTGCCAGGCCCCGTTCCATCCTGATCATTATGAGGCCTTCACGTCAGATCATAGGCTTGCGTTCGATGGTTCGACACTCATAGCGGTTGGCCTGTGAGCAACATCACCGACGTTATCTGTCACGGTCAAGCACTCGTATCACCAACCTCCATCAGCCTCACGACTACTCGACTTGAGCTTCAGCCACGCTAAGCTGAATCTGAGCAAGCGTCGATTGTACACGCGTGTCCACCAACCAATCGAAACCACGACTCTTCTCACCATGACCACCAAGAACGGTATCCGACAGAAGTCTCCCAGAACCTCATTAGAACAAACACTTGCTACGTCGCTGAGGCGAAGGCAATCACAGTCGAAGCTGCGTACGCTTAAATCAAGCCCCCCAGGTTCAGTGGATTTCTCGTCAAACGATTTTCTGTCTCTTGCAACGACGAAAGAGTTTCGAGAAGAATACCTGAAAGAGCTGCAGCAGCAGATCCTGCCTGTTGGATCGACTGGGTCACGGCTACTTGATGGCAATTCGGAGTATGCCGAGAAGCTTGAACAACAGATCGCGACCTTACATGGCGCCGAAAGTGGTCTGCTCATAGGATCAGGCTTCGATGCCAATGTCAGCATCTTTACCTGTCTCCCACAGCCAGGTGATACCATTATATACGATGAGTTGATTCACGCATCTGTTCACGATGGGATGCGCATGTCGAGGGCCACGACCTTTCTCTCTTTCAAACACAATTGTCTAGATGACTTCCAGACGAAGCTCAAGCTATGTAGTCCCTCGAGACAGAATGTCTTCGTTGCAGTGGAGAGTGTCTACAGTATGGATGGGGACTTGGCACCTCTATCTGAGATGGTCTCAACCATGAAGGAGTTATTCCCCGGCAACAACTGCCACCTGATAGTGGATGAAGCGCATGCAACGGGAGTCTACGGCCCCAAAGGTAGCGGTCGCGTAAGTGAGCTGGGTCTCGAGCGTGAAGTGCTCGTACGATTACACACCTTCGGTAAAGCACTCGGAAGCAACGGCGCAGTGATTCTGTCCTCTCCAACCATCAGGGCCTATCTAATAAACTACGCGCGGCCCATCATCTTCACAACCTTCCTCTCTTACCCAAACCTGGCAGCCGTCAAGGTCGCGTACGACTGGCTAGCGACTGGTAGAACTGAAACACTCTCGTCGCAGCTTACACACCTGATCGAATATATGTACACTCGTTTCAGAAGCCTCGGATCATTGGCTCAAAAGCTAGAAGCCGGCTCCTTCACACTCCCAGACGCATGTCCGCAGTCAGCAATTTTCGCCTTGATGATGCAGCAGCCCCGCGAACTGGCAACATTCTGTCAGGCGGCGGGGTTCATTGTCCGAGCCGTGATGCACCCGACCGTGCCACTTGGTACCGAGAGGGTCCGCATTTGCTTGCATGCCGGCAACACGGAGCAGGAGATCGACGCTCTAGTCGACAGAGTCCGGCAATGGCTCGAACAGAAAGTTGCTTGCCCCCGGATCCCCAGTTCAGATAACACGTCTGTGCAGATCGACCGTGCTTCTGCACCACAGGCGTCATCCGCAGTCGTTCTTGCGAAGCTATGAAGGCGGTACGGATACATTTGTCACTGTCTTCCAATGCTAAACGCGTTGTCATTCAGCTGCGCCAAAGATTCACTCGAGACCGACCAACGCGAGTCACGAAAACAGTCACGGCTTGAGCATGATGTGGCATTTAGACATACTTGCCCCGAGACCTAGCCCGCAACGGTCCTTTCATCACATCTTATCTCACGCGTCTTCACCAGGAGCAGAGCCGGGTATCGTCAACGGCACAGTACGCAGATTGCAGAGAACCCCAAATCATACCAGAAGTGCGTACCTGGTCCAGTCGGAACATGGCCACGAGCAGATACTGGTCGTACTCGTAGCACGGGTCGAGGCCCTCCACAGGACAGATGCGTCTTGATCGTCACCCACATCACATTACATCACATCACATCCTACCGGACACATCAGAGGTGAATTTCTGCGTTCTTCTGCACTAAAGTCTTTGTTTGCATCCTTACCTCGCACCAGACAAGCAAGCATCAACCGTGACAATAGAGACCGCGCCGCATCGCACCGCACAGCCCTGTGTCCCAGCGCATCGACGTATACAAGTACGAGTCCTCCGAGACGAGACGCTGTTTGTCTGCTCACAGGTGAATCAATAGATAAGACATTAGATAGACGGACAGTGCAGTCCAACCCAATTCATAAATGCTTGACGTATCCGTTCCTTGCCTTGCCTTGCCTTGCCTTGTGATGCGTTGTGGCTGCGCGAGCATAACGGACGACATGTTCAGCACGAGTATGCGGCTCCGGAACCTGGTCAGCTCGACGGCGGATGGGTAGGACAGCTCGGCTGCGGGCTGGGAGATGACGATCGCATGCAGTACTTTCGGTGCTAGGGAGGTGTCAGGTTCAAGTGGTTTGGGGAGGGAAAGCCTTGATCGGGTTCGGTCGATGCCTCCATGTCAGAACATTGATATTGGTATTGGTATTGCCCCGCCATGCGCCACAGCTACCGAGCGAACCTAACCTATCCTACTCCATACGATGCTCTTCCTGGCAATAGGTATGATACAATGTACACCATGAAAACACAGAAATAAGCAAAGCTGACCCAACATCTGACAGAAGGAGTGGGTATCAATAACGTTAGTGGTTCGTTGGCAACTTTGCCGTAGTCGTCTGTCCGTATCACAAAGTAAGCTCAAAGTCGTCCGTATCCTCCTGGCCAAAATGAACGCCAAGTCTCTGGTCTAGGTCATCGTCAAGCTCAACGTCGAATATGCCTGCCTCTTCCTCTTGGTCTTCGACTTCGCCTCGATGTCGGTCTTTGATCTCGAGTTCCATGAGGCGGGACCACATGTCACTCTCGACTGGGGGTTCGCCGTATAGCTGGACGAACTTGCGCGGTGAGATTGTGCTTTGGTCTATTGGGTGGTCGTCCTCTTGCTTTTGTGCTGTGTGGACTGCAGGACGAGAAACGGGTCTTTCAGTACTTTTTTGTTTCTCGGCTTGGGGCAGGATGGAGGCTGACTTCTTCGCTTTCGGGAAACCAATTGTACTTCTTGAGATTGGCTTAGGCATTGTGCTCGTGGCTGCCATCTCGTCTCGCGATACGGCAAAGGCGGGCTTTCGTTTCTGTTTGGAAGCTGCCGTCTCTCTGGTTGCTGCTGATGGTAGTTTGTGGTGCGTACGAGGTGCAGTTGAGTGAGAGAGTGCAGCCGAGGCAGACCGTGCTTTGACGGTGTTCAGCTTCGACTCTGATATAGGTTTCGTTGTCTTGGGACCTGCTCTGAACATTGCCTTCAGCTTATCGTCTGGATCATGTCGTACAGGCTCTTCGAGTGCTCGTGCCAGATCATCCTCCAGACTCTTCTTGTGCAGCTCCTCTTGTTTCTTTTGAGCAATACTGAAACCGTTTTCGTCCTTGGGGCTGTGAAAGTAGATCTCTCTGACACCACGGTTGAAATTCTCCGGTTTGAGAGCCTCGTATGTGATTCCTTCGAAGTCAACTGGGGGATCAGGCAGAGGAATTATGGGAGGAGGAGCATAACCGAAATCTGGCTCGTCGTCTTCTTCTCCTTCTGCTTCTGGGGCTGCTGGTTCGGTGACCGGCTCGAGTTCAATGTAGATCTTCCTCTTGACAGAAGGACGCGTCACCGAGAGTGGCTTTTTCGCAGTGTGACCGATCTGCTTAGGCTTCTGGCCTGGTGCTGGAGTTTGAAATGGTCCTCCCTTGGCGTTTGTGGTTTTGGCTCCGAGAGGTGCTCGTTTGGTGGTCTGGGGAGCTGGACCTGGAGTCACAAAGGCGTTTTTGGCGGCCTTGCCAGTATTGAGCGGTGCATTCTCGTCGTTACGTGCCCTGAAGGGAGTTTTCGATCCAGGACCTGGCGTTTTAGGCTGTAGTGCTCTAATGGTATGGTTGAGAGGCTTGTTCGCTGCAGTCGTGTGATGTGCATGGGTGAGATTCTCCTGGTCGAATGCCGTGAACATGATTGCGGGTGTACGATGCTTGCGATAGAGTCGAGTATGCGACGGGAAGCACGCGTCGAATGGATGCAGCGACGGTAGGGGGTCTAGGACCTACCTAGCGTCGGTGTTGACATGTTGCTCTTCACGACCGGCAAGAGCCGCTCGCCGCCATTTCCTGAGCTGAGATTGGGCGACGATAGACCTTATTCTCCGGCCTATCAGCACCGACAAAGGCTCTTTGAGGAAGCCTGGGTTTAGTGTGCGTGGTTAGTGCCCCTCAGCCCACCGCTCGGGCCTCGATTCCAGTGGTGGCACTGGCACCGTTCCAGGGTTGGTCCATGTGAGTCGCGGTCAAGGCGTGCGTTTGCGGTTCAAGTTGACAACGAGGCTTCAAGCTGCAGAACAAGTCTCAAGTATCTTTCTTACTCTCCATCACTGCCCACCGCCAGATTGTGCCCAACAGAAACTGCTATAGTCCTCTTCGTGTTCCCTAGGAGCCTGTGATCGCCTAGACCGTACCCTCCTCCTTTATTCTGACTGAAAGCGGCAGCCCACCATGGACCGAATTAAGGAAGTAAGTACCCATTCTGCTCCTTCACTCCGAGTGAAAGGTGAAAGACTTTGCATGACTCGCACCTGCCAAACATGCCCAACAGCAACAGCAAACACATGCCACCCGTCAATGGTCCCGTCAATGGTCATGTCTGGTCATGTCTTCCACCATTTCCATCTGTCCCCTCTAGAATACTTCAACACTCGCCTTGATCCCTCTACAACTCACCACCATGCCTTCGGTCGCTAACACCCTGGCCCAGAAAATGCAGGCACTCCGCCTGGAAGCGGACGACAACGCTGCCAAAGCCGAGGAGTTGAAAGGCAAGGTCAAGACGCTGGAGCAGGAGAACCTGGCCAAAGAGCAGGAAATCACCAGTCTGACACACCGAAACCAACTGCTTGAAGGTGAGGTTGAGAAGCTCGAGGGCCAACTCGCCGACGCCAAAAAGACCGTCGCCGAAGGGGCTCAGTCGGGCCAACAATCCGAATCTCTTCAAAGACGCTTACAGGTGCTTGAAGAGGAGGCCGAGCAAGCCGACAAGACTCTGAAAGAGACGACTGAGAAGTGAGTCGAGGGCGGGTGCGGGCCGAGTGCTACACTAACACATGCTGCAGACTCCGACAGACCGATGTCAAGTCTGGTCACTACGAACGCAAGGTGCAAGCCCTCGAACAATCACGAGACGAATGGGAAGCCAAGTACGAGGACATGGCCAAGAAACACGCCGAGCTCCAGAAGGAGTTGAACGAGCTGGAGCAGAGTATGGGCAACATCTAAGCATGTGTCTCCTGAGAGCGCCACGAGTCGGCAGATAGGACATGTACTGAGATACCAGGAAGCATGCGATATGATATGAGCGAGAATTGGAGCAGACTTCAATCACCTCTCCGTGCCCGCGCTGCCTTTGTCTTCTTGGCCTTCTCCTTGAGCCGGTTCATCTTGCGATCGGCCGGACTCTCGTACCGGAAGGCCTTCTTTTTCTTCTTCGGTCTCTTGTCCTTGTCCTTCTTGCCTGGTGGCTTTTTCGTGGCCGCTGGTTGGGAGTTTGTTGCTTCCTTCTCTTTCTCCCCTTGGTCGTCGTCGCTGTCGCGCAGCCGGGAAATGCCATCGCGAGAAATGTCTACCTCTTCGACAGTCACCGTGGTATACTTATCCTCGTCGACGTACTCTGCTTCGTGATCTACAGGCTCTGGCACAGCCTCTTCAACGCCCTCCCACTCGGCTGCTACTTCTTCACCGTGGTCATCACTATCGTCGGCTTCTGCGGCCAGACTCCTACCTGGCAGCATAGCATTGACCTCATTCACATGTCTTTCGAGTTCTGCTTTCCGTTCTGCACGGAGCTGCTTGGCGTCAGCAGAGCCTGCCATCGCATGCCATGTTCTCTTACCTTCTTACGGTCCTCGATTCGTTCCTCCCGTGCTTTCTGAGCGGCGGCTTCCCGGGCGACTTTGGCCCTTTGCACCTTTCTCTTGTGAAAGCCGGTCAGATATTCTTGCCTTGCAGACGGATCGAACACGACTTCTTCCGTCGCCGACTGGTTGAGTTTGCGCTTCTTCATTGCAGGGCGACCCATCTTGGCTTGGTCTCACGATTTGACAGGTTATTGTTCATCCGAGTAGACTCTGCGACGAAAAGGTAGTACCATGGCCTGCAGGTCAAAATCTTGTGCAAACGGAACAAACATCGGGCAGGCATGATGTACAGTTGCGGAAGTTGGAGTGGCTGATCTGCGGCTAACTCTGTCAGACTGATAGGTCGCTGGCAGTGGTCGGTGCAGGGCAAGTGCACGACATCATCCTCACCCATAATCATAATCACCCACCGTGTCGAGTAGCAGAGTTCCCCTTCAAGCCACCATCGCACAGAATGTATACTGCTCTACTCAGCGCTGTAGCGCTGGCTGTCAACTGTGCATATGGCTACGAGAACTCGTCGCCTCTGTTCCTCTACTCGACCTCTAGGTACCTTCCAATGCCGCCCTCCTCAAATCCCCTCCAGCTGACAGACCTATAGCTTGCAGACTAGCTCGATACCAGACCTCACCTCAGCATCAGCCATCGAGCCCATACTCCTGGACTCGCTGGAATCATGCCCGACCAAGAATTACCTCGTCGTGTCGCAACCTGGCGTGTCCGCAGACGACTTCTCCTCTTCACGCAATGCTCCTCTTCTCAGAGATCGCTTGAGCGCCATGGCCGCCGGCCAGACAAGTGTACAGGTCAGGGATGTTGTTGACAGACTGGATGCCTCGGCCATCGCCCAACGTCTTGCGAAGACCTGCTCCCGTTCGACTCAGCAGATCGACACCACAAGCATGATAATACCAGATATTCAAGGAAACCCCCAGGACAAGGTCTTCTACGCCCAGATGCCTGCTCTGCACACCCAGCTTTCTCCCGATGAGCGACATGTCATCCTGCTTCAGCATGACACATATCTGTCGAGCATGATTGAGACGTATTTCAACGATGCCGACTACACCTTCATCTATGCCACTACCTCCGTACACGCCCAAGAGAACAGCAGTCCGGCTTTGGAATCTCAGGAGTACCAAGCAGAACTACCCCTGGCCGATGTGATGCACAGTGGAGAGCTGAGGAGAAGTCTGGCCAAAAGGAAGGATGGACTTACCTCCAACCAAACCGTCGTTGATGGTCCGCTGTTTGACAAGTACCAGTTTTTGAGCCCAGGTGTGTACTGATTGTCTCTAGAAACATGATGAAACTAACCCCCTAAATAGGCATCTTCATGGGTCTTTTTGTCGGCTTCATCCTCATCTCCATCCTCTATGTTGGCATATCTGCCCTGTCAAGCCTCCAAGTCACGTATGGTGCATTCGACAAAGAGCAGGGTCAATCATCCTCGAAAAAGCTAGCATAGTCTCGTGCAGTGTGGGTCGATCGAGGGGGCGCCAAAGTCTGTATCAGCATAATTGTCATCAATGCCATCACAGAGTATTTTTGCTTCTACCTTTCGTCTTACCTTCGATGCTGCTCAGCTTTCATGCGTCCAAAGTGAACGCGGTGAGACACTCGAACACAAGGTATTGCGTCCCCCTCACCGCTGTCAGTCGAGCCATGTCAGCACCTTGAAATGACGACAAATCGTTTGTTGCCTTTCCGTCTTGGACCCTACCTACCCGTCCTGTTGACCAAACCCAAGATTGCAATGTTGCGTGGCTGACTTTCGCATCCATCTAGGGTTTGGTTCAGCATTGTCTGCCTCGAGCTCCTGCTTGTCTGCAGCTCTTTGTTCGAACAAGAGCTTGCTTGTATTATAGTCACCATGTAACACTCGCATCACACAGCATCGCAGGCATATTCTTGCACGCACAACAATGTGGTAGCGATAGTATAGATGCTCTCGGTGCCCCAAGGTGGTCCCAAATATTTAGCGCCCGCCATGGAAATATGCCCAAGGAGTGCGTCGATAATCATGTTGACTCTAGGGCCTACCGAAGCACAAAGACCATATAGAGACGCCTGCTCAATAGAACCAAGCATACAATGGTCCCCTTCTTCCTCTCAAACAGGGAGTGGCGCCTCTGAACGCTGATGACAATGGCCTTTCTCTTACCATGCATTCTTTACCATATATCAACACTGACCAGCAGTCCTCTCCAACCCCGTACCTCCCTATTCCATCATCTACCACACTGGAACTGTCAATCACAGTCGAGAAGCTCCATCAACCACAGCATATCAAGCATAGCTCATCGGTCCAGGATGGGTTTCTCTGACTTCTTCTCGGGTGGCCCCTACGACAGTCGTCATTACGAGTACGAAAGCTCCGGTTCCCGAATGCGCAGGATAGACTACGGCAGGATGGAGCACGACATAGGGTATGCCCCTCCACCACGTTCCCATTCCCGGAGACACTCGCACACTCACAGATCTAACCCACGAGCAGCTGCCGCGGACCAAGCTCGCCATGCATACGACATGCTCTCACGCACAACTATAACTCGAAAACCCTCACTCGCCCAACGCTTGATGCGTTCCTCCTCCCACTATGAACCTGAGTCGCCCGTGGTCCGGTCTAGATCCCACCGTAGCCGCAAACCCTCGACGATGAACCCTACGAACTACTACGGCTACGGCGACTGTGTCGGCAGGGGGAATCCGTATGCCTCTGGTACCACCACGCGCGACCGTGACCGCTGCTCCAGCCCGCAGCGACGGCGCAGCTCTGCACGGGCAGATCGGGCGTGGGAGGCTGAGCAACGGGAGCGCGAGGAAGCCATGCGTGCTGCGTATAATGCGAGGAAGCAACGGCCTTCGATGGCTGCTAGTTCGTGGACGTATGATTGGGGCTTTGATCTGAGTGGTGAGGCTGGGCGTAAGGCTTCATGGGCGAGTGCGAGGAGAGGCAGGTCTCATTGGTAGAGTGGAAGAAGACGAGGGTGTGAGGTGTTGAGTAGTCGGGCGTCTACAGTCCCAAGCTACTACTTGTCTACGAGAGTTCCGCATTGAAGACGGGTGTTAGACAGAGAATATCAAACTCCGCTGCAATTGATAGACTGGAGGCGGAAGGTAGGGCGTACCAGACTTTAGGTCTCGGCTACATCCGGAACCATGCTAGGAATGGAATCGCGCAAGTACCAGAATCCTCACCACATACCCCAATCCACTCTTTCAACACATAACATACATCTCTCTTCGCCATAGCTCACTAATAACCATATCTTCGGCTGACATCACAGTCTCACTACGACTCGTGAATATAGCGATCGCTATGATTCTGAGGTGAAGGGTCCTGAGCACATTTTGATGTCGTACTTCGGTACCAATCGCCTGGCGCTACGAGGTGCAAAGCATATTCTGGTACTGAGCAGATTCTACACTTGATGGGTCAGCTGTGTGTCTGGTACCGGGCCACCATGAGTAGCATCGCGTATTTCAGGTTTGCTCTCAACTACTTAAGTCGACAATTTCCCGCCACTTTTATTGTCGCCAGAAACGTCGGGGTAAAGATAAGGTAACGCTCGAGTCTCGATCGCTGCTAACGATCAACGCACAAACCCTCATACTACAGCCAAGCATGAAATTCTCACTCCTCACCGTGGCCATGGGTGCCACCACGGCTCTCGCAGCTCCCACAGATGACCCAGCCAGACTCCCGCCACAAGGACAGTCTACCGTAGACAACAGCAGACCGGTCCTTCCTGGCCCTTTCCACCCAGGACACGGCGTCCCCCACCCAGCAGTGCTTCCCTCCGCCCCCGAGGAAACGTTCGAAAAGCGAGGCAACGGCAAAAGTTGGGATGAAGTCACCTCGGAAGCCATAGCCGGCTACTTCAACATCCCCAGCCCAATCAGCGACCCCAAGACCGGAATCAGCTTCACCCCCAAAACAGCCAAAGACCTCGTCGGCCAGTGCCAGATCCTTTTTGGCGACACCGAGCCCGTCGTCTTCGACGTCGAGCTCAAGCAGCACCAGGCCAAATGCGTCGCGATCGTCTGGAACTGCGCAATGACAACGGACAACACGCCCGAGGCCGCGCGGTCCGGGTCGCTGCGCGACGCCGCGTTCGCGGAGAAGGCCATGGTGAGCTGTGTCATGGGCGCGGCGGGACTGGCGTTCAAGGGCGGCAAGAAGGGCAAGCCGAACTGGGACTATGCCGCCAACGAGCGCCAGGCTGTGAAGAAACTCGCCGACATCAAGGGTGAGAAGAGTTATTTCCGCGACTCGCCGCTGGATCAACCCGAGGACTGGTGGCGTCTGAAAATAGGCTGGGATTGAACGAGGGCCCAACAGGAGCTGGATGGAGAGAAGAAGGCGTAGGGGCGTGTGCGTCATTCTCTCACCTCCTGGCTTCAGTGGAGACTTAGCCACTCACTCACTCTGCTCCCGACGACGCTGCAGATATTCGTCATGTATGCATGTAATTATGTACGGATGAAGCAGAAACCCGACCCTCCTCAATTCAGAGAATGGCGCATCCCATCGCACTGACAAGACAGAAGAATCTGACAATGCACCGCACTGACACTCGGTGATCATGAATCCTCTCTCCTGCGCAACCCTCCCTCGTCACCGTAGATTCGTAGACTATCGCTTCCCGGCCAAATACCCCGGGACCCCTCCCTTGTACGTACTGTACACATACTAGCGTCGCCATCTGTTGAAGGCAAGCCAGTTCGGTCCAGCCCATGCCACACACACCGTCCCTGCCCACCAGCAAGCGACGAATGAACACCATGAGCTCACCTGCGCACCACAACCCCAGTCCCGTCGCGTTCCCTTTCCAGTGAGTGACACACATCGTCCGGTCTCAGCCTGTCCGTGGACGGTGGTTCGGCTCAGCACGTTCCCCACCCCAGCACAGCAAGACTGATCAGACTCAGCGGGAGTTTTGGGTGGATGCGAGGGTGAGTGGCCGGAGGAAGGCAGCAGTACGACACGACGCAACGCAATGCACGGGATCAATCGCATGTTGACATGATTGGGCTTAACTGGACACTCCATGCTCTGTATCTAGTCAGTAGTCGCATACAATGGAGTGAGTGCAATGCGTGTTCTCAATGCGGCGTGGCGTGCACTCGAAAGAATAAATCATGCCATTCTCTCTCTCTCTCTCTCTGGACCTTCCAAAGGCCTGCTAATGACCCAGGTAGGTAGGTAGGTATGCATGTGTGCCCAATCACAGTAAGAACGCCCCATGAGCTCCGCGCTATCAAATCAAAACCCGGCCATCCGATTCCGATGCCAAAATGCACCATCTAACTCTCCAAAGGCCCCGTCGTCTCGCACTCCACCAAACCAGGGCAGCCCGATGCTCAGTCCACCGCAAAGACTCAGGACGAGTGAATCCATCGTCAAAACTGCTAGCTACTGCTTATTACCTAGATGCTCAGATCGGCGAGCGCCTCAGCGCGCCAACTCGCTTCTTGACCGGCGTGTACATCATGGCCTCCTGCACCTCCGGCGGGATCGCAGGCTGCGAACCACCAAAAACATCGACGTCATCGTAGTCGACACTCGCAGTGACAACCTCCGCGTCAACACCATTTGCCTTGGCCGAACCTGGGACCAGGTTCTCCTTCCCCTTCTGCTGGTGCTGACTCTGTCGAAATTGACTTTCCCTGAAGTTCGTCGGCTGAGGCAGCATTGATTCCTGCTGCTGCTGCTGCAAAGAGGACAGCACGGGCTTCTTTGGGACCGGCAAGGCTTTCTTCTGTATCCTGCTGTTTGTAGTCTTCGGCGCGAGCGGTGAGCGCGGTGGATGCTTAGGTGTCGTGCTTGCTTGAGATGGTGCTCGTCTTGGAGACGCAGTTGTCGCTCTTCGTGGTTCCGGCTGTTCCTGAACCGATGGCGTAGGTTGCGCTTTGGCGGTTTGCTTCGGCTTGAGCGCTTCTTGCATTTTCGCCTGCAGTTGGGCCTGCAGCCATTCTTCGAAGCCACGGACGGCGCTGAGCCAAGAGCCTTCGCCCAAAGTCTTGCTCTCGACTTCCTTTGACAAGGCATGTTCCACCTTTTTCGTCTTGGACGTATCCATCAAGGTGCTTGCTGGACCATACACTGGTGTTGCGGAAACGCTTGTGCTGGTCGATATCTCCCCGTCGTTGAGTGGTGACGCCGTCAACACAAATTCAATGTCAACCCGGCTTCGATCTGCCTGCATGAGCATCAGTTTCGTGCCTAACTTCTCATCGCTCAAGATCGATGACTTGACCATGCCAGCTGCACTCAGTGATGTTATCTCGGCCGCCACTCTTTGGGCCAGGGGCCAGCCTTCCGAGACCGTCTTCAAGACCGTCTGACAACTCACCGAACCCTTCGGCATCATGGTGAAAGCGTGTAACTGGCTCTGAATGAGCTGCAAAAAGAACCTGAGCTCGGCCGGAAGCTCTTTAGGGTGAACATCACCATCCTGGTCAGGATTGTAGGTCAAACTGATCGGAGCAGTAGGACCTGAAACGGATCTCGACTTGCGTCCGGATCTCCGCCGGCCGTCGCTTTTTGCCTGGAAAGCAGATGGGTAGAAGAAGAGCCGCAATTGATCCTTGTACTTCAGGGTCAAAGCAACACCAAGATCGGTAGGGTCTTCAACATCTTCTTCTGCTGTGAGTAGTTTCCAACCGGTTTCCTGCTCAAGCTTCTCGACGCCTGACTTGTAATTGGCAACTTCCTTTGCAGGCCAGCGACGCTGCTCCTCTTGCACACGTACTGCCTCGTTGATCTGGTCTTGCATTTCCTGGCGAAGCTCGGCAACTGACGATAATACTTCGTCTTTTTCTTGTACTTGTTGCTGAAGCTCAGACAGATGCACAGATCTCTGTGAGACATCATGGTCGATCGTGTGCAGTGCTTTCCTTTTCTGCTTCAGCTCTTCATGGTCGAAGCTTTCAAACTCGCTAAGACGACGTCGCAGGTCTTGTAGTTGCAGCTCAACCTGATGCTTCTTGGTAGCCAACTGTGGAACAACCCGATCCAATGCCTCTTGTTGAGCTGATAGAACCTGCCTGTCGTGCTCCAGAGGCGCCTTGACTTCTTTTTCAAGGCCGTTTTGAAGCCCACCAACGAGCTGGCCGCGCCACGTGTACCAACCTTCTTTGCTTTGTAGTCGGGCACTTGTCTTGCCATTGCGGAACTGGTTGTCCATGACAGCTTTGATCTCCGGCCGAGCATCAACATATTCCTTGAATATTGTAGGCTGCTCAGCAAAAGTCTCTGCTTCGATTTGCCGGATGATGTCGCGGCCAGAAGAAATGTAGTTTTTGAGCTCTCTCGTGGCATGCTGATACATCTCAAGCAACGGCAACGTAGTGGCAGCTGCAACGAAGGATGCTTGGGAGGTACCATCTGATTCCCCATCTGCGGAGTCATTTGTCGGTTGAGCCATGGTGTGGCGTCTCTTGGTCGTTGACAGTTCGATGAAGTGAATGTTTGTCATATTCAAGAACTGCTGCAGTGAGATCTTTTCCTCCTCGACGATCTGTGCGACAGCCTCAGGATGCATGACAGTAATGTCGGTCGCACCAACGACATTGTCGAGTCGTTCTTCGAAGGATGCAGGCTTCTGAGCAGAAGGTGGATTCCTGAATCTGCCGGTGTGATTGGGGCTCTTGACCTTCTTCACAGGTGACAGGTTTAAAGTTGGTGTGTGTGCTGACTGAGAGGCAGCTGCAAGACCGAGCTGCTCAGCACGTGACAGTCTACCAGTAGTCTCTTCTTTGGTAGGTGGTTTGGGCAAGTGTACTTTCTTGACAGGACTGCCTTCGCGAGAGACAGTTTTGAGCCGCTTTGGGGTGCTTCCTTCATCATCTTCGTCCCCGTCGAGCTCAGCTGGCCGCTTTCCAAGCAAGCCTCGAGCGGAGCCAACAGCTAGGCTCTTCCTACCCTTTAGCTTTGTAGCTTGCTCGTTCTTCTTCGGAGTCATTGACTGAATCAGCTCCTTCAAGTTTTGCGTCGTATTCTCCTCTTGTTGCTCACTCGCCTCTTGTTCCATGATGAAACGGCCACTTTCCCGACGGTGTTCTTCAGCTCGTTCCGTATCAATCTCGTGCTCAATCTGCCGAGGGTCTTCGAACTGGATGTGCGGTTTCGGTCCCTTTTGGAGCTGGAAATTTGACAAGCCGTCACCGATCGATCCGCGACGCGATAGAATTTCAGAAACCCTGGGCGACCCTGTGCCCTCACTGTCAACGCCGACACCACTACTCCGGCGTCGAAGGTGCTGGTGTGGTTTGGGTGCGCGTAACACAACCTTTGGCGTATGTAAGCCGGTAGCTTCATCCTTCGAGAACAAAGGATCGTGTGCCTTTCGAGGACTCTTTCTAGCAGCTGGAGATGCTCGCAGCTGGATCTCCTTCGCAAATAACATCTTTGGTGACGCGCCTCTGGTGGTCACATTCGCACCTAACATTGGTGTGCGCTTCGGTGATGTGCTCTTGGCTGCTGCGGGGGTCAGTTGTTTTGAAGGTGTCATTTGTCCAGCCACTTGGGGTGAAATCACTTTCGTGGCAGATTTTGGTGTTGTGCTGCGACTAGCCGGAGCAGATCTTCGAGCTGAGAGTCGTGGCTTCAAAGTAGGACTTCCGGTCTCTGACGCAACCGTTGCCATTGGTCGTGTCACACTAGAGGGAGCAGCCATGAACTCGGTCATTTCTTGTTCGAGCTGCGCGCTGGGAGTCGCTTGCTCTACATCTGCTTGAGCAACGTCTTCGATATCGTCTTGAGGTTCTTGTGGTGGTAAGATTTTACCAACTGCTCGCGTCATGTCCATGGCGCCGGTCATGTCGCCTTGGAATATTGACTGAGGCTCGGTGTGCTCCTCGATAGGGGCCAAGATACCTCCAGCTGCCACTGTCATGTCCATTGACTCAGTTTCCTCGGTCATGATAGACGGGAGTGACTCTCGCTTGCTGGGCTTCTTGATTCCACCGATTGCCTTTGTCATCTCCATCGTCATTTCCTCATCAGAAAATTGTTCGTCGATGTCTTGTTCACCATTATGGCCCAAGAGAATGGCGCCCTTAGCGACCGTCATGTCCATCGTCTCGTCTCCATAGCTGGAGTCAGCAGCAGAGGAGCTTCGCCGGGAAGCATTACTTCGGCGACGGCTGGAGTTAGGTTTGGCTGCCTTGAACACGCCATTTGCGACAATACCCCCAACAGCACGTGTCATCTCCATAGTCATGCCCATTGTGGCATCATCGTCACCAAAATCTTCTTGTTCTTGATCGCTACCAGTCGAGTCGTTTTGGAAGCTTTTTGCGTTCTCCTTGTCGGCGTCATCGCCGGTCGTACCTGGCATGTTGGCGTCCTTGCGAGTGAACTGTCTGAACGCGTGCGTCACAGTGCCGTCGGCAATTTCCATGGGTTGATCGTCCTCGTCCCCGTCCTCATCCTCTATACCCGGACCATGCTCATCGTAGTCGACGCCATCGGTTCCGGCTTGACTTGCCGCTAGTCGCAAACGCTCGTCGAGACTTGTTTGCGTGCTGGACGAATTCGATGAACGGACTGTGTTCTGGGTAGCTTCGTCCAGGCTCATGGCGGTGTCGCCGTCCGTATCGGATTCTGAATCGATGCTATCTTCCACTCTCATAGGACTACTATCGTCGCCATCGCCCGGACTGGAGAAGGACTCGTCGTCACTGCTCTGTACAACATCCGAAGTCCTCCGTCGCTTACGTTGGTGCAGCTCACGCTGCGAGTCAGGCGTATCGTCAATGACCTCGTCGTTATGTTGTTCTGTGGGCGTGGAAGGAGGCTCGTCTTCGTTTGCAGGAGTAGCCAAGCTTGGCATGGGCGACTGAGCAGCGGTCATGGCTGATTGTCGTCTTGTCGAGTTTGCGGCAGAAGAGGTTGTCGAGTCCTCCATCAGTTCCATGACACTCCAGGTATGCAGAGTAGCCTCGGGCGCAAATGAGACGCGTCTGTTGGCCAGAGACTTGCGTCGGGCAGCTCTCTGCTCCATGGCGGCTTTCTTCTGTTCCTGTCTGCGCCGCTCCTCCTCGTCGACCACCTGCTGGTCTTGCTCAACGCTACCCTTGGAGGCCGGTCGAGCGATGGGACTGAACGGGTCGACCAAGTTTTCTACCCCTGGCATCGAAGAGCTTTGGCTGTGTTTTCGAATGGTGCCGGGCGTAGAGAAGTCAATGAGCAGGTCTTCGGCTGCATTCTTCGTCGGTGACTTGGCCTTTTGTGTATCCTTCTTGCGCAGCTCGTCAAAGGAGGGTATCACCTTGGGCGGAGTGAGCGGCACAGCTGGTTTCAGAATCGATTTCGGTTGGAACATAGGCGGGATCTAGGGCAGTCAGCGAACATTGCTCTGCGCATCGTGCTCAATGCGCCCAACCTTGAATGCATTTGCATTGGTCTCGGTCAAAGCCTCCAGGCCTCCAGGACCCAGGCTCTTGCCGCGAGAACGTTTTAGCTTGTTCTTGGCCTGCTCAGCGCGTTTCAAAGCCGCAATATCAGTGGTCATGTTGGCTTTGGAGGGCAGGTGTGCAAGCGACTGGCGCGACTTTGGCCGAGCTGATTTCTCTCTGCGTTCCTCCATGTTGGTGGTTATGTGCTGGCGCACAGGGGTGTAGCCTAGCGCATGGATGTAAAGATGCTCACATACGTATAAGCAGGCATTCAAGTGAGTATTGAACAGCGAGACCACTAAGAGACGGCGAAACAAGTCGAAGGGAAGGCGTGCGGTGGGCGTGGAAGAGGGAAAACAAGCGCGTCCAGCATGTCGCTACTGGTTTGTTTACACTTCTGTAGTCGGCCGCCCAGGATCGGCCTCTTCTAGCCGACGTCATGTCAGCAGGCCGTCACATGACCTGGTCAACCCTGCCGACACAAGGCTCAGTCCCAGCCTCGACATGGGCCAAGATTCTGTGCCAAGACTTGCGTTGTGTGCGGTGCGCTTCGATCTGCCAAATCTTCGGTCGCAACTTCACGACGACTACGATTGAAGCCTTTCCACCCATTTACCGCCAAATCCAGTCGCAACCATGGCCACCGAATTGACTGTCCAGTCCGAGCGCGCTTACCAAAAGCAACCGCACATCTTCCTCAACCACAAGTCGAAAGACGCCAAGAGCAAGGGCAGCAAGGCCGGTCGAAGATGGTTCAAAGATGTCGGTCTGGGATTCAGAACGCCAAGGACTGCGATTGAGGGTTCTTACATCGGTATGTCGACAGCAGAAGAGAACAGTTGGCGGAGAAGGCAGCCCGGAAAGAGCAGCATGCTGATACGCGATATGCAGACAAGAAATGCCCATTCACCGGTATGGTCTCCATCCGAGGACGAATCTTGACCGGCAAGGTCATCTCGACCAAGATGCACAGAACCATCGTCATCCGAAGAGAGTACCTTCACTTCGTTCCCAAGTACGCCCGATACGAGAAGAGACACAGCAACTTGGCTGCCCACGTGTCCCCAGCTTTCCGTGTTGAGGAGGGCGACATCGTCACAGTCGGTCAATGCCGACCTCTCAGCAAGACTGTACGTGGATTCATGCGAAGAGAGAGATGGCGTCTAACAGAGCATAGGTCCGATTCAATGTCCTTCGAGTTCTGCCAAGAAGAGGAAAGGCCGTCAAGTCTTTCGCCAAGTTCTAAGCCATGACGGCATATGTTTGCATCGAGGGATTGAGGTAGAAGAAGCACTGTCGATTAAGGCATAGCGAATGTGGGGAATGGATTTGGGAGGAGGCCATGGCCTGAAAGGTAGGCAGCATCAAAGGTGTCTCGTGACTGGTGATCACGCATGGTCTTCGAGAGAAAGTCAAGTACAATACACCACCAGAACAGCCACAATCAATACGAATGCTTCAATGCGGTCTATCCAGCGAGCCATACAGCCTGGGGAAAAGAGCGGATGTGGCATTATAGACCTGCCTAGCACGGTGCTGACAGTTGAATCGAGCTATTGACTCCAAGGCTTCTGCCCTAGGTTCCTGCTAGTGTGATCTGCCAACATCAAACTTACGAATCCTCTCGATAGCTTGAGTATCGACGATGATGGCGCGACAGTGCTCAGAACTCTATGGCAAATCATGCTCTCACGTGGTACAACTGTCCGTGCGGCGGAAGCGACGCATCTCGTCGGAGAATTGTAGAAGCATAGACCAGGCTAATTGTCGATAGTTACCTCGAGGCCGAGACCTGGTGCGAAGAACTTCCAAGCAGGCGGCGGAGCACATTGCAACCTGGAAATAACACAGCTTAGCAGGTGTGCGCATTCGGTGTCAATGTCATCTTCACTGTCGCTGCGGATGTCGTGATCGCGCAGTGGAGGAGAGAGAAAATCTTGCCTCCCCATAAATGGCTTGCATGGTTAGTGGCTTCTTCCTAGTAGGCAGATCTGCCAGTGTACCAAGTATGGGGCAGGGACCAACTCGATGTGGGTGTGGTTTTAGGTTTTGGTACCTAGCTTTCGCACCAATAGCATCGGGACCTAGCACATTGCACCATGTTCTTTCGACATGCCCACTCTCGCTTGCTGGGATTCGTCTGTCACTGCCAGTGATGGACACGAGCATTGACAGTCGAGCAATCCGAGAAGACGGTTCGTGTCTGAGATGTTCAAGGCGTGAGACTCTTTAGCTGCTGGCCATAACAAGGTAGAGTGCGATGGGAGTCAGTATCCGTCGACTACGGTGGTAGGCGGTATCCATCATGCAGGTGGCTCCTCGGTACCTTCCTGAAATTGCAGTGGTGGCCCTTGAGGGGGCAGATCGTCGCTCCACCAAGGCCGGCCCAGGCGACGTAGCGGGCGCTTAATCACATCTAAGTTAGGTAGAGTATTGTTGGTTACTGGTCGCCGTCTTTCTCTCTCTCTGACCAGTCACCACATCATCGTGCCTGTTCCTGGCGCAGTGCCGCCATCTGCCCGTCGCGTAGCACAGCTGGTCTGTCAGCGTGTGGTATGTATGGATGCTCGTGTAGGCTGTCTATCATCCCACTCTCCGCTCACGACAGGCCAATGAAGGCCACAGCCTAGACTTTCACTCCTGGACCATGTCGCACCCGTCGGTCAAGAACGGTTTCACTCCTTCAGCGCCTACCCCACGAGCGAATCCTTACGTTTCACCTCTCAACGCTCTTTCCAGGCAGTCTGGACAGCCGTATGCCACTTCAGCCAACTCGATCCTGACCAACAAGCTTATACCCCGTGACTATCTGAACCTGACCACTAGAGCCAACCCTACACCTGTTGCCAATGGGACATCTTCAGGTTCAGGACCAGCGCCATCGGTATCAGAGACAAGGGGCACTCAGTTGGGATTGGCCAATTCTGACGTAGCGAGTCAATCTGTGGCAGATCCTGAAGCTGACTACCAGTCCACGACAGCGAAGAAAAGCAACGGGCTTGCATGCGACGGGGAAGATTCAGACGTCGAAGAGCTGGCACTAAACCGAACCCGGTCTCCTGAATCTATCGCCAGCAGCACCCGTAGCTCCAGGCCGACCGCTGGCTTCAGCTCCGGCAGATCTCTGCACAACGACATGCCTCGAACCTCCTCCATCGATTCCGCCATCTCGTCCGTCTCTGCCTCTTCACTGCAGCGAAAGGAGCAAGGCGACGGCAGAGCCCCGAGTCCATCCAGCATTCGTGGTCTCATCGCAACCGCAGGCTCGGCCGAGAACCTAGTGCTGCATTTGTTGAAAGAGAAGAACCATGCCGCCAGCCAGAATAGCCAACTGTGGAACTTGGTCGAGAAGCAGAGAGCATTGCTCCTCGGCTTGAACAAGGATCTCGAGCGTGTCACCAAAGACCGAGATAGATACAAGAAGAAACTTAAAGAAGTCCAGTCGCAGGGTGCCCTCCCAAGCGCTGCTACTCAATCTCTCCCTCGAGAGCTGATCGAGCCTCGCCACGCAAACGCAGTCCAGCCGCCAGAGCTGTTGCAGGAAGGAAATGCTACCAATCGGTCAACTCCACCCGTGGACGCTCTTGGTCCTGCTGTCACAGCGGAGGCCACCGCGGAGGCCCATCCTGCACCCACGCATGAGAACGGCGTGAAGCGACCGGCGCTGCAAGCACAGACCATGGATCTAGCCCAGCCTGTCTTCGCCTTGACCGAAGCAACTCCAATGACTGAGAAGCCAAGCAAAGGTTTCTCTGCCTTGCGCAAGACTGCTCCGAAACCACTCAATCTGCTTCAGAACAACGACACTACGCCCAAGACATGGGTCAATGATTCAGATCAAGCCCCGCCCAGCCACCAGAATGGGGACGAGCCAAGAGGCAGGCGTAAGACACGCGAGGAAGACGACAAAGACCGTGAGAAGAGCGTAATAAAAGAGCAGGAGGCGAGAAGTAAATCTAAAAAGAAGTCGCAGCCTCCAGGTGAAAGTGAAGATCAAACAGAAACAACCCTCGCACCCCCAACCATAGGCGCCATACTACCTGCGAGCCCACGTCCGCAACAAGCATTGACACCAGGCAACCCACTCAATGCGGCCCAGGCAGGTCCCATTCATGAGCGATTGGTCGCCATGCCGTTGCGTAGCCCGGGTCTGCCAGCAAGTCCTCGACCCATGAACCAGAATATCGCCGGCCTCGGGGCACTGCCCATGTCACCACGTGCACCACCTCCAGGTCCACTTTCACCACGTGCTCCCAAGCAACCAATACCCGCACCTATGATGAGTCCGTCGCCGTTCACAGACCCTGCAATCGTACAGCGCCAGAATCAAATGGCACGACAAGCTGCTCAACAGGAGTACCAGCAACAAGATCGCCTACAAGTGCACGAACCGACATCCTCCAACGACATTCCTCCCGTCTACCAGGGCTTGGTAAGTTCGCAGTATCCGAATCTTCTATTCCCACCGAACGCCCTACCTTCGATTCAAGTCAAGGTAGCATCTTCACGACTACGACCATCAAGGCATAGTATGCTAGGACTCAGAACTCAAGATGACTCTACCGTGTTTAGCTTGTCCGTGTTCTCACGAGCAAGTAGAAACGAACTCTGGCGCATAGAAAAGATACCTGCAGTGTTACCACAACTTGAGCAGCAACTCAGACCTAGGTGCAAGGATCTACCGAGACTGCCAGATCGAAAACTCTTTACCGGTCAAAGCCCAGCGGTCATCGACGCTCGAAGAGAGGCTGTCGACACATACTTTGAAGAACTACTTGACATGGAAATGGACGAGCCATCCGCGCTGCTGATATGTCGTTTCCTCTCCACAGATGTGCTTGACCCGTCGAACGAACCAGCCAAGCACCCTGGCGTACATCAAGAGTCATTACCACAAAATACAAGTCTGTCTGGAAAAGTAGTCAAAACTGGCTTCTTGACAAAGAGAGGAAAGAACTTTGGGGGTTGGAAGTCTAGGTGGTTTGTGCTCGACAGCCCAGAACTACGATACTACGAGACACCTGGTGGACCACACCTCGGCACCATAAGGCTGCAACATTCAAGGATTGGCAGCCAGAAGCCCGAAGAACCTGCCGCCAATGATTCTGAGGAGCAATATCGGCATGCATTCCTCATACAAGAGCCAAAGAAGAAAGATTCCACGTCGTACGTCCGTCATATTTTATGTGCCGAGAGTGACGCAGATCGAGATCAGTGGGTGACGGCACTGCTCCGCTACGTTGAGCCCTACGACATACCGGAGGAAGAGAGCCCTTCCGTGTCAACAAACTCGTCGTTCGTGAGCAAGCCACAGGCATCAAGCGTCAAGGAGATCAAAATGGAGACTCACAGCAATACTTCCTCGCCCACCAGTCCTATATCCTTTAACGATGGAAGTGTCAGTGAACACATGTCCAAGAACACCAACATTTCCGGGCCGATCAACGGTGCACCAATACAAGACAGCAGCCAGTGGGGCAACCGAAGCACTCCTCAGCACATTCCCAAGGACAGGTCGAAAAAGGGCAACATTTTCCATTTCAAGAAGAGTTCGCAGGAGCAGTTGACTCAACAGGGTAGACAGCTGGACTTCTCAAGCAGGCCGCGAGTGCTGCGGCACAATGGTTACGTGCGCGCTGTGTTTGGGCTACCACTTGTCGAAGCAGTCGAATTTTGTTCACCTCTCAATATTGATGTGCAGCTGCCAGCCGTCGTGTACCGAAGCATCGAATACCTACGTTTCTGTAAAGCAGAGAACGAAGAAGGACTCTTCCGCCTCAGCGGTTCGAACATTGTGGTCAAGACTCTCAAGGAACGCTTCAACAGTGAGGGCGATGTTGACCTTGTTGACGAGGGGGAATACTATGATGTACATGCAGTGGCATCACTGTTCAAGACGTACCTAAGAGATCTGCCTTCTCCAATTCTGACACGAGATCTACACATCGAATTCCTGAAAGTCCTGGAGCTCGAATCACAAGAGGAGAAGGTGTCAGCCTTCAATGTTCTGGTTCATCGTCTACCAAAGGTCAACCTCGCACTGCTTCGCGCACTTTCGGAATACTTGCTCGAAGTGACCGACAACGCAAGCAAAAACAAGATGTCTGTTCGCAACATGGGTATCGTCTTCTCGCCGACAGTCAACATTCCAACGCCAGTATTCAACCTGTTCCTGAGTGAGTTTGACGCGATCTTTGAGCAGCATCCTGGTCAGACTGCGCCACAGCCACATATCTCGCAGGCCGAGCTGCGTCCGCCCGCTAACTTGGCCCCTGACGATATCCGTTCACCACGACGCCAGATGTTCTCTGACCTGCCAACCCCAGCCTATCATCAGACCAACTTCCAGGATCAAGACCATGATTCGAGCACATACAAGACACACCAGGCTTCGGGCTCAGGCGAATTCGGCTTCATCCCTGTGCACCCCAGCTACGAGAATGGACAGTACGTGTCGGACCCACAAGACTACCCGCGCACGCAAGGCTTTGCTCCGCCAGCAATGCAACAGACGCAGATGGAAGGTGAAGAGCAATATGGCAGTCTTGACAGAATACTACTGCCTCAGGGCGCAAGCACGGACAAGAGAAGGAAGAGGGAGAGTGCGATGCTCTTCTGATGTTACGCATGTATGTATGTACGACGGGAGCGTTCTTTTGACGAGGCGGGACGCGAAAGAGAAGGTTTTTGTTTTCATGTTCGTTCTGATTCGGAGGATACCCCCATTTTAGCGTTCGAGTTTGTTTCTACAGATTTCGGTGTTGACGTGCTGCATGCACATTCTGCACACAGAGGATTTTTTCTTCGCGACTGTCTACTACAGACAAGGCAGCGCGTGGAATATCTGTATGGTTACTGCAATGTTGCAGACTGTGGTGTGATGTGAGGCGGATGGTCAGGCGGTAGACGATAAATCAATCGATCTATCATTGCGGACCGAAAAAAGATTGTGCCGGTACAAAGGTTTCATTTCATTCCTGCATCACGCCTGGACAGTTGGCACAGAACAACATGTCCCTACTCGACAGACGGCGTTGAGCTCCATAGTGCTCGCCCACCAGGTTCCTGCTCATCTCGTCCCTTACTTCTTTGTTCCCCCCATCTCTTTCCATACCTCCAATCTCTGGACCTAGCGAAAAGACCCTACAATTCGCTGACCCTTGCCATCGGTGATCACTGATATGGATGGCATCTCTGTCGAATCTGCCTAGGTCGAGATTCTCTCTGCTAGACAATGCCATTGGCGACGCCCTTCTGCCCGACTTGTTGTTGACCTCGACGAAGAGACTGGTTGTTTCGCAAGCACGACGTGTCGACATGACAGGGTCTTTCGAGGCGTTCGATCCATGCTTCTGCGGCAGAGAGATTTGGTTGCACCCACACATCAGTGACATCTTTGCTGAAGTGCAACCGGCACGGCATCCTTGCACACTTCCTCGTATCGTAGTCTCTGAGTCATCGTTGATCCGCAATTCCCGTCTGCACTCATCACACCAGATGTGGCGGCAACAAGAAGTTCCCCACGCCCTCTTTGATGGGGTACTCGAAGCCACAGCTCCCGCACACCAACTTGCCCTCCACCACACCCGTCTCCATCAGCAGTGTGTGCAGCTTCTTCAAAGTCTCCTCGTCCACCTCTTTGCCCTTGGCAGCCTCTATCTCTGCTTCTGTTGCGCCCTCGGTATCCACCATCATGTCGTCAGCTGGGTTGTGGTCTGGCAGCATTGCGCTGAGTCCTAGCTCCGCTGCTGTGGTGGAGAGAGCCGTCCAATCGAGGCGCGGGAGGATGTTCATGACAAAAGTCGCGTTGAACGTACTGGGGTTCTGTTCTAGTTGCGCGTCGCGGAAATGGAGGGGGTACGAGGCGGACGACGTTTTGCAGGTCTTGATGGCGCAGGTGAGGAAGTTTGTTGTGAGTAGCTTCATGGTGGCGGGCTGTTGTCGTGGAAGGTAGGTAGGGTAGTAAACGGCTGGATTGGTGGTATCTTGTTGGGTCTGGCAGTAATCTGTGCGACAGAACAAAGGCTGGTGACCAGGTCGTTGGTGGAGGACGCCGTTAGTGGTGTTCGACAGAGTCAGCAATGGCCGTTGCACATGGTATGTAGAAATGAGCGTCAACGCAGCAAATGGAGGACGTGACAATCAGGAAGTCTGGAGTCTTGCAAAATGTTTAGGAATTTGGTCTTGAAAAATTTCCCCGCAACTTTGACGCTGCAGAATGAAATGCTCATACGTGCTATCTTACTATCCCCTTCGCCTTCACGTATTTGTCGTACATCCATCGAGGCTTCGAACTGGCACGGACTGATGCAATCGCTTGCACGCGGAGGAATCATAAAGAAAGAGGAGAAATGGCCGGCACGCAGGTGACTCTGTCCTCCACCGAGTAAGTTCAGGAAGAAGAGCCTTAATGTGCCTGATGTCTCAATCTAGTTCGCCATTATGACCAAACCAGCCCATGATATCAAAAGGATCTAGCGGTTGATTAAATGCGTTCAATATCTGTTATGAAATGTGTGAAGAGAGGAAAGGAAAGAGATCGAGCCACTTCACGAGACCTTGATACCTGTCGAGCTTCCAGCAAATCAAGCTAACTGGGAACAGCTTAGCTCTGCCTTGGCGTTGAGTCGAGGTTAAATCATTCTTTTCTCGCGCGTCTTCGCTCTCTCTTCACCACCACACCATTGCTGCATCTCTGCCTTACATCTTGTCTCGTTTTCCTCCATGAAGCATGGGTGGTATCTGATACACAGCTTGTCAGAGGCAGAAATCACAACCGATGATTTGTCATAATGTACGCCGTCACGCTCCTACGGCGGCACAACCACGTTCGGAAGCATCTTGAAATCACATCTCCATGATCAAGAGGTGGTCCAGGGACCTTCCAAAGTCCCAAAATTCGTTATGTGGAAGACCAAAACCACGGGTTTTAGCAGGCCCTTGTCTACTCCACCCTACCTCTTCTGAACTTGTGGAGAGGTAGGACTATTTATACGACAGACATTCAAGATGTAGTGCATGTGTGCGTTGTTCGTAACGGGTCTGGATTGTTCTTTTGTGAGCTGAGCTGTAGTCATAGACTCGTCGCCAGGTTCACCGAGAGAGCGCGTCCCCTCAGCCAGTATCTTTGTAGCGCTCTGGACGAATTCACAATACTATCTCTGTTTCTCCTCACTAGTCAGCCAGTCATCTTTGGTTGTTTCTGAAACCACCTCGCGGCTCGATCATTGCCTGGCGGTTGCACAAGGTCACCCATATCAATCCATGTTCAGCATATCAAACGCAGTGTCAGCAGTACTTGCCTTGCTCATGGCTGGCCGCGGCGCAGGAGGTCGCAGCTCGGCATTTCTCACACCAACTACCACGAACGTTGTGGGCTTCCGCAGTTCAACTCCTCTCCATTCTTGTTTCTCTTTGTTGGCAGGCGTTCTGGGTAAGAACTAGCAGCGCTGTTAGATGCTGATGCACTAGTATAGAGATTGCTGGGAGAGGTGTTGACATCGACTACCTGAGACCCTAGGATAGGGATCTAACTGACGAAAAATACCAGGTACGTACAACCTTCAGGCAACCTGTTGAGCACATGGTCGCTCGTTCGGCTCTAGCAAGTGTCGTGTCCCGAATTCCTGTGTAATCAATCGACATTGACCATAAGCAACGTTGGCTGGAGTACTTTCGCCAGTGTGAGCTACACCAGCAGGAGTTCGTGGCACAGAGTCTGAGCACTTACACTTGATCCTAGGTTGACCTCTTTCGTGTCCTCCTTGTCTGTTCCGGCTTCATGTTGACTGAGGGGACGACAATAACGACTGGCAAATGTGGTCGAGCGAATGCTACAAGAGACGAATCCGGCATGAGACATATGTAAAGATCAAGCTGCATTTGTGCGCAAGGCTTCGTGGGCAGACGCAGAAATGGCCGTTCATGGCATCAGCTTTCAACACGTTCACTCGGCGCTTGCTTGCCGACGCCTAGCTCCACCGCGAGTGACAAGAAGAGGATGAGTAGCACAAACCCATGCCATTCAAAAGATTCTTGGCAGATCAATGGGTAGGACAATGGCCCGCTAGGAGCATGTCGAGATGTGGAAGTGGCAAAATGAATTGACCTGGCACGAACCTGCTAGCGAACATTGTGAGCACAACAACGCACAGAACGAAGCGAAAGCCCACGCTCAGACCCTGACCGAAGTGTCTTGATCATGACATTCTTCACATGGAACATGGACCGACCCTGCCTATCTAAGCTCACCTTCACAAGTCCAGCTGATCAGGAGCAGCAAAAAAACTTTCGAACTCGAGACGATAAGTTTGTAAGTCGAGCAGATGCCGTCGCGTTACACCCTTCACAGCATCAGAGTCTGTTCCTTGGGATTCACAACCAGCTCTGTTCGAGGATCGGGTCATTTAGACGCAACGGGAGACGTGATCTATAAGGTGAGCTTAGAAACGAAGAGGTAAGATTCGCTCGCGTTGGTCTTCCACCAAGAATCTCTGTGGTTACAGGCCCCTTCGAGCCACTCTCGGTGCTTGCGTTCGATTGTTTGACCGTGTCAAGTGCTACTGAGAAGCACCTTTGAAATTTAATGGCTTGCTTCCGCCTCCAACGGCTTGCACTCTATCGTTACATCTCTGCTGAAATCAAGCTGACATCAGCAGGGTTCATCCAAATTCTCCAGCCATGCCCTTTTGGCGCCACCACTGCCGAATACCGACTGCTCGCCCGTTGTGTGTACTTCGCCTGGACAGTCATAGAGCTACAGGCACTTCTGCGCCATCGGGGTCAATATTTAGGACACCAATCTGCACATATCGTATAAGTACGGTCGGCTCCAACATATCCGACACGCGCAAGCTCTATGAAAAAGGTGCGCTCACTCACTTTCGTCCTCTCGAGGCGGCGAATCGATGTCGCGCTGACGTCGAGATGGCGAACCCACTACTGCATCTGATTGCCCGTCTGCGGTGCCAGAAGCGGTCGCGGCATTGGTGTCCAAAGGCACAAATGTCGGTACGTTGACTTGTTGTGCCTGTGTTGGACCTTGGCTCCGCAAAGCATGTAGAATCTGCTCACTACCATCGTGTGGCTGGTCGTAGTCGAATTGTATTCGTCTCCCGGTTTCAAATCGGCTGTTCAAGGTGTTCTGACCTTGGAAACCAAGCTGACCACCCATCCCACTTGGAGTCGCAGGTCCATGGCGAAGGAAATCGAGTCCTTGTCCTCCTTGGGCCATATACCCAACCTGCGCATTGGAGCCGCGTCGACCATCTTCACGCGCCTGTCCAGCTCGGCCGTCGGGAGGAGGCATCGCCGAGCCATGAACGCGATCATGTCTCGGAGGTAACTCCGACGCCTCGAGATCGAATCGCAGCAACCGACCTCGAGGAGCAGGAGTTGGGTCATTGAATGGTGCAGTTGGAGTGAGATTTGAGGTAAAGAGGCTCATTGGTCTGGCTGTGTGGTCATGTACGATTGGCCGGGGAGGTGCCGCAATCGACGGGGCGAGAGGTGCCATCGATTGAATCTGAACACTCCGAAGGTCATTTTCCGCGTGCATTACATCTGGGACAACATTCTCTGCAGCAGACATCTGGGCCTGGGTCGAGGTGTTAGTATCCACAACAAACGTGACAGGACTCCTTGAACTTATTGTGCTTTCGTTCTGCGCTGCAACCTGCACGCTGCGATTGTTGGATCGTCTGGCAGATCGGTTTCTGTCCGACATCCCGATGGATTCTAGAGTTGGCACCTTGGTACTTGGATATCGGTTCGATCTGATCTGGATCGAGGACGGTATGGATATGACATATGTTGGGACTTAATGGAGTTGTGTCGGCGGAGAAGATGTATGTCATTGCTATACGTCGTTCGCAGTCATCTTGTCACTGTTGCATCAGTCGACACATTCACCAACATGCACTTGGAGTGCAGGCATGTTTGCAGGGAGCGAACAAACATCCCAGGAGTCACGATTGCGCGCCGTGGAAACGCATCAGAGTGAAAGAACAAAATAACAAGGTTAGCAGCAGACATACATATCCAGCTACTACTGTTGCTGCTTGCGACAAGCAAAGTCGAAATTGGAAGCAAACCAAGCTGGATGTGGTAGTGCCACTGGAGCAAAACTTACAGCAATTACAGGAATCGCAGTGATGAGGAGTACGCAAAGTCGATATTCTCACCAAGGTATGGCAAACGTGGCATTCCATTCTCATGCTCTCGCGTGAGCAAGCCGAAGTCTGCACGTTTCGGATCGCATGGCGAAGTCATATCGTTGGCTGGAAGTCTGCCCTGTACGTGGCAAACACAGTCCTTGGAGATGTCTTGATGTTGCTGTATCATCGTCATGGTTTTCATCGCTGTTGCTCCAAACTCTCTTGCTAAACCTACATGTCTTTCCCTGGCTCCTCAGCGAGCCCCATGAACAGTGGAAACACATCGTTCTCTATGGTGACTGACCTCCTCACAAGACATGTAGACCTCTCTGCACAAATAGCACCCACCGGGCTCCTTATGACCATTGCATGAGGGATGAGTGTGCCTGAGACTCAGGAGGAAAAGCAGTCGGAGAATCGTTGTTGTTTTGGAAAGTGTGATGAGGAGGCGGTGGTGTGCGAAGTGAATTCAGGATCGAGGGTTGGCAAGGAAGCCTGATTGGTGAGCATAGAATGCCCCATCTATGTGACCTGAGCCAGCACCGCTGCCATTTCTGATAACCTAACCCCGTTTAGCTTCATGACCAGCATCGACGATCTGCTCTTGCGTGACTGCAACAGCTCTATCGTTTGGCATCACCGATTGTGTTGACATGGACGAAAGGTAAACACTGTTGACAGACTTTGCATTTCATGTTCCGTTGGTCTAGAACGGAGGACACTGTGAATCGTCTGCAGCGATTGTTCCTGCAGGACGCAGAGATGTATCAGCAAGGTGGGACATGTATCTGAAGAGCCCAAAACCAACTCAGGGTGGAAAAGGGGCGAGTTTCTTGGCAAACATAGACAAACTAACACAGTAGTGGTAAGTAAGCAATAATTCATGCCACACACCAACAGCAGAGAACGTAAACCTGTGTCTCAGCTAGTGTCACCATCTAACAGATGCGTGTTCTTTGTGAAAGTACCCTGTTTGTCGCCATGGTCTTCTGTACATTGGCTCTATTGTCTCCGTAAAGCACAAATCAGCTCTGGTCTGTCGCTGTTGTAGTACGGGCTGTTCTATTTGGAGCCTCTATCTCTGTTCAAGTTAACTCCATAGTCCAGCTCTCTAACATGCAGAATCCAAAACATTGATATGTCCAGCCTCAATCTCTTCTCTCAACACCATCCCAAGGTCTGCTGCTCATGCAATGGAAGCAATACCTGTCAGTCTTGTGTGGAATCTGGTCACATGAGGTGTAACGCCATTTACATACCCAGCACCAGCCTGGCGATGGATGACCTCTACACGGTGCTGGTTTCTCAGCGGTTGGAGCGGAGGTAGCGAAGGTCGCAGTGTCGATGAGAGGACTCATGTCGGGAGTGACACCAGGAGGAGGCTGACTATCAAGATGGGTTCGCTGCGAGACGTCCATTAGAGCTGCTGGCTGTACAGACGAGGGGAATTGGTTGCTATATTGACGGGCTTGGGTGAACGCAGAAGTGAGTACTGACATCGGCCCTGGTGTGGAGTTCGAGAAGTAGGGTGAAGATATTGTCATTCGGTCCGATGTGGCTGCTTGGACTGATGCTGATGCCTGTGGAAAAGTGACAGCTAACGTGTCTGTACGACGAGGGATGTTAGGAACAGGGTTCATCTGGTAGGTTTGATTCTGCATGTATGTCAGGAACTGCTGATAGACCAAGAAAAGACACCACGCACTAAGTCATGTGTGGCATGAGGGTTGAAAGAGGCTCGCTGAGGCTGTGAACCATTTGTTAGATACCATGTACCATCACCATCATGCTCAGCCACTTCATTCAGAGCCTCTGAGGTTCGTCGACTTGTCGTGCTTCGGCGTCGGCGTCTGCCGCCAGCGTTGTTCGAAGGTGCTAGTGGAGTCATAAGGCAACTGGGTTCTTCAGAAAGGGAACAGTAGGGGTTTTGGGCGCTCGAGGTAGATGGAGGACGATATCTATGGTTTGGGATCGCGATGTGAGAGATGAAGGACTACTTGTATTGTTTCTGCTTACATGCACATGCTTTCCATGATTATCTGTCCAAACAACGGAGTGACATGTCTGCGTTTCAGCTGTGGTGGTTACACTGGCGACAGAACACAGTGAAAGTTCGAAATCGTGGAAGTGGGTTGGTGAATATCCATGATAAGAACCTCAAAGGGGTGTAGACATCGACAATCCAGAGCGAATCAACGGCATGACTCGATGAAGACAAGATCGCTTGGGAATTGCAGAAGCCCGTTGCTATGGAAGGTTCAGCAGTAGGCTGAGGTGAGACATCAGAGACTAGAGGCACGGACGGGGGGTAACGTGGGTATGCGTCACTTAAGTGGCAGCTTTCTCGACGCAATCACGATTTACGACTTGCTGGAAAACCGAAGGAGGTCACGATTGCTCTTACCGGCAGCAACAGAGTGTGGTGGAAGGCAGTGACAGGGTCGAGATGAACGACGAGAAGCACACGAGAACATGAGTTCGAGAGCATTTTATGGGAAGAGACATCGCATCTGTTCTCGAGAGCTGCTACTTTTGGATATATTCCTGGACAGTATTGACCAAATTGGCGCTGTCCAAACCCTATACGGACGGTTTACCATGATTGATTCTCCATACTTGCTTCAGTGCTGCTGTAAGTACACTGGTAATTTCCGCAGACGTGCCTCGACCGAGCGTTCAACTCTCGCTAGTTGAGTCTCAGAAAGCGATTGGCGCGTCTACTGCCGCCTTCTGTACCGCTCTTCCGGTTATCCTCGTTCTGTACATCCTCCATGTTCTCCCCATTCCCCTCTGCAGTCACTGAGTCATCTAGACTGTATCCTTGCCGACGAGGAAGATTACCAGCATCAAAGGCATCTGGTATATCGTGGAGCGCTCGACTAGTGAAGTCGTTGCCCGTATGATTGTGTATTGAAGCCTGACGCTGGTGTGCTGCTGTCTGCTATGCAAGCGAACGTCGAGTGGTAAGATCCAAGAACGATTGTGATGTTTACATCATAGCTTCTGCGAGCAGTTGCCAGACCATCAATTGAAGCTTTGTACGACCTGCGCACACCAGGATAGAGCTATTCGATCCTGTTGTTTCTCTTACCATCTTCTTTCGTCCTGCCTCAATTTGATAGATTGCTTCTGATCAAGCTGCGCGGTTGTGGATCAGCGCCAGGACTCTGTGTTTGCCACTTCGCCACGTGGCTACAAATGCATATGCAAGATGGTTGATCAATTTTCGCACAGCTGGGCGAAGGGTATTGCACATTTGGCAAGCGATGTCTTTCGTGCGCATACGGCTCGTCCACCAAAGCAGACCAGCAAACCCTATAGGGAAAAGGTCCATGCATGCTGACCATGGTGGCACGAGCCATGGCAAGACTGTTCTCCAGGTATCGAAACAATGGAAGAGTGTGCCAAAAGAGATGAACGGTACGAGCAATGCTGCACCAATGCTAATGATTGTGATCATTCTAATGTTTCGAGCGGTAGTTGTTGGAGTGACTTGACAAGGACAGCCGCGGACTCCTGCGACGATGTGTCAGATGTCAGCAAAGCGGCCGTAGTAACATATTTGCTTACTAGTATGAGGTTGTCGAGCTGAAGTAGGATACGGTTATGTGCTTGATGTAGGTAACTTGCCGGTCAACCAAGCTTTCGACGAGAAAGACAGATTATATTCAGTTGTCGTTTGATTGCTGGCCGATGGGACTGGTTGTCTAACCATTGACCAAGACAGTCCGCAAAGCATTTACAGACATGCAGATGCTTGTCGACGGTGCAGTGTCCGACGGACTAGGTCTCTGAGGCGATGGCTCACCTCACCGAGCTGACCGTCGATCCAGCTTCGCTGTCCCATTCCTTCAAGAGACGAGTTGTCTTAGTCTCCTGAGACAAAGCTATAATGCCAACTATACCAACGACGGCACTGGTGGCCATGCATGCACCGACGAACAGTACAACTCCAGCGTACTTGCCAGCTCCGAAGCCAAATTTTCTGATGGTTGGTCCAGAATAAGACAGAAGCACTGAACTAATGGGACCAGAGGCGATACTCCCAACACCTCTGCCAGTACACAAAGTGCTGAAGACCATCTGTGCGTCTTTTTCTCCGAACAACGTGCCCATCCTGGCCCACAACGCGAGGAAGCCAGATCCGAAGCATCCGAAGACGAATGCGAAAATGAGCAAAGCAGCGATTGACTTGGCGGCGAATAAGCCCCAGAGCACGAATGCAGATGCCGATGCAACGGTAGTCGTGAAGATCACCAAGTATTTGACATGAAAGTGGTCAGACAGCTTCCCAAATCCAACTTCGCCAAAGACCTGAGCCAAATTCGCAGCCGAAAGGACAAATGCAGACCAGCGTATAGAGTGCCCGAGGCCTGTAGTAAACGCAGGCAAGTAGATGAATGGAAGATAAAATGCGAACGCCTGTAGGATATTGGCGATGGTGTAGATGTAGAATATCGGCCTCTTGTAGTAGCGTTTGCTCAGAATCTGAACAACCCAGGTACTTTGTGATTTCGAGGTGGCTGAGGAAGTATCATCGGCGAGAGGGATCGAGCTCTCGGGACTGCTTTGTGTCACAAGGTTGCGATGCCTGATTCTCAGGAAAAATATTGGAATTCCACCGAAGCAGAACGTGATGGCAACAAGAACGGTCATGGTGATCTTGAACCCGTAGGCCGAGAGAAGGTGTGTGATAAGGAACGTGTAGGCAATCCCCATGACATCCGCACCACCGAACAGTAGACCATATGCGATGCCCCTCTTTTTCACAAACCACGTATTGAGGAGCGACAGTAAGGGTATGTCAACAAGCGCAGTACCCACACCGTATAGAAGGCCTTGTGTGACGACGAGGCTTCCGAGTGACCTGCCGAACACCGACGCAAGCAAGGACATGACGCAAAGCATCCACCCCGTAATGATGTACCAACGGATGTCCAGACTGTGGTACTGACAAAAGTATGCAATTGCTGGGGCAAAGAGAAAGGCTAATCCACTACTCAAGACGCCAATCCATTGTGCAATACTGCTTGCCGGAAAGTGTTTCAAGTAATGATCCTGAAATACGCCGTATGCTAGTGGTAGGCCAAGCAATATAGACCCCGACACAATTGACGCAGCCAGCACCCGGTATGCCTCATTGCTGGTGTCCGGAGCAGGGAGATCGAAGTGGCGGAGGCTCTCAGAGGCAAGCACATCGACAACAGGTTCTGACCTTGGCAGGTCTTGCTTGTCGTGATGGTCTTGTAATGTGCTTTGCATGTTGCGCATATCGAAGGTAGCGGTAGCCTGGTCAGCGACAGTCGGTTGTAGCCGGTTCGCTGCTGGAGTGGAATGATCCATGTTAATGACGGTCCTGTTTGTTGATCCGTTAAGTAGAGCAGATTCGCACTCTTAAAGCATTGCGGGAGTCGCACGGAAGGCCCGGGTAAACGAGACTCACCATGATTTCGAAGATGTCTTCGATGCTCTGTTCCCACCGTCGGCAAGAATACATGATGCCGCAACACGAGCACATGGCCGGCGTGACTAAAGACAATGCACGTCGTTGGTGGTAATCAGAGGCTCTGATTGTATTAAGCACCAGTCAACGCCCGGAGTGTGCCCTTCTGGCAACAGTCGGAACAGCTTTGCCACCTAGCCTGTTGTAGTCGACATACATAGGGTGACCTGATCGTCGATCGCGAGTACGCAGATGAGCGTGTTGACGTGAAGTTCAGGTATGGACATCGGTTGGTGTGCGCAAGCATCCTTCGTATTTGGGATACACGTTCCAAAAGCCTCAGCCTAAACGTGATCTTGTGTTCGATCCGCACTCTCCTGAGCAAGGTGGAGCACTATGGATCATCGCGCGAGACTGTAGAAGTTGCCCATGCTGCATGAAAGCAGAAGACGGTTGTGATCGGGAGCTATCAAGGCGGGTAGCCTCTCGGACATGACCACGGTCTCGTCCGAAATTCCTCAGAAGTGAAGCACAAGTCTCGTTGGGAGAGTAGTGGGAGACATCAGAAGACAGCGGCTCCTGCACGTACGCGACGGCATCGAAAAGATTTCTATTTTCGTACTTCCTCAACCGTGTAAGAATGAGACCAAATAGTGAGTTTAGGGTTGATCGCCAAGCGATATTGACAGTCCTGGATCCATGTGAGAGGTAGGGTTACACGGAAGACCACGCAGCGCAAAGCACAGATCGCCAAGGTGCAGCATGGACGGCTGGTTATCTCTTTGTACGCCCCCTTCCGGCGGTATTGTCTTTTCCCTTCTTTTTGCTGAGAATGTCTGGATAGTGCACTGCTGTCCAGTACTAGCTGTGACGTCGCTCCGAGTTTGATTGAGAAACCCCAGTTCTTTTCGTGGGGCTGGTCATTCCCTGCTTGATCATCTGACGGAAAACAGCGAGCTCGAAGACCAGGGACAAGTGATCGATGCCTCCCAAGTGTTGAACAAGGGCAGCAAGATGTGTTTTGCAATGTGAAGTGAGGTCTGCGGTTGTTGTTTGCATGCATATGGGATGTGGAGCAGAAGTGGCGGGCCGCGACGGCACGCTCGATGCTGCTTGAGGATACGAGTACCGGTTAGCACGCATTCAGAGGGTAGAATCTACCTGGACCTTGATGTGGAATTGAGCAGAAGTTGAAATCCGAGTTGCAGCTGCCAGTGCCTGATCGAAGCTGGAGATACTTTTCCTCTGTTCACATCCCCGCTTGCGCTGGAAGTTACGTTCACTGTCTCTACCTCTTCTCCTCCATTCTCCAATGAGAGGTACGTGGGGGTTATTCAAGTAAGAGGTTCAACCAGGGCGTAGGTATTTCAAATCACAATCCTGCCAAATTGTACGGCCACAGTAGCCAAGATGCCTGGGAGAGCAAACAGCCAATACATTCACAATTCAGTTTCGACGAGCAAGGCGGGAGCAAACTACTCAGCTAACCATTGGAGCATTTCACGTCGCAGACTACATGGCTCTCGTCGAGCATACCCAACTACATACACCACAGTTCGCCCATCAAATTGCCCTCGTGCTGACATGGAATCTTCATGCTGTTGTTCCGTCGATCAAAAAAATATGCGTCACGCTCGCTCGCTCGCTCGCTTGCTTGAAATTCATAGGCAATCTCACTCGTATCTCTGCTCACATAATTCCTGGATACCATTGACACCGCACTAATCACATTGCTTGCAGTCACCATCGATCGCTCTTTGCAACGTACAACGTGTTCCCCACCATTCCTTACACAAGTCCATGGTGTTGTATCCAGCTCTCTCTGACGACGAATTAGTCTATCACAAATGCCAAATTTCATGGATAGCCATCTCCGTTGTAGTCTCCGTTTGTCCAGATAGGCAGCCATCGCCTTGAGACACTTCTATCACTCGTGATCGCATCTTCATGCATCCAATTACCAACATCTCAGCTCGTGATCACGTCTAGTATCGACTGCTCAGACTAGCAAAAGCATCCGGACTGTGTCTCCCATCCATGAGAGCCGGATTGTTGACACTAACACTCTCGTTACTTGTGTGCCGAATGCCTTGGTTCCAGCCTGGGGCCGGCCCCGGCCGACTAGACATCTGGCCTTGCTCCGCGTAACTCCCTTGCGCAGGCTGACCGAATGGGTTCGATGATGCTGAAGTAGTAGCTGTGTTTTGTTGCTGGGACATGAATGGATTCCTACTTCCAGCACCGCCGGAGTTGTGCATACTGTTCATCGCTGGCATGGTCGCGGCGCGTTTGCCTTGCTGGGCCGCTCCAGCATTCATGCCGAGGGCGCCGTAGGGGTTGTTACTTGGCGCCTGGCTGATTTGCTGCTGAGGGTGTTGTTGCATTTGATGTTGCGCTTGATCTTGCTGCGCTGAAGAATCACCGTATCCCTCCTGTACAGACTGTAGAGGCTGTTGCGAGTAAGAAGAGGGCTGGTTGAAGAGAGCCATTATGTCCGTTTTGGTGTAGCGGCCTGTAGGTTGGCTCTGCAGAGGTTGTGGTTGAGACTGTTGAGACTGGTATTGTTGGTTTTGATAGAAGGCTTGCTCTTGTTGCTGCTGAGGCTGTGATTGTTGAAATTGAGGTTGCTGTGCTTGAGAATATTGCTGAGGCTGGCCGTAGTTAAAGTTGGGCATCTGAGGCTGAGAGTTTTGTGCTTGTTGCGGCAACTGTGATTGTGGTTGTTGTTGGCTATATGGTGAGGACTGTTGTTGTGTCATTGGGACATTCTGGGACTGTGGTTGATGACCAAAAGGATTCGTAGCCTGTGTTTGAGGTTGATAATGCCCTTGGTACGGTTGTTGCTGAGCTGGCGGTAACCCGAATGGATTACTGCTTGAAGCTGCAACACCCTGGCTCTGAGCCTGCTGCATGGCCATGAAGGGGTTAGCTTGGGGCGCAAAAAGCGGTTGAGCATGCTGCTGTTGCAGGAATGGATTGTTCCCAGTTGATTGCGAAGAAACTGATTGCTGGTAGAAGGAGTTTGGAGCGTTCGAGGTCGGTGAAGCAGTGTAGCCATATTGATTGGCCATGGTCGGCATTGCTGGTGCCATTGTCTGCAAGCGTGGATCTTGGTAGGATGGTTGTCCGCCAGTGTGGTGTGGGAAAAGCGGGTTGGAAACTTGCATGCCTGAGAACTGCTGCTCCACGCCGGTGGTCTGCTGAGGGGACATGGCCGACTGCCAAGGATTGGCACTAGGTTGCGTAGGTGGCTGCTGCGGCGCCTGTTGTCGAGGGGCGTCGAAAGAGAGACCAAAGCCGGACGTCTGCTGAGATTGTGCCTGAGGGCGATCCAGCTGAGCCCAGGGGTTGTTTGATACTGTGGCACTAGGTGGCGCTGAGCTCGTGGTTGCTGCTTGCTGACTAGACGGCGCAGGGCTCAGGCTTCGCTGTCGCGAGGGCTCACTCGGGCCCAATCTGACCAACATGGCCACTGATCTCTCCAGGTCACCTCCCTGTCGCTTCAATATGTCTGTGTTCCTTTCATTGTCGGGAAAGCCCATATCACGCAACTGGGCCAGTTTCTCCTGCAATTCCCTGTCCGGCAGTTCTCTCACTTGTCCTGAAGTCGGGCTGTACTCTACAGGCGTGACCTTGAAGGCGTCCTGCACTCCAGGCCTGTCCTTCTTCGACGACGTCCTCAGACTAAAGCCGAAGAACTTATGCTTCTTGCTAGTCGGCGGCAGTTCAGGGGTGGCAGAGGGCTGAGAGGACTGAGAGGACTGAGCCAAGCCTGGTGACATGTCGGCACGGGAAGGCGGTTCAGGTCTGCCATCCACAAGACTCTTCTCCTGGTATTTCTTCCTTATGAACCTCTCCATGGCTGAGTCTACCTCGTCAGCGTCGAGGGGAATGTCGGGCTTCTTGTTCTTGGGGTTGTAGTGCTTGTTCGAGGCATTGTTGCCATTCTGCTTCATGCTCTGAGAGACGGTTAGCATTTCAGTTCCGTGCGACACGCTGCCAGTCACTCACTTCGACCTGGTCTGTTGTCCACTTATCCATACTAAGTGACTTGACCTTGGAGATATGCGTGCCCAGCTTACGGTGAATGGATGCACAGCGCATGCACAGGAATATGCCCAAGTTCCAGCTTGCCCAAGCTGGGTTCCTCGCGTTGCAGTCGGCGCATTGTGAGTTTCCTGGTTGTCGCAGCAGGTCTTGCAGCTCGCGCTCGTTGCGGGCTTGTTCGCGTTTGCTGAGGGCCGCCATGATACGAGACTGGATGCGCGACAAGCAAGCACGCGACAACACAAATACAAAAGCTGTCAGGCACACCTTCACGCTCTCAGTTCATCCTCACGCTGCGCAATCGGTAGACGTCAACCTGCAGGGTCGCAAGCAGGATGACGCTCGAGCGCTGCAGCCATTTCTGAGCAGTGCCGAACGACTCCATAGACGTCTGGCTACTAGTAGCCGGGAGGGAGCGCCATCGCCCCTTTCCAAGCTAATTTCGAAGCTCTCTCTCTCGCCTAAACTCCGGATTATCCATTACTTCCTAGGCACGTGGGAAGGAGCAGGTCCAACAACTGGCTATGTCATCGAGATGGAAGTTTGGTATTGTGAATATGGAATATGTGCAATGTAATGTTCCCTCTAACCTTGTCTGTACTCTGATCATGTCTGGGTATCCTTGAAACTGCTAAGCTCGACCTGCAACCACGTGTCATGCCAACATGCCAATTCTATCTTCCTAACTTGCATGCAACAGAAATGTCCTCAACACACGTCAGTCTTACCACATTCGATCTCGATCAGCAACACCACAGAAACCACCCATCATCTGCACCTGTTGGAGCATGCCATATTGATGTTCTATCGGCTCGTCAGCCGCCATTTGCCACCACTCTCGTTCTCGAGCGTATGCTGGATCAGTAGCCGGCCGATAGCTCTGCGTGTCATTGTCCATGCTCGTGTCCGCATCATAACCAGTGCTCATGTATGGCTCTGCCGCAGTCCTCGGTTCTGGGCCGGGCAGAACACTCAAGTTCTTCAACCGTTCCTGCTCTTGCTTCTCCCATCGTTGACGTGCTGCCTCCTCTTCCAATTCCAGGCTCGTTTGTGGCCAGTTCCCCATATCTCCATGCACCAACTGATTGCCGTATGTTGGTGGAGCGATGCGCCAAAGCTCCACCAACCTATCTTGCTCGTCTCCTTGAGCGTTTCGGAATAGCTGCAGCTGAGAGGGCAACAATACATCTGCATTGACACCAGCACTTTTGAGGAATATAGACACAGGTATATCCTGGCCGGTTGGTGCAGGTGCTACATGTGCTGAGTGATGGTAATGCTGGCTGATGTATGTAATTGGGGCTGGTTGAGGAGCAGCCAGCGGTGTCGGGGGGTTGGACACGTCGGCAGACGGCACTTGCATACCGAGATGCATGTTCCTTGCCATCATGTCCGCGAGCTCGTCTTGCATCTTGCCATCGATCTCGGAAACGGACAACCCGCACTGTGGGCACAAATCAGAATGTCATGGTTAGCTTGGGAATAGGACAAACCGTAGGACAGTGCGGATTCTGCTCAAATGCCTGAAGCATGTTCGACACGTCTGTGACGCTGCCACAGCTGTGGCAGTGGAAAGTACTCATCTTGCGTCCGCCCTGGCTGGCTGAGTTTGTGTTAGACTTGCGGAATGTCTCGACTTCCCGCGACTGGCGACTGAGGAAAGGCAGGAAGATTCGATTGTGTATTGGCACTAACTATCAACGGGACAGCTAACAAAGAAGGTCCAATCCGGCAAAGCCTGATCCAGGCCAGTAGAGTGGTTTCCAGAGGTTAGTCCAAATTTTCCAGCTTCAGCAAGAGTCCAGAGTTATCAAGTAGGATGTCCAAGAAGCTCTGGCTATTAGTCTGGAGGGGAAGCAGAAGGACTTGGGAAAGGGAGGGTCGCGGGGTCTGTCTCGTAGCCGATTGTCGTGAAGCAGAACGACTCAGCTCAACATCAAAGCCGGAGGAAGTCTGCTCAGGCAATCGCTGTATGATATCAACGAAGAAGTTTCTTGCGAATATATATGATCGTTGACATGGGGAGGGGCAGTCAGAGGAAGACATCAACAGGTGGTCACACAGTCATCCGATCTCGTCATTGGGCACCAATAACGGCGTGCGGCTGCTCAGTCTCCGACGCCAGCTGTTTTGGAGCTAGCGCATCGACCGGGCGCTCGTGCCTCAGGCAATAACGAGGCTGCGTCGCAAGTCGACGAGTTGCCTTGCCAGCTGCTCCTACTGCCAGCAATCACTTGAACCAGCACGACAGAGCCCATCTTAATTCGAAGAACAATCCAACTTCTCTGTTTTCCTTGCCGATAGCACTAGAGATCGAACAAGCCTATTTGCAGCAAAATGGTCGGTAAACCCCAAGATGTAGCAAGGCACATCACTGACCACTGTCCAGACATCCATAGGTACAGGTTATGACCTGTCGAATTCGGTCTTCTCTCCAGATGGTCGAAACTTTCAAGTCGAGTACGCAGTCAAGGCAGTCGAGAATGGCGGTACATGCATTGGCATAAGGACGAAGCATGGTGTGGTGCTGGCTTGCGAAAAGATTATATCGTCGAAACTGCTGAAGCCGGGTTGCAACAAGAGAATATCGACCGTCGACAGAAATGCTGGCATAGTCACCTCGGGACTGATACCAGACGGTCGTCACCTGACAAGCAGAGGCAGGGATGAGGCCAGCAGTTGGAGACAAACGTACAAAGCACCCATTCCAATGAGCTCCTTAGCATCGAGGTTAGGAGGCTACGTCCAGGCATATACCCTCTACTCGAGCGTGCGGCCTTTCGGTGTGACAGCTATACTAGGAGGCTGGGACTCGGAAGCGGATAGTGGCGTCGATGGCCAGGTTGGCAACGGACCCGCCGCAGGTGCTGGCGGAAAAGTGGACGACCCTTCGGTCAAGAGAGGAGGACCAGCTCTTTACATGATCGAGCCTAGCGGTCTGTACTGGGTAAGGAAGGACACCGGATCATGACACCGCAGGTCACATGCTAACACATTGCCAGGGCTACTACGGTGCTGCTACGGGGAAGGGTCGTCAAGCTGCAAAAGCTGAACTCGAAAAGCTAGACCTAAACTCACCAGATTGCGCATTGTCCCTGAAGGATGCCGTCCTTGAAGCAGCTCGAATCATATATGTTGCCCACGAGGATTCGAAAGACAAGGAGTTCGAGCTAGAGCTGACTTGGATCTCGGCACTGGATGGTCCAACCAAAGGTCGGCACGAACATGTACCAAAAGAACTGCTAGAAGAGGCCGAGAAGCACGCCAAGAAGAGCCTCGAAGGTGATGACGAGGACGAGGATGATGACGAGATGGAAGAATAAGCTAGCTGCACAAACATGACATGAATCTAGTTGTGGCGTTCAGCGCGCGGAGTGTTGGTGGGCGGGATTCAAGAGAAGACTCTCAGGAACTTCATAGATTTGACGTGAGCACCACTATACTCAGGAACCGACTTTGCCATCGGCCCAAGCCCTCCTTTTGATCCCTAGCTCAACGGCAGCATTACCCCAGTCTTCACCGTGGTTGTGTCCCTTGGCCTCTTTACCAGTACCTCCTTCCAGTCCCGCTCTGGCCAGGCCTTGTCCCTCGTTGAGCACCGTCAGCAGACCAAAGATCACCGGGATGCTCAGGTCTAGTTGCACTCTCATCAGGCCGTGGCTGACTGCATCTGCTATGTATTCGAAGTGCATTGTCTCTCCCTTGATCAGCACACCTATGGCGATGACAGCATCAAAGGCATGCTTCAGCGTTGTATCTGCCTGCTTTTCTGGCTCTCCCGGCTGCAAACTGCCTTGCAGATCAGTCTGCGAAGCACTTCCTCCGAGCAAATCACCGATACCAGAAGTGACACTCGCAACACCGCCTGCCACTGCGCTCGATGCACCTTGCACTTGGGAAGCGGCGTAGAATCTCTGGACGGCAAGGGGAAGTTCGTAAGATCCTGGCACCGACTCGACCACAATGTTCTCCTCCTTGACACCTTGTTGTTTGAGTGCTTTCTTGGTGCCGTCGACGAGCGCTTGGATTATGGTTGTGTTCCATCGAGCATGGATTATGCCGATACGCAGCTTGGAGCCGTCGTGCGTCTCCGCTGCTCCTGGTCCCTTCAATGCTGCCATCTTGGCTTCTGCGATTTGTGATGGAGAGTGGGAAAAGCGGTAACAATGTCAACAACAATGCGAGAGCAGTCGATCGCTAGTCCCAAAGAATCTATTGCAGCCGAAGCAGTGTTCCTGGCGGTTGAAGCACATGTGCCTGGCAGCTATGACATCTGCAGAGGGGCTGCCCCACCTCTAACCAATGATATCTGCAAACACTTCGTTTTGCCCTTGCTGCTCCTTGGGTAACCGCTCCGATTAGCTAAACTGGCTCCCTAAGCTATGCCTAAATGACCCTCTGACAGTCAATTCATCCCACGCCCGCCTCAGATTGCGCATAGCGGAAGACGACCTGCCTTTAGGGGTGCCTTCCGCCACCAGTTGTGTAATCTGCATTTCAAACTCCGCACATGACCGACGCGTCTTTGTCCAGCCATTACCATCACAAATCTAAGAACGCCCTTCGTTAAAATTTGTGGCAGGCTTTAAAAGCTCGTGGGCATTTCCTCGATATATTGGGTGTCAACAGAAAAACTATACAGTCGAGAAGCACGGGAACGGGCTATTGTAACATATCTAACTCAAGAACCTCAACCAATAAGATGGCGCCTCACGCTGAGACCGGTGTCAGCCAAAATGGTTCGCACCCCAATGGCTACACCAAGCCAATCGCATCACTAGACAACACGAAGACTTTTGACAAGTCAAGATACCACGCCGCGTCTTCAGATGAAGCGATCCATTCCGAACACACCTACGCAGCACATAACTACCATCCGCTGCCGATAGTATTTGCCCGAGCACAAGGCACGAAAGTGTGGGACCCGGAGGGAAATGAGTACCTCGACTTCCTATCAGCATATTCGGCAGTAAACCAGGGCCATTGCCATCCTGAACTCGTAAAGGCACTCACCGAACAAGCTCAAACGCTGACGCTCAGCTCGAGAGCATTCCACAACGATGTCTTCCCCAAGTTTGCAGAATTCGTCACTAAATACTTCAACTTCGATCTCGTTCTGCCCATGAACACCGGAGCGGAGGCGGTCGAGACTGCAGTGAAGATCGCCAGAAAATGGGGCTACAAGGTCAAGGGTATTCCTGCTGATCAGGCCATCGTCTTCAGTGTAGCAGAGAACTTCCATGGCAGAACAGTAAGCAGACACTCTTCTCTTTCAGTCTGAGAAACGAAGTACTTACACAAGCAGTTCTCTGCGATCTCAATGTCAACAGACCCAGAGTCCAGAGAGAACTACGGCCCGTACCTTCCTAGTATCGGCTCGGTCTGCCCCTCCACGGGCAAGGCTATTCCCTTCAACGACCTTCCAGCCCTACGCGCAGGCTTCGAGGCCCACGGAGACAGACTTGCTGCCTTTCTCGTGGAACCCATTCAGGGTGAAGCTGGAATCGTCGTCCCTGACGACAACTACCTTCGCGAGGTTCGAGCCCTCTGCGACAAGTACAACGTTTTGATGATCTGCGATGAGATCCAAACAGGTATCGCACGAACTGGTAAACTCCTCTGCCACGAGTGGAGTGGTGTAAAGCCAGACCTCGTCACTCTCGGAAAAGCGATTTCGGGCGGCATGTATCCTGTCTCTTGCGTCCTCGGCCGGAAAGAAGTCATGCTCGTCATCGAACCAGGCACACACGGCTCAACATATGGCGGCAACCCGCTCGGCTGCGCAGTCGCAATCCGTGCTCTCGAACTTGTCCAGGAAGAGAACCTCGTCGAGCGAGCAGAGAAACTAGGCCAATTGTTCCGCCAAGGCCTCAAAGATCTCAACAGTGACATGATAACCACCATACGCGGCAAGGGCCTGCTCAACGCCATCATCATCGACGAGACAAAGACAAACGGTCACAGCGCTTGGGATCTATGCATGCTATTGAAAGCAAAAGGATTACTGGTTGGTCGAGCCCTTAAAATCGCCCACGTCAAGTCGTCCGACGCCGTCGCGGAAGAGACTCTGACAACGGACAATGTGAATGGAAACGCAGATGCTAACGAGGGTGTCAAGGCTAAACCAACTCACCAGAACATTATCCGACTGGCGCCACCGCTTGTGATTACCGAGGAGGAAGTCAAGAAGGCTCTGAGCATTATTGGGGAGGCGCTGAAAGAGTTGCCGGGCTTGAAGGGGAAGAAGGAGGATGAGGTCGTGCCCAACGAGGAGAAGGATGTTAAGATCACCCTTGAGAACTGATTGAGATGACTGGATGGGGGTTGTGGGGGCCACCAGTTTTCAGATGCATACGTAGCAATGAGATCGATTGTCTTCTGGGACACAGATCAAGTACTCAATTCCCCCTGTTCTCCGAGAGCCTCATCCCTGCGGTGCACATCGATAAAATCGCGTTACCCAGTACTCATTGGCACTCCAGGGCCCTTCGTTCGCTCGCAACAACGTCTAGATACTGCGTCAACTGCCGAGACTCGGCGCGAACGCACGACTCCAGTGGCCATCGCTACCTGTCTGTCGGGTATATGGTAGAGCGTGGTGTAAGTGAGACATTCGTTGTGACTTCCGATGACTTTCGCTCTGCTCGGCGTGGTCTCGGAGCTGTAGTGCTTCGGGCTGTCTTCACTCGTAGACCTTCTCGGCGAGCTCTAGGATCGAGGAGGTGGATGTTAGGTTCACGTTGGGTGCAGTAGACCGTGCCTCATGGTAGGAAGACATGACGATGTTCTGTGATTCCATATCCGCGAGTGGTGGTGTGCTGGTGTAGTGCGATGGCACAGGGCTTGATGTTGGAGTGGATGTGTTGTGGGCGCTTGGGAGGAGGGAACAGAGTCATTCGGAAGGAGCATACACGAAGGACAACGTTCAGTTGATATAGTGGTACTCATTTTCATTGCTTCCCGTTCTTGTAATTTGGCTGTTGGAACCAGGCTGATAGCGACCAGCCAGCCGCTGTGTTGTCGCCGACCCTCTCGGGTTCAACTATCATACTTCGTTCATCATGTGCTCGCAGCGTGTTCTTTTTTCAGGCATCGTCGTCTTCATCATCATCCTCATCGCGTCGTAGTCGCATATGCCAGTACTCCATGACCATGAAGCAAAGCTTAGGGTCAGCAGCCAGCCAGCCCTGGATTATCTTCGCGTTCTCGTCTTCTTCTGCCAAAATCCCTTTGTATGTGTACTCGATTCGCTGCGCAACCCAATTCTTCAGCAGCTCTGAACTATGCTTGATGTGGTCCTTGGCCACGTCAACAAAGTCTTTGCCACTCATCTCGGGACACGACATTCTACAAATGGTATGTTCTTCGAGCCTTTTCATGCAATATTTGTCGGCCAGGAGAAACACGGCCATGTTGGCGGTGTTTTCCCGAATCTCCCTTCTCACTTTCATGATCGGGTCATCCTGAATCGAGACCTGTGCCCCGTTGTTCCTATGTCCGCCTCTGACGATATCGGTCAGTGAAAAAGCCATAAACGTCCAAAAATCAGGGTCTCCGGTGAATTGGTTGTAGTAAATGTATTGAAGGACGCGAGCGAAGATCCATAGAGAGTCGTCTTGCAACGTGACAGACCGGTCCTTGCTTTCCCGAGTTGATTAGCCGTTTGCGCCAGGTTGACTACCCAAGGCATACGAACCTTCCAGTCAATATCCTCGATGATTTTGGCGAAGAAGGTGGAATTCTTGGCCAGCAGGTTGGCGTCAAGCTCCCAGGTGCAGTCTTGGAGGTTGACAGTGATCGTCTTTGATTGGTAGAGCGTGCTCTCAAAACTGCAATTGGTCAGCTATGCCATGCTGAGGCGGTCACAGGTGTCGACTTGCGCTTTGCGTTGTTCGGCTATCACAAGAGGTATTGATCGAGTGTTAAACACCCCTGTGTGCTCGTTGCCCCAATTCTCGCCCATGAAGTGCGTCGTTCATCCAATTATAATGGTGAGGTAGAGGAGGATAACAAATGGTGTAAGTCTTGAGCGAAATGAACAAGCAGCTCTTTGAACTGGTGAAGGCTTTCACTCTCTTCGCACGTGATCGAAAGTGACCAGACACTCGAATTTACCGAAGCATTCACTTCTGTCACGTAATCACATGCTTCCTATTCTGCCATCCGTCCGTCACAGCACAAGCCACGCCCTGTAGTCCTCTCGCGACGTAGCAACCTCCTTACTCAAATTCGACAGCGCTGTTGCTATCCGAACTCGTCCTGACCAGTGATAATGCTGGGAGCCCAACGCTGCTCACACCATGTTGCTATGCACGTACTTTACCGTAGGCCCCAGATCGTTGTCGGGAGTGCTCCCGATGCGCTCGACGATATGATGTGGTTGATCCCACATTCCGGTCCAAAACGCCAGTAACTCTGATTCTCACTCGTGGTCGTGCAGCGGAACAGTGATAGTGTCAACACATTCTACCGTCTTGAGTGGGCAACCACCTGCCGCGGGATACCTCCATCAAGCCTGAAGCTGCCAGCCTCCCCAGAGATCATGTATGGATCCTCGACTATGTGCAAAGGGGCTTTCGCATTTTGCAGTTCGACTGCTCAGCGTATGGTTGCTAGTGGATCGTCGTGGCGGCGCTGTTGCATCAGCTCGGGTCTTTTGCTCAAATTGGGATCAGAGTAGGCCAAGAGAGATCTTCGTGAGGCACAAATTAGGCAATCCGATGGGACGTAGGAAACTTTGAACAACCCCTGTGGTTCATGGTGATTCTTGACCCGCTATTTTCGTCCTATGTGAAACTGAGCTGGCGGAGGTTCGGATTGGCATTGGGTTATGACGGTTCGAAGCAAAGGACGCCGTCTGGCTGCTGAAGTTTGTGCTCGGAGCTACCGTTTCCAGGTGGCTCGTTCATATTAGAAAGCATCTGTGACTCGTGTGATTTGCGTTTGGCAGCGCCAGTGTAGGTCCCGTAGCTTCAGACCATGATGACTTACATCATCTTCCAGTAGCTGGCTTCAGCAAACTGTATGCGGAACGATACTGACCAAGGCGAGACACGTTGATTGTGGCTTGCAGCCCGTATGCAACCGAACCAATACCATGCCATCCATTTGACAGATGCGCCCTAAGGCTTGCACATGTGTATCACACAGGGCCCGACTAATGGTGCAGCGCAAAACACTCAGCATCCTGGTCCTGCTTCAATATTGGTCGCCCTGCAAAACGAACAATGGCGCCCTGCTCTGTAGCGACACATGGTACGAGTGGAAAAGGCCTGTGGGTAAGGTATAGTAATCGATATCAGTACATCTCTATGAGAAAGTTCGACGCCGGACCAAGATGTCACAGGTCTCGGAGTCTCAATCTGTCAAGTAACGAAGCCACGCCGCACAATACAACTTAGATGAACGCCGAAAAGAAGTACGCCTTCTTGTGGTCTCGCCGGGATCCTACGATACCATCGTCGCCTGCGAAGTCGAAATCTGCCCACTTTCCGACGAAGGTCATCCCACTTACGAAGCTGTCTCTTACGCGTGGAGCCATGTCAAAGGCGAGGGAATTATCCTGATCAACGGTGAACGCACCGTCGTACCAGCTGCTGCAGAAGAGGCGCTTCGACATTTGCGCCATCTGGATCGTCCGAGGACTCTGTGGCTAGACGTAATATGTATTGATCAGGAAAACACTGAGGAGCGCAACCAACAAGTTGCGCTCATGCATGAGATCTACAAAAAAACCACAAGGACAGTCATATGGCTCGGTAAGATCGATGAGTCAACTGCCGCAGCTATCGACACTGTTAATTTGATACACGACCAAATGTGCGCTGAAACTGATCAGGGCAAGAGGCTTCGACAAGTACTGTACGGACAAGCCAACATCTTCCAGTATTCGACGTCCGCACTTCCTGAAGGCTGCGACTTCACAGCTCTGAAGATGTTCTTTCGAAGGACGTGGTTCGGCAGATTGTGGGTTGTTCAGGAAGCCGCTCTAGGCCCATGTGGTGTCGCATATTGCGGTGAGCACGAGATACCGCTGATCAACCTCATGCGCACTGCAGTCTGGATTCAACACAAGCACCATCAACTGCCGTTCAACCTGGACAAAGAGGACGGTATGCTCAATGCATCGTACATGTCGGCTCATGTTGACCACGAGCAAGGCTGGTTCTCCATTAGTCATGGCCAAACCCCATTTCTGGCAGACTTGCTCCGATACTTCCGCCCATTTGGTGTTTCGGAAGTTCGAGATAAAGTCTACGCTTTGCTGGGTCTCACTCGATGGACAGCCTCAGGACAGCCGTTGCCGTTCGCACTGACTCCACAGTACCAGAAACCTCTTCGTGATGTTCTCAGAGATACAACCAGAGTTGCTATCTATGAAAGTGGCGACCTCTGGGTACTGCGATATGTAGAGCATGAAGTGGTTGTTGCACCCAGCAACATGCTCGAAGAGACCGTACCATCGTGGGTCCCCTCACTGTTTCGACAATTAGACCAGGAGAAAGATGCAAACCCACTACGATCAGCATTCCGAGCAAACCGTAATCTAGAAGGCAGCCACTCTGTTGAAGCTGTCCTGGGCCATGCAACCAGGACCTCTTGGTTGTAAACGGGCTCAAGCTCGGCGTGATCGACTCAGTCGGTCCTGTGTTGGGCAAGGAACCGCAGTCGACACCCTGGGTCCAGCAACTTTTGCATCGCACCCTTGCGCAAAAGTGTGTTCAAGAAGATCATTTATCAGGCTCGCTGCGCTCATACGCGACGCATGATCTTGCTTTGACCCTAGTAGGTGGAAGTACATTCGACCCCAGTCCAGTACAGAAAGCAGAAGGTAAGCCTGTGGCAAGTATTTTCGACGGGTTCGTCACTGCGCTCGATGCCGCTTGTCAAGCAAAACATTCCGACACTGCTACCACTGGAAGCTGTGCTTTTGCAGAAGTTCTCGATGAAGCCATATTTGCACGCTGCGTCTGGGCGATCCGCTACGCCTGCATCAACCGACGATTCTTTACGATCTCCAGTAGATACATCGATCTTGGCCCGCAAGCATCGCACGAGGGTGATGTTGTATGTTTTTTGGCCGGCAGCCGAGTTCCGATTGTTCTGCGACCAGCTGCGACTGAATATGAAGTTGTTGGGCCATGCTACGTTCACGGAATGATGCAAGGAGAAGCTGCCGCCTTGATGGCAGAGGATGGTCTTGACCAGGAACAGTTTGTTCTGCGTTGAGACAGCCTAAAGATAAGTATGGTTCTTGATGACCCTGAAAATAAACAGACATCGTGCTTGTCGGGATGTTATGCATCTACTGTACTCAATTCCGTCGGCACCTGATGTATCTCTTTGAAGGTTTTTCCGGGAACGAGATGGAACTCCTTCAGCTCTAAGTCGTGCCCGTTTTCAATTGACAAAACAATGTTCATAGGCCTCAGTCCAAGAATGTCATCATGCTGCAGAGTTCTGCAGGTCGCCTGAGTCGCCTAAGCGAGTACGAGATAATATGCATTTACTGTGTGACGTTCGATCCCGTCCAAAGCATAGTGGCCTGACTTGTCTGCTGTAGCGCTATCGAGTGGTCTGATACAGATAATCGTATGCTCTGGGCCTTGCCCGCACGTGCATCTCCGCATAGTGTCGAACACTCTCTGGTAATGAGATGGTTTCTGCATGTATTGACGACGATGGCCGTTCTACCGCAGGATCCGCACTTCCGGCTGTCTAGGGGCGCATGCTGCCCTGAGTGTCTGCGTAGAACCCTGATCAGCCTAACTTCCTCGATTCTCAATGAAAGAATACCCACGGAGCCGCCGTACGTATCGAACTATTAATCAGAGGCAGTAAGACAGAAATTACTGCCACGTGATGCAAGTCTGATGTTGAGTATTTTTGACACCGTGAGATGCCGATCAACTATGCCCAGATATGTGGCTCGGCCTACGAGCATGCTATCGTGGAAGCGACAGAAGCTTAGGAAAAGAGATCAAAGTCACCTGAGACGTTGCACACAGTACAATCGAAACGAATATGAAATGACTGTCTCGCTTCGGAAGTTCGTGCCAAGGAAAAAGGAGGCTTGGTCTTGCCGAGACTTGTTGCCAAGCTATCTACAGTGAGGCCGGGCTTCTCAAACTGTCGAGCTAGCAACAGTGTGCCGAATCTACTACACCTTGGTGTCGTGAGTGTCGGCGATTGCCCAGATGCCATGATGACTAGCAATAAAATAGTCATCAAGCCTCAGTAGTGCCTGTACGGCTTGAAGAATTGAAGTGCAATTGGACGACATCTCGAATAATCCAACTGAATTCCTTGAGCACCTACACCTAGTTCTACGCCATAATGAAGATCGCATTCTACAGCACCAAACAGGTTCTCCTTTCTTGGCCTTCAGCAGAATGGTTCTGACTTCAATCTGCGGCAGTACGATCGAGAGTCATTCGAGCAAGCGAACATCTCCTTAGGAAGCCCACTTCAGTTCTCTTTCTTCGACCCGAGACTCACAGTCGAGACAGCTCTATTGGCACGAGACCATGAAGCAGTCTGTCTGTTCGTGAATGATGATGCTGGTGCCGACGTAGGAGCTCGAATCGTCCTTCAGCTTTCACGAGCTGCATGCTGACCCCAGAACACTGACAGACTCTCGAAGAACTCCATCGCATCGGCATCAAGCACATATCTTTCCGGGTATCACGGCTACCTCCTGCCCGTACGACAATGACTGACGATAGCAGTGCGCAGGCACGGACAATGCTGACCTCGATCGAGCCAAGTCTCTGGGAATCAGAATTATTCACGTTCCGTCATACTCGCCGGAAGCTGTCGCTGAATTCGCTGTCGGCATGATACTCTTGACCATCAGAAAGTACCACAAAGCATACAATCGAGCCAGGGAAGGCAACTTCATGCTGGCTGGTACGTCTTTGCCCTGGTGCAGGTGCTATCGTTCATGCCGTTTGACTGAAGTACAGGACTCGTCGGTTTCAATCTGCAAGGCAAGACGATCGGTATCATTGGCACTGGAAGGATCGGTCTCACTGCGGCGAAGATTTTATCTCGGGGCTTCTCCAGCAAGGTCATCGCTTATGATCTGTTCCCGAATGAACAGGCCGCAGAGGAGCATGGTTTCAAGTATGTTGCGACACTCGATGAGCTGCTTGGCGAATCAGACATTGTGAGCCTGCATTGTCCTTTGACAAAGTCAACGCACCACATTCTGAACCACGAAACACTGCCGAAGCTAAAGAAAGGTGCGGTACTCATAAACGTGGCAAGAGGAGCATTGATCAACACGAAAGCACTTATCCAGTATGGTTTGTCCTGCAATCTTATGGTGTGATGCAGCTACTGATACTGTCCTAGCCATCTGAAGACCGGTCATATTGGGGCGGTAGGGCTTGACGGTCAGTCACCATCCATACGTCCTGTGGCAGTAACAGCCTGGGCTGCGGTGCTGATGTGTGCTACAGTATACGAGGGTGAGGCAGAATATTTCTTCCACGACTCAAGCTCGAAGATCATCCAAGACGATGAGTTATCCCGACTGATGAGCTTTCACAACGTTGTCATCACGTAAGTACATATGGCGGCCACAGTCCCGTCGTACTATTGAGGCGAGAAAGGTTATCTGACAACGGCCACAGTGGCCACCAGGCATTCTTGACCAAAGAAGCGCTTCACAGTATCGCTACACAGAGTATTCAAGGACTCATTGGCGTTGACGCACACACTCCGACAATTAACGAGCGATGAGAATGGGGCTCGTGCTCTGATTTCGACCTTTTCGGCTAATACTACACCCGAACGGGCGTTCTATGTAGTCAAGCTTGCCATGACATCTGGCATGTTGTCGTCTTCGAATCATGCAACGACCTAAATTTTGGCCTCGTATCTTTGCAATGTATTTGTTTCGCGTAGGTCAACAGAGACGCTTGAGTCTCTTCTACTAGTAGAGATCAAATTCTGGGGTTTGATGTTGTATTTTGTTAGGATGTCGGCTACCACAGCGGTCTCAACGACTTCAACGACCTTAGCGGCACTAGTACCAGTGCTACGCCGACACCAGCGACCCCTCGCAAAATCTCTTCCCTCAGTGTCTTCCATCAATAGATCCACCGCCAGCGAGAACAGCATCAAAATCACAAGGACATGAGAAGCAGCGCGGCTATAACTAGAGCAATGGCTCTAAGCCCTATACCTGCAGCTGTGCTAGTGCTCAAACTACCACTGGTGGTGGTAGTAGAGGGGTCTTCGCTCTCACCACTTTGACTAGTCTTGCTGTTGGTCTGCACGGGACTCGGATTTGTGGAATCGGTGCCGCTTCCGGCGGTAGGACCTGCAGAAGATGTGGTTCTCAAGTCTCCACGAACCAACTTTAGCCCATCTAATATTGCGCCAGCACATGCGATCATAGGTGTAGGGGACGGATCGTCGGTATTGGTGAAGATTGAATGAGTTCCGCAGCTGACGGGACTATTTGCAGAGGCTATCAGTATTCTGGTTCGGCTCTCAGAGCGCCCCGGAGAAGAGCGTACGTACCATGAGATCCCGCCACCGTCGATACCCCACATGGTTTGGCCGGAGCATCGCGTATACAGATCGTCCTCACCACAGCCTGCATAGCCCTGATACGTGGTAAAGGGCAAGTCTCTACAGGCCGCCCAGTCTGGCAAGAAGTCAATTCCTGCTTGGGCATTGCAGCTTTCAGAGATAAGCATCGAGGGAAAGGGTAGTACGTACAATAGTTGCCACCCGTGCCGTTCTGGCCCATTCCAATAGAATAACCATCGTTTGGAGGTTCTGTAGTAAGGATGGAAAAATAGGTAGTTGGACTGCCCTGGCGTTTGATATGTGCGAGATCCGTGGTAAGGCTTGAAGTTCGGGTCGATGAAGAGGCGACAGCGACCGACGCCCATGCTGTGGACACGAGAAGCAGCCAAAACGGCTGGGGTGCCGTCATGAAGAGCATTGCGTGAGTAGATCACCGACGGGGAAAGTGTGAGCAATCGGGTAAATCTGGCACGTCGACTGTCTGTGTATAGAACACGCGTAAAGATGCTGATGTTTTGGTCAACCGAAGTAGGAGACCGAACCACGGCAGATTCGCACCGTATATGTATGTAGCTGCTGCTGACAGCCCAGGTGTGACTCGAAGCACTCACTTACTATCACTCGCTTGGGCCGCACCACGCCCAGTCGAACCTCCAATTAGGCCGGTGCGAAGGGCAACACCTGGCATACCTAATGAAGTGATTGGGCCCCTGGCGAACACCTGTGGTTTGGCATCACACCGCAGGCTTGCACTTCTTGGCATAGCCGCATCGGGCGACGAAGGTAAGACACTTCGCTGTTGTCTTCTTTACAGATACCATAAGGCTGTGGTATCATAGATCGTGTCAGCCATCCCTGATGTACAGTGGCTCGCATTACGGCCTTATCGAGACCACGTAACTTGCGACTCAAAGGTCTTTCTGTCTAGTAACGCATGCCACCTCTTTGCGGGTCGTGTGGAACACTCGTTCAATGAGTATACTTTCCTTTAGACCATTGAGGTTGAACCTGGCCAAATCACCTCGATTCAGCTACAAACGTCTTGGCTTCGCCTAAAGTCTTGGCAACCTTGTCTCGCACCTTACCCGGGTCAATCACGCAGCAGATGGTTGGATAGTCAACAACGGAAGAAGACATGATGCCAAGCTATCTGATCCAGATCCAATAGGAATATGTTGCCAAGAGCTCAAGTAGCGAGACTGGTCGTCCCGATGATGGACTCATAAGCCACGAGACCTGACACGAAAAAGCTACTTGACCACTAGCAGACCGAGATAGGGTCGTGAAGCTAACACTCGGTTTGGTTCTTTCGGGTAGACAGGCAGTGTTGTACGCAGCTATGTCCGCTAATAAAAGTCTATGAGTTCTGCCTAGATGTAAACAACAAGATCAAAAACTGCAGGAGGTCATCCCAAAAGATTCGTACAAACAAGGCTACCGCGCCTGCACGACAGGGAAGCAAGAGTCACGCGACGTTGGAGCATGTGTCTATTGCACAATGTTTGTTGACACTGCAGTTTCTCGCAAGCGTTCTGCCTCGACCCCTTCCCAGAATGCTCCTCTGTAATACGTGCTCCTTAGCCACCGTCTCGCTTATGATTCGATCCTCAGAGCAAACACCTCTTGCACCAGGAGGCAGTATCAAATATTGCTTGAGACGATGTCAAGTCTCACCTTCGACGTTGGCTATAGCTTTGAAAGAGTACAGAAACCAACCCTTCGTCGCGGCGACCGACGCAGGCGCGAAACCTGCCCCGATACACACGAGCATCTACTTACTTGCTACGACCGCCTATTATCGTAGGGCTGTCACTTACGACGCAGGGGCTCGAGGTTGCTGGTGACAAGAGGGTGGTGAACAAGGAGGTGATAATGGTTCGATGCGAGAATTACACTCTTGAAGCACGAAAGCAGAGAAGGACACGATGTAAAGAGTTTGTTCCACTATAATTTCTCTAGAACATCAAGAGCTCTCTCAATTTGATCTGATTCGACGACAGCACGCATCAAATTGACTTGCTTTTTGAGCGTGTGAATCTGTCGTCTCAGACCGTTGAGTCTGCCCTCCCCGGCTTCAGTTACAACTTGCCATGACGATAGAACTTGGTCTTTGTCAGCTGGCGACGTAGCCTTTGTGGAACTGGGTTGAGAGAAATCCTGAAATTTTGCCACCTTGTCTGAGGCTTCTTTCAGGTTGTTCTCCTGGAATGGTGCATTGGTGATCCTTTGAGCGTTTTCTGTCATTCTGAGAGCTTGAGCATCAGGTTTACTGACAGGTGCACCAGGGTTCACACCACTGTATGTGCGGTTGAGGCCACCCTCTGTTAAGAGGAACCCACCCAGCACCGTTGTCACCAACTCACTCATGCACATGTGATCTTCATGTACTGTGTGGATGACTTGGTATGCGTGATGCGTTGCAGTGAATCGTGTGTCATACAGTCGCTTGAGCGTTGCCGTGTATAGTCCATACACGATGCTCTCGCTTCCGAAATGACTCAGATGTTGGTTGCAACGACTGTCGCATTTACTGGATAGTCCAGCATAGCCGAGGCATCTTCTCATAGGTCGGTTCAAGTAATGGAATTTCGAGGCGTCTTTCATCAATGCTTCAACATGGTGAAAGGTCCTGTTCCATTGCTTCAACCAGAACTCTATGGCCTCGAAGCTATCGTGCTGGCGACCAGAGGCGTATCTACGTTGCGTGAGATATGACAGTTCAACAGGACAATCTCCGAACATCAGATCAACCTCTTTTGCCCACGCAGCAGACTGGTTGTTTCTCGTGTCAATGTACAAGCGAATTTTGGAAAGAACTTCCCAAAATTCATACAGACTCAAGCCACTACCAGGATCTGGTTCTGTTTCGCTTCGCGCAACGAATATCACATAACTTCCAGGAGTATCTCTTGGAATGCAATATCGCCTTGCTTCAGCTCCGGCTTTCTTGAGATACTTTGGCAAGTCGCCGCGTATCATACCAAGGAGTGATTCTTTGGGGATGGTTGAAAGATAAAAGAGCACCAGTGACTTCTGGGGCTCTTTCTTCGCATCGTCCAAGATGATCTGCCAGCTTGCGTGGGGTCGCGAAGCTACCTCATCTTCGTCAGCCGATACTTCGCCATCGCTCTCAAGAACGATGACTCGGCGTGAAGGTGGGCGCTTGCGTTTCCGGATCAGTTGATCTAACCTCCTCTCTGGATTCTGGCTCTCGGCATTTGCATTTTGGCGTGCGATAGCAGTGATTGCGTCTCGCAATCCAAAAATGCCAAAGAGTTGAAGATAGAACAGCATGAATTTCTGTTGCTGTGGTAGCAACATATCCTGTTCATCAAACTGAATCCATGACTCTGCTATCTGTCGTTCACAGTCAGCAATAGTCAGCAGAGGTCTGTCAGCTGTTTCCTGGAGTTTTTGAATATTACTCATCAAGGTTTTGCAAGTCAGACATATCTGACACCATGCCTCGTGAATGAACTCTGACTCACCAAGAATGACAGGACACATTGTTTTTGCTCAGCAGCACGGCGCAGTCGCAGTATCTCTGGCAAGCAGGACAGTCGTGCCTGCCTCGTTAACCCGTTCTCATGAACGCGGCTGGAAGTTCCGACCGCGACTTCCTTCGACCGCCATGTTCAGTCGCGCCTGCCTTGCAAATGCATCACGGAGAAACAAATTGCACACGAACGTGGCATTTTCATGTCTTTTTGTAATCTTCTACATGCAATCGTGTCAGCCATGGCAGATGACACAGAAGATGCAGAGCCACCATGGCAACCCAGATTAATCGACAATCTTGTCGTAAATTATGACTCTTACAGCCAAGTAGCTGGAGACGTTCGACTGTCTTCACAACAGCTACTTATGCCTGACAGTCAACCAAAATTCGCCCTCAAGTTTCAGACCGCCGAGGCTTGTGCTCTTTTTCGAGCACAAACAACCCAGCGTGACACGGAACTTGAGCACGGCGTAAACACTGCGAGGTCTGAATTGGCGGCAGTCACCAGAACAACAGGAACGCGCGAGCTGCTCGACAAATATCGAGGGTGTGGCGCAGATGATGTTCGAACAGGTGCTCTGCAAAAGATTCATCAGTTCTGCAAGTCCAATCCACAATTTCTACCTGATCTCTTGGCAATGATCGAAGAAGTTCCCCACGTCACAGTGCAGGGACTCGATCATGTACGTCAAGCCATCAAAGGTGTGGAACAGAGGAACGGGAGCCTCGAATCGAGATGTGCTACCTTGACCGAGGAAGCTGCTACATACGACACGTCGCTACGCGTCCTCAATGAAGCCCTCCGAGTCAAGACAAGCGCTCTCGAGCGAGCTTCGAGCACTGACGACAAGCGCACCATCCAAGAGCTGCGGTCAAATTTGCTTGAGGCAGAGAAAAGAAGAGCACGCCTTGAGAAAGTTGCCAAGAACCTTCTTCAGACCGACGACATCGAGCAGATCGATGAGAAGTTGGTGAGGCTCGCAAGGTACGATTCGTTGCTCAATAATGCGGCCGACGAGCTCGAACTCCCAGCTGTCAGAAGGACTGACACTTTCGCTGAAGTTTTGAAAGAGCTCCAGGCTTTGTGTGTCATGCGACGAAAGTACAAGGGTCTTGAGCAAAGCTTGAGTGTGGTTCGGGACAAACTCAAAGCAGCCCAAGACGAGAACTCTCGTCTGCAGAAGCACGTTGGTGGTCTCGAAAGCGAACGCAACGCTAGAGACATCGCTGATGCTAGTAGTGCTGAAGCTATCAAAGAAGCCCAAAGCAACGCTAGCACGCGAATATCTGAATTGGAGCAGGACAAGCAGACTCAAGCTCATACAATCCAAGAGCTTGAACGGAAGCTTGTCGAAACTGAGCAATTCAGAATCGACACCAACAACACTGCTAAGCAACATGCACAGCAAGTTGAAGCCACGGCCAGCAAGCAAATAGGCGAGGCCAAAGTTGTTGCTGATCGGCGGATCACTGAAGTCTTGAAGCAGACCAAGCTTGACATCGAACAAGCAAGAAAGGCTGCTGCGGACGAGAAGCGATCTGCACTTGATCAATACAACACGCAGCACGAAGACGCCTGCAGAACGCTCACTGCAGAGCACAAAATCAAGCTCAAAGACATGGAAGCTCGATATGTCAAAGAGCAGAACGATTTGCGCGCGCTTCTCCATGAGGCAAAAGGACGAGCGGATGCAGCTGAAAAGCGAACGCAAGAGCTCGAATCCAAGAACCCCATTCTCATTTCGCAAGTGGCTAACCATGCAAATCGTCAACACGTCCTCGAGACACGGAATGAGCAGATGAAGCGCATCTGTCAACACTTGCTCGGCACGAGCGACGTTGACATCGAAGTGGTTCGGGGAGAATTGGTCACATCGGCCCTCGCATCAGAGTTTCAAGCACGATACGGTCCCCGCAGAGACGTCCAGCTTATATGCAAGCTTGACGATGTTCTCATGCAGGAGGAGAATCCGCAATCTGTGTGGGACATGGCATATCAGGCGTTGACTACGCCTCGCGTCATGTCCGTCAGTTTCCTGACTGCGTTGGCCCAAAAGCTTGAGAGCGCCAATGACAAGCATTTTTGGTTCGCCATGGCTATGTTGACAACATTTGTAACAGAGTGCTCACTCAGAGACAAACAAATGTTATTTGCAACTAGTATGGTTGTCTTGAGATGTATTGAGATTTTGGTCACGGCTCAGGTAGACCTCAAACCTGACGTGATCGAACGTGTCGAAAGACTGCTCAATTCTGGTTGCCTTGTCCGATCCATGTTGAAATGCATCAATGGATACAAGGAAGGGCAGCACATCTCACTTTCGTCGGAAATCTCATCTTGGCGTGGCGATTGTATTCGCCACGACAGCACGAGATTAATACCCGATGAAGACAACAAGAGCCTGCTTGTCGGCGACGACACCAGCTTCCTCATGATCCGGCGTCATCAATTCAATTTCGAGTTCCGCAAGGAAGGCTTCGGAATCGCGATGATAGACTGTCGGCTTGCAGGAAGCATGGTTTCGTTTGTCCCTCTCTCTGCATACACTGCTGCGGTATCATTACTTCAGGATGGATTGTCAAGATTTGCTAGTGACAATCCGCAAATCCAGAAATGTGATGATTCACTGCGCATGCGTATCGACGCAGAATTCTTGATGTAAAGCGAGATAGCTGTTAAATTACACAGGTTTTCTGCCCCTTTTTCTTCTGTGTTCGTGTCTCTTCATTCTTCCCTGTGTCCCAGCTTGCCGCGTCTGAGTGTTATGGACATCGTAGTCTACTAGTATCGTGTGATTCATGAACGGCTGACTCACGCCAGCAAGTGTTCATCGACAAGCCTCTGGATTTGGGAGTGCAATCTGTGATGGTGCCGTCCAAAGACTGTGACCAAAATTTCCGCCTCACTAGCACATCTCAATGTCGATCGCCCTCGGATCACGAACACCCACTAACATGAAAGCTGAGGCCCGTTCGTTGACTGACGTGTCTGTGGTACACAGCAGATGGCACGACTTATCTGCCTGCAAACTCGACTGCTCCAGGGCTTGATCCTGGGTCTAAGAGCCTTGCACGACATTATCAGCCAAATGTGGTTAGGTCCATGTCTGTTTCGAGGGCAATTAGGCTGGGGCTGGCACCGCTAAGCTGAAAGTCAAACGGCCCTAGCTTCCCCTAGCTGGCTGGAGACGGACACGTGCCTCTACCATCGGTGCTCGGTCTATCTCATCATAAGACCAGGACCGGTTCATTCATGCAAATGCAAGCCGCCTAGCCGGTGTTCCTCGAGTGTTCCACGACGACATTTGATTCAACTCTACCATGTTGGGACAGACACCGTTTGCGCATCATGTCCACCATACGGACGTTGTAACCTCGAGTACAAAAGTGCATCCAACGCCATCCATCTCACACATCTGTAGCAGGATCTGCCACAAAGCAACACAGCAAACATGCGACTGGCAGCGTTGAAATAAGTCGCAGACAGCACGTCTCTGCTACCTTACCCAGTCTTTTTTGAAGAGGAAAAGAAGCATGGACTTCTGAGCAAATCGAGGGGCCAGGACCATCCTCGAGCACGAACTTTTCGAATTGCAAGCAGAGTCTAGCAAGCCACTCAGCCGCTATGCGAACGAGATACCTGACACAAAGTCAAACCAACCCGCCGTGAAGGTAGCAGACAAGAGTCGGTTTTGGATGATGGACACTAAGTGTATCATAGTTACCACAGCCTGGGCTGCATCAGAACCGGGAGCCTACGAAAAGATTTCAGATGATAAGCTTTACAGAGCGCGAGCGAACATGTGAAGAGATGTAGGAGCTAGTTATGGGCCGGCTTCAACGGAAAGCCTTCATCCTGATTACCTTGAATGAAAACTCCTACCCTCAATGGTCACTACACCAACACTACCCCTGCACGAACCGGAGGAACACATTCAAGAGTTGGAGATACAGGTTCATATCGTTACCAGGTTTACACTATGGTCCTTTCGGGAGCCAATGTTGGGCGGCAAACATCTAAAATCGAACGTGTCATCTGCGGCGACAAAGGCTGCAACACCCCCCGGCTTCCATATCCCAACAACCGAGGACGGTTTCATCTCAGGCAACGTCGGTAACAGAGGCACATATAGCTACCCCTACCTGAGCTTCAAGGCCGTGTGCCCATCTACGATCCTGCTTCAACACCCACAGCCTGTCGCAGGCCAGGTCCTTGGCTTTAGAGCTCGATTCGTCTACCGGCAAAAGAGCTTCTGGGCATCAACAGTCTTTACAGAGGAGTGCAACTTCTCTCCACGAGACGATCCTTATCTCATTACTTCCTACGGCTCTCCAACACTGCTGTTCCCAAACATACCAACAGCTACTGACGAATGATATCGGCTCACGGACCCTGTCTCCCATCAACGATGCCCCAGTTACGAAACCTGTCTCAGATGGTGTCTATCCGTCTGGCACGTCCTCGGCATCGTCATGTTAGGTACGACTCCAATGTCTGAGAGTGTGATTCGCTACTCTCATTCAACCCGTCAACGTTGGACGCAGTCTGCGACCGGAGCAAATCTGTCCATTGTGCAATATGAACCACCGCCAATCCTCGCTTGAAATTCATTCTCCGTTGACGCTTGATATGCGGCATCATTGGAAGCAACAAGCTCGACTCAAGCGGCATGCATGATCTCCCTCACTGCGCAGGTAGAAGGGCAGCATGAGCACAGGCAGATGGTTCGAGAAGATGTGTCAGTCGCCGCGAGACGACAAAGATTTAGGAGGATCTAGGGTGCGGAAGGCCAGGAGATAAAGGTCAGGCTGACGTCTAGAGCCCATTGACGACGTCCAACCTCCACTGTGAGGGAGATGGTGCGCGAAAGCTTTTGTGACAGATGCCAACATGCTGCAGACTGGTGCTGTTCACTAGTGAATACGAAAATTGGGACCACTGGATGTGCAAAGGAACGAGAATTGACCACGCCACATTGAGGATATTGATTGATAGTGGCAGTTAGCACTTTGATGGTGAATTCCGGGAGGCACGAGATTTGAAGGGGAAGGCTACCCGACCACCAGCGGACCAAGATGGTGTCGTGTGGCTGACAATAGGTTGATTTCTTTCAGGTGGTCAGGCAGTGTTGCACGCAGCTATCTCCGCCGATGAAGGTCTACGAGTTCTGGATGTGAACAACAAGATCACGAAACTGCAAGGAAATATTCACATAGGATGGAAATCAGTTGATTTGCTACTTACGTGCTATGGGAGATTGATTGTGGTGCCTGTCGACGTCACCGCCGTTGTCCCAGGCACATCCAATTCTCCCTGCCGTTGCTTTCGCCTGAACAGCAAATACCGTCTCTGATGACCATCCAAAGTCACGGTCAAGTTGTTCACGTCAACGTTGAAGTCTCGTTGATCTGGTTCGAGTCTTCCGTTGACGCGAGGCCTGAAGCCTGACGTGACGTTTGGAGCATGCAAGGCCCATGTGCAGATCTTTTGTGTCCTTCCTTTTTTGCAGTAAGGACAAGAACCTTGGGTCATTGTTGGACCTCCGGGACCGTGTGATGCCAGAACGACGTTGGCCATTAGGCAGCAACGAGGTGTCGGCGGCTCACCTTTGGTCCAATCTCCGAAGATGTGTTTGTCAACCATCTCGACGGCTTCCAGGAATTCCTTTTGGCGCCGGTTACCGGAGAAGGCGCTCCTCCATTGATCCTTGATACAACCCTCTTCTTCAGCGGTGATATCCCACATTGGATGGAACAACGAAAACATGTCGTTCGCCAATTGCGTGGGATTCGTTGAAGTAGGTATCGTAAAGGTCAACGATGGTTGAGGCACAGGTGCTGGTGGTGCTAGCACCAGCTGGGTTTGATTCTGATTATGATCCGAGGTACCGTCAGCACCGAGCGGTGCTGTGGCTTCTTCCTCGATTCCATCGTCATCGTCCCCCTGTGCAGGCAAGTCAAGTGGTTGTTGATCATCCACGATTGGAACATCGTTCGAACCACTTGCCTGTACCGAAGCTGACACGAACTCAGACTGAGGTTGATCGTCTTCGTTGAAGTTTAAAGGATCATCACTCGGTCTGGCGATCACGAAACCTCCGGTGTCGTTGTCGTCGTCATCATCGAATTGATCATGCTGCACAACACCAGAGTCATCGCTTAATTCGTGCACCACCTCATCCTCCTGCACAGTCTTCTGACGTTTTGTGCTTGGTGGGGGAGTATCGGTGGTTCGCTTTCCAAGAATCGATCCCGACGACAACTCGAGAATGGCATCAACCTCCGGACGATGCCTCGGTTTGATGTTCTCCATGAGCTCCCAGATGTCCTTACGATGTTGTGTTGCTTGGTTGCTCAGCTCTCTTGCATGCACAAGATTCTCCTGAGAACGCAACAACACAAGATCTCGGACCATTCTCTCATGATGAGCTCTGAGTGTGACGAAATCGTCTTGAAAGTCGTTCAGTGCCGCCTGAAATTTGACCATAGACGTTGAGTATATGCATTGATTCTTGATGCATGTAGCTCGGCCATTTTCCATGGCGGCCTGCGAACGCGTTTGAAGGTTTGAGAGTTGAAGCTGGAACTTATTCAGCCGATATTGCATATCGGCTCGTTCACTGTCCTTGCAACGGTGGTACTGCGTGGTGAACTCTTCGAAGTCGGTTTTGAACTTCTGAAGACGAGTCTTCACTTGCTGCAATCCACCTTGCTTCCTCTCAAGCTCTGCAAACGCAAGCTCTTGCTGCACAAACTTCACACGCCATTCTTCCGACTCCTGACGGACCATATCGTTGTCCTTAGGGAGTACCTGGATCGTGTTCAGATAAGTGCCTTCTTTGGGTCCGCCGCCGAACTGAGAAAGTGCACCGACAAGTCGCTCCAACCTCGTGATGTGTGCTGACTTTTCTGCGACTTCGTTCTGGGCGTCTTGCAAGTTCGATCTGATTTCGGGGATGACGATGTTCTCTTCTTCGAGATGTCGAACCCGGTCTCTGAGATCTTGCAGCTCTTGGGCGTGGTTGACCTTACGGCCTTGACCTTCTTGTTCCAGCTCGGTTAGTTGGTTGCGGGCCTGCCTTAGTTCGTTCACGACATCGCTCAATGTATCGATCTCCTTCTGAGATCGTTTGAGTTTGTCACCAACGTCAGTGAGCCGTTCGAGAGCAATGTCAAGAGTGTTCAGTCGCTGCATTTGTTCAGCTTCTCGCTGATCTCGCTGCTCCTTCTCTTTGACACAATCTGCAAGCTCTGCCTTCAACTTGTCGATCTCATCTGATTTGTTCTCCAAGTCTTTGTTGAGATCTGTGATGGCAGTTGCGTTGACTGCTTGTGTATCTCGAAATTGTTCCAGGCTTCGGAGGTGCTGCTGTCGGAGAGACTTGAGCTGCTCTTCTGCCTGTTCTCTGTGTCCTCGTAGGACGGATGGAATAAAAGGCTGTTGAATCACTTCATCAGCCATCCATCCTCCCATTCGGATCAAATTTGCCTCCAATCTGGAGTATGATGTGGTTATATCATCCTCGGAAATGTTGTCTGTCATCACAGTAGACCTTACTGTGAAAACAACTGAGAATGATGAAGAAGAAGAAGAACAAGAAGAAGAAGAAGAAGCATGAACTTGAAAACTGCCGAATGAGATTAGTACGCAGCGTTGGCGCGGGGGCGGGGGCAGGTGCGATCGGGCGTAAACCAGGCAGGAGCGACCTGACATGTCTTCTGTCACCAAAGTAGAGGCAGAATGCAGGAGCCACGACAGAATACCAGTGAGTAGCATGCGATTGTATTCGACGAAGATACCGATACCTATGAAGTCTGCCAGTGTCCAACTCAAGCTGTTAGGACAGAGGGGTTTTGTGTGTAGCCGAGATCCCAGTTCCGTCTTTCAAGAGGAAAGATCCTGCTCATGGCTTTTCTCTACGCTTCCTTATCCGCTGTGAATCTTGGATATCCTCTTACTGACCCAGTTGCAACATGTGACCTACTTCATAGCGTCGTCTTGGGAACAAAGGTCTTTCTGCGAGACGGGATCAACTGCACGGCAGGGTATGACATGTCCTGTGAATCTATCAGTAGGGTCGACCTGCGTGGCTTTTGTACCAACAGTTACTCTTTCGCCAAACAATGTAAGCCTGCTTTCTCAAATCTCATGTGGCAGCTGAAAGATGTTCCGTCGAGCCTGATACGCCGTGAAAACTCCAAGGACAAGAAAGCCGTTCTTTGTGATGCATGTCTGACATGCAACGCAAGTCTGCCCTGGAGACTACACTGGGATGTGCAAATGGTCGCTGGCCCAGTGTGACTTGATGGTCATTTCGGAAGGTTTGGAGTAGACTAGTAGATACCTGCTGACCACCTGGTTTCCATTGGCTATCGCGAGATGCCTTGTAAGCCCTACCCAAAAATGGCACCAAATGGAGCTTCTGCCTTGCCCAAGTGGGTCACGTGCTTGGCACTCTGGTTCTGGGTAGTATTCTGTCGCGCATGTCGCACTGCTTTGTCCTTCTCTCCAGCAACTTCAATAGCATCGTGGAGACACCTACACGATGTCGCACACTGAAGTTGATCTCAATTTCTACCAGAAAAAGGCGTACTACGCCGGCAGAATCAGAGGCATTGATGGTAAATACTATCATCAATACGCAATCCTCGACCAAAACCAAAGTGATGATCCATCGGCAGGTCAGCCTCCCCACGAAACGAACGATTTCGTGAACTACGCTGGCGGCCTCCCGACAGAACGTTACATCGAAAATAGACTCCAGTTCCTAACAGACGAGACCCGCACTGCGCGCGAACGTCTCATAAAACTAGAGGCTACAGGAGTGTCAGAGAACGGGAAAGCAGTCTGGCATTCGTCAGACTCGAAGAGTACCTCTTACAACCACGCTGATTTCCCTGTTCACCTGCGCGAAAAAGCACTGCAGTATCTGAAGAAAAAGCATGGCGTGGTCGGCTGGACATCCATGAACACATCAGAAAAAGATTCTGCAGTGCTGCAAAAGTGCAAAGAACTACAGTCTCTGGATGGCAGTGAAGGTGAGGGTGCTGCTTTGGCAAAGTTCAAAGCTGCTGAATTCCTTCAACCTTCTAGCCCGGCAAAGATGGAAATAGACCCAATTCCAGCTCCTCAGCAGACTATTCCAGTAGCAGCTAAGGAGCTAGAACGGGCTAAGTACAAGGAGAAGCGTGCACAAATAGCGAGGAAGCGGAAGTTAGAAGATCAGTCTCGGCACCCTGTAAACTTTTCTTCGTCTCCTTTCGTTACCTTGGTGTCGCCAGCTCCTGCACAAAAGCCGTCTGCTGTTGAGGCTTCGATCAAGGTTCGTCGACATCGGTAAGCACGATTACGGATGACAATACGCGGCCTGCTGCACGGGGGAAGCAAGGTCAACTATCAGTGGTGCAATTCGATCTCATTCAGTATGCCTCAGCTATGTACGTCCGAGACAAAAACGTGGATGGCATCAAACGCGCCACAAGCACAGAACTCCATTGCTACCTAGGCATCGGCATTCACGCCTGCCATAGGGTCATGGCCAGTGGTATCAGTTGCACTTGTGTATGCCATCGACTCGTTAAAGACCTCGTTGAGATCTGGCAAGACGATTGTTGGCATTGGCGATTGAGACTGTCCAACTGCGTAGGAGACAATGCAGCCATCTACAAGAAGAAACTCGTCCATGTATTGCGCATCTTCTGTCGCAAGCAAGTTGCGCTCTTGTGTGCAGAAATGGATGATCTTCGTTCTTATCATGTAGATGTCATTGTCGCGCTGGTTGATGGCTGCTTCAATACTGTCTGCGAACTTCGCAAACAGTGCAGCATCATACGCAGGCACATGTGCTACTCGACCTTGCTTTTGCGCAATAATAGCCCTCAGTTTGTCATCTTTGGAGAGGTGCTTCGGATCGAAATCGTCCGTCGCATCCATCTTCTTGTAAAGATCACTGAAGGCTTGCACAAAACCTTTGGTCAAGTTCTCGATCTCGTCGATCAAGGTCGCTGAAGTGTAATTTGCCATGCAGCACATTACCATGAAGAAATCGGCCAAACCAGGGTCGGTTTGACGTTTCTGCAACCATTCAGTGACCTTGATCTGCCGAGAGTCTCGCTCGACTACCCATTCAGGCCAGCCTCTGAAGCTCTCGTACAAGATCGTGATGCAGGTCATGGCATCGAAGAAATCGCCGGGTGGGTATACAGTCGATCGACAAGCTTGGGTGAAGATGTCTTCACCCAGCATGGATCGCCACTCGTTCTTCTTCGGTGTTTTACCATAACGCTGCACGGTGAACTGACAGGACGCGGTCACGACATGCGCTGTATGATGGCTCATGCAATAGTCAACATGTGTGCGTGGTACCTCTGGCGGCTTCGTGTTGTGTCCTTTGCTAGATTTCGCAGGGAAATCTACGACACTCGAACCAGAGGGCGTCTCTGTCTTGTCGGTGGGGGGTTTGTTCTTGTTCTTCCTCCTTCTTTTGACAGATTTTTCTTCGACTGGAGATGGCTCCTCGTCGATTTGTCTGTCTGGATTGTGAACAGAGTCGCTCAAGACCAGTGGGATTTTTTGATGACCTGCAAGATCGAGCATATGCCTCTTTGGGGGGAACTGCTGTTGGTCTCGATCGCGAGCCCTTGCAGTTTCCCCTTCAGCATGAGCCGAAGCCTTGCGCTTCAAACCTCGTGCCCCACCATTCTGGACAGCTGTCTTGACTTGCTTATCGCTAGTCAAGCTGCCTGATGGCGGACCACGGCGTGGTTCGGTCTTTTGGGTGGGCGTCTGAGAAACGCGAGTCACTTCGAAGGTATCACCTCCGCAACCTCGACATTTCTTGACCCCTGATTGGGTGACATAAAGTCTATCACATCCTAAGCATTGATATCGAAGTTGATCAGCATTCATTGTTGCTGATCACGACACTTGCTCGAAGATGGAGAGAGAAAAGGAACTACGATGGTCACGCACGGCGATAGGCTTTGTTGTGGACTCGCGCCAAGACTTAGTGTTTGCCTGGTTTGAGTAGCGGGTCCACATAGCGCAGGTTAGCCGGGATGACGGCGGTTGTCACGAAGTCAAACCTTGTCAAAAAGCCCGCGATGGAGTTCGGTCCGCGCCGTGTCAGGCCATCTTGCAATCAGTAGTTTTTAGCCCGAGTTTGCCTGAAATGAATTCTGGTGCGACATTTGTACTCCCATAGCCACAAAACGTGGCTTCGTATTCTGGTAGGTCGGGATACCGAGAGCTAGGTTCAATCTCTTCCACTTATCGAATCACAGGTTCGATACATAGACCCCTGGCACCCTCCCGGAACACCTGCAGTGGCTCGAGTTGTTTGAAAGGAACACACCTTGGGTACTCTAATCACCATGCCATCTAGACCATGATACACGAATTTGCATGATGCAGCCTGTGGAAACAAAGATCTACTGCGTCAATCGGAGGGTGGGACAAACACCGTAGCCGGTGCTACGGTCAATCCTACAGCCATCGGACTCCTCGCTGCAAAAGCCACTCCCTGATTCTTTCCACTCGCACAACGCTCGAACACATCTCTTTCGTTCTCTTTCTAACACGCGTAAACGATACAGTCATATCGCACACTCGGTGTAAAGGTAGATCTCAAGTTGCTTTCAACCCCGATCGAAGTCGCATTGCATCTTCGGTAAGTTTGCTGCCCGAAAATAGCTCCAATCGGTGTTTACTAGAACCCGAGCGGCTTCGTGCATCAGCCGACCATCACGCATGGAACCTTCGAACCTTGCCAATACAGGGACGATCCTCGCTAAAGCTTGACGGTGTCGAGCCCTAAGATGTTAGCGAAGCGGTACGGACTGCTAGCCCAGCAGACTAGAAGGCTTGATGCTATTAAGGTATTCCAAGGCAGAAGCTGATATGGGTCCGATTGTGTACTCATTTTCGAGCCCGAGACCCTCCCGAATCCTACTATGTCACAGGTTCTCACGATGATCAGGTACCGTAAGGTATATTACACCACAATGTTTCCCACACTGAACGCCTGGTGGCAGTCACCAAGGTCCTCCAGAGCGAACCCGTGAGACGTGGGGTCAATAAATACCAGGCACAAAGACCACACCTCGTTCATAACATATACTTGACCACAGAGCCCAAACAACAAGGGTTATTCTCATACACAACATGCCCACTTTGCGGCCCCGAATCGCCATCATCGGCGGCGGCCCCTCAGGTCTAGCGCTCGGTCAACTGCTACATCAGCGCGGCATACACGCCACCATCTACGAGCTACGACCCAAACCCACACAAGAGGAGCTCGCCAAACCGTCCGGAATGTTAGACCTCCACGAGGAGTCAGGTCTGGCAGCCATGCGCGAATGCGGTCTCTGGGAGAGCTTCCAGGCAGCCTTAGGCGACTGCTCCGAGTCAACGCGGGTCCTCAATCCCGAGGGCGTTGTCTTACACACCGACGAAGGCGGGCTCGAGCCTCGGCCAGAGATATCACGGAACGCGCTCACCAAATTGCTCATCGAGAACACGCCTTCCGACCTCATCAAGTGGAACCACAAGATCAAAGCCGTCCGAAGCGAATGCAACCCCACCACAGGAGCCACCGAGATCACCATAGATTTCCACGAGCACGACACTGTGGTGCACGACTTCGTGGCCGGCGCAGACGGCGCCTGGTCCCGGACCCGCAAGCTCCTATCGCCCGCTCCACCGATCTACAGCGGCGCACAGTGGCTCATAGCCACGATCCGCCACGCCTCCACTGCATACCCGCACCTTTCCGCCCTCTGCGGCACAGGCACGATGTCCGCCCTGGGCCACTGCAACGCACTCATGACACAGCGCGGCCCGCAGGACTCGATCCGGCTGTACGCTATCATAAGCACGCCAGACGAAGCATGGACCACGACCGTCGGTCTCCAGCGCAAGACCGCCGCTGAAGTCAAACACACGCTGCTGGACTCCGAGTCACTATTCGCGAATTGGGCGCCTGCACTGCGGGATCTTCTCGCCACGGCATGCGACGAGGAGACGCGCGACAACCCCGGCGCTAACGCTGATGTGAAGCCGTACTACATGCTACCCGTCGGCCACCGCTGGCCCCATCGCACAGGCATAACGCTCATTGGCGATGCCGCACACCTCATGACGCCTTGGGCCGGCGAGGGCGTTAATCTCGCACTATGGGACGCGCTCGATCTAGCGCGCGTGCTGGCAGAGGCGGATCGGCTCGTGGGTAAAGATGCGGATGCCGCAGCGTGGCAGATAGCGCTAGACCCACGAGTGCGGGTGTTCGAGGAGGACATGTTGGCGCGGGCGGCGGAGAAGGCGGAGGAATCCGATCGCAACAGGAAGACGTTTTTGAGTGAGAATGGGGCGGAGAGGATGGCTGAGTTTTTCCAAAATGTTTGAGGACCTGGCGATGGCCGTCCAATGTGCGGGGGTAGTGGACAGGGATGGGATCTGATTTGCCGAATGGGTTTTGGCGTCGATGTCTGCTTGGCTTTCCGTGAAAGTCAAGACTAGTACTTGATGTTTGAGGCACGGGGTATGGTGGGACGTGAGCAGAGAATCCCTTCTGGGACGGCGCTACTGGTTCGCGATTCGTGCTCGATTGCTCACCTGTCTCAGATGGATGGTAGAAAGGTTGATTCGTACTGCTACAGGCACTACTTCGTTAACGACATTGCATTGCGGAAGGTGATTGCGACCGCTCTTATCACGATAGCATCCTCCTTGATCGCTATTGATCATCCACCTATGCTTTTGGGTTCCTATGTCATTGAAAGTTCTCCCACTTGTGACGGGAGCAAGCGTAATGAAAACCACTTTCAACTCGTTTGGCGCTGGCCACTAGCTCGTAGAGAAGGGGTAATACCAAAGCGAGGTCACCTCGAGGAAGAAACCTACCCACGCCTCTCATGTCAAGATTCTTGTTGCGCGTCGCTGGCACGTCTAGGTAGTTTCCCGCAAACTACCAAGTCACTGTTCTGATTCATCACGATGCCCTGCAGAGAGCGCGACGGTTTCAACCCTTGGCATGACGAGATTACAACATGAAGTTTGTGAGAAGTTCTGTTAATTAGACGCTCCTAGGAAACACCTTTTTCAATGCTAGTATATACTCATGTGATCATTCTCGACTATTGGAAACATACGCTGTGAACCTCTTAAGCTCATAGGCGTGGTCTGCTGGTGTCAGCAGCATACTCCGACTTCTTCAGGTCGAATCGGTCGAGCATCATGACCTTGTTCCATGCTGCCACGAAGTCCTTGACGAACTTCTCCTGGGAACCACTCATAGCATACACCTCGGCAATGGCGCGCAACTCTGCGTGAGAACCGAACACCAAGTCGGATCTGGTGGCTTGCCACTTCTTCTCGCCAGTCTTGCGGTCAATACCGTCGTAGGTCTCCTCGTTAGGACCGCTTGACTTCCATGCCGTGCCCATGTCGAGCAGGTTAACGAAGAAGTCGTTGGTCAGCTTACCCGGCGTCTTGGTGAAGACACCATAGTTTGACCCATCGTAGTTGGCGTTCAGGGCACGCAGACCACCGACCAGCACAGTCATTTCTGGAGCGGAAAGCGTCAGGAGATGGGCCTTGTCGACGAGGAATTGCTCGGTCCTGACTCGAGATGTACCCTTGCCGTAGTTGCGGAAGCCATCGACGATTGGCTCCAGATGTGTGAAGGACTGCTCGTCAGTTTGCTCTGCGGAGGCATCTGTGCGGCCGGGGGTGAAAGGAACGTTCACACCTGCAGCCTTCTCAACCGAGGCACATCCTGCTAGGACAATCAGATCGGCCAGCGAAACCTTCTTTCCGCCTTGCTGGTTGTCGTTGAAGTTCTTCTGGACCTTCTCCAACGCGGCCAATACTTGCTCTAGTTGTGGTGGGTTGTTCGAGGCCCATTTGTTCTGAGGAGCAAGTCGGATACGGGCACCGTTGGCACCGCCACGCTTGTCACTGCCACGGAATGAGGCAGCGGCACCCCAGGCGGTGGTGATGAACGTGGAGGGGTCAACGTTGGTTGCAAGGATTTCCTTCTTCAGGGAAGAGATGTCGTTCTCATCGACCAACTGGTGGTCAACGGATGGAACTGGGTCTTCCCAGAGCAGTATCTCGGAAGGAACTTCGGGACCAACCCAGCGAGTTCGTGGACCCATGTCACGGTGCAACAGCTTGAACCAGGCACGGGCGAAGGCGTCCTCGAGCTTCTCTGGGTGCTCCATAAAGTCACGCGAGATCTTCTCGTATGCGGGGTCGAAGCGCAGAGCAAGATCACTGGTCAACATTCTGGGCTTGTGCTTCTTGCTTGAGTCGTATGGGTCAGGAATCATCTCCTCAACATCCTTGGCTACCCACTGGTTGGCACCAGCCGGGCTCTTCTCCTTCTCCCATTCGAACTTGAACATGTACTCGAGGTAGTGGTTGCTCCACTTGACGGGCGTCTTGGACCAGATAACTTCCAGACCACTGGTGATGGTGTTGGGGCCGTTTCCAGACTTGAAGCTGTTCATCCAGCCGAAACCTTGGTTCTCAAGGCCAGCTGCGTTCGGCTCGTTGCCGACGTGCTCAGTAGGCGCAGCGCCGTGAGTCTTACCGAAAGCGTGACCACCAGCGATCAAGGCAACGGTCTCCTCATCGTTCATGGCCATACGGCCGAAGGTAGTACGAATGTCTCTGGCAGAAGCAAGAGGATCTGGGATACCATCAGGACCTTCTGGGTTCACATAGATCAGACCCATGTGAGAGGCAGCAACGGGCTGCTCCAACTCTCGTGAGTGGATGTCGCTGGCGTTCTTCTTGTGGTCGTCACCGTCGACGACACCGTGCTCTGCCAGACCTGGGTGACCGTCTGCATATCTCACATCGTTGCCGAGCCATGTGTTCTCGCCACCCCAGTAGACAGACTCGTCAGCCTCGAATGTATCAGCACGGCCACCAGCGAAGCCAAAGGTCTGGAAACCCATAGACTCGAGGGCGACGTTACCAGTGAGCAGCATCAGGTCTGCCCACGAGATCTTGTTGCCGTACTTCTGCTTGATGGGCCACAACAGACGTCGGGCCTTGTCGAGAGAGACGTTGTCCGGCCAGCTGTTGAGAGGGGCGAATCGTTGCTGACCATCGCCACCACCACCTCGACCGTCCGAGACTCGGTAAGTACCTGCACTGTGCCAGGCCATTCGAACGAACAAACCACCGTAGTGGCCCCAGTCAGCGGGCCACCATTCTTGTGAGTCTGTCATCAGGTCGTTGATATCTTTCTTCAACGCGTTGTAATCCACGCTCTTGAATGCCTTGACATAGTCGAAGTCGGGGTCCATAGGATTGGTGACCCTGGTGTGCTGTCGGAGGATGTTGAGCTTCAGCTCATTTGGCCACCAGTCGCGGTTCCTGGTACCGCCACCACCGATGGGGGCATTCTTGTAGTCAGTGTGACTGGTGTTCTTGCCAGTCTCGGCAGACTTGTCGCCATGAACTACTGGACATTCAGCCATGATTGCAGTCGTTCTGTTGTCAATGTGAATGAAGAAGAGGAATCAAGAGACTGCGACGGAGGAAGACAAGAAAAATAAAGAACTGACAATGTAGATTGATAACGAAGCGGAACAGCGGAATCGGACTGGCTTACCCCGCCTTCAGAAACCTGCCAGTGCCTTCCAAACTCGAGCGCCGACTGACAGAAAATCTTTTACTAAGCCCCGCTGGAGACAGGCATTCTAGGCGTACATGGATCCCCCCAAGCACGGGCAAAGAGAACAAAACCAGGTCTAATGAGGCTAAAAATTCTACTGGTGGGGCGCATTCATATTCGGGAAGCTTTCTGGAAGCGGCATTCAGATGCCTTCGTCCTGCGTGGCCATGGAACAGATGGCCTGATTCGAACTTCAATTCGAGCTTTACGAAGCACAAACAGGGCCTCCAAATTTTATCGACATGACGCTATAGGATAAATGAGAGTCTCATCGACCAAACCACAAGTGAGGATGATCTCAGATGGTCAATCGAACATGCTGTCGCCCCAAGTCCTACGGTGGATGGAGCTTAGCGGGGCCCTTGCTCGAGCCGATGGAGCTTGATTGCAATGGCTAGAATATCTTAGACTTGATTGGTAGGATGTTGCCATCGACACTTGCCATTCTCGGAATTGCTACGCAGACGTACGTAGTCAGTCTTGGTCCGAAGGCAGGAGCCTATCGCCACGCTGTGATAAAACGTGGATGTCAAGACAGGGTCCTCAAGAATGATTGCGCTGAGATATGTATTTGCCATGCGCCACCCTTTTGATCCGGTTCTTGACGCTCGGGTAGATTCCAACTCACACAGACGGTCTGCCTTTACGTATTTGTCACATTTTTCAGCTCTGTACAAGGATGTAGTCATACCGAACAAGACCGAGCACATGTACGACGCATACTATCAATGCCAAGGTTCCACTTTCTTCAAGACCCCACCATATCCGATTCTCGGGACAGTCTCTAGGTCACTGCATGTAAGAATACATACTCATCAATGGCTGACAAGGCTAGTGTTTGATCGGTAAGAAGGCTAGATGGAGAAGCACCAGACACTCGCGTGCAGTTCCTGGTTCGCGACGTCGTTCGTCGTACTATAGATGATGAAAACTTCCACAAGCTAAGGTTGCCCTTGACAATCTCAGTGCCTTTCACATCAAAACACGGTCATCGTCCGACATTCAGCTAGCTGTTCCCGAATTCCTGGCTCTCTTTCTCAAGTCCATGGTAATGGTTGCTCCCAGATGGAGCAGCATACCTAGCCTCTCCTGCTATGCTCCATTCAGCGCCGTACTGGGCAGATAATACTGGCGGGTTTCTTAACGAAGCCCAGAGAGCAGCATACTGTACCAAGTACGGCTTCGTGGAGCTCGTCGTTTGGTGGAAATGCCTGCCTGGAATCGGAGTCCGGCGCACCAGGATGAATTCTCCGGTATTGGACTCTACCTTCACATTCACCACCACTCAGTCAGGCTGTCCGAAGAGTGACCCATCTCTGCTAACCTCAGCGTTGCCCATATCAGCTTCGCCGTCCAAAGTTTCTTCCTACTCAGATCGTTCTCCATGTAGCTCTCAATCGCGCTGCTTCAATCTCGAAGTCATTCACATCTCTCAAGGATTTGATGATCTCGGCCTCGGTCTCGAAGTCAACCACAACTACGTCGCTGCCGCCGTCACTCTCATCATCTTCTATGAATTTGTCGCTGCCCGAATCCATGTCGGGTCCGTCTTCGTTGTCGGCATGGTCGACTGCAATTTCATCGTTGCGTGGCAACTGGCGTTGGAAAATGATGCACACCAAGGCGAAAGCAATCACTACAGTGAAGATGCTGCGCACTATCGACCAAGTGGAGACGCCAAAGTCATGGTCAGGCCAAGTGACCTCAAACTTGGCCATTGCTGTGCTTCGAATCTATTCGTGTATAGTCGAGGCTGTGCAAGTCGTAGCTGAGAATTGCTTGTGACGAGGGGTAGGCGAAGGGAGAGGACAGGTCAACGAGAACTCTTGAGATGAGAAGGAAGATAACAGGATAGGTAAGTTGTGCTGAGGTTTGCTACAGCTGGATAGAGACAGAATGAAGCTGGCATCAGTGGGCACTCTGAGGATCGCCAGGCTGGAAAGACTTGTTTGCTGCTGTCCAAGTGCGCCAACCTGCTACTGCCAGACTACAAAGGTGAGGTGAGCAATGGTCCTTGCTGACGTTTTTCGTTGTCACATTGTCTGCGATAACGCCAGAACTAAGAGCTTGCAATTTGCAAGCCACAAAGCGTAGACGTCTGCCGAACGGTTGTGTTACTTTGCGTCGCTGGCGATGATGACTGTCGGTGATGTTCAGTCAAAGAGTGGTGACGTCGACCAAGACCTTCCGCGGGTGGCTATCGAGCTGAAGGTTTGCTAAGCAGTTGCACGCACGAACGTGCAGCGGTGTGTTGATTGCATGCTGGTCGTAACCGGCAAACGACGTGTATAATCATGATCATGTGTCTTGCTAGCGCCTGATGCTAACCTGTCCTTACGCATAGTCCTGTTGCGAGGGGAACCTACATGCTGGCATGAGGCTCACCACGAGAATGAACGAGGACTGCCCATGTAGCAGGCAGAGGCTCATTAGACTGAAGCAAGCATGCAACCTTCGCCCATGAGGTACGTCCCCGCTGCACTGTTCGATGCATTCTCATTGACCAGCTGTGAGAAGCTACAGGCAACCGCCTTTGAAATGATGCTACTCACGGGCTCATCGTCGCGGACGCGTCGCGGAAGATGGATATGTGCATGGACAGCATGCTTGAGCACACATCGTGATGTCGAGCGTGAGCTATGGTACCTGGAATGACACGGCACAGCGCCACGTGTAATCAGCCTTCGGGTGACTGTTTGCTGCATATGCATGAATGCTCAACACACTGTGGACTTGAGAGGTTTGGCGAGATGTGCTTTACGCGGTGTAAACAATAAATTCTCCGATATCGGCGCTGTGGTCAGAATACCTCGGTTGGTCCTCATTGGCTCTCTGAGTTTGGAGCTGACTTCAGAGCCTCAGCGCTAGTGCTCGCCGCGAATTGCCAGGTCTGGATGATGGTAAGACCGTCCGAGGCAGGCCATTGACCATACTGTTGATGAGGCTTTGCAACAGGTACTGTCCCAACAGAGGATTGGTAATGCCTCGTTCCAGACTGGCGGTTCCAATAGCCAAAGCATCAACCACTTTGGTGGTATCCAAATCTCATCAAAGCTTCCCCTGGGTACTCATATGCCAATTGTTGCTATACTCTTGATCACCGCTACGGTTATTTTTATTAGACCTCCTGATATCTCACACACTAATTTCACTACTTTTTCCTCTCAATCTTGGGCGGGCAAGACGATATCTATTCTGCCAGTTTGACATCCCCAGAGTGAGGTGATACAAAGCCGAGGGACAATGAAGGTCAAATGGAGGCTCGACTGACAGGTGAACGACAAAGGGCAGGTCCTCTGCGAATTCCTCCGACGGGCAGTTCTGCTTCGTGCTATCGTTGATCTTCCAAGTGTCACCCCTACTACTCATGCTACAGCGTCTACTTGCCCTTCAGGTTCATCATGCTTCACCTCTTTCTGCTGTGCTACGAGTCGAGACCATGCCCCAAAGTATATGTCATGCCAGTGAAAATTCCTCTTTGGCTAAACTCCTTACCATCACGCTATCCACTTCCAACAGGTAGCATACCTGCACCAGCTGCTTTGCGCCTCCTAGCCTATCTCAGTAACCGAGTACATTCTTTGAGTATATTGGTGACGCCCTCGTGGTCATATGGCAGTTGCGATCATAGAGCACTTCGGTCAAGGCCAAGACCAGCAAAACCAGATTGAAGAGGTTGCAGTTGCAGGTAGTATCGCCCGAACAGTTACCAGAGTCAGTCTGCTAGAGATAAAGCCTCCATTTGAGCACGAGAACTTACACAATGGAAGATGTATCCAAGACTATTCGAGCGTAGGCTGTGACAAGGAGGGGAGAGATGGCATGGTGTATATCGATACAGACGTCTGAGGCACTGGACCCTCCCTAGGCGTTGAAGAAGCCGTTACCACACGTGTTCAACAAGGGGTTCATGCCGCGCGCTTCTGCAGCTGTAGAAAAGAATGGGTATTGGGACTGGGTTGATGCAGGCTTGTCATCCCATAATCCTGACCAAATTGGATGAGCCAAAGGCGTCAAAGTTGAGAACGCTGCTTGGCTTGCCTGGGTCGAAGCCCACTCCGGCTGCCACGAAAGAGCATACTTGTGCCCCACTGTGCTTGAGTGTGCCAGGACAGCGGTTCTTCGGACTGAGTAATCTCACAACCACTCAATTGGTAGAAAAACGGGCCAGCTTTCTATGCCATTCTTGGGTTTAAAGATTTGACGAACGCTGTGTTTTGGCTGGAGTTTGTCAACGCAACTGCTGGGCTTCGAACCTTTCATCTCTGCTATGAGTCGCCAGATTGGCTAGGGTCGTGAAAAAGCCTTGTACGAGCCTCGCCGGTGGACACCTCTAAAATCAAGGTCGAGCTCTGGACGCAGGTGCTGTACCCGTGATAAAACGCTAGCCAGGGTAGCGAAGGCTTCTGTGCTGGGCACGCCGAAGGGAAATGAGAACCACTTTCAGAATGCCACACGCGAATTCAAAGTGCTTTGATATCAAGGCCTTAGAACGCCATGCTATGTCTCACACCGCCTGCTGTTGCCTCATGAATATCTGATCCAAGCCCTTGGAGTCTGTAAAGGCCATCCTCTTCGCCTGTATATTTCTCCCTCGCAGTAGATGCCGGCCGTTCCGTGATCTCTCCTGCGTGACAGGGGTCTTGTTGATTTCTGGTATCTGCACAGGCGTTGATGCCCCCGTACTGGTCTCTGTAAGGTCTGCAGTGTCTGTTGACGGCGTCGATGTACCACTTCCTTTCTGCAGCTTCTTCAGCCGCTTTGCCTCTCTACGTTGTCTTCGCTCATCTTTCCTCTCCTTCTTCTCTGCTTTTCGCTGCGCTCGTTCTTCGGGTGTTTGGTCTGCTCTCTTCCTCTTCTTTTCTTGTTTTTGTGCCAGGTCGGAGTCCATCTCGCTGTCGCTCTCATTTTCTGCCAAGAGAGTGCCCTCCTCGGTTTCCCGCTTCTCCTCTGCCTCGACCTTCTGCTTGGGATCATCCTGAACAAGCAGCCCCCCAGGCACAAACACCATCCCACCCCAGCGTCCCTGCGCAAACATAGCCAACTTCCGATTCTCGATCTTCTTCTCGACTTTCTCCAACTCCTTCTGGTCTTTTGCATTCAACCTTCCCAGCAAACCCTGAAACGCATCCAGCCCTGTCCGCTGGTGCTCTACGTTCTTGCTCTTCAGGCTCGCGCCAAGACCGAGCATGTCGTCTTTAACTGTTATGCGCACTTTGGCGGCGCTAGATTCGTGAGCTGGGATGCTGGAGGCGCCGAGGGCGGTGCCAGGTTTCCATCCCGAGGACTGCATTATACGGGCGCCGAAGGAGGAGGCATTGTCGCTCCATTGGAGGTTGCGAGGGTCGTGAGCGAGTTTGATCCTTTTACGCGGTTCGGAGAGACCCATGGTGGGCGTTGCTTGCAGAAAAGTACGGCGGAAAAGGCACAGGTGTCGAGTATAGGTGGTGGTAGCGGTGTGTTTGGCTGCCGGTGAGAAATAATTTTTGAGTGCAGTTCGGTGCCCTGGCGCAGGCTTGTGCTTATCTCTTATCAAGAGGCCTGCTCGTTATGCTGCCTGAGGCTGCCACGCTGCCGGTAGGAATACGTACGCATTGTAGTTTGCAGCTATCACGCTTCCCTATCAACTCTTACAAAAGATTGTGAAGACTCAGGCAAAAATAGAAACGGATAGTGCTTGCTGACAGCAAGCTCACCATCAAAAGCAGCATCTTGGCTCAATTCTTGACACAGCCCCACGACTGTGCCTCTAAAGCACTGGCCATACGATCAACCAGCACAGAGGAAAAGATGTCCCAAGAAGTCGCTATCATGGCCATTATCCGTCCAGCGCCTGGCAAGCTCGATAGAGTGAGTGGTATATGGTAATCGTCCTCTGTCTTCGCTCTGACTTTCTAGTTAAGGGAAGCAGTCGTACAAGCAATCACATGGATCGAAGCAAATGAGCCCGGAACTTTGGAATTCTCACTCTACGAAGAGGAGAGCGAGGAAGGCGTCAAGCTGTCCATGTTCGAAAGATAAGCCTCGCACTATCTCTGCGACCCATCTTTCATGCTTGCCGAATCGACGTTGACGCGTGAGCGCAGATACGCCTCGGGAGCTGCATTGGAGAAGCACGAGAGCTCAGACAACTACAAGGAGTTTTTCAAGACCATGATGGAAGAGAATCTGTTAGCGGGGGCGCCGGTCATTACCAAGGGAAGGTATTGCTACGTTTTTAGGCGATAGAAACGTGACGGGGGCAGCGTTACGATTCACCAGCGTTTAAACATCCTTACTCACCCCCAGTACCTGGAATGATCCATAACCACATCACCGAAGGCATACCTAGGTATGCAGTGAAGCGGTTCGGCAACAGGGATAGGAAGCTGCTTGTGACTTAGGCCAGAGATATCATGGAGGACTAGAATAACCGGAGAGTACAAAGAAAGCCGGAATAGTGAAAGGCTTGTTGGGCTTGCGGATGTCACGCACCGAGCGAGGGAGCCGAGAAGATTACTGGATAGGAGATTGTGACGGATGAAGAGATTAGACGAAGAGGCCAAGTGCTAGACTCAAAGAGTCATGCGTCGCCCATGTGGGTAGCCAGGTTACTTGCGTATCATTGATCATGGAGACTGACAGTGTACTCAAAGGATTTCAATTTACATGTCCGAGACGTATCCTCCTATTGCTCTCGCCCCTGCATTGGCAACCTGCACGTCTTGGTCTGTGGTGCCACCAGATACACCTACAGCACCGATGAAGACCCCATTAACGACAAGTGGTATGCCACCTCCAAAAACGACCAGGCCGCCATTTGTCTCTTGGATGCCGTACAGGGAAGCACCTGGTTGACTGACATTGTACCATTGGGCCGTGGTCATAGCTGGGTTTTGTCAGGCTTCTTTCGACCATTAGTGCTTGGAGAACCCATTGCTTACCTCCGTTGAACAAAGCTACTGTCTTCGCCTTCTTTATCGAGATATCGATGCTTGCAGGGAAGGCCGAGTCCATCCGGTGAAAGGCAACAAGGTATCCAGCTGGATCTGTCACGGCAATGTTCTGAGGTAGAGGAATGCTCATGGCCTCTTGGACCGCCGCATCGATGACCTGTTGTGCTTGCGTTGCATTGACGACATGGCGCTGAGCTGGACTAACGCCGAGATAATTGTTGTTGCTGGCACTAGCCTGAGCTGAAGACATAGCGAAGGAGGAGCAGAGCAAGGTGAGGACTGCTAGCACCCGCATTTGCAATACTCTATGACTGTAGGAAGCTAGGTTGTTGGTAGATTTTGCTGGTACAACCTTCTCGTCTATCTCGAGCACAGTGCTGTACAAATTACTGCGGAACACAAACTGGTACAAGGAGTCAACCCTTTCCCGGCCTACCTTTCAGCTTGTTTTATAGCTTCGAAGCTCCCATAAACCGGGCTAGTTTCAAGACGCGTTGAAGTCATCGTAACAGCTTGAAGACAAGCGATGCTGGTCGCGATCGTTCTAGGCCTTCGCAAGGTACCTCGAAGCGTAGTAACGGCTGCAATGAAGCGCAAACTACGTGGTGTACTTGCGGGGAAACCAAACCTGGGGTACAAGACTGCTTGGCATTGTTGTGTCGGCAGATATCGTGCTCTGACTCGTTACTCGTGTTGTGGCTCACGCAAGGTAACAAGAATAGAGCCACAAGACGCCATCGAATCACGCTGCGCAAAAATGAGGACGACGTCTCGGGTGCACCGTCAAGGCACAGCGCAAGTATTGATTGTCAAGTCGACACGGCATGCGCACAAGCAGTGTCTCGCAAGATGACTGCCTACCATCTGCATGGTGCGCACCGACGTCGGAGCTCGAGGACTCTAATCGTCAGATGGCCAGGCATCCATGTCAGACAGAGAACGATCTCGAGACCCTGCTATGAGCACCAAACTTTGTAGAAAGAGGTCTATAAGAGGCTAGGATGTGGGACAAGTAGAATGCGGAACAGTAGTCTCGACCCGCGTGTCCAAGGACGAAAACGAGTATTGGTAAGCAGGCTGCTGCCTTAACACAACTTCGGGCCCGACAAGGACAGGGTGGACCGGCCGAGTGTTAAGCTTGCTGCAAACAAGACTCGTGGGAGTTCGGTGATTGGTGTGTTACGAACAAGGTCTTGCTGTTGTACGAAGTGCTTTTGCATCACTAAAGTCGTTGACGCAATACCTTTCTAAACTCCGAGATGTATAGGCAAGGCTTCATTGAGGTAAAGAATTGTAGAACGCGCTTCAATCTATGCGCCTGCTTCCTTCTTCCCAAGATCATGACAAACGCATTCCTGATGAATTTATAGCATCGTAGACTATGCCGTAATGGGTTGCGGCGTACCAGAGTTGGAGCTGCAATTGTACGGAAAAGTCATGAGAAGATGTTGGGCCACCACTAGCACGTCCTTGATCGGTGGAGAAAACACTGTATCTCCGGGACCAGCGCCCCCAGGCAAGCGAGCGTCGTGTGATGTCGCGCAGTGTCTGTGAGCACCTCGTTCTCATGGTCAAGAACACACACAATAGCATTCCTCAATGTTCGCCTAGCATGCCACTCGAACGACAGCCCCTCTCGCTGGAATGAGCGAAGAGGTGACTGGCATCACAGACAGCGACAATCTGTGGAAATGATGAGTCTGAAGCGGAAAACGGCAACGACAAACCCCACAATCTGGATATTCCTTGCAGTGGCGCTGCGCAGTTCGACGCTTGCTTTCGCACTCGACGCTCGCTGAAAATGCTCGCTCCTCGGCCATAATTTAATGTGGCCGCAAATCTGTTCAACTAAATACGAAAAGACCAGTGCTTGCAGAAAGGGCTGGCTTCCTGTTGGTCATGCATTGTGCCCTCCAATCATGTCTCACTTTCTGTTGTACGTCAACTTCAGCCATGAGGTTAGTGTCGACCAGTGCCCACTTGTTTACATGCCCTTGCCTGCGAATGTCCATGACGAGCAGAGTCACCGGCACAGATGACCATCTCACGCCTCGGCATAATTGTCCACCGCTTGCTTTACTAATGTCTCTGTTGCCTGCCTGAAGTCTTTCTTTACTTGTTTGCCTGAACTGTCGTGACCCGTTGCTCACCAATACTCCTACTTATCACCTAGCATGCGCAACCATGTCGCAACCGCACAACGACGAGAGAGATGTTGAGCAGGCCTTGGAACAGAATCAAGGGGAGGATCTCGAATTCGAAAAACAGGATGAGCCGCGACAATTTCTTGAAGTACCTCAGTCCCAGTGGCAGCGGAAGAAACTGAGCAGGAATACGAGCGAGCGCAGTGTACACCATGACCTGGAGAAGGTGCATTCTGCAGCCGACACCGTTGGAACCAATGCCTCAGAATACACAGAAGCGACAGAAATTGCAACTACTCCGAGCAGGGCGCAACAACCAGAGCATATACCATGGCATCACAAGATAAATCCTCTTCGCAGGAACCCTCCGCCTGTGCCGAAAGAAAGAATAATCTCTCGAGAGTACTATGCCAATTTCTTCAGTATGCTCATCTTCCAATGGATCAATCCCTTCATGACGACCGGCTACAAGAGGACTGTTGAAGAGAATGATATCTGGCAGGTCAATCCCGACCGGAGCACAGAAGTGATGATGAAAAGGCTCATGGCCTCTTTCAAGCAAAGAGCTGCACGTAACGAGAAGCGTCCGTTGTTGTGGGCGATATACGACGCCCTCAGGAAGGACATTCTCCTTGGTGGCAGCTGTGCTTTCTTCTCAGCCATGTTTCAGGTCTTTTCTCCCTTCACTACAAGGTATTTGATCGCATTTGCCACAGAATCATATTATGCAAACCAGTCAGGCGCGCCACAGCCGAGCATTGGACGTGGACTGGGACTCGCTTTCGGCATCACATTCATGCAGATCTGCCAAAGTCTTGCTACAAACCATTTCATCTACCGAGGAATGATTAGTGGAGGTGAATCCAGAGCCGTCCTCATTAACGCTATATTCGAGAAGACACTAAAGATATCGGGACGTGCGAAAGCTGGCGGGAGAGCTGCTTCAGACGAGCATGTCTCGAATGGCATCGACGTGGAAGCCGAGGACAAGGGCCAGCGGCCGCGGCTGAAACGCCTCGTCTCGGATAAGTTACATCCGAAGACTGGTCCCCAAGTCACCCAGGACGTCCACCACAATGTCTCAGGCGATGGGAGTGGCTGGAACAATGGCAAGATCATAAACCTGATGAGTGTCGATACTTATCGAGTCGACCAAGCTGCCGGCCTAGGTCATATGATATGGACTGCGCCTATCCAGGTTTGTGTCGTTCTCGTCTTGCTTTGCGTCAACATTGGCTACAGTGCTCTTGCTGGCTACGCTCTGATCGCCGTTTGTATGCCCTTGCTGACCAAAGCCATCAAGTCTTTGTTCAAGCGGCGAAAGAGAATCAACAAGATCACCGACCAGCGTGTGACTCTCACGCAGGAGATTCTCGGTGCTGTGCGCTTCGTCAAGTTCTTTGGTTGGGAGTCGAGCTTTCTTGCGCGGCTGAAGGACATTCGCAAGCGGGAGATCCGCTCTATCCAGGTTCTGCTTTCTATCAGAAATGCTATTAACGCTTTGTCTATGGCTATGCCGGTATTCGCCTCCATGTTGGCTTTCATTGTCTACTCGGTCACAGGCCATGATGTGTCATCGGCTTCGCGGATCTTCTCCTCACTGGCGCTGTTCAACTCACTCCGGATGCCACTGAACTTGTTGCCTCTAGTCATTGGTCAGGTGACCGATGCTTTGGCGTCTCTTGGCCGTATCCAAGAATACCTGCTGTCTGAGGAACAGTCGGACGAGATCGAATGGGATGATGACATGGATGATGGTATCCAGATCCAAGATGCATCTTTCACTTGGGAGCGCAATCAGACACAGGAGAACGATTCCACCGGTGGACCTCCGAACAAAAAGCAGATAAAGATTGAGAAGAAAGCCGCTAAGCAGAAGCTTGCGGAACGCAAGAAGATGCAGAAGGCTGGAAAAGATACATCACCTGGATCGTCTAGCGACGCATTGAGTGATCAAACCGCAGTCGAGCCATTCAGGCTTTCCAACGTCGATTTCACAGTGGGCAAAAACGAGCTCATCGCCGTGATTGGTTCCGTGGGTTCCGGAAAGACTAGTTTGCTTGCTGCTCTAGCTGGCGACATGAGGAAGACGGATGGCAAGATCAGAATGGCCGGAACTCGAGCTTTCTGCCCTCAGTATGCCTGGATTCAGAACGCTACCCTGAAAGAGAATGTCCTGTTCGGCAAACCTTACAAGACGAAATGGTACAATGAAGTTATCGATGCCTGTGCTCTCCGACCCGATTTAGCCATCTTACCTGCTGGCGATCAAACAGAAATCGGGGAACGAGGCATTACATTGTCAGGAGGTCAGAAGCAGCGTCTGAACATCGCACGAGCCATCTATTTTGATGCAGATGTTGTTCTAATGGACGATCCCCTTTCTGCTGTCGACGCCCATGTGGGTAGACACATCATGGACGAAGCTATCTGTGGCATCATGAAGGACAAATGTCGCATCCTTGCAACCCATCAACTCCACGTCCTAAACAGGTGCGACAGAATCGTTTGGATGGAAGAAGGCCATATCCAAGCCATTGATACATTCGACAGGCTAATGGCTGACAGCGCCGCTTTTAGGAAACTGATGGAAACCACTTCTCAGGAAAATGAAGTCAAGAAGACGGACGAGGTAGAAGAAGAGGCCGAAGAAGAGGACAAGAAGGAGGACAAAGGTGCGAAGAGCAAGAAAAAGGCTGCTGCTTTGATGCAAGCCGAAGAGAGAGCTGTCAAGTCTGTCAGTTGGGAGGTATGGGGCGCATATATCCGCGCTTCTGGACCATTAATCATGTGGCCCCTTATCTTCCTTGCGCTGGTCGCATCGCAGGGTGCGAACATTGCTACGAGCTTGTGGCTCAGCTACTGGGTCAGCGACAAGTTCGGAGAGTCTCGGGGTTTCTACATTGGCATCTACGCGACGCTGGGTCTGATGCAAGCGGTGTTGATGTTCACCTTTGCAACTTTGCTTTCGACAAGCGGTACGAATTCAAGCAGAGTTATGCTGCAAAGAGCTAGCGAAAGTGCTCTCCGAGCGCCGATGTCGTTCTTCGATACGACACCTCTCGGACGAATTACGAACCGATTCTCGAAGGACGTCGACTCCATGGACAACAACCTGACGGACGCCATGAGGATGTACTTCTTGACACTGGGTATGATCATCTCTGTGTTTTGCCTGATCATTGCTTTCTTCCACTACTTCGGAATAGCTCTGGCACCATTGGTGGTCATCTTCTTGTTTGCGGCGAGCTACTACCGCTCCTCAGCCCGAGAGCTGAAACGACATGAAGCAGTCTTTCGGTCTGTCCTCTTTGCACGATTTGCTGAGTCGGTTTCCGGTGTTGCATCAATTCGGGCATATGGACTACAAACCTACTTCAAGGATCGCGTTCGAGATGCGGTAGATCAGATGGACTCGGCGTATTTCCTCACCTTTGCGAACCAGCGTTGGCTCTCGTGCAGGTTGGACATGATTGGAAACCTTCTAGTTCTTACAGTCGGACTTCTGGTCGTCACCAACAAATTCAACGTCAACCCATCGATTGCCGGCTTGGTGCTGTCGTACATCTTGGCCATCGTACAGATGATCCAATTTACTGTGCGACAGCTTGCTGAAGTCGAGAACAACATGAATGCGACAGAGCGACTTCACTATTACGGAACTCAGCTCGAGCAAGAAGCGCCATTGAAGCTCAAGGAAGTGCCAGATTCTTGGCCACAATCCGGTGCGATCACATTTGACAATGTCGAAATGAGATATCGTGCAGAGCTCCCGCTAGTGTTGCAAGGACTTAGCTTCCACATCAAAGGAGGTGAACGTATTGGAATTGTTGGACGGACGGGAGCTGGAAAGAGTAGTATCATGTCCGCTCTCTTCCGTCTCTCGGAGTTGTCAGGGGGCCAGATCAAGATTGACGATGTCAATATTGCAGAAGTCGGGCTTCAGGACCTTCGATCAAGGCTGGCTATCATCCCACAAGATCCAACGTTGTTCCGAGGCACGGTCCGATCCAACCTGGACCCTTTCAATGAACACGAGGACCTCGCACTATGGGAGGCACTGAGAAAGGCTGATCTGGTTGGGGAGACGCAAGAGATGGGGGAAAAGCAGACACGAACACAGCCGTCCCCTGAAAGCCCAGACACCCCAACAACCGACAAAGCACAACGCATCCAACTGGACAGTTCGGTAGAGGAGGAAGGTCTGAACTTCTCGCTCGGTCAACGACAACTGATGGCGCTCGCACGAGCACTAGTCCGAAATGCACAAATCATTGTTTGCGACGAAGCAACATCATCGGTCGATTTCGAGACAGACGAGAAGATTCAAAGGACAATGCGTCTAGGGTTTGCAGGGAAGACGGTGCTTTGCATTGCACACAGGCTGAAAACGATCATCAATTATGACCGTATTTGCGTGATGGACCAGGGACGAATCGCCGAGCTTGACACGCCACTGAATTTGTTTGAACAGGGAGGAATTTTCCGAGGAATGTGCGACAAGAGTCATATTGTCAGGGAAGACTTCTTCAGAGAGTCGTGATCATCTAGCAGACTTCAAGCATTTTGGGGGCTAAGCTGTAGGCATTTTAGGCGTTGGAAAGCTCTCACAACTTCACGAGGCACGAAAAGCTGGAGCAATAGCATAGCATGTTTTGATTTTAATCACATCAACTTCTGTCGAAACGATCTCCCAAAACACTGATGCTGTTGCTCACAGAAGAGTGATCCTTGATCGACCCGAAATGTCTCAGGATTACTCACTCATGGTGCCACCCCGGATATGCCACGATCGCAGGTCGGAGAAATATCGCCACCTTTCACACACGTTTAGAAACACGGTGATTGCTGCATCGGTTGAACCGTGGTCTCATAGGCTGAGAGTAGGCGGATGCTCGACCGGATGTGCGGCGATCTTGCGGACTACAGGCTACAAGCGGCTAGAGCCAGCCAACTAGGAGGCTTAGATTCAGTCAAAGCCATGGTGCCAGCCACATGTCAAGCGACGTTGCTACTGCAGGCACGCGATTCGCTGCAGATTCGAGGCCTAGACTTTGTCGCGGAAAGTCTCTTCGATACAGGCCAACACAGTTCCGTAGAGAGAGCTGGCTGCCATCAGTTGCTGTGCACACTGACTGTGCAAACGTCTTCCCATAGGAGTGCGTGGAATGAGATATCTGCTTCTTACTGCTTACCGAACTCGCCAGCCACTGTAACCCTACAGTACGAGCAGGCTTGGCCTTGCAGTCTATCGAAACAGCCTCAATCGACCTTCACTTGTAGTTAGTTCAATACATGTCCACTTCGCGGGTTATCAAACCACTAGTTCCGCTGTTATCGATATCATGCCTGTACCATGATTTCGCGTAGCACTAAACGATGTTGACTCAGGTTAAAGAGGGTTTCTGTCGAGACTAGTCGTGGCTGTGACCGATCGAGCTCAACCGACCCATCCTACGATTCCGGGTGCCGCTTTGCACGTCCGACATTGCGTTGGCTGTCTCTGACTGCTGTCTCGCTTTCAGCTTGTCAGCTAACGATCTAAGTCGACGACAGTAATATCTCGGCATTACGCAGGTGCCCTTTCCTGAGCCCTGCTTGTACAGTCAGGAGGCAGGAATTGGCTCCCATATCGTCACCGTCGCTGCGCCTTCCTTCCCTGGGACACGGACCGCAGTGCACGTTCTCGCACAAACCGAACTGTACCTGCTCAATCGACATGGAGTCATAGCAGCCTGCCACGCCAGCGACCTTGGAGCCACAAAAACGTGCTTCAAACCGCAAACAGCACCCTGTTGCTTTCGGCTTATCAGTTCTCCTTGTTGATCCAATACCAATACATATCGATCGTACAGTACAAGTACAGATAGAGAAGATGGAAGCCCAAAACAACGTTCAGAGACCGGCACCAGCCCTTCAAACCCAGCCTTCCTACGACTCTGATCGACCACTCAACCAGACCTCCACCCCGAGGCAAGAAGACGACAATGAGGCAGAGTACGATCCCTGCCAGAACGCTCAATTGGGGTCCCCCTTCTACCTCTACAGTCACGAGAGTCCACGGCCGTCTCAAGATCTGCGACCGAACCAACGACCGAAGCCGTCGCTCCATGTGGAAGTTCGAGATCTGGAGTTGGGAGATATCACCCCCTCAGTAACTCAAGAGAAGTTCAGTGCACAGAAGAAATCCAGAAGGACGCCGAACGTCAATCTTAAGTTTTGGAAGAGGAAGCAACCATGCTTGACCAAGCCAAAGAAGCAGTTCTGGCTCCAACGCCTCCCGAAGAAGCAGAGAATAGCTGTTAAGTTGGCTATTGCCCTGGTAGTTGCCGGTGCCATGATCGGCATTGCAGTGGGCATCGCTGCTGCTTTACACAGCGGCGTGTATGGATCAGACGATATCGTGGGCAAGGACTCATAAACCAGCTCGCAGGAGGGTCCAAGTCGTTGGGAATGGTGTTACACTGCTGTATTGTTTTGGCGCTGGCAGGTAACCGATATCCCCTGGGGAGTTTTCATTAGAGCGTTAGCAGTTTAGGAAGCATTGTGTGGAGACAACAGCATGAATATCAAATGCCATGAATGAAAACAAGCTTCTTGTTCTCATGGGTCGATGCATTGTGTTGACGGTCCTGGCGTCTCTTTAACAGGTGAAGGCAGGCAGCATCTTCGACGAATCTTCCCCGCTCTACAGCTTCTTCACCACAAGCAGTTTGGCTCCAACATCCGAGTTGACGCGGTACCCGGTAGTGTCTAGACGCACCACTTCCGCCTTCCCAGACTCGACCAGCCGGTCAACCTCAGCCTTGTACCCGCCACTCTCCCAGATATCATCTAAGATGGTAGCGACAACGAGCCCGCCCCCCTCACGATCCTCGCAAACTCATTCAGCACGCGCGGGCCGAGATGCGCGCGCGTGAGCGTCCCCACACACACGACGACATCATACGACGCATCACGCTGCGCCATGGGCTCCGACAGATCCGCCGCCTCCAGGTGCCTGTACACGCCCGTCTTGCGCGCGACCTCGAGCATGCCCGGGCTCAGATCGACGCCGTCGACGGTCGACGCGCCGTAATCGCGCGCCAGCAGCTGGCCGACCAGCCCCGTGCCGCACCCGGCGTCCAGGACCGTCGCGGTCCGCAGGGCCTCCGCGCCCAGGAACGACGTGATGGCCGGCGCGGCTAGCGACGGCGCTTGGTAGCCTTCTTCGACCAGGTCGGCGTCGTATTTGGCCGCCCATTCGTCGTACAGATTGCGCGTGCTGTCTACGGTTTGCGGTTCATATGCACGCTTGATGTACGCGTTGGACCCGGTGGAGTGGCTCGGTGTGTCGCTGGTTACAGACATGGCTGTTTCTCCTTTGTTGCGATGGAATGGGTGTCTTGCGGGTCAATGGATGAGGATAGGTTGCGTGTGGGATGGGTTTGAACAGTACGGTAGTCGCTTTGGGGTTCACGCTTTTGATCTGTGACGGTATTGGGTTGAGGCGGGAAGATAGCACTGGCGGGCATGGACAGGTGCACAAGGGTTGAGGTTGAGATTGAGATTGAGATTGAGATTGAGGTTGGGAGGTTCAGAGTGCGATAGAAGTTTCTTGGTTCTGTTACGATAGTAGTAGCCTCAAGCTGTTTGCCCCTGGTGGGACCTACCACGATGCGGCTGTCTTTTGACTTATGGAGTGCAACGTTTCTGATGTACTACGCCAGACCTGCCCTGGCGGAGACGGTCCAAAGTCTTTCTTGTGTCTATCGACGATGAAGCTGAATGTTGTAAGTAGATTTCTATTCCTCGATCGGCTGGAATTCACCGTAGCAGAAAGCATGTCTCTCTCTCTGTACCGCTTTGCGGATGTGTCTCGGCACTCGGGTGACGATCTCGATTGCTGGCACGTTGAGGCTGAGCTAGGCATCTGTTCATGCAACTTGCGAACTCCTCGTTCGTCCTCGGCGATGTCGGGTATGCATCATTACAACCGGCCGCGGGTGGGCAGGCATGGCATGTCACTGTTCGGCAAAATGATTCAGGCAACAACAGCTCAAGTCCGAAATGACTGGATGGTAACGCTCTGGGCATCTCGCCGACTACATCACCAGCGCTGTGATCGATGTTTGATGAGGCCACTAGTCAATGCTTACAGATGATATGGAACAACTCTAATGAGAAACCTCGTTGACACTGCAATTCGCGGTATTTCGTCCTACGACTGCTTATGTGGCTTATTTTTAATTCCGGTGGACTGTAACTCGTGAAATCTGAACTCATCGGGTGTAGAAGGGATCAGCCCGATCTTGAAGGGGATAGATTCTCTCGCAATGTCAGTCGGTGAGATGCTACACGCTCAGGCTGGAAGTCAGTCGCCCTCGACTCCTCTACAATCCGACCAATGTTTTGCATGACCTTCGCGGCCCTAACCTCTCGCCGGCGGATATAGATCCATATCAACACTATCCCCTCATGTTTCGAAGCGAGGCGCCTCCTGATGGTGTTGGTTCATTGCTGGGCTGATCAGGATGATACGTCTGCAAAGATACTGTATCCAAAAACCTGGCTGCATGAATTGGCGAGGGTACAGTATTGCGAGCCGGGTGAGAGACAGTAACGCGAGGCTTGGCACAAGCCTTAGCTTCTGTTGTTGTGGACTGCGGTGATGAGTACGAGGCTACGATACGCCACGAAATGGGGGCTGATCTTGCTTGAAGATGTTTACGAAAACGATTGTTTCATTGGCCATATGGCAACAAGGAGCAACTCTCTTGCTATCCGCGGGCTACCTTGCGCTTTCCCTCGGTCGCTCGCTTTCAGCTTTGACCATCTTGCTACACATTTCAGTCTTGTACGTGCTCGTCAGCAGCCATTAGTTCCTAGGGAGAGTTAGAACAACAGAAACGAAACAGCAACTAAGACGATCCCAAACCATGCTACCGGCGGGCCATAACAGACTCCTACTGATGTAGACGAGGCTGAGGTTGAGGCCGACGAGGGTGTTGATGTCGATGTGCCTGTGCTTGTGTCATTCGAGGATGTCTCACGCGTGACCAGATAGATCTCTCCTGAAGCATCAGAAGACATGAAAATGCGTCCTTGACTGTCGAATGCCATAGCCGCGGGCCGCATGCAGCTGCCAGGGCACACTGAATTGTCCTCGTTCGCTACAATATCTGTGGCTGCTGTCAAGGAATCAGATGCATCAGCTGGCTGGCCATTCTCAATGGTGCCATGTGAGCTTGAAAGACGAGTCGAGGTGCAACCTTGGTAGCACAGTATTCATCAGTCCTATTCTCATTGTTCAAGGCGGACACCGCATCGAAAGCAAATTGTTCGCCAATTGAGAGGTTTTGACTGTCGGGTAGCTCAGTGGTATTCCAGACAGAAAGACAATACGGATAGCCGAAATCAGCGCCTTGATCAGCATACTCGGTGCCATTTAGGTAGCCGAAGAAGTTGAGCTCTTCACCTGGATTGTTGTTGGAGACATCAACACCATCACGAGAGATCTGATCGGCGGAATTCTCGACGCCAAAGATGCCACCAGTGACTGGGTGCTCGACCAAGCCGACTTCGTTTCGGACACCCCATGCCAGGAGGAGACCATCGTTGTCCCAATCGTACACATCTGTTCGGTTATTGAGATTGAAAGCTTTGACCTGAGCGGTGCCCGCTTCAATAGTAGCAGCGGTGGGGTCGAGGTTACCTGCGCTTCCTCGACTGACCACCATCATGCCAGGAACCTGCTGGGAAAGCAAGAGTGTACGTGTCGTGTGGTCGGTGTTATTCATGTTGCTGATCAACTCTTCTTGATTGTTCACCGTCCTTCTAGCGGGATCATAGGTCCAAGAGTAGACGCTATTGGCGTTTGAAGCATAGAGGGTTGTTCCATTGATCCAGATGCCATGGTTCAGACTAAGGCCCTCGGCAACCACGACAGAGGAGTCTTCAGCCGTAACGCAGCCGCTAGCCTCGTTGATCACATGAGACGAGATGGTGCCACTTCCTTGCTCAACGATTAGAAGGTGACCCTCGTCGTCAAAAACAAGCCCCCGTGGTTTTGATAGGCCAGTCGCAACGACCTGCAGTGAGTAGCCAGACGCGACAGATGGTCGAATATCGCCAGAGGGTGAAGGACAGGCACTCTGAGCGTTAGTAACAGCGGTAGCCAGCAGCTGTAACAGCACGAGGAGTGTGGTGGACTGCTTCATGGCGGACGGGACAGCGTGAACGAAAGTGAGTCGCTCTGAGCCGCTGCAAAAACTGCCAACATGATATAAGCCCAGTGCATGGTGTCAGCGAAGCTGTAGCTCTTGCTTGAATGCGACTGCCGCGCTGATTTCACGGCGATGTCCACGCCCTTGGCCAGTCCCGAGACTGCGCCAATGCTTCACAAGAGGCAATCGCGTCATTGAATCAGTCGACCGCGGCTGAGATTCTGGGGTTGGCGTAGGCAGGCGCCGCCCACCCCAGGAGCAGGCTAATCTACGTTTGGACGTGGATGTTCACGTGATGATATCAGAAATGTCGACCAGTGAGGCGACCTTGCCGCTCAACCATCATCCTCGAAGCCAGTCTTCAACCTTGCCGTCTGTTGTTTTTGTGCGATACATCACTGTCAATCAAGATGGAGACCGAGATACAACAGCAGATTCCGAATGTGGATGCGGTAATATCAGAGTATTCGGTCGGATACCTCAATCATGCCGCCAAGCAATATTTCGTGGAAGATGAACAGCAGTCGCCTATGGCAGACGCCCTCGAGGCTGTCACAGAAATGCTGGTGTCCGCCTCTGGGGACTTTTCGGAGCAGAACATGACCGCAGTGCGGAATCTGGTAGAGAAGTTCATTTCTCGCCTGAATGATGCAAATGCCGTGGATGGTGAGAAACGCCAGATGCCTTTCGCTGCCAAGAGACTTGATCAAACAATCCAGGTGAGCTCGCAAAGGAACATATCGTCGACTCTAGGTCTTTCCAATGCCGGTGTCGACCTGGAAGCAACCGCGACGAGGAAAGTGGAATCAAAAGTCGACAAGAAGAAACTTGAGAAGGCCGAGCGTAAGATTCGTGCTAAGCAGGACAAGAAGGTCATGAAAAACGTCGAGTACGAAGCTTCGAGGCTTCTTGACCAGCCTACCGAGGCACAGTCGTACGAAGAGTTCTTTATGCAAGTCAACCCTCTACAGCTTGGTTCAGATTCTCAGTCGAAGAGCAAAGACATCAAGGTGGATGGCATAGACATTTCTATCAGCGGCAAGCGTATTCTTACTGATACCAACTTGACTCTGGCCTACAGCAGGCGGTACGGTCTTGTGGGCCAGAACGGTATCGGTAAATCTACGCTCCTCAGAGCTCTCAGTCGAAGAGAAGTCGCTATTCCAACACATATATCGATTCTACATGTTGAACAAGAAATTACTGGCGACGACACTCCTGCCTTACAGGCAGTACTCGACGCCGATGTGTGGCGAAAACATCTACTGCAAGAGCAGGAGAAGATTACCAAGCAGCTAACCGACCTGGAAGGCCAGCGATCACAAATGGCCGATACATCGAGAGACGCAGCTGCACTAGACCAGGAGAAAGAGGGCCTTGACACAACGCTTGGCGATATCCAGGCCAAGCTGAGCGAAATGGAGTCAGACAAAGCAGAGTCGAGAGCCGCAAGTATCCTTGCCGGTCTCGGCTTCTCACCAGAGCGACAGCAGTATGCAACCAAAACCTTCTCGGGTGGTTGGCGAATGAGGTTGGCATTGGCAAGAGCATTGTTCTGCGAGCCTGACTTGCTTCTACTCGATGAGCCTTCCAACATGTTGGACGTTCCTTCCGTCACTTTCTTGGCCAATTACTTGCAGACTTATCCCAGCACCGTCCTTGTTGTTTCGCATGACCGAGCGTTCCTCAACGAGGTGGCGACCGACATCATCCATCAGCATTCCGAAAGACTCGATTACTACAAGGGCGCCAACTTTGACAGCTTCTATGCCACGAAGGAGGAGAGAAGGAAGACTGCGGCAAGAGAGTACGAAAAGCAAATGGGTGAACGGGCGCATCTGCAGGCCTTCATCGACAAGTTCAGATATAACGCCGCTAAATCCTCCGAAGCTCAGTCGCGTATCAAGAAGCTCGAAAAGATGCCGATTCTTACGCCTCCGGAAGCAGAGTACTCTGTGCACTTCAAGTTCCCGGATGTCGAAAAGCTCTCTCCCCCTATCATTCAAATGAGCAATGTCGGCTTCGGCTACTCCCCGGAAAAGCCGTTGCTTAAGAATGTTGATCTGGATGTACAGCTTGATTCGAGGATTGGTATCGTTGGTCCTAACGGTGCCGGTAAGACCACAATTTTGAAATTACTTATTGGCCAGCTGCAGCCTACCTCAGGTCTGACCACTCAGCACGCACGACTCAGGATCGGCTTCTTTGCTCAACATCATGTTGATGCTCTCGACATGAACACTTCTGCTGTCGGCTTCATGCAGAAGACTTACCCAGGCAAGACTGATGAAGAGTACAGACGGCACCTTGGTGCGTTTGGCATCACTGGCATGACTGGTCTGCAGAAGCTCGAATACTTGTCCGGAGGTCAAAAGTCAAGAGTTGCTTTCGCTTGCTTGTCACTCACCAATCCACATATTCTCGTACTCGATGAACCTTCTAACCATCTCGATATCGAGGCCATGGACGCTTTGTCTTTAGCACTTAACAACTTCGGAGGTGGTGTGTTGATTGTGAGTCACGATGTCACGATGTTACAGAATGTCTGCACGAGCTTGTGGGTTTGCGACAACGGGACTGTATCCAAGTTCAATGGTGATGTCAATGCTTACAAGAAGAAAATTACTGCCCAGGCTAACGAGGCTGGGGTGGTGGCAGCCCATTGAGCGAAGTCACATTGGATGGAAAGAAGCCACGATAGCGCCTAACATGCTCTAATGCTCGTCGGACATGGAGAAAAGCATTAGGCTGTGCAGGAACAGAAGGACAATCGCCAGTGCCGTTGTGCTGGTTGAGGTACGGTCTTGTATCGACGTCACTTCGACTTTACTTTAGCTTGTGACTGGAGAGACACTGTCAATACTCGCCTCATGCATTTGTACGAGCCTGCTCGGTTACATGCTCCGTTAAGCCTTTCGATCATGTTACCGATCTTTGTCGTTTATGAGCAGATCCGATGTGCTTGCCATTCGTCTTTGTGAGCTTTCTTAACAGATGCCACTTACTTGACCAGATACTGCTGACATTCAGAACGAGATCCCGACCCTCCTAGGACAGTTGGTCCCTTGGATGACTATTCGAGCATGGATGAGATGGATATCGAGTCGTTTGCTGGAGTCAATAGGAATTTCAGCGAAGGCACTCTCCTCGGTCAGCATCTTGAGGAGAAGGAAGAAGGCATTGATGTTGGTGGGGTTGAAACCTCCGGCCCTTCCCATTGTCCCTTTACCAATAGTCGGTCTGTGAGCCCCAATACGACTGCTGCCGCCTCTACGAATGTCAGAAGCTCCACGCCCATCTCTCCTGAATACGAAGATCTGACCTTTGATGAGGACGAAGCGGTGTCGGAGCCACTGTCGCTGTTCGAGACTTTACCAACAGAGGCGAGTTTTTGCATCGTTCCCTGCGTCTCTTACTAACACTCAGCCAGCTGATTCAGTCTATTGCGTCTCAAACGAGCTTCGATCAGGACTTGGGCCGGCTTGCTCTGACAAGCCCGATCATCGCCACCAAGCTCAACCTTGACAGTGCTGATGTCTGGAGAAAGCGCTTTCTTGCACGATACGACTACCCAATCCTCCAGAGCGTGCATGAATTCGCCATTGCGTATAAGGTCAGGCGATTCATACTACGTAAGCTTGACAGTCGGGCACTCGCCCTTGGCCAGGGGGACCGAGCTGAGCATCAGCTTCAAGTAGTCAAAGACATGCTACTCGAAACGTACAACACACAAAAGCCTCGACTTGCCCCTCCTACCCTCTCCAAGAACCTCACCGCAATGTCCTCACCTTCCACCTCACCCTGGATTCTCAAGCTAATGGGATGTGCACTGTACCAGAACGAGAAGACGAAACATGGTCGACCGCACATGCTCTTCGATATGCTTCAGGTCACTCTGTCGCATCTCGTCTTATCCCAACGATCGCCTGTTCTGCTAAGCCTTCCATCTTCCAGAGATAACTATGACCTAGCACGAGTCTACAACTATAACAAGCCTCTTGGCCTGCTTCTTGAGAGGCGGGAAGACGAACCAGAACATACAAAAGCCTTACGAAAGACCAAGAGAAGGGCTAGACTCGAAACGCCGCCTCGGGTGCCAAAAAAGATGCGATACAAGACTGACATGCACGCTTTGTTGCATATTCGCAATTTCTGGCAGAGACATTTTGCGGATGATGTGCAGGGCATAGGCGAGAACACATACGCGTCAATGGCCCGAAGCCTTGTGGCTTTGGGAAAGACACCGCAGAAGTGGGACCGTCCCCTACAGGAACAAGTCCCGGTGCACACGAAATGGTATGGCCATTACAGTTGTCTTCATCCGTGGCCGAAGAGCAGGCAAGACCTGGAAGAACGTCAAAGTTGTGCTGAAGACTGGAAGCACATCGACCCGATGGTTTTGAACTTCGAAATTAGCGTAAGTAACAAGGATGGAACGTTTTGGCCACCGCTGTTCAGCACGATTCCTGCTTTTGCAGATGTCATGCCCGACGACAGAGGCAGCAAGGATCACAACGTCACATATCTTCGTGGTATAGCGCCATTTCTCGAACTTCAGCATCATGACAAACACAAAAATGACCACAGCGAGGCAGAGGCTGGTGGGGCAGACAAGCTTCCGAGATGGCATCCCTTCCTGGCGTCCCGAGTCCACGGTTTCGTCCACGACATCCCCGAGGATGCAATTCTGGGTCGCAAGCCAAGACGGGACAGATTCTCCGAGTTCAACGATAAGGAGAAAGCGATACCAGGTTGGAAGCACATTGTCATGATCATCTACAAGCCAACATCACGCCAATTGCTTTCGGTCCTGGAGCACGCTATGGAGGACTATGGAGGTGCGTCTGGCGCTGAGATGACCTTCAACACTGCCGACATCTGGAGTGGCGCTGATGGCACGAACGGCACCGGCGTACAAGCTCCAGAGCAGGTACAGCAGAGTCAGGACCAGAACTCCATTGCTGGAACCATCTCGCAGAACTCAAATGCTGCGGCACAGAACGCAGCCACCACCCCAAACAACGACGATGCGGGCACAGACGCGGATACCGATCCAACAGATGAACAAGTCGAAGCTCGCCTCTGCCTTCAAATTAACCGACGGATCAAAGTCTACAGTGAGAGATACCACCAACGTGCCGATGAGATCAAGAACTACAAAGCACCCGTAGACTCGCCGTATCGCATCAGACAGAAGCCCAAGCCACCTCCGAAGCCACTCCCCACCCTCTTCTCCCCAGAACACATCCGACACCTAGAGGAGGCGCACAGTTCAGCAGTGTACATGACGTGGGACGACGGCACAATCGATTACGCGTACGCGTACGAAGGAGTCATCATCCCCGGTGGAAAGATCATGCTGGGCCGTTGGTGGCGGATCCACGGTGTAGACGGGATGGGCAGGGGCAAAGAGATCGGACCCGATGCTGTTGGCGTCGAGGTCCGACCTGTCGCGCAGCCTGAAATTCTCGAGGATGCTAGCTTCGAAGACGAGACGAGGAAGGGGAAGAGGAAGGCGAAGAAGCAAGGAGTCAGGAAGGGAGAACGGAAGTCTACGAGGAAGAAAGCGAAGAAAAGGAAGGTGGCTGTTTCGGATACAGATGAGGGCGAGGACGAGCATGATGCGGACTATGAGGATGAAGACTACGGTGCTGAGGACGACGTCAAGCCCGAGAGAGAAGTCGAGTACGAATTTGTGACGATGCTCAATGGGGAGGAGAGTCGGGCTGTGAATGCTTGTAAAGGGTTGGAGCGCGGGCCGTTCGTCTTCTGGACTGGCTGAGACGTGGGAACTGTAGTACTGCAGTTTCAGACATAGCATCAGTCACTACAGTAGCAATGAACAACTTGAAAACTGTTGGATTCACGACTTGCGCAACCTTACCCTGTCAACCTGAACCACCAGATGAGCTGTTCTTTAGGATTACGTAGGACTGCTAATCCTAGTACGAGGCCTACAAAACCCAAAGGGGCCGAGCGTAGCCCAGAAGCGCGCCCCGGTCTCGAACCAGTAGCAATGTCAGGGACATAACGCTGTACCATGTGATAGCAGATACTCTCCGTCCGCCCATAGTCGTATATCCTTCCTCACCGCTATCTTTACTAGATTCTTCTTGCTCACTGCATTCAATGTCTTGCTTCTTCTCACGTCATTTTCATGTCCCATATCAGTTCCCAACCTCTTCTTGATCCTGGCCAACAACATATGTCGATTCATCCTTTCGTACTCTATTCTATCGGGCATGGCTCGGAGTGCCGTGCAATCAGCTTTGGTGAGCCGGATGCCAAGGTGTGGATTGAAGTCAGGTTCAACGCCGTCAGGTGTCCAATCCAGGCCAATGTGGACGCGGGTGCTAGCAGATACGCTATCGAACGCTCGCCGGATTTGGTCACTTTCCAAGTCGTCACAGACAGAGTTGAGCCATGGAGCTCTGGCTCTGAGCTGTCATCCTCCTCGCCATGGCTGTCGACTGTGGTGCCCCGCATTGGCTGGACGTCCCAACGTGGACAAATCGTGTACGGTACTTAGTAAGTTTCCGGCAGCCGACATCAATATCGAAGTAGTGGTACGTCCTCGACAGTAGCTCGATGCCGTCACTATTCCATAGTTCCCGCCTCTTCCTCTGGTAGTCCAAGGCCTGCAACAATCTCTCGTTAAGTAGCTATGCAGACAGAGAAGTCACGCATTAACGCCCACGTCTTGTAGCCGACCGAGTCCTTGCGCCGGGCAACGGAGGCAGGCTCGGCGCCAGGAAAAGCCGCAAGCCGTTCCAGCTAGAAGATCTTGGAATGTGCAGGACAAGCGGGTCGTTCAACCACACAGCCGTTCTGGATACCATACCATGGCTACCCAAGAAAAGTAGCTGTCTTCGGAGTCGATGCGTCCACATTCCCGAAAACCATGGGCTTTGTAGAGACACTCACCATCAGAAGTGGCGGCAACAACGACGGGAAGTTGATAGCGCGAAGCTTGGGCCATGCCCCAAGACAACAGCACTGAGCCGACGCCACGGCGTTGAAACGCGGGACGTACAGCAAGCACCTCAAGCTCCCAATGGTGGGTGATGTCCTCGAAGAAAGGATTGTCAGAAATGGCCTGCCAAAACTTGGCGAATCTGAGCTTGTCGTAGGATCTATCGAGATTCATATACCATCTGTAGACGCCTTCCACTCCAAGCATGAATTGCTCAAAACCTGAATCTGTCAATCTTTTGCCTTTTCCTCTGCAACAAGTTCTCACCATTCCCTAGGATGGAAGCCGGCAATGAGCGTGGTTTCGAGGTGCTCATGGTGTCGGACCAGAAAGCAAAGCCCACGATGCTCTCTTTCCCCTTCCAAGCGTCGTCTTCATTGTCCGTCACAGCCACAATCAAACGGTCGCCGGCAAAGAAACGTTTCCTCGTTCGGTACAGGTAGTTGTCTCTATGACACAGAGGGTGTCTTGCACGGTTGGGGGCAAGGTACTGCACGATTTCGTCGTCCCAAAGGGCTTCACAACCTATGTCAGCGACGTATGGGATGTCGTCTAGTACACCTTCACGTAAATACATAACGAGAGGTAGACTACCAAGATACAAAACGACGGTGCACCTCAAACCCACGAGATCAACCACGAAACCTCTGTCACCCAGCTTGAGAAGATGTCAGCACCTGTAAGGCTTGGACCGAAGACTTGCTCAGGTTTAGAGACATGTCTACGCGTGTTCGCAGCTTGCTCATACCGGTATTGTGAAGAGTGAAATGGCGGTAAGACAGAAAGGGCACGAGGGGAGAAGCATCGATAAAATGCGTTCGCGTGGATTGGTTCTGGTGAGTCGAGGGTGCAAGTGGGGCGCATCTGCCGGTGTTGAGCTGCGGGCGCGGAAGGCTTGTTTGTGGTGTTCCTGCATTATCAATCAACACCGACCATGGACCCCCACCAATACTAGTAAGTCAACCAGCACCCACAGCACAAAACACTTGTCCACCAAGTACATGCTTCAGACACGGTGACACTCATTTCATCGACATGGAGTCGACACGTGTCTGCCAACGAGCAGCACGAAAAGCCGTGCAGCACATCACCTTCCGAAGCTACAGCATCGTCCACGATGTCCCACGCACATCCGCAGCTATACCACACACCGCTCCTCCTTCTCCCTCGCCTAGATCAGTCTTTGATGAAGCTGTGAACGCTTCAGCTCCCAGAAACACGTGGACTAAAGATGAGATCTCGGAGATTTACAAGACTCCTCTCATGGACCTGGCTTATGCCGCGGTAAGCTCGCCCGTTGAAGCGTTGTACATGGCGAATCGTGGCTGATACATGGCATAGGGCACCGTGCACAGACGCTTTCACAAGCCAGGCGCCGTACAGTTATGCACTCTTATGAACATCAAGACCGGCGGCTGCACCGAAGACTGCTCCTACTGCGCCCAATCCTCACGATACAAGACGAACTTAACCGCTACCAAGTTATCGACAGTAGACTCAGTCCTCGATGCCGCTCGCATCGCGAAGGCCAATGGCAGCAACAGGTTCTGTATGGGAGCTGCATGGCGAGACATGAAGGGTCGCACACGAGGCCTGAAGAACATTGTGGAAATGGTCAAGGGTGTACGAGGCATGGGTATGGAAGCATGCGTGACGCTGGGCATGCTTGATAAGGAACAAGCCAAAGAGCTGAAAGAGGCTGGCTTGACCGCATACAATCACAACTTGGATACCAGTCGAGAGCATTACCCCAGTGTAATCTCTACTCGAAGCTACGACGAACGCCTGCAAACCATTGAGAACGTCCGAGAAGCGGGAATCCACGTCTGCAGTGGCGGTATTCTTGGTCTAGGCGAAGTGCCACAAACAGACCACGTTGGTTTGATATACTCGCTGGCCACACTTCCCGCACACCCCGAGTCATTCCCTGTCAACAAGCTCGTACCCATCAAGGGCACGCCCATGTACGGCAACGAGCCAGTGAAGCTGGAAGACATCGTCCGCTGCATCGCAACAGCACGACTGGTCATGCCAAGCACCATCATCCGACTGGCAGCCGGTCGAGTGAGCATGCCAGAGAGCGAACAAATGCTATGCTTCATGGCTGGTGCAAATGCAGTCTTTACAGGTGAGAAAATGCTGACCACTGACTGCAATGGATGGGATGAGGACAAAGCTATGTTCGATAGGTGGGGTCTTTCGCCCATGCAGACTGAGGCGAGCAAGGTCGTCGAGGAGCCCAAATTCGCTGCACAAAGTTTCCATGCATTGAAGGAAACCAGTACAGAACAGCCAACAGCATAGAGAACGCGTTCAATGGGTAGATAGAGCATTATAGATAACGGACTGCTAGGAGCACTGTTGGTGTGGAGCGGCAGATTAGTCAATCAATAGCTTTGGGGTAGTGTAACTGCTCTGAACATGAAGCTGTGCTGATTTCTTCCATCGCCGATATCGCAGTACATTCGTACTGTCAGGCTAATGGCAGCTCCAGTTGTGGTGGAGAGAGACAGGCGATCATCTTGACGAAGTGTATCCTATCGGACCTGGAGATTTCTTCTGAGCTCGAGCGTGGCCAGACAAGTTGAGATCTTATCCCTGAAGCTAAGACTGTCGCTTGCATTGGTCTATGTATACAGGCTAAGCCCTCAAGTGCGTCTTGGTTGGTGCGATGGTCGTTCTGAGAAGGGCGAAAGGCTTGCTTAGGAGGTTCAGGGGCACGGATGGTAGAGAGAGGTGGTGTGCAGGATTTGAAAGGCTGGCTGATGGGAAGATGTAACGGATGAGAGACATGAGCAGCTTTTGAAGAGATGGCAGGATTGGATGGTCGTTCGTAGCATAGGTAGGCACAACTAGAAAAGTCACAAGTCGCTAGTCCTTGTTCAGTGCTCCCTGCACGTTGAGTTAGAGCCTGAACACAGTCACGACGTGCGAAGCATACCTTATTGACAGCTTCCGCATTCGCTCTCATCCTTCTCGTAGGCTCTTCACCTAGCCACTGCGGCTGTGTTCGATAGAAGCTGTCCTCGAACTCCCAGCCATCTCCACCTTCCACATATATCGCTTTTCCATTCATCCCCTCTGAACACTGGATCCCCAATGTGATCCGCGCCACAGACTCAGGGCTTTGCCAAAATAGTCCCGCGTTCCTGAATTTCTCAACAATCCCCGCAGTCATCGGTGTGTCGGTCACGCCGGGGTTTACGGTGTTGACTCTGATACCGTCACGTTCATAGATGGGTTTGCGCATTGCTCTCATCAGACCTTGAAACGCGTGCTTTGACGTCTGCACGCTCTCAATTAGCGGCAACAAAGCAGAACGCCTCTGCCTTATGTGTGGGGCTGGAATTGACTTACCTGATACATGTATATTCCAGGACTTTCTCTGAAGGCATTGACGCTCGACAAGAGCGTCAAGCTCCGATTTCCACCATTCATCCTTCCATCGCGTAGAAAGACGACAGCGATGCGTGCGAAGTTAGCGGTGCCCACCAGATTGACATCGATCACGGCCGTGGGACCTTGCTCCTGACCTACAGTGTCAACGGTCAAGCTGGGGTCGAACCACGCACCTTGCTCAAAGATGCCTGCGCAAGATACCGCGTGATCGATACGTGAGTGCTTATCGCGTGCGGTTTTGAACAACTTGTAGATATCGCCATAATTTGTCACGTCGCATTGTACGAAGGAGATCTCGCCCGGTGATCCTGATCTTGAGAGCTGCTCAACCAGTGCTTCGGCCGGCTTTGTTGCTACATCACCGAAGACGACTTTGGCACCATTACTCACCAGAAGAGTCGCCGTCGCCGCACCGATGCCGGTGGCCGCGCTATGGTTGATCTCAGCGGATCAGTCTATAGGCATTAGTTATGAAGCGTACCCTGTCATGACGACGACTTGGTCTCGCAGCTTAGTGAACGCATTCTCATCAGGCGAGAACTGCGACATTGTGGTGAGTAATCTAGTGATTGATTTGAGATGAATGAAATCTTGCTGCAGCTATATGAGGCTATGAGACGCTTAGGTGAAGGGTAAAGGAAAGCACGTTTATGTCCAAGTATATCTTTAATTAGCTACGCGAGACTATACAGCGAACGCTCGCAGTTATCGAGTTTTCTCTTACGGATATGTGTAACAACCTTAGCGTTACTCATCCATTCGATAGCATCCTCTTAATAAGTTTGCCCATCTCTCCTTCGATTATGCACACAATAAATCGAGCAGTCTGAATCGGCAACCTCCACGGCTGAACCGGCAACCTCCAGAGCCTTTACGAGGTTGTTAGTTTCGTCGTAAAATTTAGGTTCGAAATCCTGGGGGTGCTTTATACGCAATGCAAAACCGAAGCGGAATACGATTTGGGCTTTCTATTTCTAGTGTTGTCGATGAGACGATTGAGAACCTTCGGCTCAAGACTGAGCAACTGCAGGGACGTCATCCGCGAGAACCTTGATTTCGAAAATCTCAATCCTACTTTCCCGACCAACTATTCGCTTGTCCGAACAAGTTATCGGTTCGCAAACAAGTCCATGTTCTTGTCTAACGGCGGGGTGCATATCCGCAAAAAACCTAATAGGGAATCTAGTCCATTGCGCTGGTTCAACATTTGACGAGCATCTTGCTAGGAGTGGAGGTGTTAAATGTACCGTACAGGCTCGACCGTAATGTCTAATAGAGTGTAGAAAAGTGGGCTGTGTAAATAACCGTTCTCTGCTGTCCTGATATAGTGCTCTTAGCTATCGGGTTCGAAATGATTGGCAGAGCTACCGTTTGCAGCTTTCAAATGACCTCCAATACCAGGCCCACTATTCCACAGCTTATTAAACGTTACTATTGCAGGCCTCGGAGTTGCCAAGTTGGGTGGTGCGATGACCGAAACGTCTACGGCAATGGCTGGAGCTAATTTAAAGTTGCTTTAGAGGTGAGCTTGTGTTGTGAGATCACAAAAGCCGCGCTCATCGCTGATCCGTTGGAAGTCAACTCAAGAAACTTTCCAATGCGAAAGAGTGGGTGACAGTCTCTTCGACTGCACGATACAAAAGCCTATCTTTTCACTTGTCGATCATCAAATCATGCATATCATAACGGCCTGGAATGTTGGGTTGGTAGAAGCTCAGAGACTGGGGTTGTCCTTGCTATACAAATAACCTTTCGCCAGCTCAAAATTCCAGGCCATGATGCTACCGCTTTTCAGAGCTCTTCCCAGCGTCATTACTCTCATTAGTGCATCGGAAAAGCTTTGCAGCGAATCATAATGCAAGATCCACGTTGATCGTGATCCACTAAGTCCGGAGATACAGCGTCGATGGCAAGTGCCGAAAGCTGTACCTGGCATATGCACGAATTAGCGCTGCAGGTTTCAGTACAAGGTTTCGGTTGCTCTGAGAGCTCAACGTCAGCCCGTCATTGCATGACATCTACTACCAAAGGCAAGGGCTACGAGGTCTGCCGTGTGGGTGGCGACCATGTTGATCCGAACATCCTGGCTCGACAGTACTTAAGTCCATCCCTGGCCAGGTTGTGCTAAGATTTCCATCGATCTGCTCATATCCTCAAACGCAATGGCAAGTCGTCAATTTCTCGCCGGTGTTCTCTTGGCTGCCCATGCCTATGGGTCGCCAGTACCTGCTCAATCATGGTCGAACCTCCCTGCTGGGTCAGGCTCGCCAGTAATGGGACAGGCGTCAGTAACCCAACAGGCGCAGTCGGCAGCACCTCAAGAGTCGATGTCCTTTGGACCTGACTCTCAGATTTCCGCCTCCGTGCAGCCTTCCACAACTGGGTACCGTGTGGAAGTTTACCAAAGTGGCTACACAAGCGCGACTTACCACGGTGAATACACCGGTACACCAACCACTATTGGTGCTGCCGATGCGCCAACCACTCTCGCTGCTTCCATCGCACCCATGCCCCTCAACCCGACCGCCACATACTACAACACCGAAGGTGTTCCCTTGAACCCGATGCCTGCGCCATACACACCTGCAGGTGGTCTAGGAACCAACGGCTCCTTGCCAAGATACATGGTCGAGAGCGACTTCGATTTCGAGAGTATCGCCCTGGGTCTGTACCAGGAATGGATCGAGCTTGACCTTTTCCACGATGGTCTCGCCCGATTCACCGACGCCGAGTTTATCGAGGCCGGTCTGGGACCCGAAGCTCGATCTTTGATCGAGTTCATGGCCAACCAAGAGACTGGCCACGCCACTCTGTTGACAAACATGTTGGGTGAGCGCGCTCCAGCTCAGTGTGTCTACAACTACCCATACACCACTGTCCGCGAGTGGGTTGACTTCATGCAGCGCGTGACTCGGTTCGGCGAGTCTGGTGTCTGGGGTTTCATCAACCATCTCGATTCGCGCGAAGTGGGACAGCTCCTTGCCCAGTCCATCGCCACCGAGGCTCGACAGCAACAGATCTTCCGACAGATGTCTGGTTTGACACCAATGGATGTTTGGTTCGAGAACGGATGGCCCCAGTCGTGGGCTTGGACTATGCTGGCTCCTTACATCTCATACTGCCCGGCGAACGAGACACGTCTCGCATGGCAGAACTTCCCTCGTTTGAACATCTTGAACAACGCAAACATCAACCGATACTCCCCTAACGATACCGCCCAGGATGGTAGCGAGACTGTTGGCGACCGAATTGCTGACCCGTCCGTCTCCAACCTTACGGAAGGCAGCTGCATCAACCTGAACGTCACCGGCTACGGTTGCGGTCCTGCTATCGCCCACAACAAGTCCGAGCCTCTCTCCTTCCCAGGCAAGAAGGTTCTTTTCGAGTGGGAGGCTCCTGGTGTCCCAGTTGGCCCCAACATGTCCTACGTTACAGCCACCAACGCCGGCCAGCCACAATGGGTCGCCTGGAGTAACCAGTTGAACTTGACATACAGTCCCCTGACTGTGACTAGCAACAACACTGGTTACACTTACCAGCCAGAGGGCTTCGTCTACGGTGACGATGGTATCATCAACGGTACTATGGCAGTCATGCTGACTGACCTCGACTTGTATGTTACACCGTTCAACACCTCGATGTTGAACCCACATATTGTTGCTCTCGGTCTGTACATGGCCGGCTAAGTCAACGACGAGCTATTTACACGATCATGTACATGTATTGTACGCATACGATATAACATAATCTAAATAGTCATAATCATATAATCTATGTGAAATACTCTTCGATATGATCATTGAACCTATCCAACATGTCTTCGTTGCTTTTGGCACTGTCGTGTCGTAACCGCAATGCGCTCATGCTAGAACCCTCTGTGTTTATCCCCAATCTCCCCAGGAGAACACTTCTCCGTCTATAGTTGCTCGCCACTGAATCATATCGATCAAAACTTAACCCCACACAGCTGGACCCCACCAAGTAAGTTTAGCTACTTATGTGACAAAAGTGAATACGATCCCCTCCTATCTTACCGCTGGCCCAATGTCCTGGAACTATTACCTGGCAAGCGTAAGGGCTGACATCAGACCTCGCACAACAAATTTCTCCTGATCATCGTGCAGTCGGCTCAGTTGGAGCAGAACTTCGTCAGCCATCGATGTTCCGTACACAGCGTGTTTGGCTCAACAGTCAGGTGCTACCGCCAATCAGTTCTATGGATCCGAGCATTGACATCAGAATTGGCTTCCGATGGGGTCGAGAAACGACACGAGTGTCGAGGTCGTATATCTCAGCGAAAGCCACACCTTATTATGTTTGACACCTGAGAAGTAATGGCAGTGAACGAGATGGCTCAATTCTCCTATGGATCCACAAGAGACGGCCACCAGTTACCGGAGAACTAAGTGCTTATTTGGCTCGGTCCAACATTGGACTTGTATTCGCCGCTCCCGAGTCCTGGTGTTTGCGCCTGAACAGGCTGCATAACACTTGCTGATTTGCTAGTAGTGGCACAGGTTCGATGCGTCCAAAGACTCGAATGGGTTGCTGGGCCTCGTGCTTATGTGAATCAAAATCACCTCGTGAGGAAAGCTCTTCCTCGTCTCACAATCCTGCTGATCATGTTCCGGACAGCAGCGTAACCACTCCTTGTATTCTACCAGTTCCATTACTACGCTTGCATCACAGTCGTCATGTCTGCAAGCTCGAACATCGGCTAGGGGAAGCAGTCATCAGGGTCAGGAAGCACTCTAAGGCCCAACAGAATGTGCACGGAGCTCAATTTTCAGGTTGAATCATGGCTTTGCCAGCTCAAATATCTGCGGTGAAAGGATCCTCGGAACGAGCTTTACAGTCTACTTGGACTGTATCGGCAGAGGCATGGTGTTCCTCCTCTGAGTGGGTTTCCGGTCGACTACAACAAGTCTTTGGCCACTGTTCGTTGGGATTGAACCTTCCACTTTGTCCTAGAGATCTCCAAATGTGCGACAACCACTCCCGCGACCCGCATCGTAACGCTCGCGGACTAGCTCAGTGACAGCTTAATGAGTAGCCTCCTCTCCGAGGCTGCGGGTGATGAATACCAGAACGTTGGTAAAGGGGGGATTCTGTATGATACGCTGAGTTTGTACGTTGCTGACCGACACATCAAAGGCAGATATAGGCGAGCTGGCCGAGCACTTGGGCTGTGTCGCTGGTGTATGCAGACTGGTAAGTTCACGTGTTGACGAGATGCTGAGGGTTCCAAATTCTGGGGATTGGGTCTTCAGTGCCTGGAGCAAGCGATTCTCGTGTTAGCCCTTCAGACTATGCGAGTTTGTCCCCGAGTATCACCAAGAAGTGCGCCTCATACAGGGTCGCAGCGAGTGACATCTGCGACATGTTCCCCGATTTCTCCAGCATCGACGAAGGCGAACCGCAAGTGGTAGACGGGAAGATTGCATACTTTGACAGATCAAGCTATCCATGCAAATGTGCTGCAGGCATAATATCAGTTGTTCAGCTCCTGCAAGAGGTGAAGAGCCAGGGGTGTTTTCAAACCATGGTTTTTGCATTACGAGTATCTACGCCTGTGTGAATGCGAATGCTTACGCCAGCTTCCGGGTTGGTCAAGGTCACATGAGCATCGGATCCTTGAGCGGGGGTCCACTCGACTTATGGCACATTAGCCTGGCAGCCCCTGGGCAGCTTGCGAATCAGAAGAGCCACGTCTGCCTCGAGGTAAAGAAGAGGCAGGGAATACTAGACGGATGGATTATGCATGGTTCGCGGCTGAACGATATCTAATCGAGCTGGATGGATGATGACGACGGCGGAACGTCTGGCATGTTTCGGAGCAAGTGCACACCGGTACCGCCGTACCGCCTTAGCTAGCTTCAAGTTTATGGCCGGCAGACTTCGCGTATGATGATAGTGAAGACAATACGAACCCCAATGCTGTGTCCTAAGACCTGCTAACGAACCACCCAGATAAGAAAACCGATCGAACTTCCTACTTCACAGGACTAACATGCACCTGCCAAAACTCCCTCCACTTCTTGTCCATCCCCGCATTATCCTGACTATACTCTGGACTAGTAGGCGGCAACGCCAAGAGGTGTATCTTTTCCCCCGTCGTCACAAACCTTCCAAAATCGTTGCTAACATGCACATACTGCCTCACGCCCTCATGCGGGTCAATCCCGGCCCCCGTCGTCCACTTCAGCAACGTCGGCTCAATCAACGGCGCGTCAGTCACGCTCGGATGCGACGTGCCAAGACTCGTCATGAACCATGTCGGTACCCCCTTCCTGTTCTGGTCCAGCGCGATATTCTTCACGACCTCGAAGTGCGGGGCGCCGTAGAAGGTGCTGACTTTCGACGACCAGGTATTGGAGTGCACGATCAGCAGCGGCACGTCAAGGTTCGTGTTCAGACGGCCGGATGATTTGCCGGGATCGAGGGCGATTCCGGCGGCGAAGAGCGGACCCGTTTGTTTTCTAAGGCCGAGGCCTTGGAGAGCGCCAGTTGCACCGTAGGAGTGGCCGGCGAGGATCGTGGCGTTTGTGTTGAGGCGGCCGACCCATGCATCTGCGAGACCTGCGCCTTCACCTTCGGCGCGGGAGTTTGCAGAGAGGACCTTGGCGCCTTGGCCGGCGGTGTTGAGGCTGTGGACGACATGTGTTGTTTCGAGGATCTCGGCTTCACGGAAGGCGAGCTGGGCCTTTTTGAACTCTTCTATGGTGAGCTTTCCTTGGCTGCGGCGATGGAGTCCGGGAAGATGTCTCGGACGGGAAGAATGTGATGGGTCTGAAGACACCATTCTCACTTGTTTCAGGTCGAAATGTAGTTTGTTTACAGGTTCTCCCGAAGTTTTTGAGGAGTCCAGAATCTCGGTCCCTGGACCTGAGCCATCGCGGTGTTCGATGGCGGCGCAGACATAACCGCGGCTGGCTAGCTCCGCGAGGTAGTGGGAGTACTGGGTGCGAGACGAGGCCATGCCATGGGTGAAGATGATGATCGGTAGGCCGTCTGCTGTTACTGCCGACTCTTCAGCGTTCGAAGTGTCACTGGATGATATCGAAGCTGATCTGTCGCGTTCTAACTCCTCCATCGTGACAAGCGGAGCATCTATCTCCGCAGGGATTTTGGTGCCACCAACCATGAGGCCCATCGTGCCCGTGAAGACATTGTCAGTGAGGGGGTTGCTAGCATGTGCGAATTTGGCATATCCAACAGAGGTTAGCCATAGTGGTTGTGGTACCCAGTAGTGATGCTTTCCTGTCGTCACCCCCTTGGCGATGGGATAGTAAAGAGTAAAAAGCACCGTCTCGAGCTCGAATGCGGGTTTGTTGGTGGCTTTGTAGATCGCATCGTGAATCAGTCGGGGCTCTCTCACCGGCACCTCGATATCGATCGCCCCGACATCATGGGGACCCGTGTACCGAGGCAGATTGGATGAGAAAAAGGGTTGACCCGTCAGGGTGCAGTAAGACACATAAAGGATGGCAGCTGAGGCGAGGCAATAACTCCAGGTTAGTCGAGGTTGGAGTATGGGCGGGATGCGGAATTTGTAAGTTGTTCTGAGGGAATCGGTGCTCTCGGGAAGGTGGATCCGCGGCATTCTGACGCCGAAGGTGGGATGTGGTTGAGGGTGACACTTGTCTCGATATATATCGATACTACACGAAGAACATGAAAAAGACCTGAGCCGCAAGAGCCGCAACACGTGCTCGAAACTTCACAGAAGTGCTACGTAATACCTTGGCAAATGGTGAGGCAATCAATGCAGCCAAGTGAGGCAACTTTAGCTGGCTTTAAGCATCTGGTCCAGCCTTTGACGTATATATCATGGGCGGGACGGAGGATCTTGAGGGCGACGTTCAGCTACTAGGCAGAAACTGCCAATAGCCGTACGATCGGAAAGCAGCGGAAAAAGGGCCGTCAGAATGTTGTACATCATTGGACCGGGGCCCGGAAGCGTACTAGTCACAACTCCATTGCCAATTACACTCTAGTGCTGCTGCACCACAGGCTTGCGATGATACTGTACACCCATGAGACGAGAAACTTCCTACCCTTGGCAGTCACTGTCCTTAGACTCTCACCTTCACTCCTTCTCTGGGGCCTGTTGCAAAGACGCCCACCCTTGTCCGTGCACCAAGCTTGCACATTTCACCCACGATGCCACCACCACTCAAACTCCATTTCTCCGCGACCTCGCTGTCTGTCACGGCCTCCCTGAAGATGCCACTTTTAGCGAAGTATTCTAGCAAGCCCTTGCTCTCCGGCCTGCTGAGCCCCTTCAGCTCGGTGACGGTGGTTTGAGTATCGGGATGGAACAGCTGGGCGACGCGTGGATCGGGCAGTTTCGCGTATGGATCCCCAAGTGGGAAAGATGAGTCTGTCATCTCAACACCGTTCTGTCGGGCTCGAGTTTGGCGGACCAGCAGCTCAAATGCTGGTGTTATGGGGTGGTTGGATTTGGTGGTGACACCCATGATCATCCCTCCGTTCCCGAGGGCGTTCTGCCCGTTGGAGAAGAGCAGATCGAGGAACTGTTTAATCAACGTGAACTGATGTGCGTGGATGACCTTGTAGTCACTGCTCCGATACTTGGTCTCGCCCATCCAGAAGTTGACACCGTCGATTGCGACAAGGACTGGTGGTCTCTTCTCTTTGCTGCCCTCGGCCGGAACAGTAAGCTCCTTCCACACAGCATCCCAAACTCGTGGTGCCATACTGCGATCTTCTGCGCCGATAAGCGCGAGGTCTTTGAGAGTCTTGGATTTGCGAGACTCTATTCTGTCGCCGTGTTTGTGGACAGGTTTGAGCTTGGTGAGGACATCGGCATTTGAGTAGGCGAGGCGAGTGAGGAGATCAGCTGCGAGTTGTGGCTGGTTGTACATCTGTTCTTTTGACTCGTCGCCTTCCTTCTTCGCGACGGGTGTGTAGGCAGACTGGTTGTTCACGTATTCTTGACCTGTAATAGTTAGAAAATCCACCTCCACACCAAGACATCACACTCACAGTCAGGCACGTTGACAACGACCCATTTGTTCAGATAACCAAGGCTCATGGCCTGCAACAGATGTATGCTCTTTCCACTGGCCTTCTCGCCCGTCACAACCCTGCGCATGGTGGCTGCGCCCAAGCCAGCAGTGTCGCCGAGACCCTCGTTGACATCTTGGATATCGGCGCCGACCTCGACCGTCTCCGACCTTACAAGCGTACTCGGCGCCCTGAACAGATTCCAGTTCTGAGTGGTCTTGAATGCCTTTGCTTCTCTCAACTGGTCGATGACTGGCCCATCAAGGGCAAGCACCGAGCCAATCTTTGCTGCATCGGCCATGTTGTCTACCTTCAGCGTCTCCAGACCCTGCACCTGCAGCGCATTGGTGTTGCTGAGCACGATCCTCCTTCGCTCTGTTCTTCGTTGACCGACGGGAGGCGGCTTCGGTCTGTCTTTGGACTTCTTCTTTATCCTGGCTGAGCGAGATTCACGCAGCTTGGGGGCTCGTGCGCCGGCGACGTTGGTTGCCTTCTTCTTGACCACATTTTGCGCTGCTGCTGAGCTGTGAAAGGAGGAGGTCGGTGCTCGCGAGGCAGCTGTGAGCGTAGCTGCCGTGTTGGTGAGTCGCAAACGAGCCAGACAGCTCGTACATACAGAGAGCGACATCTTCGTGAGGGGGAGACAATGAAGCTCTGCAGACGTGATGCTGCCGTCGATGTGCAGATGGCTTGCGATTCTCGAGATTCTGATGCCTCTTTCCCAATGCGGCTGACGGATGTCACATGACTACGATTCTGTCTGTCTGAGGCTGCGATGCTCCCATCCACCCAAAGTCTGGTTTGGGTCACATGCTGATAGCGGCCTGAGGCATGAGATATTTTCTTATCCAGGGCAAAAGTTACTTCGTGAGTACCCAAGACAGTCCTATCTATGATACCAGAAGCAACAGCCGACAACGTTTGCTCTCCGGTGGTGTAATACAGAACGACACTGAAGCTTCTCACGACTCGTCGACATGGCCGCAGCCACGGCTCAAAACGAGCGACTCCCCGCAACAGTCGAAAAGCCCACACCCTACACCTACGACCTCGCCCACCTCACCGCAACAGACCCCAACCCTCTCGCAGCATCCTCAGACCTCCTGTCTCAAGGCCTCTCCTCCAGAAATGATACTCTCAAGTTCATAGCCCGCGACGGCGCTCAATCTCTCCTCACCACCCTCCTGACCTCCCCCCAAACCAACATCCAGTCAAACCCCGACGGCCTCCTCATGCAACTCCCGCCCTGCGACCCCTCGAACCAGACACCGCGCTGGAAGCCGCTGCCCAAGCCCAAGGAGCCAACCACGTGGGAGAAGTTCGCGCGCAAGAAGGGCATCGGCAAGTTCGGCGGAAACCTCAAGGGTGGTGCGATGCTCGAGGAGAGGAGGAAGAACACAGTGTACAACGAGGAGACGGGCGAATGGGAGAAGAAATGGGGGTACAAGGGCAAGAAGGACGGGGCTTCAGGAGATTGGCTGGTTGAGTTGGACGATAAGCAGGTGAGGAAGGAGCAGGGGTTGGACGACGGAAAGACAATTCGAAATGAGGGGAAGAGGGAGAAGATGGAGAGGATGAGGCGCCAGCAGAGGAAGGAGAGGAGTAATGCCAAGGCACAGGGAAAGAAAGGGTGATTGAAGACGTGCAAGAAGGACGATGCTCGACCTTATGCGCCTGGGGCCGAACTAGAGCAGGCCTGACGTCGAAAGAACCACCAGCAAGGCCACGACATGTTGAGTATATACCACAGAGAGTGTGGGATGTTCCGTCTTCTACCATCAATGGCTGAAATCCTCGCGTATCAGGCAGATCTGCTGGTGACGAGTCGACAGAATCGCCACGGGTCACTAAATGGCTGAATCTCGCAAGGACATTGCATGTAAGAGTGCTCGGCAGGCCTCCAAGCGAACACAAAGATCGTCACGAGTACACGCGAGTCGCGGTCCCGAAGGTTGAACCGCATTTTGTGCCTTTCGTGCACCTTGTTTCGGCATGGAAGATCGACGTAGAGGAATTTGTGGGTCTTGAAGCCAGAAGACAGTAACTGTAACGGGTGGGCAACAGAGTGAGATTGTTAAGGCGGCGCACGGGGTTGTGAATAGGGCAAGCGAGACATGAATGACGCAGAAACGGACATTGAGTTCTTCTAGCTACGAGACGTGGTACCCGACAATCGTCGTCGTCGAATCCGGTATCTGTTGATTTGAACACACCAAAGAAGGTATAATGAACATTAAACTCTCTTCATTCATAGAACCATACGAAATCAATCGCTCGCCAAATGCTCCTGTTGAAACCGGTCGTTCGTAGACGAAAATGCATCAATCATCCTGTTAATACACATAGCATGCCGTTCATGCTGCAGATGGCCCCCCTGAGCATCCAAGCTCGATCTCCACTTTTCCTTCCTTTTTCCTGCCTTTCGCGTTGCCCACGTCGGCAGCGCTGCAACGCTGACTTTGACAGCCGGTCACATTCTTATGGGAGACATATTGCCTAGCTCTGGCAGCTTATCTGGCGAGCGAACCGGCTCCTGCTCGGGGGTCCTGTTTACCATTCGTGGCACAGCCGGCGCAGTCTGAGCGTGTCCATGACTGGGCGTCCTTGTTCGCTCCTGATCAGTGGCCGAAAGACTTCTTGACTTTGGCCGGAGCAGAGCAGGTGAATTTAACTGCTGTTGCGAGACCGATTGATAAGAAGGCTGTGGCTGAGGCGTACGGCTGCGTCCGTTGGTCCTGGTACCGTCTGCGCTCTTTGGTGGACCGCCGGGTGCTGATGGTAGGTTCGCACTACTGTTGCTGGAAGAAATAGCTCTCTCATCCGACACCGACAGCCCCTGTTCCTGGTCATGTAGCGATCCTTCTCTTTCATACCTGGTTTCTTCCAGCAAATATTCCTTTTCCGTCCAGCAGCCTTGCTGCCAACATTCTTTCCAATCGATCACCAGGAATTGAAAGCAAAAAGCGTCAATTTTAAGACATGGTTGAAAGCAAATACATAAGTTGCGGTAGTCCATCTTGTTCTGATCCGCGTAGCTGTGCAATAAACTCAAATGACAGGTGATGGCAAAGAGTAGATAGTAATTAAATGGTGGTAGTTTCGACAATTCGTCTTTGAGCATTTGTGGTGTTTGTTGCGCTCCATGACACTCTTTGGCGATTCTCGCTTGAATGGCCTTGGGGAACAGCTCGTCCGGCAGATCGCGTAGCCAGGCTTTGAACATTGATGCAATGGTATTGACATCGTACAGGTCCTGCGCTTCGAAGAGATTGATGTCGTATTCGGTATCAAATCGCCTTTGCCACGTTTTGATGTCTCTGTTACTGCCTGGCACTCGGTACAGACCCTCTTGCTCACATTGCATGTTGAGATAGTCTATGCATCTCCACGGCAATGCGGGCATCCAGTACTCGGTTTTATCTTTCGACAGCTCGAGCTTTTTGGCTATTCGTGTTTTGCGCGTCTGCCTGACGAGGGGCAGGTTGATTGTGGTGCACACGTAATGCTCGTCAAGCACGAGCTCTCTTTCATTGGTGCTTCCACTTCGAGTCATCTTGTTGAACAAACCTCTTCCAGCCTTGCCTAGGCGGTCACCAACGCCCCGTCCCGTCTGCTGAATGTTGGCGAACAAGGAACTGCCATCTCGTTGTGCGGATCCCAATGGCTGTCCGAAGTTCGCATTATGTCGGGAGTCTTCGTGACCCATTCTGTCAGCTGAACGGTTCCGTATCGAATGGGTTTCGGCTGCTTGTATCTGGTCGCGGAAGCTTTGTTTCATTGGTGCAGTCTTTGGGGGGCCGGCATATTGGTCATCCTGTGGTTCAGGTGGTAGAGGGACGTCTAGGTTGATTACCGTCATCGGCCGCTGTTTGTGCTTCTTCTCGTCTCCCGGTCTATCAGACCTCGACCTAGTGAGTATACCACCAAGTTTGGACTTGTTCTTCTGCTTTGCTACCGTACCGTCGGCCGATGCGGGAGGGGGATGATGGGATGTTTCTTCGTAGCTTTCGTTTGCCGTCATTAGCCGTGGCAGATCTGGTGTTGACGTTTGCTTCTTGACCGAGTATAACGATCTATCTTTTGAGGTTCCTCTGCTCCTGCTTGTCGGCTTCTCGATCCCTTCCGGAATGGACGCATCGACCGACTGTGACTGCGACTGCGCCTGCAGCTTGTGGGAAGATTTTGAGGCCATCAGGTTGGAGAAGAAGGACTTCGAAGCGTCCCTCGAGTGCTGTTTGGGTGATGTTCTGCCCGGGGAGGAGGGTAAATCCGACAGAGTACCCATTCTCGGTGAGGCCGAGCCGTTCTCTGACCGTATTTGCATGTTTGTGTTCGCCGATCGGCCATGGAGAGCAGGCGACAAAGGAGGAGAGATTGGGGACTGAGCAGAGTCGGTGGATCGCGCACTCAAGGTGCCAATATTGGGTGACTGGGCCAGGTCCCTTCTCGACGTGTTGTTCAGGCTCAAAGGAGGCACATTGGCAGCCTTAGGCATTTTGGCGAAACGTGCTTACCCTGCCGAGGGCGCTGCAGGTTGCCGTCGAGCCGGGCTTCGCTGCCAGATACCGCTTCCTCAGATGGAGGATTGTATCAAGATCGGTCGGGTTGCAACCTGCCAGCTGTCTGCCGTACCACCATGTGGGAACAACAAGGACCGTTTGAGGCTTCAGCCTTGTCGGCTACGTCGATCAAGCTGTTTCAGAGTGTTGGGAAGACTGTTTGTTGTTGTACTTCCTGCTCTTTCTCTTCCGCCAGTGCTATAGGAAGGGCCGTGACATGAAATGTCGTCGGGTACAGATGTCAAATCTATGAGTGCGTGGAGCGGTCAGAGTCGCTCGAGCGGTGGTGTGTAGTCGAGGATGGGCACTGCGATGCAGCACCAAACACGTGGTTCGGGTCGTGGAAGTTGGCAGTGGCAGTGGCAGATGCTGTCGTCGATCGCTTTCATGCAAGTCTATGCAGCAAGACTTCTCCTTGCGCGCATCAAGGTCGCACGCACGAGCGCTGATCACGCTGTCGAAGACGATGAGAAGGATCACGGACTCAACACCACTTCTGTCGGTGTGTAGTCGTACAGCCAAGCGCAGATGGAGCTCTGCAGGCACTGTAGGAGGATGCGCTCAATGCTTGGTAGAATCTGCGGCCCAGCCGTCTGCGAGATGGTTTCGTGCAGAAGATCAAGCCCAAGGAACAGCGCTACTGCGCACTGCTGCGTCTAGCTGGTAGCGAACGAAGGGTGCGCGTGCAGTAGTCCACGAACAATGTGCTTGTGCTAACCATCATCCTTTGCTAGGCTGCCTAGGGCCACTGGACTTGGGCGTGTTTTGCTAAGGGTGCGACGCCACTGTTTGAGATTTAGGGTAGTCTCCAATAGCTCCGCTCGTGTCGCAACCGGCCTCACCGGCGAGAAGCGCTCTAACCCTGTTCCTGACAGAGTCCCCTACAGCTGACTACGAGTGTCTGGCAAGATCAGAAATGCTCTTGCCGTATGCTAGATTCCTGATAGCGTCGTGGGGGTCTGGCAAGCATCTGCCTGTTGGTCTACACTTTGCTTTTGCTGACGGCTGGAGGTTGATCCTGGTTGCATGTCTTTGTCCCGCTTTGACCGACTCACCGGACCCGGAGCCTGCATCCTCGCTGGTTTTGGCGGCCCAGGGGCACACCCACACTGACGAGTGCTTAGGCTATTTTAGGCTTAGGTACTCTGTTAGCATCATCGTAAGCTCCTTCGCTGCACAACATCAAGATCCACCATGGCCTGATCACTCCGAAAGTGTATTTTTGGTCCAGGGCCGCACAGTTCTTGGATTTCTCATCATCCATCCACGCACTCCCGCCACTACAAGGGGCAACCGATCGCAAACTACGATCACTATATCACAATGTCGTTAGTGTCAGGTCCTGGCCGTGGCGGGCAGAGTACGAATAGCTTGCCCGATGAGTTAGCGTTAGCCATCGATCAGCATGTGAAGTACATCCAGCAGCTTGATACTGTGCGTGATTCTAGGTAAGAGTGTGGACGTGTATTGATCGATTCGCAGCGAAAAGATGAGTTGCAGTATTGGATGACCGAACATCTGCGGCTGAATGGTGTCTACTGGGGGCTGACAGCGCTACATTTGATGGGCCATCCCGATGCTCTTCCGAATGATCAGACCATCCAATTCGTTTTGCAATGTCAAAATCCAGATGGGGGTTTCGGCGCTGCGCCAGGCCATGATTCACATATGTTGTACACTGTGAGCGCTGTTCAAATTCTTGCCACAATCAATGCACTAGAGGAGCTCGAGAAGTCAAAGCATGGCGGTAAGGACAAGGTTGCTGCTTGTGAGTCAATTGGTTCTTGTTGTGCTTCATCGCTGACTCGTAGTAGTTGTCGCGAGTCTTCAGGACCAGAAAACCGGCACCTTTGCTGGGGACAGATGGGGAGAGCAGGACACTCGCTTCCTCTTTTGCGCACTCCTGGCACTTGCGATCCTCGATAAGATGGACCTGGTCGATCTCGACAAAGCAGTCGCTTACGTGAAAGCATGCGAGAATTTTGATGGATCGTACGGGCGAATACCAGGTGCCGAGTCTCATTCTGGGCAAGTATATACGTGCGTCGGAGCACTATCGATCACGAAGAGACTTGACCTTGCAAATCTCGACCGACTAGGAGCATGGCTCAGTGAACGGCAGCTGCCGAATGGTGGACTGAATGGCCGACCAGAGAAGCTCGAAGATGTATGCTATTCTTGGTGGGTGCTGAGCAGTCTTGCTATGATCAACAAAGTGCACTGGATAGATAAAGAGAAGCTGACCAAATTCATCCTCCGATGTCAGGTAACCATTCACAGGATCCTTCCGCGAGCTATGCTGATCCGGATTGACAGGACACCGAACATGGTGGCATCTCTGACCGACCCGGAAATATGGTTGATGTGTTCCATACTGTTTTCGGTGTTGCAGGTCTGAGTATCTTAGGCTACCCTGGCTTGAAAAAGGTCAATCCAATATTGTGTGTCTGCTACTACGGAAATCGCGAGCAAGCTAACAATTCACAGTTGCATGCCAGAGGAAGTGGTTCAGAGGCTGCCGTACTATCAGAAATGACCTCTTGTCATCTAATAACCCTTTTGATCTTGCAATGACATCTGGGATACAAGACAAGAGCAGAGTTAAAGCACAGCGTCTATGGTCCGCTTCAAACCCATCATATTGCCATGCTTCATGGCAGTATAGTCGTTGTGCGAGATGTTGAGTTATGTGATGACATTGTTGGCTAGCGTTGAGACAGTCCCCACGCTTTTGCTGAGGAAGTCGCGGTGGCCGCCTGCGGTGCTCGCAATTGCCTGACTCTCAGGTCATTCTCAATCTGAATTACGCAACCCGCGTACCTTCCCCAACCCAACTGGCGGTCGAACTTTCTCAGACTTCAAATCGCCACCAACCTCACTGCCAAAAATCCAAAACCCAAATTCCACTCTTCTCTTCTGCTCTTACTTGCGTTGTGTCTCCTTGCGTCTTTGAATCTTTAGTGAGGAGGTGCAGTCACTTCGATGCTGCTGAATTTGCTTTCCTGCTTCCATTCGGCACTGTGCCGAGCCTGATTTTGCTGCTGCCTCTCCTTCTGTCCACCATGCCTTCTCAATTTCTCAAATGCACAATCTGTCCGAAGAGACAGACTTTCAGCGATGTTTCTCACCTGCTCACTCACGTTGGGTCCAAAGGACATCTTTCTCACTTGCATAAGCTGCAGGTCAAGAGCCACCAAGAGCTTGCTGCAGCACACTCCCTAGCTATCTACAACCAATGGTTCCAAGAACATGGAGTGGCAGCTTTGCTCTCGGAGCGAATGCAACAGAAGGACCAGAGAAGAGCTGAAAAGAAGTCCGCCAACGAGGCTCGGCTGTCTGCAGTATACGGTACAAGCAGGTCTCGACGACGAAAGTCTACCACAGCCATACAGCAACCACCAGCAGCCTCTGCCTACGAACCTCAGCCACCAACTCTCAAGTCTCGGGTCTCGGACGAAGACTTTGGTGACCTGGACTACACTCCTGCTCCTGCTTCGAGGTGAGTTGCCCTCAATTCATTGTCTGGTCAGAGCTAACAACCATAGACGCAGCAATTATCCGATTTTTGCTTCTAGTCCACCAAAGACGCTGCCGTCTCAGTCTGTTGAAGGCGACGGAGACTGTCCCGCCGAGGAAGAGACACCAGTCAAGCTATCTCCCGGCACTCCACAGCTGAAAGGAACTCAATGGCCAGGTATGGACTTGTTCGATGCTGCACCCGAGGAGCTGAGGAGAAAACGAAACCAGAGAAAAGACGCGTCCGTCCTCAGGAACCTACAGCGAAGCGCTACTCAGGTCGAGCCAACCGAGACTGTCCACTCTGCAGCTGGTCTGGTCCTGAAGAGGCGTCATATGGATGACTTGGAGAACGACAGCCCCGTTGAAGGTGAAACTGTCGTTGAGAAGCCAACGCCAAAGAGACGCAAGGCATCAGCTCCTCGGGCAAAACGACGACTGAAGGAGGCCAAGAAGCCTAGGGGACGGCCACGGAAGAACCTCGAGACTCCAAGCAAGCTGCCCAGCTCGTCCATCGGTGACATGGTCAGGTCCGCCTCCCGCTTCTCACCGACTGAGGATAAGAGCCGGGAATTTAAGCTTGCTATCCGTAGCTTCGGTCAGAAGAGGAAGAAGGGCGACTTCACCGTCTACCAGGACTCGCCTCCGTTGTTCGGTGGTGACGGCTCCTCAGAGATGATACCTCCTGCATATGTCGATGCAAACGCAGCTCGACCTCAGCTAATTTATTCCTCACCGCCCTGGCAAAGACCGCAGGCAGAAGTGCACGACCCATTCAAGCTCATCCGGGAGCGGTTCAGTGGCTACCCTGCTTTTCCTGATGTTGGACAGGGCAAGGAGAATGCTGCTGCGCTGAACATAAATATCAGCCCTCAAGGCCATGCTACCATGAACCCGCTCTTCTCCCAAGCTGGAATGGATCGGTTTGCTGTCGGACGAACACCAGTCAACCCGAACAGATTCAACCCCATTGTCGCTCCAAGTTTCGACCCTTTGAACGAGAATGATGCTTTCCTGCCGGTCCGCAACCCGTTGATGGCAGCGCTTACCAGGCTGAATGAGAGTCCGAGGAAGCCGGAGGGGTTTGATTTCGACGCAGACACAACCAGTTTTGCAACACAATATCGACAGCCACTGTTCGCTCCGTGGAGCAACGATCATGCCACTCAATGATGGCAGGAGAGATTCTATTTGACGCAGGCATTTTCAGAGCAGTCATTAGCCACACTCACTCGCTTGTTCTGGAACTATGGATGGAGATAGCTAGACATCCCTCTTGTACAATATATTTGAAGAAGCTGCTGAAGTTAGGTAGATGGCAAGAGATGGAAAAGCTATGCAACAGCCTGTACAAGAAGCATGGATGGAGGAGGATATACTTGATGTTGTAGGACGTGCTCGTGATAGAGCTTGCATGGACATAGTGAAGGCTACTTTCGCAATCTCTAATGATCGCCCAAGTAGACTCAATGAGAAAAGCGGCGCTTTCCGGAGCTTCTGTCTTAGATCTCCCTCCTGAAGTCGCAAGGTGTAATGACAAATCTTGCTTAGAGTTTCTTCACCCATTCCGCTAGCCGTGTGACGCGTGCTGTTCCCGCCGACGCGTCAGTTTCGTGTTGAATGATTGACATTGACATTGACATTGACCAAGCAGCAGTTGGCATAATTACGGGCTGATGGGTCATGGCGTCTAAGAAGCAGCAGACCCTGAGTGCCTTCTTTCAAAAGCCTGCATCAACGGTTCCGAAGACGTCACGAGCAGACTCCGATGACAACGAGTTCGAGCTTCCAGATGCAAAGCGTCGCAAGGTCAGCACCGAGACGAAAGTCTCCACCGGTCGAGAAGAGCCCTCAGCTGCCGAGGATGATGAAGAGGAGTCGCACCTACGTCCGCTCTCAGCCAATGGTCAGAATGCCAGATCATTGCCAGTGCGGCCTCCCGTACCTCAGCGGACGTCGAGATACCTATTCGACTCCTCGCCTCAGCAGGAGAATGGCAGTAGCACGGAAGAGCATGATCCACGAAGAGCTGATCTGCATCGCCGATTCGTGAAGAAGCTTGGAAATCCTGACAGCATCAATGACATCAAACGGAGGAACAGAGCACTGTTTGACGACGAGGGAGCCGATGATGAAGGCGACGACGACGAAGATGCTGCGCCAGAGCCGGCAAAACCTGCAGCAAAGGGAAAAGCTGGCAAGAAAGGCACGAAACTCACGCCCATGGAGAAGCAAGTGATTGATATCAAACAGGCTCATATGGACACATTGCTTGTTGTCGAGGTTGGCTACAAGTTCAAGTTCTGGGGCGAAGACGCCAGAATTGCTGCAAAAGAGCTCGGAATCGTCTGTATACCGGGGAAGTACCGGTTCGATGAGCACCCTTCAGAGGCCCATATTAATCGATTTGCTTCAGCCAGCATTCCCGTGCACAGACTTCACGTGCATGTTAAGCGTCTGGTACAGGCAGGGCACAAGGTGGGAGTAGTGCGTCAGATCGAAACAGCGGCGCTGAAGGCTGTTGGTGACAATCGGAATACGCCATTTGTACGAAAGTTGACCAATCTCTACACCAAGGGCACATACATCGACGATGTGGAAGGTCTCGAGGAAGCCAGTGCGAACCAAGCTGCAAACCCTGCAAAGTCCACCGGTTTCCTGCTTTGCCTAACGGAGACGAATGCCAAAGGCTATGGCAATGATGAGAAAGTCCATGTCGGCCTTGTCGCGGTTCAGCCTGCTACTGGAGACATTATTTATGACGACTTCGAGGACGGTTTTATGCGAAGTGAGATCGAGACTCGTCTGCTGCACATTGCGCCATGCGAGTTTTTGATCGTTGGTGATCTTTCGAAAGCAACAGACAAGCTTGTCATGCATCTTTCAGGGAGCAAGGCCAATGTTTTCGGGGATAAGGCAAGAGTTGAACGTGTGAACAAGCACAAGACAACAGCAGCAGAAGCTCACAACCACGTGTCCACTTTCTACTCCGAGAAGCTCAGATCCTCATCACAGGAAGAAAAGGCAGCAAAAATTCTGGATAAGGTCCTCGGCCTGCCTGAGCATGTGATGGTGTGCCTCTCAGCCTTGATGACCCACATGACGGACTACGGCCTAGCCAACGTGTTTGACCTGACAAAGTACTTCCAGCCATTTTCGGCGCGATCTCACATGCTCTTGAATGGCAACACATTGAACAGCTTGGAGATCTACCAGAATCAGACCGATTATACGGTGAAGGGTAGTCTGTTCTGGACTCTGGATCGGACACAGACTAAGTTCGGTAGTCGATTATTGAGGAAGTGGGTAGGAAGGCCGCTGCTTGACAAGACTGCTATTGATGCTCGACTCGATGCAGTCGAGGAATTGCTTGATGGCGAGAAGAGTGTACCAGTGGACAAGCTCAAGAGAGTGCTCTCCCGAATGAGAAGCGACCTTGAGAAGAGCTTGTTGAGAATCTACTATGGGAAATGTTCTCGGCCGGAGCTGCTGACTGTACTGCAAGCATTCCAATATTTGGCTCAGGAGTACTCCCATGCCACTAGCCACGGAGCGACAGGATTCTCCTCCGACCTGCTTGCGAATGCGGTCATAAGCCTGCCAACCATACAATCAGACATCACCACCTACCTGGACAAAATCAACCTCCACGCTGCCAAATCTGACGACAAATATGCTTTCTTTCGGGAAGAGCATGAAACGGAAGATATCTCTGATCACAAGTACGGTATTAGTAGCGTCGAACATGATCTGGATGTTTTCCGAACGGAGGCAGCCGAAAAGCTTGGTCGCAAGCGCCCAGTCGACTATGCTACTGTTGCAGGCATCGATTATTTGATCGAGGTCGAAAATTCTTCTGCCACCATCAAGAAAGTCCCAGCCTCATGGACGAAGGTCAGCGGAACAAAAAAGCTTTCACGATTTCATCCTCCTGAAGTCGTGAAGTTAGTCCGGGAGAGAGACCAGCACAAGGAAAGTCTTGCTGCTGCTTGCGATGCGGCGTTCCAGACTCTTCTAGCCGACATCAGTGCGAAGTATGCGCACTTTCGAGATGCAATATTGAGCTTAGCTACACTAGATTGCCTCATGTCTCTAGCTACTATCGCACAACAGCCGGGCTACACCCGACCAACGTTTATCGACCGAACACAGGTCGAAGTTAAGGGCGCTCGCCATCCGATGATCGAACAGCTTCTGCTTGACGCTTACGTGCCAAACGATGTTTCACTACATCAAGATGCTGCGCGAGCACTTCTGGTAACGGGACCGAACATGGGCGGCAAATCGAGCTACGTCCGCTCCGTCGCACTCATCACAATCATGGCTCAGATTGGCTCCTTCGTACCCGCAGATGAGGCAAATCTGGGCATAGTCGATGCAGTCTTCACGCGAATGGGCGCATTTGATAACATGATGGCTGGTGAAAGTACATTCATGGTTGAGCTAAGCGAGACAAGTGATATCCTCAAGCTTGCCACTGACCGAAGTTTAGTTGTGCTCGATGAGCTGGGCCGTGGCACATCGACGCATGATGGTGTGGCAATTGCAGGGGCTGTGCTTGATTGGCTTGTTCGCGAGAAGAAGTGTCTGACGTTGTTCATCACGCATTACCAGGTCCTTGCACGGATGGCGACTTCTTTCGAGGAGGGGGAGTTAAAGAATGTGCACATGCGGTTTAGTGAGGACACAGAAGGAGGTGATAACGTGACTTTCTTGTATGAAGTTGGCGAAGGCATTGCTCATCGGAGCTACGGCTTAAATGTGGCTAGACTCGCGGGCTTGGAAAGTAGCGTCATCGATTTGGCAAGGGAGAAGAGCTCGCAGCTTGAGGAGGAGATGAGGCAGAAGAGATTACGGGGCGTGGCCAAGGGTCTACTGACTGAAGGAGCAACAGAAGTGGATGTCGAAGGTCTGACCGAGGCTATTGAGTTGCTGTGAATGCGTGACAACAAGATCATTACCATTGCATGAGCATTTCCAGGTGGGGAGTTTCAGGTCCACAGTTTCATGCTTTGCCGGAAAGTCATAGAGCACTCCATGTGCTGGGCTTCCTCGCATTGGTCCAGTCTATGTTCTATTCCATGGGGAACGAAGCCTAGAAGAAGCTTCCAGACCATCAACACCAATTGCTTCTTGTGTCACATGCAGGGATACTTGATCTCGCCAGATTGATCAAGTCCGAATTTTGATAGACGAACTTCAAGCCATCGTCCCCAAAGATCTCGTCCTTCGCCTTACTACATCGTCCACACTCCATTTCGTCGAGACGACCCTGTCGCTGAGAACTTTTGCCGCCTCCGTACTCGACCACACCCCAGTTCCGCCTACCAGTTTCGGCGTATCAAGTGTAAAGCGCTTGGAGCTTTCAACAATCATGTCGGTTATGACCATACCTGGCAGCAAAATCCATGCGCCCATGGGCCAGGAACGTCGCTGAGAGGACGTCTGACTCTTGTTGCCTGCTTTGTGCTATGGGCACTACATCCCAGAAAGAGAATGTTCGTCACCTCAAGTGAACCCGCATCTCGAGATTGTTTTAAATCCTAGAGCTCTTGCACTCATTGCTTTATTTTTCCTATATCAAATTCTTCCTTGATGAGGTGGATGTTCTCACGCCTCACAGCGGCAAACCACCATGTGGTGCAAAGTGTGACAGTCTATTTGCAAACATCTATTCGCAGCACCTTACGCAGGATTCCTCACGTCCTGGTCAGACGCCCGAAATCTGAAGTGGATCCAACGATGTACGCTGTAGATACCGAGACACTGGCGGCAAGCTGCATGTCCTAATGAGGTCTGACTCGTGCAAGAGGCAGACACCGCCAGCTTATTTTCACAACTCTCAGCGTGCGGGCGGTGCTAATCTGTCCTACGGATATCTGTCTACGCTCAAACTCTGGCAAATACTTCAGATTCAAACTGAAGGCGATGTCAGAAGCAAGACAGACGACCAAGAGCTGCGGACCAAGCTGAAGTGGTGGAATACACGCGGCTATGGGGGCGAACCGCAGCAGCTCCTCTTGTGAAAATATTAAGATTTACAACTCAGAGCTGGGAGCTCGGCAAGCAGTCAAAGTTTGGCTTGTAGGGCAAGCGGGACGCACAAGAAGCCCATCAACAGCTCCTTCCTTGGTGGTCTGTTCGGAGGTGGAAGTGACACGGTGTCTGAGTGGGCAGAATTGTCCATGTTGACTTGGACTCAAGGCCAGGGAATCTAGCTCTTGAGGTGGTCCACTGTCGCATAACAGGTAATCGCGTGATCCAGGCCCAGAAGCTCGATTCTCTAGCTATCAAAACCCTCACCGAAGGCTACTAGATGCCGCCACTTAGAGGTTCGGAAAGTACTGCGACACAGATGTGCTTTCCCGCTCTAGACGTAGATTAGGATACGGACCGAGGCTACCAGCTTTATCTGGACATGACACAGTGCATGTACCCTACACGTACGACCTGGACTACGCCGACCTGACATGCAAGGGACCGCCGACTTCGTCCCACAGCATCCCGAGTATCACATCACAGACTTCTCAATTCCTTCTGCAAGAGCCTATCAACTATGGACGCCATATTGAGTGGAAGATCGGTGCCTTTCTAAGCACGCCGAAGCCCAGCGCGCCGCACGCAAGTATGTTATAACTAGCTGCGCTTCTCCACCTCGTTCCTGCCTGTCTTTCGCCCAAGTCCGTAGGATCATATGGTCTGATATTTGACTGAGACCCACTACCTTATTGACTGTAGTATTCAGCAGCCGCATAAAACAGACTCTCCTGACTCACCAAGCGGTCCAGCCGGAATGCGTTACTGTGAGTCTTGTGGAGCGCAGAGACGACACGCCCATTTCACGGATGAAGGGACTAGATACAACTTTTGCAGAAGGTGTCGCAAGAAGGGATTTGGAGCACGTACAGAATGTGGCTGGTGTGGGGACTCCAGATCACGAGTCAACAGATACTGCGACAGCAACAACCACCCTGTCCCAGATGACACACAAGACAGAGATTGGGACGACAGCGAAGACTTCGAGGACGACATGGGAACCATCGCCGTGTCTGACGAGAATACCTCGAAAGCTCGTCATGCCGACTCACGAAGTCTTGTTGAGAGTACCAGATGGACACGCAGGCAGTGCTCCGACTGCGATGCAGCCTTTGACTATGTGTCCGAATATGAACGACATCTGGAAGACAATGAGTTCGTCTGCGAGGAACACAGGGCTTGTCTGGGCGGGAAGGATGTCTGGGATCATGCCAGGGAGGAAAGACATGACAGATGTTTCCTGAGCATTTGCACGTCGAAGTACAGGAAGAATCCGAATTGGAGCGATAGAGAGATCGAGGACCACATTTGGTTTGAGCACGTGAAGTCTCCGACAGTCCAGCGTCGATGACTGCGGAGTGGCGAGTTGCATGGCATTGATGAGCAACGCTGCTGGGCCACTTTGGCATCTGTAACTCGCCACTCTTGGACGCAGTCGTACCACTGCAAAGTTTCGGAGTGAGCTCTGCCATATGTCCACTTCTACGACTCTTGGGATATGAGTCTTAGCCACGAGCTGTGGGTGCATAGGTAACATCGTGAACGACTGCAAATTTCAAAACGACTGGCGAGAAGATCTGAGTGTTTACGGAGATGACGTGGGCTGGAACGTCACCTGGTAGGAACACCAGACAGAGTTGAGTGGCACCTGATGTTTAACATGTAATGGATTTGGTCTGCGATGTTAGGTGCGGGGACATGGATGGCGATGTCAAAGATACACAGGCCATGATCGAGATACATAACTACGACGCGCCGAACAATTCTCGTTTTGCCTAGAAGACACTATCTGAGATCTTGGGCTGTGTTCAGACCGCGCACCACAAGTAGTGTTTTGCTCAACACGTCGCCAAGTGGAAAGACACGCTGGACGATTGAAGGCGCGCCGTGAACTCTCGGAGATGGCAGGATACTGATGGTCAAGGGCATAGTTATGTGAAAGAACTCCTACACCGGATCTAGTATCTAAGATACTACGGAGGGATATGTACATGATGCTGCAGCGCTGCTTGTGCTCGTTCTAGACCGTAGTGCATCGTTCGCCTAAACTTCGGTTACCTGGACTTGCGGCGGTGGAATTTTCGAAAAAGTTGCGAGAGAGAATTATGCGACCGCTCTGGACTTTGACATTAGACCTGACGTTCAGCCGTTTACATACGACTCGGCTGTAACTTCTTTACCATCTTGCATTCGTCAAGTCCCAGGTCGAAATCATGGGTACAGGAAAGAAAGAAGCCAACCGCAAGGTGCGGCAGAATAAAACGGGCGATGGCATGCAGAATGTCAAGGTCAAGGGCGAGAACTTCTATCGGTGAGTTGGTATGGGGTGAAGCGAAGGACGAACGGACTGACAAGTGCCTAGCAATGCGAAGAAGCTCAAGACCCTGAACATGCTGAAGGGCGGCAAGGCGCGACACAATGCAGCAGGAGAGGTCACTCAAGCCGCCTCGTACCAGTCTCGCGAGTTGCCCAAAGCACGGATCGAGCCCAACCGAAAATGGTTCGGAAACACAAGGGTCATATCGCAGGGCGCTCTCGATTCCTTCAGACAGGCAGTGGCAGAGAGGACAGCCGACCCATACCAGGTTCTGCTGAAGACGAATAAACTGCCGATGAGCTTGATTCGAGACGCCGAGAACACCAAGAATGGTGTCAAGCAGCATGCTGCCAAGATTGCCGTCGAGTCCGCCCCATTCGAAGACACCTTCGGGCCAAAGTCGCAACGGAAACGAGTCAAATTGAACGCAAGCAGCATCGGCGACCTGGCAGGAGAGACGGTGAAGATGCACGACAACTACCTAGAGAGACTCGAGGAGAACAAGTTGCTGAGCGGCAAGACAGCCGAAGAGATGGAAGAGAACGACGACGCCTCAGAACTGACTACAGCACGAGAACCAATCTTCTCCAAAGGTCAGAGCAAGAGAATATGGAACGAACTCTACAAGGTCATTGACTCGTCCGATGTTATCCTCCATGTGCTCGACGCTCGAGACCCCGAGGGCACCCGCTGTCGCAGTGTCGAGAAGTACATGAAAGAAGAGGCACCGCACAAGCACTTGGTCTTCGTCCTGAACAAGTGCGACCTGGTGCCCACAAAAGTCTGCGTAAGTCCTACATCTCTGATTTCAGTCTCCCCCTTTCCACCGCTAAGTCAAGGCACATTTCTTGCTATTTTTTGCAACACAATGAAAAGTCGCCTGTTACAGCAGTGGTAGATCAACCAAGCTCGCCTATCTCTCATCTTGAAAGGTAGTATCCGACGGCATGAGCATTCTGCTTGTGCTTTGTCACCAGAGCATCACGGGTGTCCCATTTGAGTTGAGACTGCTTTGCCGTTCTGAGCTTTCTGATCGCACGTCTCTTAGTAATGTTTCACATAACTGACAATTCCTCTAGGCCCAATGGGTTCGATCACTATCAAAAGAATACCCAACTCTGGCATTCCATGCATCCATCACGAACTCTTTCGGCAAGGGATCGCTGATCACATTGTTGCGACAATTCAGCTCGCTGCACGCCTCACGCAAGCAGATCTCCGTCGGTCTGATCGGATACCCCAATACAGGAAAGTCGAGCATCATCAACACTCTGCGAAAGAAGAAAGTCTGCACAGTCGCACCAATCCCCGGCGAGACGAAAGTCTGGCAGTACATCACCCTCATGAAACGGATATACCTGATCGATTGTCCTGGAATCGTACCACCCAGCAAAAGCGACTCAGAAGAGGACATCCTTCTGCGGGGCGTAGTGCGTGTTGAAAACGTCGAGCAACCTGCGCAGTACGTCGCGGCTGTGCTGAGGCGGACACAGCCAAAGCACATCGAGCGGACGTACGAGATAAAGCATAGTGACTACAACGACGACCCGATCGAGTTCTTGAGCATCATCGCGCGGAAAGGCGGTAGACTATTGAAGGGTGGCGAAGCTGATGTTGATGGCGTGGCGAAGATGGTCTTGAACGACTTTCTGAGAGGAAAGATACCGTGGTTCTCGCCGCCGCCATCGAGAAAAGCTGGTGAGACGGAGGCAGAGGCCGTCCAGACTGGAATCGAGGGCAGAGAAGGTCGGCTTGGTGAGATGCCTGGGAAGAGGAAGGTCGACGCGTTGAGCGAAGTCGCGAGCACGACGCAGACTGAGGGCGGTGCTGAAGTCGATGGTGAGGATGATTTCGAGACGTTCTCGGATGACGAAGAGGCTCAGGAGGAGTTGCTCAAGTCGGATCTTGACGAGGACGAGGACGAGGATGCCCACGAAAGTGACGATTCTGACAATGTTGATGAAGAAGGCGCTCCGGTAGAAGTTGACGGCGCAGCTGATATCAAAGGCGGACCGAAGACCAGGCAGAGGTCGAAGGTATAGCATCAGCTTTGATTGCTCACGATGAATGAAGCCGTTTTCAAACATGCTGTACTTGACTCATGCAACCGTGCTCTTAATATCGATCGCTCAGACAATAGTTCTCATTCACCCCAGCACTTGTCGAGGTTCCACGGTCGATAGTCCAGCTCCCTTGTCTTATTGGATCTGGTCTTGAAGTACGCCCAGTGTCATCGTAACATACTCTCGGGCAGTCCTCGTAAAAAGAAAAACTCGAGCTGGCGGGCCACTCCATCTGCTCAGACTGTGCTCGAAGTGTTCGTTCTGGGTCACTACGCGGAGCATGGTGAGCGAGACACCGGCAGTCCGGGGTTTTCGAGTCCTTCCGTCTGACACAAGACCACGGACCGTACACTGTGTCTTAGTGTAAGCTGAAGCGCTGATTGGAGCGCTCTCTCCAGGCCGTTGTCGCTGGGTGTGTACGCAAGGATCTGTTTTACCGTCGTAGCGTTGATGTAGCAACCCGCGCAATGTGTGGCCAGGATGCGGCGTGCTATAGTACCAGCTCGATTGGAGGCGCCACTTAGATGAAGCTCCCCTCGTCTGAGGATGCTGTTGGGCTCTCGAGTCGATCAGGAGGGGAACGCGCATCTCGGAAGATTCAGTGGTTTTCCATAACGTCCACGATCGAGATCGTCGTCGTAAATCGTTTTTGATTGCGACCACACTGGACGTTTTTCTCGCCACCGGTTTATTCGCACGCGTCGCTCAGGTCGATAGACGGCTTGGATTTGAGCTTCTTTGGCATAGTAGTCGCAAAGGATGCAATGCTGCTTCCACTCGTGTGGCAGCACCTCAACATAAGGATCAACTGGCAAAACCGTGTATGACTGACCACTTGGGTACGGGATCGTGGAGTCGGCGTCTGGTATTATCCAGACTGGTCCATCGAACTCCAGACTTCGTAGACCAACGCCAGGGCTATCCGTGTCTTGCCGGAAGATGTAATCGAGGATCTGTGACCGCACTACAGCAGATGAGCATAGCAAAGCAACATGGTGTTTGTCCAAAACATCAGGTATCACCTTGCCCACGTCTCTTACAACAACCCTGCAATGAGCCCGGCATTGGCTCGAAAGCAAGCGTTCACTTTGTCTTCCGTCGCGCTGGTGGCCGAGCTTCCTTGTCTGAGGACAATTTGAAGCGCATTCACTTAAAAGAGCCGCCAACATCTCGACAAGATCAGTCGCGACAAAGCTAACCAAAAGCCCATTCCCCATCGGTCCCGCTTCACCATAGAAGTAGTATGTACCAAAAGTGTCGCGTGCACAGAGCGTCACAAGCTGGGAATTAAGGTTGAGACCCCCGATACTGTTCAGTAGAGCTTGTACATCGTTCTTTCGAACGTAAGCATCGCTCAGGATCTCTGCCACGAGCCAACTCAGGAGCGACAGCACTGGCGAGCGGATGTACCAGAAGGTGCTCAAGATCGGCTGGGGAGTTGTAATGTCGGCGTCGTGCGTCGTAAGGTGAATGAATGTCTCAATGACATTGGCCCAGTGGTGGTCGTTAAACCTCCCCCCAGCGAGATTTCTACCCAAGCACGAAGCCAGCCAGCCTTTATAATAGGGGGTCCATTGGGAACCTCTGGCGCTGAGAACATGCATAATGCAAGATGGTGAAACTGGGCAGCTAGCGAGGAAAGATGGGAAGTCAAGGGAGTGGATTTGGACCACCCGATATATCTGGGTGTCTGTTTCCATCAGACAGTGAACCCAGTTCGAAGTAGAGCCTTTCAGCGTCGGACGTCGGGCTTGAACAAGCGCTGAGTAGGTAGCGTCTATCTGGTCGACGATATCGGCATCCTCTCTCCGGATTGAGCTAAGAGTGGAACACACCATTGCGATGTTCCTGAGTGTCAGGTCGAACGCTACTCCCTCGATGAAACATGCTAGCAACGAATGCACGTAACCATGTATTGTGGCATGCTCGTTATACACATCACCGAGTAAGGCACCACTAAACGTGTTGTCAACCAAAAAGTCTCTTACAGTCCGATGTATAAATTGGACTTCCATTTTTCGCCAGCCACCTTTGAGTTGGGATGAGCTGGGAGATTGTGTCCCTTTATAGTGACAGACTGATCGTTGAACAGTAAAGCTATCGACCTCGCGGCACTCTAGCAAACCTGCACTCAATGTGGGCAGACGTTCAAGAAACGCGTTGCAAATTTGGTCTAGATTGTCTTCTCCCATAGAATTCTGACCGATCGAGTAATGGTTGACCAAATTCGGCAGTACTAAGGCTGCGAGCTGGAAGAGTGGCATTGGAAAATATCTGTGCATGGAAAGGATTTTAGCAGCCTGCTTTTTATATACAGAATGGTCGCGATTGTTCTTCTCCCAGATCGCTTCGTACATGTCGATGATTTCGGATGGTAGCTCATCAATTCGCTTCCTAAGTTCGGGTATCTCATCGGCTACCCTCAGACCTTTGCAAACATTGTGAAGCACGTAGTGGACCCACAGGAACACACCATCGGCTTTACTGCACATGTCGTGAGCTAGGTGCCTAAGTTCGTTCGCGTCGTCCGCTTGTCCTGCGATACTGGTCTTTTCCCGCAATGTATTCCAGACGTGCTTATATATGTCGTCCCAGGTAAGATCTTGCAATCTCACGGTCGGGCTCTTAATCAGTCGTTTCAAGACATGCGGCATGGGTCTGCTAGACAGACAAACCTTGGTCTTCGATCGGCTCTGCATCTCTGCTACGAGTTCGAAGATGTGGTCATCGTCATCCTGGTGGTCAAATTCGTCAAGACCATCTAGGAAGAGGCAACAACACGTTGATGATTGTTCCAATAGGACGAACAAGAGGTCGTACAGCTCGTCTTGCGACCAATGGTCGATGGAGAACTTCGGTACAGACCCTGGAAGCAAGTTGAGTTTTTCCAAAGCACTAGGTACTTGCGTTGCAAACTGGTATATGCAAGATGCCAGTAGCCCTTTCATGCTATACTCATGCTTCGTGCCGGAAGCCCAGAAGCCATGGAACAAGATGACAACGTGATTGCCTGCCGCCCATTGTTCAAGGCTGGACAACGTTTTGGGGTGCTTTACAAGGAATTTCATGAATGTGCTTTTACCGGAGCCTGCTTTGCCCGATACTAGGAATGTACCCTTTGACCCTCGAAGCCATTCTGGGATGCTCGGAGTGGGCGGAGGCCATGCTCCTTTGAGTTTTTCTTCCTTGAATACCCATTCGAAAGTGTCGTACTTTGTGTTCGTGATGGAGTTGTAGCGTGCCGTAGTGACACCAGGATCGAGGGACTTCAGAAAGTCAAGCTTTGTAGTACTGTGGTCATTGTGGTGGAAGTGACTGCTCTGGAAATTGATGTGCCCGTAATTGTTACCTTGGAAGTTTGTGCCTCCATTCACTTGAGTGTATTGATACTGGTGGGACCCGGCACTGCTTATCGTGTCTAGACCTTGTCTCTCAACACTGACTGGCGGTGATAAATGTGCCATCTCAGTGGACGAGACGTAAGCACGTAGATTGTCGGTACTTGTCTGGTGGGTACTTCATCTCAAGGATCATCAGACATTTCACAGAAAACGTGTCGCAGAGGCATCGGCCTCCACGCTGTGAGATGGACTTCACAGAGTTGCCCTGACCGCGTCTGCCTAAATCATTGTCGAGGTTGGACTGTCAGGCTGAACGAGTCTACCCCACATCAGCAGCTCGAGGAGCCAAGAGCTCGATGGTCACGAGGTAAGGCACTAGTCCGGCGAGAGTTAAGCCGATTGATGTCGCTTATTGTAGTTGCCCGTACAGCGACATATCTCTAGGCAGCTGTACCATGGTATAGATGTATACCTACCTGTGGACGAAGAACGCTGGATAAGGTACACCTCTACATCACGGGTGGAGAGTTGCACCTGCTCGATTTGGAAACCCAAAGATGACCTTCTCTTAGCTACCAATCTGGCAAGTGAAGCGCTCGCTAGCTACGGTTGCGCATTAGCGTGTCGAATACGCACGCGTCGGGGCGGCGGCAGACACCCCTCGTCATCCTCGTTGACCTACCGGAGTCGTGACTTCTGCATGCTGGCTTACCTCCACATTGCCACTACTGGTACTAGACTACACCGAAAGTGAGTCTCGAATTCGGGTTTGTGTCTGCCTTAGGTCAAGTCACGATCTGCAGTCCCGGAGCGCCGTGAGAATGAGGGGAAGAGTCTGAATCAAGACTCAAAGTGTATTTGCGACATACCCCACCGTCAGCGAGGCCTAGTAGCTGAACCTCGGGACAGGAGAGAGAAGAAGAGCTTGGAGCCTGTACATAGACAATACATCTCCCTGCGCTCCATACAAAGCTCATCTGCTGCAAGACTGGTTGACGAGACATTTGCAGAGTGATACTACTGACCAAACAGGAACACCACCACCACCATGGCCGACTACTCCAACATCCCCGACTTCGACTCGCTGCCTGCCGTCGAAGGCATGCCACAGGGCTGCGCCTGGGGTGTCTTCGACAAGGACGGCAAGAAAGATCATCTGGGTTGTCTCAATCTCCTTACACCTCAGGTCGTACAGAACGCGTTGAAGGAAGCCACAGATGGTAAGAGCTATGCCTAGATACCCTCTACTCCATACCTCGGACCATGTAATCTGACACCCACCCCAGGCACATCCGTCTCGCTCAACTGGCCCATCGGCGCCATCCAAACCCCCGGCTTCGGCCGCAAAGGCCTCGTCCACAAAGTCATCAGCTTCAACGACAGCCCCCTGAAACTACATGGCTTCGACGACGAAGTAGAATTCAACACCCAGTGCTCCTCCCAATGGGACTCCCTCGTCCACTTCGCCCACCAGCCGAGCGGCAAGAGCTACAACGGCTGCCAGACTTCTGTCGACTCTCTGACGCAGGACTTCGGAAAATACGACGCGGACAAGGACTTGCCGACCTTGAACCACTGGCATGATCGTGGCGGGCTGGTGGGACGTGGCGTGTTGCTGGACTACAGGGCGTGGGCTGAGAGTCAGGGCAAGAAAGTCGATTGTTTCGGCGCGCACCGCATTAAGACGTCGGAGCTAGAAGAGGTCGCCAAGTGGGAGGGTGTCGAGTTCAAGCAGGGTGACATTTTGATCGTAAGGACGGGGTTCACCGAGGAACTAAGTCAGATGGACGCCGACGAGCAGGCCAAGGCCTTGGGCACCCATCAGACATGTGGTGTGGAGGGCAACAAGGAGAGTGCGAAGTGGCACTGGAACAAGCACTTCAGCGCGGTGGCGGGTGATGCGATCGCATACGAGACTATTCCCCCAGTAGGCGAGGATGGCAGTGTGCTCGGCATTGACGGGCTAGGTAAGTGCCAGACGGTGGCGTGTGAAACGTCGACTAACTTGTACAGTTCTCCACCAATGGTTCCTCTCTCTCTTCGGCATGAACATCGGTGAGCTGTGGGATCTAAAGGCATTGAGCGACGTATGCAAGGAGAAGAAGAGATATAGCTTCTTGTTGACCAGCTGTCCATTAAACGTGCCTGGTTCGGTCGGTAGCCCGCCAAATGCCCTTGCTATCTTCTAGGTGCAGAAGACATAATCAAGTCAAAAATAATCTGAACTCAAACATCCCGTAGAATGCGCTTTTGCCCGCATACTCAGCCCCAAGACTGCCTACACCTACACCAACACCAGCTACATCAAGCTCGTCCTCCCACCAATCTCCTTATTCCCCTCCCCATTCGGCATCTCCCCATTTCTGCCCTGCACAAACTCATCATAAATAGCAGCAAGCCTCCTCCGTTCCTGCGCACTGATCGACGACTTGGTGCTCGCCAAAGACTTCTCCATATGCTGCCACGAGATATACACCTTATCATCGCGTTCCTCGCCCTTCCCCACCGCCTCCTTCCGCGCGTCCGCGTCAAACGCCAACCCTTTCATCGCTGCCTTCTCCCTCTTCCGCGCCACCTTCAACTCCTCCAGCTTCGCCACCACCACCGCCCGCGGATCCAGCGCCGTCGACGTGACGGACCGTCTCGCCGTCTCGTCCTCCTCCTTCCCGTACAGAAACTGCACGAAATCATGCTTGTTGTTGGCACCCTTGTCTTTCTTCCCCTTCGAGACCGACGACGACCGCCGCTCGTCGCCCTGCGTCTTCGCTGCACTCCCGCCCCCCTTCGCCCGTCCGTTCAGATCACCCAGCAACTCGTGAATGGCCTCCAGGTGCGCATTATACATCAACGCCTGCAGATCCGCCCCACTCATCCCTGCCGTGCGCTCCGCAACCTCGCCAATTCGGCCCTCCACCTCGCCACTCAAATGCAACTTCCCACTCACCGCCCTCAGTATGTCCTCCCGATCATCCTGCCCGGGCATATCACACAGCAAACTTTTATCCAGGCGGCCCGGCCGCAACAGCGCAGGATCGATCAAGTCCGGCCGGCTCGTGGCCGCAAGCACATAGACGCCCTCGAGGCCCTCGGCACCATCCATCTGCGTCAGCATCTGGTTGACCACACGGTCCGTCACGCCCGTCGAGTCGTGCCCGCGCTTCGGCGCGATGCTGTCGAACTCGTCGAAGAACAGCACGCATGGCTTGGCCGCCTGCGCGCGCTCGAACAGGTCGCGCACGCTCTTCTCGCTAGCTCCGATGTACTTGTTCAGGATCTCGGGGCCTTTGACGCTGATGAAGTTCAGGTTGCATTCGCCCGCAACGGCTGAGGCGAGGAGCGTCTTGCCGCAGCCTGGGTAGCCGTAGAGGAGCAGGCCTGAGCGCAGACGTAGCGGGCTGCGCGCGAAGATGGGTGCGTATTTGGTCGGGTAGAGCAGCGTTTCGAGCAGCGTGTTGCGCGTTGAGGTTAGGCCGCCGACGGAGGAGAAGGTCGTGGTGCTGTGTGTGAGGGTGACGTTGCGGAGCGAGGCAGGGGTGAAGTTTCGGAGGGCGGCGGTGAAGTCGGCCGCGGTGAGGGTGAGCGGGGTGGGGGTGGGTGAGGGGTCAGAGATGGTGCGGATAAGGGCTTCGTTACGCGCGCGGCTGACCAGGAGGTGCAGGTCGGCGGGCATGTACCCGTCCGTTTTGCCGGATATATCGAGGAGGTCGAGGGTGGGGGAGGCGAGGAAGCCTTCGGTTTGCGCCGCGGTGGCGGAGACGGACGCAGAAGAGCTAGGGCGGGAGGCGGGGTCCGAAGGGTTCATCCAGGACGAGTCTGCTATGCTGCTTGAATCGCTTGCGTTGCGCGAGTGGCCGTTCATGCCTGGCTGGGTAGGTGATACGGTGCTTTCAGCGACGAGGTGCTCCAGGATCTTGTTTCGGATGTCCTTTGGTGGTGCCGGAACCGAGATGATCTCTGAGAAGACGTGACCACCAATGATCACGCTGTTCAATGCGTCTTTGCCTTGGGCTGTCGCTAGGAGCGTCACACCACTCTCTGGACTGCAGTATTGTCTTACGACCGCGCACAAGATCTCCGTGACCTGACGACTGCGTCCATTGTCGTTGCCGACCTGGAGTTCCGTCTCTACCGGGCAGATCTTGTCCACGTCGTCTAAGATAACCACCGATTGACCTCCGAGCCTGGCGCACCATGCAGCTGAGACGAACATCCGTGTCAGTTCCTCCTTGATACTTGAGACTCGGATTTCGTCGGTCACAAGCTTTTGGCAGGACAGGTAGCTGACGTTGAACAGGTACTCTTCTCGCAGGTGATGACCAAGCTGAGTTGCAACCACTGTCTTACCTGCTCCAATACCGCCTGTGAGTAGGACAGAGGAGCAGAGTGTGAGGTTCGACATGCATTGCTTGAAAGGTTTGTCGACTCCAATAAGCGACACACGGTCTGATGGTAAAGTGTCGGCGAAGGTAGGAAAGAGGACCGAAGTCGATACTGGCCGCGGTATCGGATCCTTGACATCGAATTCCTGCTTCTGTTCTCCGCCTATAGCCCACAGCCCGTCGCCTTCCTGTGGATTCGACATGGTGAAGCGCAAGATACCACCATCGAAGGTCGTCATATTCTCCGAGTCGTTGCTCGCCGGGATCAGCATACCGTCCGTCAGCGGGCCGGTCAGCAAACTATTGTCGCCGCCATGCGTAATTCGTAGACGGTCTGAGATGGCATTCTTCGTGCCTTGCGATTCGCCACCAAATTTGAGTCCTTCTGACTTCTTCGATTTGTCGGCTAAAAACGGAAAAAAGGTAAACCGCTTGAGAGAGGAGCGAGGCACTGGCTCTGGCGCAGCGTCAACCTTGAGTATCAGACCGCTGAAGGAGCTAATATCGAGAAGCCCGCTTAACGTGGACGACAAAACGGCGTGCTGGTCATTTATGGGATTGTCCCATGCCACCACGCGAGCAATCAGGCGAGAGGCAGGTCGGCCGTGGACACTAGCATCCTCCTCCTTCAGTTTGTTGACCGTGTCTTGTTCAGGCGTTGCACGAAGCGCAGATGGCTTAACCACCGACACTCGAGCAAAAGCACAATTTTTGAGTGATTCGGAATTCATCACACTCCTGCTCAGCCAGATTGTAAGACCTTCTGCGTCCTCGACGGGCTTGACAAAGTCCTTCGCAACGCTGTAGTCTAGTCCACGCAGAAAAACAGCCTCTCTCGTACGGGCTGACCTCCTGGAAGTCGAGGTCTTGTTGCTTGTCTCACTCTTGACGCTTCGTTTGCTAGCCGTGCTCCGTGTGTCTGTTCGTGTATGCCGCTGCCTTTGTCTAGCTTTGGGCGCAACGATGACTTCTGCATCGGCTGCTATCTTGGCGAAGGTCTGTGTGGATGACAGAGAAGGTACCAGAGAAGTAACTATGATGTTGGCAGTTGAGGTGGGTGATAGATGTAACGTCAAAGGATGAGCAGTTTCGGATCCTGACTTAGCCTTATCCGAGTAGGCTGGATTGGGCAATGCACGAATCTGCGACAGGAAGTTGAGCTCGAGGAAGGTAGCATGCATCTCAATGATTTCCCAGTCTGAGGGTGTCAATGGTTCGATATTGACGGTATGCGCCAGGGGAGGGTCGAGGTGGACCATCAGTCCTATTTGTTGACCCTCGGCAAGTCCCAGCGTTTTCGCAAAGGACGCATCAATCTCGACTGTCTGAGTATCGCCATCTCTACCGCCCCTCGACCTTTGGTGCTCCAGCGCGGAGGTCGGCTTCGTCCTGCTTGGCATGCCAGTCCATCCTGCAAATGCTGTGCGTTGTATTTCGGCGCTAGAAACTGATCCTGTAGCTGATTTGTGTGACCGAAACTGTAGCTCGACGACCACGTTTTGCACTGGTGTGTTTGTATTCGAGATGAGAGCTATCAGACTCGGCGGTAGATTGACCAGGCAGTTCTTCAGGGACGCGAACACCACGTCAACTTTGACGGACCGAGACATATCTGCTTCGGGGTTCGTGATCCAGTCACTACACGTGACGCTCGACGTTAGTAGTTCTGCGCACGATCAATGAGCCATGGATGTCGTATATTCGCTGCAGTCAAAGGAAAAGGGGTATATCTAAATGTTCCAGCTCAGAATCCTAGGCTCAGATGACCCAAGTCGCGACATAGACGTGCAACACTGCATGGAGATTGGCGAATGAAGACCTCGGCACGTTTGAAGGCTAAGACGACAGCACGATATGGCCCTATGGACCCCCGTATCCATGTTCGCCCCACATGCTGTAGGGTCAGCACATGCAACTCGACTACTGGTAGCGAACATGCCAACACTCCAAGCAGGATACAACAAGTTAGAGGTGAACTACTTTAATATTGAGATGTTACGATATAGTACACCTCAACTGAGAGCACTCTAGCCTTATACCATCAATCATGCTTCGCTACTTATGCTTTAGTCATGTCGTATACCTCATTGGCGTCCTGTACTATGTTGCTGCCCTTACTAAAATGCTTGAACGCCACAACACGATCCACTCAGAAGGCCACCTTGTTAACATAAATCATCAAAACCTCTGCAAAGATACGTATCCCTGCTTCTCGGCTAAGGACAGGCAAGAGCTACGCCAGATGCATATCCCACTGCCTACGACCCTCTGAACAAGAACTGCATGTCTTCGGGTGTCAACTTCTCCATAGCTACTTGGTCGTTGTTGATCGTGCCGTTGATCAGATTGGCTTTCTTCTCCTGCAGCATGACAATCCTGCTTTCGACAGAGTCCTCGATACACAATCTCGTGATTACACAAGGTCGTCGCTGTCCAATTCGATGACATCGATCGGCACTTTGCCATTCTGCAGCTGGGTTCCACCACGGATCGATGATGAAAACCCTGCTTGCTTCGGTGAGATTCAGAGCGACACCACCAGCTTTGAGTGACACCAGGAAAACTTCAACTTCGACATTGTCCATGAAGTACTCGATCGACTTCTGGCGTTGAGCTGGCGTCATGCTACCATCCAGCAGAACGGTCGTGAAGCCGGACTTTTGCAGACGCCACTGTACGAGCTGAAGCATGGACGTGAACTGCGAGAAGACGATTGACTTGTGTGTTTGTTTCTTGCTTCGAAGCTTGTACAGATCATATACGAGCATTTCGATTTTGGTCGAAGAGGTCCAATCCTCCATCTTGATTCGGTTGATGATGCTACTCTTCTTGACGTTCTCCTCGTCCTGCTCGATGTCTGGCTGGTCCCAATCGATAGCAAGAGGGATGTGACAAGTAGGACAGTCAGCGTCGCCACCTGACCCATCGAAAGAGCGGATGTAGTTCTTTGCACATTGGCGACAAAACTCGTGCTTACATTTGGACCTGATAGCCTCTTCTGCTGGTTCGTCGCAAATGCAGCATACGAGAATGTTCTGGCCTCCTTCAGCATGACGGCGTAGAATGAGATCTGGATGATCGGCGACTTGTCGCATTTGCATGATGAGACCGAAGATGTTGGCATAGTTGTTGAGCATGACACCCTGAGCAACGTAGGTATCGAACTTCCGGACTCCATTTGACATGATTGACTGGGAAAAGTCTCGCTCGACTTCGCCGAAGAATTCATTGTGAATGATGACTTCCTTGGGGGGCAGCTCCATGGAGGATGTATGATCCCGCTTCAGTCGTCGAAGCATAATTCGGTCGGTGATGAGTCGCAACTTGGCAAAGCCTGCCTGTCGAACTTCCTCCTCCCCAGAGCCTGTGATGGGGTTGAGAATCTCTTGATTGAAGACCGAGACATGGTTGAAACCACTGTGGTTGCATTTGACACACAACTTCCGAGCGTCCTGCTCCCAGTGCAACTCGGCACATTTGCACTGCTTGCAGAAGTAGCATGCAAATGGCCGAACGTCGAGGAAACGAAGCAGAGAGAAGAACTCGCCGATTCGGTTCTGTACCGGGGTGCCGGACAAACACCATTTGTAGTTGGCCTGCAGGGCAAAGGTTGCTTTGGCGACACCAGTGGTTCTTGTCTTGATGCTGTGAGCCTCGTCGAGAATGACGCGGTGATATTTGATGGCATGTATGATACTGTCTTCTTTAACGATGCCATTGCCACGAGTCCAGCCTTTGTTTTCTTTCCGGTAGATGGACTCAAGACTAGAGTAGGAGATCATGATGACGTTGTACTTCATGAGTTCCTTCTTGGTAAGAGTCTTGCACTTGGGGTTGGCGGAGACATGATAGACCAGAACTTTGAGGGCACCACTTGTGTAGTCTGTGATTTCTGACTGCCACTGCATGAGAGCGACAGGCGGGACGACGACCAGAGTTGGCTGTTTTGCAGGATAGTCGGACATGATCAGACTACAGGCTTGGATGGTCTTGCCCATACCCATCTCATCGCCGAGAAGGCCGCCTCTGTAGTGCGTCTGTTCTTGCTTCCTCATCCAGTCGAGGCCTTCAAGCTGGAAGGGTTTCAGCTTTCGATTGATGTACTTGGGCTGTTCAGCAGCGACAGGCTTGATAGGTGGCTGAGCCTCAAGGTCCTTCCACATGGTCTTGATCTCTGGATGCTGAGCCTCGAGCTTGCCTCTTTCTCTCTTGGCTCTTCGCAATCTCTTTTCCTCGAAGAGGGCGGCTCTTCGCTCGTGCCAAGTCATGGTAGCCGAGGCAGAGGCAGTGGCAGGAGCATGAGCAGCGCCGTCGTCGACACTGGCATCGTCAGTATCTGCGATGGTCGAGGTGACATTGTCATCGAACTCCGACTCCTCGTCTTGGCTCCCAAGCTCACTAAGCTCCGACATGTCGCTGAGTAGGATAGATTGGGCGGCTCTTGAGGGAGGGGCTCGGCGAGCTGATGCAGGCTTGGATGGGCGTCTGGTTGCCAGTGGGAGGTCGTCATCACTAGTGTCGACAGGCACTGCAACTGGTTTGCCCTTCTGCTTCCTCACAGGCTTTTTGGGTGACAGATCTGCGTAGTCGTCGTCGTCTTCTTCGCTGAGTTCACTATCCTGACTGTTGAGAAGAAGAGACAGGCGGTCGGTCTTTCGTCTCTTCGAAGGAGGCTGTCCACTCTTGTCGGGCTCGATGCCGTACTCCTCAGCCTGAAGTCTTGCAGCAATCTTTGAATCTTGGTCTTCCATATCCTCCGAGTCAGCGATACTGATGGGACGGCTAGTTCTTGCACGTTTCTTCGACTCCTTAGCTTTCCTTAGCTCCTGGACTCTTGCAGTAGCACTGACCCTGGCGGGCTGCTTCTCTTCTTTGACCTCGGCGGGAGTAGTGACGGCACTGGTATCGGGGGTCTCGTAGTCGCTGGCATCCGCCGAGCCTGTGAGGGATGTCGACTTCGACTTGGACCTCGTGGTGCTTGCATTGGGATTTGCGGCCTCGTCCTTGATCACCGTCCTGGTGGGGAGGAGGACACCCTGGAATGTTGCCTTGGAGCCCGGTGCCTCGAAGGTCAGAAGTTCTGGTTCGTCCGAGTCGGGGATTTCCATTGGAAGATCCTGCGTGAGCGCAGTTGATTTTCGTGGACGACCTCTTCCTCGAGAGCGAGAGGTCGCAGGGGAGGGATCGGGGGTGGCAACTATAAAGGTCAGCCTTGCCACTGTCACCGACGATGCGCTATTCCTACCGTTTGAAGACGCTGCTACCGACGACCTGGTTGATCTACCTCTCGGAGCCATGTTGTGCGACCAGCTGGGTGTGGGAGAGAAGGCAAACAGTCGCAAGGAGTTTTGCCTTGTCGAGATATCAAGCCTGCAGTGGCTACTGCACCGTCAGGGTCTGAACTTTGGAGGGATAAGTCACGCTAAGTCGCGGCCTGCAACCACTTTACACGTGCAGCCGCGTGCTTATCACCAATCAGTCAGGTGCGATCGGACTTGCCGCCTAAATAGTGGGGAAAGATCTGCCTGGATCTGCCTGCATTTGCCTTTTTGGTGCTCCAATGGGGCACGCATTCGCCACCACTGCAGAAAGGAGAATTCATGAATGCGATGGCAGACACATGGCAATTGGCTAAGTAGCTAGTGTCAGGTGCTTGGTGGTTCTTGGTGTGCCTGGTTGAGGTTCTGGCCACTAGCAGCGCCTGCGAGAAACGAGCCTTGGTTGCGCATTGACTACCTACTACCTAGATACCTAATACCCCAGACCTAACACTGTCTTGTACGTTTGCATTGAGCACAGCCCCAGTGAGTGCGCCCAAGGACAACCACCCGAGCAATAACATGTATGCACCTAAAGTCCAAAACCTGTACCAGACTGACCGGCAGTAGGAGTCGACGCCGCAGCAATGGCAATGCCATCAGAGGCCCCCAGTCCGCCCTGACTGACTTTCTTGCCTCGCACAACATCTCAGCCCAGCAGATCAACCTCGACTACCAGGCCCGTGTGCAGCAAGCCCAACAACAGGCCGAGCAGGTCGCTGCCCAAGCCGCCGCCGAAGCAAACGCCGACGATGTGTCTGACGAGGAGGAAGACGCTGCCGAACGGAAGAAGCGCAAGAGGAAGGAGGAAAAGGCCATCGCCAAGATCAAGGCCAGCAAAGACTTCAAGAAGCGCAAGTTCGAGCACCAGAAAGACAACCCCGATGAAGACGATGACTCAGATACGCTCGCCAGAGACATGCTGAAGAAGCCCAAAGCAGCCCCCAAGCCCGGTCAATTCGCCAATTGCGAGATCTGCGAGAAGCGCTTTACTGTCACAGCCTACACCCTGGCCGGCCAAGATGGCGGTCTGCTGTGCACCAAGTGTGGCAAGGACTTCAAGGACGAGAAGAAGAAGGCCGACAACGCTGCAAAGAAAAAGAAACAAGCCCCTCGCGTCCGAAAGAGGCAGCAGGAGAGCGATCGCATGATGGGCGATGTCAAGCCAGGCGCCAAGTCGTTGATTGAGCATTGTGTCAAGAAGGTCGCCGACGTCGTCAACGACATCGAAGAGTTCGGAGACCTGCCACAGAACCTGCTCGACCGCCTGAGCCAGATTCTGTCCAAGAAGCGTGTCTTAAACCCCCGCACACTGCAGCTCTTCTTGCAGCCAGGCATCGACCGCATAGCCGTCTACGACTGTGCCAGGCTAGAGACCGAAGATTTCCAAAAGATCTTTGCATTCATGCCCGATGTCGAGAGGGTCAACTTGAGATTCGCTGGCCAACTCAAAGATGACGCTCTTCGTTACATGATTGAGAAGAACACCAAGATCACTCATCTTCAGTTGGGCGCCACAAATCTCATCTCAGATCAAGTCTGGTGTGAGCTCTTCCTGGCAAGAGGCTCTCAGCTACAAAGCCTCAAGCTGTCAGAGCTGAACGATGCCATGAAAGATGCCACCGTACAGTTTATGGCTGAAAGCTGTACCAGCCTCAAGCGTTTAAAGCTACGGAAGTGTGCCCATACCACTGACGCCTCTATCAATGCCATCTCTACCATCACCACTCTGGAGCATCTGACTCTGGCCATCGCCCAAGAGTGCTCTCCCGATATCCTAGTCAACCTCATCACTAGTCTTGGTCCTCGCCTAAAGACACTATGTCTGGAGGACTATTATTATGCCGATGACACCGTCATTGAGGCTATCAAGAACAGCTGCACAAACCTCAAGAAGCTCCGGCTGACAGGTAGCTCTTCTTTCACAGACGACACGTTTGCCTCTCTGTTCGACAACAACTGGGGCAACCCAGACGTCCCCGTTATCGACCTGTGCAATAATCGAGATATTGACAATCAGGACCCCGAAGGCCCAGAAGAAGATCCCGTTGGCTTCGGCTCAGCTGCCCTGAAAGCACTCATGCACCACTCCGGTGCAAAACTTACCCGCCTGGATTTACACTCCAACCGCCACATCGGCCACGATGCGTTGATGGAAGTCTTCGACGGTCAGAAACAATATCCCAACCTTCGAGATCTTGACCTGTCGTTCGTCAGCCGTGTCGACGACTTTGTCATGACTGGCATCTTCAAGAGTTGTCCTAAGCTAGAAAAGCTGACTGTCTTCGCTTGCTTCTCTGCCAAGGAGGTTGTCATCCCACAGGGCATTGCTGTGATTGGCCTGCCGAACGCGCAGAGCGCTGTTGAGATTGTCGGTAATGCCTAGTTTGTATGAGTAAAGACGCACGACATCTACGATAACCACGATAGCGCTTGTGCTGGTATGCATGCTATGTAGCATCCATAATGTTCATTGACCTTTACCCTCATTATTCCTCCTCCTGCTCTTCCTCCTCCCTTACTCAATCCATGTCAGGCGTGATGATGTTATCCTCCCCCCCATCTATAAGCACATTCCTCATCGTCTCTGCACTCTTGACTCTGATATCGACAAAACTCTCAGGACTATAAAATGCGGTGTGACACGTAATGGCCATGCGTCCGACCAACCAGTCCTCCTTCCTCCGATACGCCTGAATCAGCGGATGCACTCGATCCTCGGGAATCGGCTCCACGGGCAACACATCCAGGCCCGCGCCGCTGATGATGTCTTCCTTCAAACATCGCTCCACCGCGTCCAGATCTACGATCTCGCCCCGCCCCGTGTTCACGAACACCGCGCCCCGCGGCAGCAGGCTCAGCAGCTCGTACGTCACCATCCCGCGCGTCTCGCGCGTACACGGGCAGTGCACGCTGAGCGTCGTGGCGCGCCGGAACAGCTCCTTGATGTCCTTGGTGCGCTCGACGCCCATCGCCTTGTCGATCCCGTTGGGCTGGTACGGGTCGTAGAACAGCACGTCCCAGCCGAACGCTTTGGCGCGCAGCGCCGCCGCCTTGCCGATGCGCCCGAACCCCAGAATGCCGAACGTGTGCCGTTGCACGCGCTGCACGAGCGGGCTGTCGATGTACATCCACGGCGCGGGGTTGGGGCCGCGCTGGTGCTCATGGTGCAGCAGCACGCCGCGGCGGAGCGATAGTGCGAGCGCCAGTGCGTGGTCGGCGATCTCGCACGTGCCGTAGTCGGGTACGTTGCACACCGTAACGTTGTGGGCGGCGAGCGCGGCCCGGTCGAGCTTGTCGTAGCCGACACCCATGCGGACCACCACTTTCAAATTGGGGAAGAGGGCGACGTCGGAGGCGCTCATCCACATTTTGAGGATGAGGATGCCGTGCGTCCGTTGGCGAAGGGCTTCGGGGATGTCGGTCCAGGGTTTGGGGTTCGGGGTGCCTGTCGGCCAGAGCATGCTTTGGTGGTATTCGAAGTTGTAGTCTTGAGAAGCGTTTGGTTTGAACAGGTCTTGTTCGAGGGTGTCATCCTGGTGGGGATGTGAGTAGGTAGGGGTGGGGGTGGGCAGGGTGTGCTTACAGGGTAGAGACCGTCCGCCTGGATGATGGTGTATGTCGGCTTGGCCGAGGACGTTTCTGAGGACATGGTGGTTTTGTTTCTTGTGCTGAACCTACTGAACCAAAAAGGGGTAGAGGCTGCTCTCGTGTGTCTGGAAGTAGGGATTGCTTCGTTGAAGTAGACTTGATCTTGTGCCTCGGCTGACAGATGTTGTGTCTATGGTATGTCAAGAATTACACGTTGTCTACCCACAGCAAGTATGAAAGGACATATGATCTAGTGAAGACTTGTACGTATTCTTGTCAATATTCGTGGTTCGTAGCTGAATATCTGCTTGTACCAGTGATGTAGCCATTGCAGTCGGTGGATCGGCAGCCGGTCTCATCGCCGACCCCACGGGGAGCTGCCAAGTCATGGCATCGGCATTGCTCCGCGATGAGGAATGTCTTGGAACTGAGCATTATTGGGGACAATAAGATCCGGGATGCCGTAATGTACTTATACAGACAGTTGCTCTTGCTATATTCATAGTATGGACTCAAGACAAGCGCTGCAGAAGGAAGCGCTAACGTCCTGATCGTTACTGCCTCAGGCCATGATTCAGCGTCCCGCTGCCGCTCCACCCTGAGTGTCGTTGGACGTGTATTGCTGGAACGGTTCGTAACGAATCAGCTATAGGTTCGTCACTGCCTAGCTTCACTATTGGCGGCGGCCAATATCATCCTCAAACCCACCTGTCAAATCGTGCTTGCTTGGTCCGACAGTCTACTAGTCTAGGCATAATGCGTTCACTAATCCTGGCCCAGGTAGCAAATGACCTCCCTAACGTCGTGTTTCAGCCTGATCACAAGTTCACGTCCCTTACCATCATCAAACACTTCGCAGTGCTAACATATGTAGCCTGACGTGCTCAGCGAAAGTTCAAGCATTAAAAGACCCTTATTATGCACTGACAGCCCGCCACAAAAGTGCCAGGCGATTTGGTGATGCAGTGTTGGGCTGCGCATAAATCAACCCTGAACATAGGGTAGGAGAGGAATGCTGTCACTATGTCTAACTTCATCGTTCAATCGTCTCGTTGCACCTCAAATCTTTCTGGTGGTAATGATACAGTGACCACAGCGACTTCAACAGCACTATCGGTTTCACGTCTACGTCTGTGAAGCAGCGGTACTTCGAACCTCCAATTCGTGCCAGCGTCCGAGTGTCTCATCAAATACGGTCTACTGCTAGCATCGGCAGTGAACCAGAAAGATGCCATTCTCGCTTCGCCTGAAATCAATAATTGCTGGCGGTCCTCTCACGAAACCATTTCGACAGTTCGGACATCGGTCTTCACAAAAAAAAAAGAAGACGTATGTCATGAGCCACAGATTGATGTTAGCTCTATGGCAGAGCTCCCCAATACAGCGAGCTTGAGGACGGCTACGTTCGACTGTTTCACTTACACCAAGGGCGCCACGAAGACCCACTACGTATAGGGTTGTCGCAATACAAGCTCGATGCTGCGCCCAAGGTCTGTGCCCTGTCTTATATTTGGGAGGATTCTACGCAGACAGATACTTGTTCGTACGAAGGTCAATCTTGGACCGGCGACCTGCCGCTAATTTGAGTCTCTGCAGAATTTTGAGATTGACCAGGGCTCACAATTCCTCTGGCAAATTGCAGCTCTGAATTGACCAGATATGCATTAGTCAGAACGAAAACGCCGAAAGAGCTCGGCAGGTTAAGATTGTCGGTCAAGTATACAGCGGAACCGAGAAAACCTTGATTCGTCTGGTTGGGGACAGCAGTGACGATAAAAACTAATCTCTCACTACAAACCGTCATCAGGGACAACCTCCATGGGCTGTCAGCAGTTGCTATCTCGAAGATATATATCAGGCCATGGTTTCATAGACTTTGCGTTGAGCAAAAGTTGGCACTGTCTAAGAATCCTTCCATCATCAGTCATCAGAGATGTATACCTTGGACCGTATCCTGCGGCGGTGTTAGACCGATTCTATCCCACGCAGCGCTGTTGAGCATACTCGGCCCCAAGGAGAGGTCAGATGTATGGAACATGAATGACACGATAGCTCATCTTGACAACTCGAGATCCATCGCAGTTCAAGGCACTCAAAGTCCCGGACAACTGCTGGTAGCTTTCGACATGAGAGTGCTTCGGATCCTCTTGACAAAGCATTCAGTCTGCTAGGTCTTGTTAGCGTTGGCCTCGAATTCGACATTAATTATGAGGAACACTACCTCGTGACCTTCGCCCCAGCCTCTCATCTAGTGATAGGCCTGGAGCGCAATCCAGAAAGGATTGGCGGTCTAAGATACCCAGGCGCGTAAATCCGGCTCTGGTTCATCGTTGACAGTATAACCTCTCCCGAGTGCCTGAATTTGGGTACAGTGCCCACTTGAGTAAGGACTGCGAAGGGCAGACCTCTACTCCATTGATGATTACGGAAAGAGAAGCCAAGGACCAGCAACGCTTTCGACGCACTTGGGATTATGTATATTCCGCAGGGGCAAAAATTCTGAGAGTGTCTTCAAGGGACTGGCTCAAACAGGCATCGCGGGCATTCCACCCTCGAGTGGCTCAAAACAGTATCATGAAATGGATACACTTGAACTGGACATCAGGGGTGCAGAGATTATACGTTATTTATGGTATCTGATTCATCTTTATCAGAAAAGGAAATCGCGCAGGAATTTGTCGCATGTCGTAATGGAGCAGACAAAGAGTACCCCTGGACCACATAAGAGCTGGCACTGGTCTGATCATGCTCGAAGAATCATCCAATCTGGGTCATCAAAAAGTCAACAAAACTGCTAGCTAGATCAACTACCCCCTCCAACATCCGGCCAAAACCCCCTTTCGATCTCCAAGACATGCAACCAAAGCGCCCTGAACACCTCAATCTTCTTCAACGAGCCTTCTCTCACCGCGAGCTCGTCCGTCACATCCGCGATATCCCTCACGAACGCCTCGAACTCAGAGCTACTCCAGTTCGGTATGAATTCATCTCTCAATGCGCCACCATCCGCGTCATCAGCACCTCTGACGTCCTGGGCGAGAAAGGTCGACGCATAGCTCCATGCTTCGAGGTAGCATTTCTCGGTCGCCCAGAGGACGAGCAGACCCTCGAGCAGGGACTGTTCTGGGTCGAGATGGAACGAGCAGAAGAGCGTCAAGTATTGCGCTGTGATGCTGTTTGGACTGAACGTGCCCTCGTCTGCATCATTGGAGAATGGCTGGTCAAGACGAAGACCGTATTTCTGTGCCGTGGTCGTGAAGAAGTCGAGCTCGCGGTGGATATTGGTGAGGGCGACGGTGAGCAGGTTGATGATCCGCCAGCGGAGAGAGCGTGATTTGTCGCCGACGAAGGTATAGGGTAGCGTGACGCGGGCGATCAGGCTGCTGATGAAGCTGATATAAGTCTCGGCGTAGAGGCGGTCTTGGGAGAGCCAGCGGCTCAGGTCGTGCTTGGAGAGGGTGCCTTTCCCCGCCGAGACGAGAAATGGATGTTGCGTTGCTGCCTTGAACTCTGCGCTTGAAGACTCTAGTAGCGTGCTTGTCAGCCTTGTTGTTAGTGGGTGCGGTTGTGGTTGTGGAGATTCGGCTCGTTCGCGGCCAACGCCATCCCTAGGATCTATGGTTAGATCTGTGTTTTTGCGGCGACATGAGGGACTTGAAGTGTCCGAGGCGAACGAGTCTCGAGAGCGTCTGGTGTTCTGGTTGGACGAGTTTGCGCGATAGAGGTTGCCAAACATGACGGCGGGTACAGGGCACGAGACAGGACAAAGTTAGAGTTACAGAAATCGTGTACAACCGAGTCGAAGACGCTTTCTTAGTCTTTCATGTTTGAGCGAGTAATCCTTGCACGGATAAGCCGCTTGAGCTTCGCCAACACTGCATAGACGAGTTTTCACATAGGGAACTAGGGCTGCTTACATGGTAGGCGAATGCATACTGCCTGAAGCTGGACGTCCTGCTCCTGATTCGTTTGCGACCAGCTGCCGAGACTCGCCGGGAATGTTGGTCGAGTCTTTGAAAGAGCGCCGTTACGAAAACGTGGCAGGGTGGGTCAGACGGGCGAAGCGGCGTGCGGGTATCTTATCCGACCACCGAGGGACAGGGTCTGGAACGTGGAAGGATCAGAAAAGATCGATTGAGCTGAGAGGGCACGATGAGCGGGAAAGCAAATTCCGCGCCGTTTGCCATTCGGTATTGGTTGATGGATTGATTAGTCGTGCAAGCTCGGGACGTGGTAGTGGTGTGATCGAGATTTGGGATCGAGTAGATATTTCAAGTCACTCATGCAAAACCCCGCGAAGGCCGTGGAGACGGCGCGGTCGGACTCTTTGGGACCGGTTGCTGGGCTTACCTTGAAGCTTCCCACTCTGCACAGCATTGGAATATCATGTAAGTGGCAAGGTATACATACTTGAGACCGTGACCCCTCGAGTCTCTGTAGGAGAGACGGGATCATATCATCGCGGCTCCCAACCTGACCTTTGGATCGAGCAATGACATCACCGGCTTCCCGACCAGCAAACACTCGCAGTCTTTTCCGTGCTCGACGCAACCCGGAGCTTCAAACTTCCACGCTGTTCAAGCATAAAGCACGATATGCCCGCAACCATTGGTTGTGCTGCCTCGTGCTTACTTGGAGTAAACTCAGTGTGATTTCGGAAGATGATGATGATGATGATGATGATCAAAGATGATGAAATGTTGTAGTCCCTGACCTCGGTCGCCCTGCTGGCTAAACATAAGACCAGACGTGCCCTTGCAATGGTAGGTACTGACTACTCCTCACTCTGCACACGACATCCCACCAGAAATCGACAAATACTAAAAACACAACACAATGCCTCGAGTATTCCTGATCACCGGCTGCTCCACCGGCTTCGGCAAGGACTACGTCCAAGAAGTGCTCGACCGAGGCGACTACGTCGTCGCCACAGCCCGCAAGCCCGACCAGCTGTCCTTCAGCGGCACCAGCGACAAGAACTACATGTCCAGCAAGCTCGACGTGACCGACAAGAAGACCATCCAGGAGACCTTCGACCAAGCGCTGAAGAAATTCGGCAGGATCGACGTCGTGTGCAACAACGCGGGGTACGGTCTCGCGGGCTGCTTCGAGGAGTACAAGGACCAGGAGATCCGGCAGCAGATGGAGATCAACTTCTTCGGCCTGCTCGACGTGACGCGAATCGCGCTCGAGACGATGCGAGAGAAGCAGCAGCCGCAGGGCGGCTTGATCCAGCAGGTCACGTCGATCGGTGGGCAGAAGGGTGTGCCGACCTTCTCGATGTATTGCGCCTCGAAATGGGCTGTGGAGGGCTTCACCGAGGCCTTGAGCCTGGAGTTGAAGCCAGAGTGGAACATCCACCTGACGTGCATCGAGCCCGGTGGATTCAGGACCGACTGGGCTGGTCGCTCCATGGCGTTTGCAGAGAGACACCCTGCGTACGACCACATCGACGCCAAGACGCAGATGGAGAAGAGGAATGGCCAGCAGGCTGGCGACCCGAAGAAGGGCGCAAAGGCTATGTACGAGTTTGCCATCATGGAGGATCCGCCCCTGCGATCGGTCATCGGCACGGACGCTTACAAGGCCATTCTGGACAAGATTGAAAAGTACGGGGAGAATTACAAGAAGTACGAGAAGTTGGCGAACAGCACGGACGTTGACGAGTAAAGAGCCGACGACCTGGTATATCCATGGCATGAAGATGGATAGTTCGCCCTGTAACTGTAACAAAAGCCTAGACTTTCTGAGTTTATTCATACACTCTTCACGTTTTCCGCCTTCCACAACCCCATGATCGCGCCAGTCTCGCCCACCCAGTTCTGCGCCCCAGCAATGGTAGCCTTCGCGATACCTGTGTTCCGCCTCTTATGCCCCCTCTTGAAACCCGCACTTGAATTGACATGTTCCCCCGTCGCGTATTCACTGCCCATACTCGGCAACACGTTCTCGCCCGCGCTCAGACTGACGAACAGCGCAAACGGCACAAGCCAGACACAGATACCGAAGTACGACGCGATCTCGGTGAAGTTGGGCTGGTTGTAGTTGTACCCACTGTAGCTGTACCGGTCGCGTGCCGCTCTCCCCACCGGGGCCGAAAAGGCAGCCGGGCTACTGAACCATCGGAACCACACCCAGTGGTTGGCCAGGACCAAGCAACAGCTGAGGATGAACAGGGGGTCAGACAACTTCACAATGGGGAAGTGTCGCAGGTTGCTCATGTAGCACAGGTGCGAGACTATGCCCAGCGCCGTGAGGTGCCAGGGGAACTGGTCGACCAGCGCGAGGAGCAGCTGGATGACGACGATGCCATAGATCAGACGGCGCAGCACTTTGGCGCTGAGGACGGAGTGTTCTTCGACCAGTTCGGACAGGTAGTAGAGCCCGCTGGCTATGCTGAGGGTGAGGAAGGCGAAGCCTAGGGCGAGTCCCAGGTAGCCGAGGACAGGGAGGATGTACATGGTGGTGAGGGAGACGCGTTGATCAGGGCGATCTTTGTCGTCGAGATTAGTCGTTGGTCGTTGGTTGTTGGTCGCGTTAATGGAGTTCAAGCATCTTGAGCCCAGGTTCTGCTGCGTTGGTCACTCTCGGCACAAAATGTGGCATATTTGTTGGTGGCAGGTCGCTGATGTCATCGGTAGACTTGCCTAGAGAGGATATCACCAAAAGCAGACTAGTGGGAGCACGACCTTTCCCTCTTGTGCGGGCTTACTCAGTGGCACCTTATATCATGCATAAATCAACCATGCCTCGCAACATGAACCCTGGCATCTCAAAATGTCCTTTCATGCAAACACCCGTTTTCATCCAATGTTAACACAAGGACATCCAGCTTCCAAGTCAGCTGTCAAAACCAGCCAGCAACGTAACCTACCTGACCGGCTTCTGATACGCCAAGTCCTCCTCCTCGGAACCCATCTGTCCGCCCCTCAAACTCTGATTCCTATTCAACTGCTCCCGGAAAGCGTTACTCCCACTCGGCGCAGTCGGACTCTGATTCCTTGACAATCCCGACGTTGGCATAGTAGTCACATTCCCTGCCCTCGCACGCACATGTTCGTAGTCCGTCTCGTCCTCGCTCACACTCCTCACCATTGGACTCGGGCCTCGTTGCTGGAATTGCTGAAAGGGCTGCGCTTTCGCACTGGAATAACCTGGCTCGGACCTTATAGGCTCCATGCCCAGGCCGCCACCCACGAGCGCTTGTCGGTCCTCTTCGTCCTCCGTAATTGCGGTGGTGGTGCGGTCGATCTGTCCTTGATGACTGTAGAACTGTCCGTCTGTTCCGACTGTGCCGTCTGCTCGTTTGAGTGGCACACCCCAGCTTCTCATCGGGTACGCTCTTCCTTTCTCCCATGTGTGCGTTACAGGTGGGAAATATTGTCGATATGATGTCCAGCCGCAGAGGATGCCGAGCGCTGAGCCGAAGAGGACATCGAAGGGATGGTGTCGCGCGTCGATTATCCGGGACCCGGCGATCATGGATGCTGCCAGGGTCGGGACTAGAACGATGAATGTTCGCCAGACTTCACCTCTTTGATCCAAGACGTGCAATTTTGCGGCGAGGTAAAGAGATAGGAAGAAGAGTCCAGCAAATGAGCTTGAGGAGTGTCCTGATGGGAATGATCGAAAGCCTAGGTCGATTAGTAAGAATCCGCAGGCTCTGACGTTGCCAGCTGGGAAGGACCATCACTTACCATCCTGGAGCAAGTAAGCGTCGTATGCGTTGTCTGAGTGAAACGCTGTGCAATTAGCTCTCGAGAGAAGTCCAAAAGCCGGTCCCACAGGGTCAACGATACCCACGGGCAGTTTGCACCTCTGAAGAAAATCCGGCCTTGGCTTGCCGATTAGATTCTTCAAGGATCCCGTAATCACAAATGCCGTGCCTTGGGCCAGGAACAGACCGAGGATGCCACAGTTCAACTCCCACAATCTATCACCCCAGGTATAGCGCTGCCTACGTGACACGTTGCCTTTCGACTTGCTGAACATGCCATCGATGAAAAGCGTGTAAATCGCGATGATAATCGCAGGACAGATACACGAATAGACCATCGCCATCGCTATCGGCACTCGTTCGGGGTCTGCTATAGGGTTCATCAGGGTGATGTTGTTCATCGAGAAGTGTTGCGCGAAAGGTGTCAATATTTTGTCGAGAACGGCATAGATGACTGCTAGAACTCTGTTGATGGTCTTAGCTTGAGTGAATGCTGCTTAGTCAGACCCAACTTACGCTATCACAGCATAGTCAAAGAAGTACCTAGCCTGTATCAGCTCCTGTTCACCGAAAGAGTGTCGGTGCCATACGAGAATATGATCTTGAACGTGAATTTCCGCCCCGACGATGTTGCCGGCAAGAAGCCTAATAACTTGTCCATGGCGGCCAGCGCCTAAATCTCTTGTCTCTAATTTTCGTAATAGTTCAAAACAGAATGAATCCGAGCGGCATATGTTGTATGCGAAGCATATGTCGACGACGATGTATCGATCGATGGTTTGAGTGCCTAGATGTCGCGTGCCTTCACGAAATGCAAGACAAGGGAGGTCGAGATTGAGTCCTGACCGTGAACGATGCTAAGCACTGTCGTCAGAAGTGGCTTAGTAAATTCGGGTCCCGCTGCACTGCCGGAAGCCGGGGCTCCAGCAGTGTAGCGCCTAGCCCTGCAGCATCCGGCATCTAAACTGTAAGTGGTAAGGAGATCAGTTTGGTGCGTTGCTTGGAGACGAGCTAGGCGAGTGATCGCCCATCTTTTCCCACTGCCAAGTTTGCCAAGCGTGCTCAGCCCCGGACGCTTTGCAGAGAACTCGAAGTCAGCTCAACAAAATCAGCTTAAACGAGTTTCATGTTTAGGTGCTGATAGGTAAAGAAAAGCTTTGGCAGTAGACGACGCAAAAGTGGTTTGCCTTGTTCTATCTAATCCAATGTGACAGTTTAGCATGCATTCACTACCAGAGCTCTGCGAGCTGTTCCTCGGCCGCGTAGTTCCAAACGCCAGCGCTCATACAAATGTGCTTCATCACTCGTCATCCTCCATGCCATCTTCTTCGGCCTCGATGAATACTAAACGGGTTCCATTGTTCGCAATCTGCCAGACATCCAACAGCGCATATTCGTCAACCGTCCTCTGGAAGTTCTCCTCTGTGAAGCCACGAGCCATGACTAATTCGCGCACTCGTTGCATGTTGAGCTCACCGTGACTGCCGACAGCCGCTGCACCAGAATCGCGCATGCTGCGAATCAAGTCGTAGATCTTGCTGCTTACTGTTTGATCCCCACCACCGCGCTGGTCGTTGTACAGACTTGCTTTGCTGACCTCAATGAGTCGAAGAGCCTCGTCAACGTCCTCATTGACAACTTCATGGGCGAACCGAAGTCGCGCCAAGGCTTGCGCCAATCTCAACACACCGAGCAATGTACGAGGACTAGTGTGTGTGAATTGCTTTTTGCTGCCCTCGTCACGCTTCTGCTGCTGTCTCATCCGCACATATGCACCCACCATGTACTCGCTAACACTTTTCGGTACAGTGGGACGGTACGTTCGAGCTTGAGCAATATACTGTCGGACCTCGTGCGGTGCAAATACTACACCGTCTGTGGTAGGATGCTCATTGTGCATATGCACGTAGGTAACGTGGGCTGCTAGCTCTTCATCGGATTCACGAGACGGCGTATCGAGGATGAGGAACAGCACATCAAATCGAGACAGAAGGGCCGCCGGCAAGTTGATATTCTCGACTGGTGATATTCGTGGATTGTAGCGCCCATATAGGGGGTTGGCAGCTGCAAGAATTGAGGTTCGAGCATTGAGTGTCGTTGTGATTCCCGCTTTGCTGATAGAGATAGTCTGTTGTTCCATGACTTCGTGGATGGCTGTTCGGTCCGAATCGTCCATCTTGTCGAACTCATCGATGCATGCGATACCGTTATCAGCCAGCACGAGCGCACCACCTTCCAGCACCATCTCGTCCGTTACAGGGTCTCGCATGACTGCAGCTGTCAGACCAACGCCAGAAGAACCGCGACCAGTGGTATAGACTCCTCGCGGTGCCACTTTCGTGATATACTTTAACAGCTGCGATTTGGCCACACCAGGATCGCCCATCAAGCAAATATTAATGTCTCCTCTGATCCGCATTCCGTCACCCATTGTTTTCGTCACACCCCCAATGAGTAAGAGTAAGAGAGCTTTTTTCACATCTAGATGACCGTAGATCTCGGGGGCAATTGAGCGGGCCAAGAACTCGTACATTTGACCCGAGGCTTTGTATGATTCGATCCGTTGGGTCACTTGTCTGTCAATCTTCAAGTCCTGATATGCTTTCTTGTGCTGCGTGATATGTTGTGCCTCAAGATAGGTATCTGTCAGGAGACCAGCCCGAATGGCCCTGAAGCCCGTGTAAGGCGTTGGCAGAAAGATACCATCTACATCCACAACATCACCAGGATTGATGGATCGTGTTAGACTGCCATGACAGTGGATGGTCAGTGTTCTCGGGATATGTCCAACAGGAACCTGATCCGCCATCTCTTGTATCTTGACTTCTTGGAAAGGCACGAACTTGGAGGCTCGAGTGGAAGGGAAAAGCTGGCCTTTGGTTGCATTGGCTGTGCACGCTGGAGAAGGACAAATGATCATAGGCGTAAACTGTTTCGTGGTAACTGGCTGGAAGACTTCACAACCGCAGGTGTCGCACGTATAAGCATGGATCTGAATGGAAGGCTTGACGTCTGACACTCTCGTGGTAATGCCTCTGACTGTAATCAGCTTGCCGAGGTGTTCGCCGCGAACTTGTCGTACCGCTAAACACTTTGTCTTGCTGGCTGGTTGGGAAACTGGCTTGAAATTGAGGTTATACCTTCTTGTAAGCTCTGGAGGGAAAGTAGAGGCATCTGACACGGACTCGCCGTTGACTTCTGCATTCTCCCGTATCGTCTCGTTGCGCTTCTCACGCTGCGACATGATAATGTCCAGGACATCGTCCTTAAATGTGATGTCCTTGCTCTCTTTCGGCATGAGTTTGTCCACGGCAATGGAGAAGAGCTCGACGTAGTGCTTTGTGTTCTTCATGATTGATTCCACCAGCCTTAGGTTGACATCCATGCCCAGCGAGTCCTCAAAACTCTTCAGATCATCAAGCTCAATCAAGATATTGCTGCGCTCTCGATCGGCGACCTGCTGAAGCATTTCCATGTACTTCTTTCTGGGCTGTTGCCGTCGGTGTTGACCAACTTCGTCGTCAACATCGTCCAACATGTCGTACTCGTCACTAGTCTCGTCGCCATCGAGGTGCAAGCCGTCAATAGCATCAGCGGCTTGGTCTGTCGCGGTCTTTGTTGCTTCGAACTTGTCTAGGAACGACTCAAACGCCTCAAGTTGTGCTTCATAGTCAGCAGGCGCTCTATACTGGAGTAGCGCCATGGTGTAATTAAATTGCGACAGAGCTATAGTCGGTGATTCTTGCTTGTTGAGTAGAGACAAGGGCGTGGTTATGCGACAACTTACGAGTAAAAGTGGAAGGAGCGAACGGCGCGTCAACCGCGACGCGTCTACTGTACAGTACGTCTAAGCTCTTTCTGTGCTAGCTTTTACGAATCCAGCGCTACGGCAAAGCAGCAAGCCAGGGGTTGCAGCAGACCGGCCTGATTGTTGTCAATCATGTACAGGCCAAGCTTACTACATGACAGGCTTCCAGGCGTGCTATCAAACCGTCTTCCTCGCTCAGCAACCACCTAAGTGTCTTTACAAGCATGCGCTAAAGAGTAGCACTTTCGAGCCGGCAAGAACCCAAAGGTATTGGGTATTGTGTCCCTCCTTTGAGAGAGACCATAGAGAATACCTCGTATCTTCATAGTCTGATGCTTGCATCCTGTCTTGTCAAGCGATCCGTATCACAATGCTTTACTGCAATAGTTAATATTGGCACTTCCTCGGGCGCTCTGTTCATCGTTTGCCCTCTCCGCCGGCTTGCGAATGCACAAAACATGTGGAAGTGATATGCGTTGGGCTGCCACAATCAGTCACAAAATCCCCATCCAACATACCTTGCTAAGACCCGGGTGTGACTATACCTACCACGGCCGGATTTTTCTTTCCGGATAGCCATACTACGGACAGGAATGGTTGAAGCTGACTCGACAGAAGTCCTTTCCTAAGTCAGACGGTAACGGAGACTGCTAGATCGGTGCCGAGGAAACCGATAGTCTGCTCGATCTATATTGCCGCTGTCACTGATGCTGCGAGCTCTATACTTGTGGTAGAGATGATCTGGGGTTGCCAGACATGAAGGGTCTTGCCCTGGGTCAAGTGATGGGCCGCTGCGATGAAGTAAGCCCCGCATCAGAGACAAAGACGTAGCTGGTGAACCGCAAAGTATCACTCCCACATTGAAACCCTGCAATGCGTGGAAGTGTTGCGTAGTTCAAGTCTAATGCTGTAAGTACACCTCCATGTTAGAAATCTCAGTATGTTCACAATCATTGCTATTGGAAACAAGCAGCAGCGGCATGCCCTACTTGTGGTGGACTATAAGCGGCACAAGAGAGAGGCAGCTTGATGTCTTCGACAGAAGAGGCATGCACGCCGGACAGGGACGTGATGGGCGTATTTATGTAGTCGTGATAGGAGTAGAGCGTGGGTCTCACCTCTGACAGGGCCAAGGACAGGAGCATGTAGCACATGGGACGTCAAGAAGGTCTGCATTGTAATGGGTTACGTGTGGATATTGCGAAGCACGAGGAGCTGGCGGAGGGACTGGTTTGGACTGAGATGTGGCCTAGCTGTCCGAATATGAGGTACCTCCGGAAAGATGGTCTTTGCGCAACGGTTAGGCTTAGTCTGTTACTCCCTGGCAATAACCCCTACAAGCTGTGCCAGTTAGCACTGTGAACGACTTGCCCGTCATTGATCATTCTCCTTCAATACAGTAGCCTCAAACCTGCATTGTGTAGCGCTACTGCAGATCCTGGTACGCGTTAAGCGCAAGTTGCCCTCCAAGATGAGCGTACAGCACATTGCTCCCACTCTCAATCTCCCCGTTACGAATCATGTCCATCATACCTGCCAGGCTCTTGCCTTCATAGACAGGATCAGTGATGAACCCTTCCGTCCTCGCACCCCAGCGGATTGCATCAGCTGTCCGTTGATCAGCAACGCCGTAAGTGCCACCGTGGTACCGCTCGTCTAGGATCACGTCTGCGTCGGTGATGTCATCCTCTGTGAGCCCGATCTTTGCAGCTGTGAACTTTGCGATCCGGAGTACTTGGGCACGAGTCTCTGCAGGCTTAGCTGAGGCATCAATACCCACTACCTTGCGTGCAGGAGATAGGCCAAGTTTCTCGAGCAGCTTGAAGCCTGCGATCATGCCAGCAAAGGTGCTACCCGTGACCGCGCAGACGATGACAGTGTCGAAGAACATGTCCTTCTCCTGCTCCTGCTGACGGACCTCACACGCCCATCTTGCGAAACCCAAACCTCCGAGGGGGTGATCTGACGCGCCAGCTGGGATGTAATACGGCTTGCCGCCAGCATCGATCACTTCCTGCTTCACTGTCGCGAGGGTGGATTTGTGCTCGATGCCGAAACCCGATGCATCGAGGCGTACATTCGCACCCATGAGTCGTGAGAGCTGGATGTTGCCGACCTTGTCGTAACCAGCGTTGCTGTCATGGTCGGGCACCCAGTTCTCCTGCACTAGTCTGCATTTCAGACCGATGCTGGCGGCTACACCCGCGACCTGTCTGGTGTGGTTGGACTGGTAGCCGCCTATTGAGATGAGGGTGTCACAACCTTGGTCTAACGCGTCGGGGACTAAATATTCGAGCTTCCGAGTCTTGTTGCCACCGTATGCTATGCCTGAATTGCAGTCATCGCGCTTGGCGTAGACGTTGACTCCGTGGCCGAGAGCCGCTGTTATGCGGGGAAGAAATTGGATTGGTGAGGGGCCAAATGTTAATTCGTAGCGGGGGATGGCAGCGAAGGTATCCGGGAGCTTGATTTCCGACATTTTGACAGCTTCTTTGGTTTTGCCAGGTGTTGTCAACAGCTGACCGTGCTACGAGTACTTATACATCTGCCGAATGTGTTGGCGAGAGATTGTACGAATGAGAAGCGGAATTGACCGTCGGCTGGGGCATCTATGGCGAAACGTCGGCATTGCACCGCGTTTGGTTCCGACTTCAAGCTCTTGCTGTTGTCGTTGCAGAAGCTGTCATGTCTTTCTTGAGGATAACTCTTGTGCATAGGTGTGATTTGGAAGGACCACTCGCTCTCTCAAGGAAAAGAGGAGAACTTAGTCTCAACAATTTGATCTTTCTTCGGTCCGCGCACCTCGTGAAGCATTGTCCATGAAGCAAGAGCTAAATCGTCCGACATGGTGGTTGGCGTCTTGACGAGCTGGAACGTGTATGTACTGCTGTAATAGTCCTCGACGCATAAATGACCACCATTGCACTCTACCACAATGGACGACTTGTCCAGCTTCTCACCATCCGTGACATCTTGTAACACAACTTTGTGGAAAAGATAATCAATCTGATCAGTTCCTGGCTTCACAAACCAAATACTGATCTGGGGAGCCACTGAATCCTCGTCCTGTAGTCTCCAGACATATTTGCGTGAAAAGGAGAATTTGGGAAGATTCGTCATACCATCCGTGCTCGTCAATTGGAAGTCTCCTTGCTCAGAGTATAGCATTTCCTTGGAAGCATTCTGCAGCTTACCTTCGCCGTCTATGAATACAGCTGGCTGTCGGACCGTGAAGGATGCAGTGCCGTTGCAGTCACCTGACGGATGGGCAGCGGTCATGCTGTGTAAACTACGCTTGAGCTGCCATGTGCCTTGCAAACCGTGCCACAGCGTGATCAGGGCAGATGACTTCTGTGTCATCCTGACTATGCTTATCAAGTCCACCTCGACGAAAGCCTTCAACGCTAGAACACGGGTACCTGCGTACGAAGGTTTCCGTTGTGCCACATGCAACAAATTTGCACGGTATCAGTCTTGCGGAAAGAACACGACTTCGTAAGTGTACTGTCGCAAGGCACTTCCAGCTGGGCACAGTTCGTGGTAGAAAGCGTTATGATGTGTCGGATGCAGTGAGGAGGTAGCTGCCATCAGAGTGTGCGAGTCGGAGAATACTCAGGGAGGAGGGAGATTAGCAAAAGGAGTGATTACTGGTTGGGAATCGAAAGGTTCAAAGCAGCTATTGCCGACCGCGCAGTAGCGTGACCAGCTGCTTCGACCAGCTTCTCCACTGACAAAAGGCGTTGGCTGCTATCGAAGCGGGGCAATTGGCATGCAGTAATTTGGCTGCAAATGGGAAATACCATTCTCGGATCAGCGCTTTCGATGTCACTTCTTCAGATTGAGGTTCGTTACCCAGCCGACCTCTTCATGCTATGCTTCAGTGGTTATCACTACGATGTACAAGAGCGACAAGCTCGCCGAGGTGGCTAGAATTGAAGTGGGTAGAGAGCTGCAGGATAAGCTTGGTATTCGACCGGGGTAAAAGGCACCACGGCCAGTTAGAAATGCCATTCAACTCTCTAGCGGCGCGTATTTTGTTCGGTGAGAACCGAGCTTTTGCTGCAACCTTCTTCTGCCGAACCTGGAGCAAACCTTCACTCAGTCCCCCATGGTTGCTCCAGTCAGAGTGCCGCCCAGTCGGCTACGGAAAAGACTCTCATGATCCAGTGCGGCGAGCGCCGCTGCTCAATATTCTTATGTTGCCCGTCTATCGCATCGCACCGCTGCCCTTCTGTCGCATAGCTGTGCTGTGCTGAGCTGTCTGCTTTGTCTCTGGTTTCCGTCCGCCTTGTGTGCTCGCCCGCTCGTCCGCTCGTTCTTGTTCTCAACCGACCTGGCAGAACATCAGTAACACCATCCTGGGCTTGTTTGCGCTGAGCGCAATTCGATAATCCAACCAACCCTAAGGACTTTCGACTTTCGTTACAAGAGATGGCTCAACAAGGCACCATAGTACCTACCTCTTCCTCTTCTACCTTCCCAGGCTGTGCCCTGAGCTGCGCTGCCCTCCTTCAGGCGCAGACCGCTTGCATCCCACCGAGCGGCCAAGCTTCGAGCCAGTTGGTCTACGATCAATGCTTCTGCAGCTCAGCTTTACTGGCACCATTTGCGTCGACGTCCGATGGAGTGTGCTTGCAGGAGTGTACATATGAAGGAGATAGACAGCAGCTTCAAGCGTGGTATAATCACTTCTGCGCCCAAGTCAAGGATGGGATCGATCCCACCACCCAAACCACTACTTCAGCTACATCAATAGTGGCAACACTGACTGCCAGCGTCACAACCGGCACATCAGTGGCCACCGCCGCGGATACTAGTACTTCGACGAACAGTTCCTCTGAAATGTCCACGCCCTCGAACCAGAGCTGGATAGAGGGCCACTGGAAGTATGTTTTGATGCTGGCCATCCTGGCCACTGCCCTGGGCTTACTAGCATGGCTTGCCGTCTGGTGGAAACGCCGCTATAACCGCAAGCTCGAAGCCCAGCGTGCTGCTGCTTCGGGATTCAACTACGATCCGGAGAAGCGCCCTGCCAATGATCCCAAACGGGTTGCTACGCCTGACCTGTGGGGTCCCCACCAGATGATGCAAGCCACACAGGGTTATGGCTATACCACAGAGACCGCGAACGACCACTCTGATAGGCGAAAGAGCAAGCACCGAGCAGCCAAGTCCTCTGGGAAGAAAGATCCAAGCGTGATCGAAATTCGAGAAATAGACAGAACGATGAGCCCGAGACCTCCGAACAAGCGGGCTAGACCTTCGGAGCTCGAGACCAATGCTAGAATGATTGGTGCGGCAGATCGACGAAGCAAGAGTAGAGAGAAGAGCATGAATGGTGCTAGAGACAAAGACGTTGAAGCCAACCTTTCAGAGATGCCGAAGTCAAGGTCGAGATCGGGGCATACTCAGAAGACCTAGAACACAGGTAAAGGTCCGACCAACAACGATAGCTGCGCCGACCACAATGAGTTCTTAACCTTGCTATAGCTCACCGAGTAAGAAGTCGCGAGCCGGTGATGAGTCGTCACGACATTGTGAAGACATGAGCACTTTCTCCTCAAAGTAGGCACGCCTTTCACACTCGCCTCATCACCTCACCTGACCGGAGAGGTACTTCTTACCAACGGCTCAGACTTGAGGACATCCTCACCTCACTTGACGCAACAAACTTCCTGCCAGCTGGTTATATCACCGCTTTCTCTCTCTCTTGCCAGTCCTTGTTGCCGCCTATGCCAACACTCTTCTTCTGGAACGAGTCGATCCTCTAATGAGAGTCTACCGTTCTCCAACATGGCACATCAGGAAGCCATAATTTCGACGAATGCAGCAGGCGAGCCTGAGATTGGTCCAGAGATTCCGACAGTCCTGAGAAAAGTCATGACCCAGAAGCGACGAGCACTGATCGGATGGAACCACCAAACTGATACCCCTAACGGTCTCTGTAGTGGTAAAGTCTGGTGCTGGGTGTCGGAAGACGATCGTCTCCAAATCTACGACGAGAATTTCAACCGTTCCCAAACCGCTGGTGAGGTTAGGTTTTGTGGCGTTGCGAACTTCACGATGGTTCGAATGTTCCATCCGTACTGGTCAATCTTCGGTCGCGTGCCGAAAGACATGAATAGCAAGGACAAGAAGAGGTGCCGCCGAAAGTACCGGCAGCTCATACGACAGTGGCGGATCAATAACAATCTCCCAGTAGATGATGACCCAGAGAACGAGATTCAGCCAACCCAGCCAGACGGTCCACGGCGAAGAAAGCGAGGTAGGCCTTCGAAACGGTCCAAAGAAGGTGCTGCACCTGAAACCTATCGACAACGAAACGCAGCACTGTACGTAACAGGCAGGGAAGAGCAGCTTGCAGGCTACGCTTTGACCAATCCGAGGATGATCTCCGACGACGAAGACAGCGACTGGAACGATAATATCCCTCTACTACAGCGGACTCGACTCGATACGAAGATCAATCAAACCCTCGCAAGGGACGCCGAGGGGGATGTTAAGCATGAGGACGGAACGCATGACGCAGACCCGGACACCAATGCTCTAGACCTCCGAGCTCAGAGTATACACACTCCGCTGCTCAATCCTGTGCCAGATCAGACTAACGGAGTCGAACGACAACCTCAAGCTGATGAAGATGGCATGACTGGGTTGATACAAATTGATGACGACGATTTCCAAATCGATAGGCTTCGAAGCGCCCTGGGAGAGCATCTCAATGAGTCGAATCAAGAAAACATACAGGGGACTATAGAAGACGACACTGCTGCAACGATGGTTGAAGACGTGGAAGTGAAGAGGGATAAAGACAAGGAGGTGACTCTGGTACCTTGTCAAATCACGCCAATAAATGAGGTAATTGTGATCGGTGATTAATGATTGATGATTGACGATGAATGGAGAATAAAGGTGATAGTAAACTTGGGGACAGGCGCCCTCTCGAGCGATGAAACCGGGAAATGCTGGGAGCTCGGACATCTTTCGAGCTTGGACGATTTCTGTGCATAACACTGAGCTTGATCTGTGCTAACGGCTGCTGCCGACATTCACGAGCAGAACGTGGACATTGCTGTTCGCGGCTCTTGCATCCAATCTATACCAATCACTCTTCGACTTCCGCTAGCCTTGCTTTGTTCTCTCCAAGTACGATCATCGTCTCCTTTGTTTGTGACTTACTCTACGCAGTCACGGTCACAACATCTTAATCTGCGACGATTGCGATAATGCGTCACTCGGGTCTACGGTCCTGCCTTTCACCAGACCTACCATATCCATAACAACTACGTATCGCTACCTCGATATTACCATCAAGGCTACAAACGCTTACACAGGATCTAAGACATCTCGGAGTTGATGCTAAAGCAACACTGACCAATCCTCGAACTACTGCTTACACGACTCTAAGCACATTCTGAAGGAAAAACGCCAACGACCAGAATGTTCCGTCGTAATCCTTTCGCAGCCAAGTCTGCTTCGTCGCCACGTACCCCTATTTCACCCTTGCCTGCAACTGGTCCACTCCCTGAAGACGAACCCGCACCATCAACACCTATTGTGTCGTCCATCCAGACTGCCTGGAATGATCCGCCAACCTCTTGGACCTCGTCAACTGCAGCCTATGACGAGAATCCAAAGTATACGACAGCAAACCACTCATACACTCACCGGCGGCGCAGGTCAAGTCTGATCACGGGGCTCATCGCGCGCCAAAACGACCCGTACCAGCCTACATACAAAGACTGGCGACAGCGGACTCCAGAGAGCCCTCAAGGCAGCTTCTCTCTTGACTCTGGCATTCCCAAAGAACATGACAGCGACTTCAGGAGTAGGAAGAAGACCAAGATCGCGACTGCTGTCTTGGTCGTGATCGTCTTGGCACTGTCTGGGACGTGGATCTTTGGGGGGCCGTTGCCGCTTGCCAGCTTGAAGGGTTTGACAAACTCGTTCGCTCGGACGTTCGAGGGTGATATCTGGCCAGCACGTATCAACACACCAGAGCTCGAATGGAAGATGTACGTGCCTGATGTCAAGATTGAATGGGACCTTAGGCGGTTCACCCCGCAGAAGCTATGGTCTGGCTTCAATGCTGGAGGTCAGGCACAGCCGCCCACTGTCTCGTCTGTGTTAAGCACAACCTCGACGTACGACGTGAATACAAACATGCCCTCGGAGGTCGCGAAGCCACCTCTTACGCCTGTAAACGGCGGCGTTACCGACGGACAGGACGAGACTCAGGGTGTCATCGCTGAACCGGACAAATCAGTCCACGTCGCCAATGACAGTGTCACAGAGATTGGACCACCTGTACAGGCAAAGTCGGGGAAACCAGCAGGAGCAGACACCAGTGAAGAGGAGCATTCGGTGACCGGCCATCCCAACCACGTTGAGGAGCTGTGGAGAAAGCACGCGAGGGTCATCACGCCCATCGCGGCGGAGACACACGAGGAGAAGGCCAGTCCGCCCGCCGATGCGGCTGTGGTCAACACTGCAGGCAACCATGAGGAGAGTGGCAGTAGCTAGGCGAGTAGATGGAGTCGTTCAGGCATACGATAGGTTTCTATTAGAAGATAGATAGCCGGTGCAGGTGTAGTATTTGAAACGAGGAGGATCGGACACTTGTGACTGAGTGTTGTGTTTCATGGACAAACATACTGGCAAACTGTAGTAGAAGACGAAGGTCAGTAACACAGATGATGATCTATCCGCAGCATTCACCACTGCCAATTACATCGATTGACCGCTCGCTCGCGTGACTCTGTCCAGCACAGCTCCAGGCATCTTGGCAGCTGAAGTTAATCAGACTATACTTGTTCAGAAGCCACATTGTAAAGCCTGTTTCGTCGCTCAGTGATGCAGAACCAGCTAGACGGAATATCTACAGTAACTTAGGTGTACCCTTGGCAGGCGCGTGGGGAACGTGATGACGCCCAAACGCGTGCTGTTTGTGACCTTTATGCAGGCACTAAATTAAGTTACGGAATAGGGTGCTCAGTCAGAGAACACGAAACATGGAATGCTGCTAGCAGCTACAGCACAATTATGGTACCGTTAGCCTCCACAGACATTTTGTGAGCAAATAGTGACTGTATATTGTTCATATCCCCCATCTGACATTCTTCGTCCTCACCTGCGCATGGACGCCATTCACTACAGACGGCAACGATAACGGTCGCATCATACCACCATCAGCATGGCTTCGCGTGAAGCGTCACCTGTCTCGAGTGCAGGAGACACAGTTGGAGTCGAAGAGCGACGTGATCTTGATTCATCTCGTCTGGCGCCTGCAGACGTCGACGAACCTGCCAGCGCCTCAGACCTTCCTGCTCGAACTGCCACCCCGAGCTCTACTAAGGGTACCAAGCGACCTCGATCGACTGCGAAGAGACCACGGCCGAAGAAAGGCACCACCGTTTTCGTGAACGAGGGGGTAGAGGGGACAGAAGACGAGGCTACTCCTGTCAGAATCAAGAAGTCTGGTAGTGCAGACCCTGAAATCAGAACGACAGGCAATGCTGTTGGCACGAGAAAGACCGCCAACGGTACCGTGGGTTCTGTCTACTCTGGCAGCAAAGTGAGGCACATTAAGAAACCCGATGGCATACCGCTGTTCCGCAAAGAGATCCAGTATGCCTTCCTCCACCAAGTCGTCCACGACGAGACACCATGCTTCACCAGGCTCAGCGATGGCAAGAAGGACTGCACGTTTGCCGACATCTACATCGACAGCATGGCCAGGAGCAGCAAGACATCTAAGGTGCTGAAGGACAGGCTGTCAGTCGACACCCCAGCTGCCCAGAACATGGCCATGATCTGTTTGTTGGTCAACGTTGGCAGGATGAACACTACACTCAACTTCTTCCCAGAAATGAGAGCTCAGCTGCGAACATATCACCCGATTCCCTCCCTCCAAGCATACCCGACTCAGAAAGATTACAAGTCACTGCAGGACGCTCCGAGGCTTAAGAGTATCCTTAAAGGCGCCACAGAGGACGAGGAGCAGCCCAGGAATCTGCCCGATCTGCGCAAAGCACCCGTCCCCAGATGCAATCCCGTCAACTGCATCTTCGTGCTTTCTCAGGCTGCCAACGAAGTCTCTCAGCTGCACTTCGTCGACAAAATCGACTTCTTCGACCTCGCCATGCGATCAACAATCACCAGCCACTCGAGAGCGGTTGCCTTCTTGTGGTTGATGTGGTGGTATCTCGAGTCCGATTTCTCGAAAGAGGCTGCCCTCAACAATCCGTTCGGGCCTGGCGAGTACAGAGAAGGCGCAGACCCCGACGATCCAAATGCGATCCCACTGCTGGTGCCGAAATTCGAACACATCACAGAAGAGGAGGGTGACGCCGAGAACGTCGATCCACAAGAAGAGCTCGATTTTGGTGAGAAGATGAAAAAGGAAAGAGAGCGCCTGAACGCCAAATTCGCTGCCGAGGAAGAGCTTAACGAGGTCAATGGTGGCAAAGAGATTACACACAAAGGCGTCAAGAGGCTCAAACGTTCTGCACGAGACCTGGGTGACGACCTCGACAGTAGCGATGTCGACTCTCGCGCAAGCCCCTTGCCCGCAGCTAGAAGTCCTGCCCCTGCAGATACTCCTGCTCACCTATCCGCCTCGATCTTGCAAGCCGACAGCCTCGACGACGAGCTAGAGCCCACGGATTCACATCCTGGGAGAGGTCGGTACAAGCGCGTTCGTGGTAAGAACACGCCTTCACGCAGCAGGATGCGTGGTAGCGAGGTCGGTGCTACTGGGTCAGTCAGAGGTGCTGCTCGATCCAGGCTCGGTATAGCAAGCGATAGAGGCACGCCTGACACACCTCGCGGGACCCCGCAGCCCATGCCACCTGGTACTATACATCACCCAGTCCTAAGTCAGTATCCGCGTCAACCTATGTTTGAGCAACCTGTCGCCAACGGGAATCCTATCTTAACGTCTAAGTCGCGAGCAAGGACTGGATACCAGCGAGAGCTGGAGGAACACAAGCAGAAACGAGTTGACTGGCTGGTGAATACGAAACGTAGGGCTGCTCTAAAAAAGCAGCGGAAGAAACGCGAACAGTCAGAACCCAGCAGGCTCATACGGGAGATGTATCGGATTTCACAGCTCGACGCTACCTATGACAGCGAAGAAGATGATACTGCGAGCTTCGGTTTGTCCCTGCTTCAAAGGCGAGTACCACATATCCCCCAACGCGGTACTGGGTTAGGAGGGATTTTGCCTACCAAAAAGTCTGGCGATCTGCAGTCTCTGAACAGGGAGAGTAGCAGTGACTCTGCTGTTGCTGTAAAAAACAAAGATGGCAGTGGACAGCTTGATTCCACGCGGCCAGCGGCGACCGACAATCTGAATGATGATTATGGCGAGGAAGCAGAATCGTGGAAACGCACCTTGCTGCGGACTGCACGACGATTGTATACGTGGAGTGGCGACAAGGACGTTCAGATTTCAATCAACAACAAGCAGCGGGAGCAACAGAGACGTGCTGCTCTGTATCCAGCGAATCCTGTTCCCATAGACTTTGGTACAACCTCAGGAGTCCACGATGGCATGATACCGAGTAGCATCGCGAGCGACACCCCTCGAAAGCCGAAACACGAGGTTCGGAAGAGCTTGAATGCTGAGATCGACGAGGATCTGCTGAGAAGCGGGGACGAAGACGATGAAGATATGGAGGATGAAGATGGTGATGTGACCATGGGTGTGGCAGATGCAAGCAGAATGCATCAAGCACGCGCAACAAGCGACGCAGATATGGGATAGAAATCCAGATCGTCTTTTCCTGGGCAGACATCCGCAGTTTCTGCGTCCGCGCCTTCCTCACAGCAACCTCTGCCTCACAACCTCTGCCTCCTCCAGCGGCGGAATCAGGACATGGGCATAGGATGAATCCCAGGGCGACCTGGCTCGACATTGTCCTGAGGCGTGAAAATGATGTTGATGGTGAATGCAAGAACGGTAACAAGGACGCAGACATCGTCGCTGCACGTTGCCCCAAAGGAGATACTGCGCCTGGCCGTGTACCCAGCACCGATGTCAACTATGCTAGGCGATTGTCGTCTCTACTGCCGCAGCCATCGCGTACAATGTCCGTGACCGCTCAACAACGCCTTACAATATTCCCGCCACCCTTTCCTTATCATCATCAACCACCAAACGTGGCCCACTACAGCCGACCAAGCTGGAGAGACTATTGCAGCAACGGCCTCTTCCCTTACAGGGAACATGTTTGCCCTAATCCTCTCTGTGATCATCCTTCCACTTTTACGTCCTTAACGACGTTCTTGGACCATTTTCAGTCCCACGCCAGAACCAAAATCTCCCACAGACGCAATTGCCCAAATAAGATGTACTGTCCCATTGAGGGGGTGGGGTGTCCGTTCGATAAAGAGTGTAGGAAAGGCGACTGGGCATTTCGGAGGAGGGACAGTCTGAAAGAGCATCTGAGGAGCTGGCACAAGGCGGCTGTGTAGACAGACTTACGACTGGAACTGTCTGTAGGCTTGGAAGGGCAGTGGATGTGATAGGGGACGCAGAGTACCAGTAGACAGCTTGCCCCCTACAAGGAAATGTGGAAGCGAAGCCGGGCCGAAGCCGTCGGAACGTACGTCGTATCTAGAGGTAATATGCGATCTTGTTAGGTCGAGAACATCTGCAACGTGTAATCATAGAGGAAACCAATTCGCACTCGACATCTGATGGCCTTCCAGGGAGAGACCCTAGTCATGAAACCCTCGCTTACTTGCTTGTCTGTTGCTTCGCGTTTACCTCGTGCTTCGCAGCTAACCTTCTTCTTCGTGCTACATGCGAGTGTCGAACAAGTTGCACCGAACCACAGCTGGAGCGGAGCCCCTCGGGCTTCTCCACAGGCAGGGTGAAAGCCTCAACCAACGCGATAAGATGGGAGACGATCTGATGCGATGCCCACCGGCGCCACTGGCACTTCCTGTCTGTCCCCTCTGAGACAGAAAGAGACATTTGACAGTGTCACCGGGCGGAAGAGTCGAGTCCAGCGGGCCCTGACCGATAGGTTCCGAGATCTACGATCAGGAGGGCGTGGATCTACTGTGGTCTTGGATCGTTGCTTACTTGCGCCCTTGATCCACTTGTTGTTGTTGTTGTTGTTAATAAGTCGTCACCTCATCGAGGTGCGAAGACGGGGGGACCTGCTCGTGGGGGCCGCTGAAGGGAGGCCTGGGTTGTCGGTGGCAGTGAAGCATGGAAGCGATGGGGATGTGAACAGGAGTCATGGTGGAATGGCAAGGGGTGATCAGGGATCTGATGGCGAGAATATGGCAGGAGGTTGACGATGGGCAAGAGGACTGTCGACTGTCGACAGGTGCAACTTGGGTTGCGGGGTGTGGCGAGTACGCAACGCATGTACTACTTACTCCTCTTAGACGATGACGGAACTCAGAAGACAGGTAATTTCGTATCACTGATAAATGAGGATCACGGGGATGAAATTCTTGGTTTGTAGAAATTGTTCATTCAGCTTTTGTTTCTACACTCTCGAGACCGGTTGTGGCTAGAATCGTGTACTGCCCACACCTCTGGAAGCATTGCTCCATGGTATTGTAGCTTGACTCTTTCATCTCGTGCGCGTCGACTACCGCTTGATAGTATCGCCGCATTGATCTCTGCAACGTTGATCCTTGTGCTGCTCTCTACGCCTCACCGCAGTTTGCGATGGTAGGCTTGAAAGAGAACTTGATCGCACCCGAGTTGCTACCAGTCTTCTCCAAGGCATCCACCACCTTCTTGCTCTGGTCATCTGCGACCTCGCCGAAAACCACGTGCTTTCCGTTCAACCAACTCGTGACGGCAGTGGTGATGAAGAACTGGCTGCCGTTTGTGTTGGGTCCTGCGTTGGCCATGCTCAACAAGTACTTCTTGTCGTGGGTGAGCTTGAAGTTCTCGTCTGCGAACTTCTCGCCGTAGATCGACTTGCCGCCGGTGCCGTTGCCCCGGGTGAAGTCACCGCCCTGGAGCATGAAGCCGGGGATGATTCGGTGGAAGGAGCTGCCCTTGAAGCCGAAGCCCTTCTCGCCAGTGCAGAGGGCTCGGAAGTTCTCGGCGGTCTTGGGGACGACGTCGTTGTAGAGGGTGAAGTTGATTCTCTCCGTCTTTGGCGAGGCACCGTTGGACTCGGCGTACTGCACATCGAAGAAGACGTTTTGAGGCATCTTGGCTGTTTGTGTGGTTTCTTGGTAGGGATTAGATTACTGTAGGTAGTGGTGTGGTTTGTGGAAAATAGAAATGGTAGAAGTTAGCGAGTCTGTGTTCTGATGAGCTTTTATGTCTGCTGCGAAATCAAAACATTCATATGTCCCGCCTATGATGTCTTTTCTCCTAAGTGGGGCTACTTAGGTGAAATTGTCTACCCCGCGATGACCCTCGCCCTGCCAAGCCCGCATGTGAGGGAAAACGTGCTTGTAGATCATAACACCAGGCTTAGCTGCAGGTGGATGTGGTTTCACTGGGGTGGTAGAGCGGCAGCGAATTCGGTGCACTACGTGCGGCAGGAGGGAGTCGACGAGCTGCCAAGGGGGTAGGGTGTAGTTACAGAAGCAGGAGGGGAGAGAGTAAGGCAAGGTTGAGACACCTCACAGTGCCGGCCTAGTTAACAAAAGAGGTTGGAGAGAACACCGAGCTCATCGTTGCCTGTACAGTGCCGGCTATGGTGAACAACGCGTCGTTATCTCGCTGCTACTCGTAATGACACAACTGTTGCCTTGAGCGAGGTGCACCACAAAATCCGCCAAGATGAAAGATGCCTCAGAATCGGAGTGGTGCGGAGTGGCGATCGCATGACTGTCACATTCTTAACTTACACCGTCAGTAACCATAAATCTGTATTGACACGAGTTAGGGTAGACTTCTCATCTCATCATCTAGTCACACTATACGCCCGATCCGTTTGGTCCTCAGATACTCGTCTCGCCGGCGGTGAGAAACCTCCTCCTCGAGAGGGTCTTGTGCATCGTCCAGTTGATACCTGGAAGTCTTCCCCTGCAACTTCGATGTCGAAAACAAGAAAGGGCAATTACACCTCACCTTGATTCACAAATCATGCTATTGCAAACGGTCCGCACGCTAACGAGTATGCTCTTCCGTACGTTGAATCTGTAGAATAGTCTCACGGATGACATCCTACGATCTCGGGGAAACCTCAAAGATCTGAGACCGTCGATAGTCTTATCATGGGCGTGGGGACAAAGCAGCCAGAAATTGTAGATATTCAAATGCTGAATGTACCAAGAGCGACCGAAGTTCCAATCATAGACGTCTTCCTTTGAATCGACTATCAGATTCAACAGATCTGAAAACTCAGAGCTGCAGAAGATTGGCTGCCTCGATAACTCGAAATGACGAAGCCATTCGTGCTCCTCGAGATCTGCTCGTAAGCTAACGAAGCTTTGTAAGGTCAAACGCCGGATTCGAGCTCTGAACATAGGAGTATGAGGTCTTTGGAGTTCCACTAACAATCCATGAAAAACGAGAAGATACACACATCTCGATAAGAATCCAGACACTAACCATACAGCTCGTTGTACAGCCTCCTGACGTCTGCATCATCGCACGTAAACTCGGATCGTCCTGAACAGATACCGTCAAGTCGCACCTCCGACTTGCCCGTTCGAAGCACAGGAAGTCGTTCACTGAGCAAGCAGATGGGATCGTGTGCTGTGTATTCTTCCACGGATCGAGTCCTTCCGCATACTCTGTGTTGACGAACCAGGGTCGACTGGTCTATAGATGTTAGTCTCGACATGACTCGCAGGCTCCAGTGGACCACCCTTCTAGTTCTGGCCCACTGCAAGAGCATCCGAACACACGATAGTAACAAGAGAGAAGGTCGAGATTCGGCATTGGGTACCGAGCCTTCATTCGAACCCTAGTCCTCCTATCTGCCGTTTGAGAAAGCCTTATATGAATCTGCAGACGAAGCTCTGTGAGCAGATTGAGTCGGTCAGGCTTTTCTGGCGGTTTTGGTGATTCGGCGGTTTGGCGAGTGTCCAGAGTAGCTGATGATGTTGACACTCAGTGAGCAAGAGCGCCAAGCTCCTTTGCCAATACTCCGAGCGGGTAGAAAGTACGCAAGCAGCACAATCGAGGAAGACTCAGAATGAACCTTCAAGTCTCAGATGGTCTGTTTGGCGTTATAGGCAGAGCAATCAAACAAGCATTTTGCCCCGCAAGCTGTACTGGCGGTACTGGAGCAACAAGCGTATGAACCGCCGCCCAATTACTGATCTGATAGGCTCATCCAACCTTCTCGACACTCACTTGCCCCGTCTTTCCACCTTCGAGTTGAAGGAGTGAGCCCTCTTCAAGCTTCTTTTTCCATTTCCTTGCTTCATCTCTCGCAAGGATGAACGTCAGCCGAGCACTTGCACCCTTCAGTGTCGACAAATCCGCTGACTGTAGAGGAGTATACGTCCACCGACTGAAAGCCCAGTTGAGAATCCATACTTCGACGCCGCCAGTCAAGCTCTGCTGTCGTCCACCGGTCGAATCTGGTGGTGGCTTGCTAGAAGCGATAAGACCTTTGATCCGGTAGACTTCATCCTTCGGTGCACTAAGCAATAGCTCTTCGAATTCTTCAAGGTTGATCCCAGATATTGTCGTCTCGTCACCTGCCTTCAACACCACGCTCAATACCTCGACCTCGTCCTGGTGATTATCATAATGCTCATGACCATGGTGATCATGCCCCCCGACCTCATTTACCTGCACCACATCTCGTCCAAGCTCTTCCTCTTTCTTGCTAATCAGTGCGCCATCGATGCCGACCACAACACCCAGATCGACCAGTCCTTTCCTGCTTTTCACCCACGCCGTCTGCACGTCTAAATCTCCAACGCGATCCAAACATGTCTCGAACGTCATCTCATCGACCAGCTCCCACTTGTTGAACACGATCAAGTCCGTGTACTTAGCTTGCATGCTCGCCGTGACGCTCGTATCCTCGTACCCCTTCCAGTTTTCCACATCAATCACACTCACTACCCCATCCAACACAAAAGAGCCTTCATTCTCCCTCGCTATGCGATTCACCTCCATGGCCAGCGTAGCAGGGAACGCACTCCCGCTCGTCTCGATAACGATCCGATCTGGGCTGACCTCATCCTTGAGCTCGAAAAGAGCATCGGCCAACTGACCAACAAGGTTACAGCAGATGCAGCCATTGAGAAGCTCGCGAACACCGCCGACGCTGACCTCGGAGGCCAGGGCGGAGTCCACTGCTACATCGCCATATTCGTTCTTGAGGAGAGCAAGTTTGTACGAGCGCGGTAGCTGGGGGATGAGATTGAGGATTAGAGTCGTCTTTCCACTCCCGAGAAATCCTGTTATTATGGTCACGGGAATTGGCGCCATTGTCGCAACCGACGTGCTGTGGCAAGCTTCAAAAGCTATTTGCCTGTCGTGATATGGCGCGTCAGGTGCTTCTATAACGTGATTGTGGTCGTCTCATGAACCGTGTGATATTTATTCGATTCTCGAGGAAGTTATTTTTAGTCGGAAAACTAAATGGAGGATGGCGGATATATCTCACAGCGGCGTTACAAATGTAGAGAAATGAGCTTCACGTTCCAACAGAGAGTCAAGTAAAACCAGGGCTTTGGACCACTCGGTTGAAGTAAGATGAAAGTGTTGAACGCTCAAATGAAGACCACGATTGACCAATCAGTAGCCGTCATGTTCCTGCCAAGAATCCATATCTGGCCGTACCTTCCCGTAGAACCTCATCCCTGATAATCGCCCTCCTGACGGGCATTGGTACCTCTGCAGTATCAGCGTGAGGTAGGTACTAAAGTTTCAGCCTGTCTGGTGCTCCGTAAAGCCAATGACGTGCAGTTCGATTGCTTCAGCTACTTCCGAGTGATGGCAGATATAGCGCTATAACGGCTGGGGAGCAGATGTGCTCCCACACGATGGCAAAGCTCAAATCAAAGTCCCCCTTCACCCAAATCAAAGTACACTTTCATACTCGCTGTCTTGTCGTTCAGGCTCAGGCATGCCGAATTTTGCTCTTCGTCGACTCAATACGGACGCAGCTATACTCGTGAGTCTGCATGCTCAAGTCCAGTAGTCGCTCCAACCCGTGGGGAATCTTCGTAGCGAAGCTAGCATGCTCGGACATCCAGCTGAACATCTTACGCTGCAGGACCTCGTTCGCCGTGGATTGGTCTAATCGCATCGGCAGTACGGAGAAAGTCGTCCGGCTACTGCGCTGATATGCTCGGAGTTTCATGTCAAGAAGAATGCTCACCATCTTATCTTCGATGTCAGGCATTTCATGGAAAGATCCACGGATCAGATCGCACACTTGGAGATACTTGCTGGCTCGTCCGGCGTGATCTTCGAAACCGACGAATCTGAACTTTAATATGAGCTTCTTTCCGTACTCCCGCAACTTGTTGCAGTTGTATTTGTTAGCGAGCACCCACATAAGCGTATGGGTCTGAAACTCTTGACGGTCTTCTTCCTCTCTTTTCTCAGACTCGCTCGAGAAGTCGCCTTGAGAGACAAGTTCCATGATGGGCATCGACTGTAATGACTGCTTATTGTGGAGTGTGTGGTCATAAGTTCCGAGATAGAAGAACTGGATTAGCCTCGCGACCATCCAAGGGCTATCGTCGTGCAACTCAACCTGTCTTCTGGTCGACTCCTGCTCATGGTCAGTGTTGCACTTAGCGGTCCTGTCACAAGAGTTACTCAATATCTCCATACCTCGAATCTGCCAGTGCAAGCTACTCGGAAGAACTGAGACGCTTCTGACACGACTCGGCTGTGAATCTGCCATTGGTGCTGGCCCAGCTTGATAGTGAAATCTGTACTGTTTGCCAAGTTCGCGGCTTTGAATCTGCAAACCCGCGTGAGCGCTTTTATGCGACAGAGACGAAGGACTTACGCGTTGATATCGCTGGAACTGACCGCCAGTGTCCAATTTGTCAAGGCTTGACGTGCGGTACCGAAGATGCAGAAATAGTGGGGGTATTGATTAGAAGCCGTATAGGGGAATGCCAATATTCAAATGTCCCGCTGCTAGGGAAGCTTGTTCAATAACGTGTGATGGTAACGACAGCCAACCTGAGTGGATGCTATTGAAGTGAACCATGTATATGGTCCTCGATCTTTGCAATGAGGACAAGCTGATGGTTAGATCAGTCTGGCTTGGGAACTGCTTCGATCCTGCGCGATCGAAGACTGAATCCGCGTCACACGGTGTATTGCCCCGAGCTGGACCAGAAGGGTGACCAGATATATCGCAGCAGATGGTTGGTGTACAGATGACTAGGTCGGCATTGTAGTTGGGCACTGAAACAACGAGCATAAATGGAGAAAGGGATTGGGAGAGAATCAAACATCATACTTCATCCCAGCTTGATCTGGGCTCACTTTCAACACGCTGTACAAGACTTAAAGACGGCTCAAAACAGGTGGCAACACGATCACAGACCGGCCTCCATCTTGTCCAGCAGGGCCCTTGTAAAGTCGTGCGTGGAGGCATTACCGCCCATGTCCCTTGTTCGTACCTTGCCGTCAGCGATGACATCGTATACAGCCTTGGATATTCTGTTTGCGTGCTCGTCAAGGCCCAGATGCCTTAGCAACATGGTGGCGGATAGAAGCAGAGCGGTTGGGTTGGCCTGGTCCTTGCCCTTGATGTCGAGACCGACGTGTCGGCAACCTGGCTCGAAGATGGCAACGTCTCGGCCCATGTTGCAGCCAGGCACGACACCTGGGCCGCCGACGAGGGCTGCTGCGATGTTGGTCAGGATACCTAGGGTTTGTTAGTACATTGTGAAGCATCGAGGCTTGCCGCACTTACCGCCGTAAAGGTTAGGCATAACCATCACATCGAACTGCTGCGGCCTGCTCACAGCCTGCATCGAAGCATTGTCCACGATCATGTCATTGTACTCAAGGGTAGGGTAGTCCTCAGCAACCTTCTTCACGGTGTTCCTGAATAGACCATCGGCAAGCTTCATGATGTTGGCCTTGTGAATTGCAGTCACCTTCTTCCTGTTGTTGGCAATAGCAAAAGCACAGGCAAACTTGGCGATTCTCTCCGCCTTAGCACGGGTAATGATCTTGAGGGACTCGACGACGCCGCTGACGGACTGGTGCTCCAGACCCGAATATTCTCCTTCTGTGTTCTCTCGAATAATGCAGAGGTCGACGTTCTTGTGTCGTGTCTCGAGACCTGGGATGTTCTTGATCAACACGACGGAGGCGTAGGCATCAAGCTCTTGACGCATGGCGACGTTGAAAGAATTGTGGCCGGACCGTTCTATGGGGGTGTGGAGGATACCCTTGAGGCCGAGCTTGTTTCGCTTGAGGGATGCTATCGACTGGCGGAAGAGGTCTTCTGCGTTCTTGTTGCCAGATTCGACACCCGTCACGTCGATTTGCTCCCATTCGATCGGGACATTGTCGGCCTTGAATATCGTCTTGACGGCTTCTGCTACTTCGGCACCAATACCATCACCTGTCCTCCTGTGTTAGACAAGCTCGTCGCTTATCGTGACCTGTTTTTCATACCTGGAATGAGGGTGACGGTGTATTTTCCACCATACTTGGTCGGCTTAAAGATATCCGACTGTACGGTGGCATATGCTAGCGATGTTAGTAGATGTCTTTCGCAGGGCGTGTGCAGCATACACCGGGGTAAGAATGGAGCTGTAGGCTGTGTAGAGATCCTCGAGGTTGCCCGCAGCAAAGACTGGAGCAGATTAGTATGTCTGCTTGTTTTTCGGTGAGCGGCCCTGCTCGTACCTGCGCACTGCGCGTTGATCGTGCAAAGGACATGTTGGCAGGAAGTCGAACGGGGAGAGAGAGGGTGGTGTGCTGTGTGTCTTCAATGCGAGGATGGGTAATGGGTATCGTGCAAAGAGTGCAGGTGCGCCGCGAGCTCTCTGATCTGCATCGGTAGCTTTGGGTCGCTTGCACTTGTCTCAATTGGTCCTAGTACGCTCGAGCTGTCACTGATGTCACAAGCACCACGAGCCACCACCGAGACATTTCTACCCGGTCTACGAAGACGAGAGAGTACAAGCCATAGCAATGGGAAGATTGAGCCTAACCTAGTTACTGAAGAGCCATCTTTGGTCCTGGCCGCTCTGCTTCTCATGCCGCCGTGCCAGGAGAGCCGGACCATACGCCCTTCGCTGCCTGCCGTACAGGAGATGCACCAATATGTCTAGAACTTCTCAGCCGCTGGCCTCATGTCGAGTTCATGCACCCAGAGGTCGCATTCAGCTTCCATCATGCTGAGATACAGCTTTCCCACACTCTCCGCCCGCATCTTCTTGCCCTGCAGTACAGCCTCAGCGTCATCCCCTCCGCCTTCTTTGGTAATCTCGCCCGAGTCAGCATGGTATTCGTGGAAATTGTCCGTGATGCCTCCATTCGCGATGGCGTGCACAACGTGCACTCCTCGAGCCGAATACTCTCTCGCCAGTGATTGTGCCAGCATTCTGACCGCCGCTCGTCCTCCACCATAAGCCGCAAAGCCTGGGTTCGTCCTCAGACTGCCCAACGTGCCGGTGAAGATGATGGTTCCAGCCTTCTGCATCACTTTCGCCCCACTAGGCAGAGACGCATGTCCCGGATACTGGCTGAGCATCCACTTCAGTGACAGCTGAGAGAAGATAACCGCTCCAGTTGCGTAGGTGGTCATCGACTCAGTGTACCTTTGAGCTGTCTCCTCCTCAAAGGGCGTTTTGTGCGAGTGCTTGATGTTGAAGATCGACATCTTGAACTTGAGATCATTGTCCATTGACTTCGCCCACGACCTGATGTCTTCGAAGGCTTGATTCAGCTGTGGCTCCGAAGTGTCGCTTTTGAAAGCCTTCAGAACACCCCCTCCGGAAGTTTTCGAGATTTTGGCCGCAAGATCAGCGTCTCCAGTTCGTGACAGCAGAGCTACTGCAAGGTTGCCGTGCGTTGGTGAGGCAAGTATCCTCGCAATGCCCGATGCCGTGGTAGGACCGGCCCCGATCAGAATAGCGAGTCCAGAAGGTGCCATCTTGCGCTTGTTAATACTGTGAAGCCTGTGTGTTCGTGTAGACGTGGACCTTGGTTGCGTGACGAAGACAATCTTTTGCAACGAAGCAATGGTGGAAAAGGATAAACACGAGGACGGGGTTCTCTCTCCGCGTTGGAGTTGCATGGTGACTAGCTTCAGCAGTACGTCATAGAAACCTGGTCGTGGGTCAGGGTTGTATACTGATGTTTGAGGAGGCTAGAAACTATAATCAGGTGTTGACATCTGTATTCGAGCGAGCTCCCTCGGCAATTTGCATTCTTGTACAGTCTATAGTTTGCTTTTGCTCTCCTTCTTCGCTCTCGTCGTGTTTCTGCTCGAATCGACGGCCAGGCTCGAGTGTGTGCTGAGTGCAACGATGTCGCCAGACTCGTCCAGAACCGTCACCTCAAGATCGAATCTGCCGTTGTGGATCTTCTTCGCTTGCACCCTGACGAAGAGCCACTGGACGCCCTCCTCGGGAAGTAGCTTCTTGACGTCCAGATTGAGATTCAAGGTGGGGTACCAATATTTGGCGTTCGGCTGAGCTCTGTTCTTCATCAGAGCTTCCGCCTCTTCCACAGATAAATCCTGGCCCAGGCAGGCCTCCTCGAGCTCTGCATTGACATAACGCTCAAGAATCTGCGGGAATATGTCTACTATGTAGCCAAGCGCATTATTGGTGTGTCTTCCTTCTCTTCCCTGTGGCCGAAATAGAATCCACTGATCGATCATGGCTTTCGGAAAGTGAGATGGTCTCTTGGCTGGCCGAACGAGGTGCATGGTCATGTGGCGACCAGCGCGCCTGAAGTCTGCGTAGGGATCGCGGCCTCGTCTTACATAGTTGGCGTCTTTGCCCTCGGTGAGTGCTGAGAGCGAAACTGGTAGAGGCTCGGGCGACATTTTGTAGCCAGAGTCCAGTGATAAGCCGACTTCAGCACTCATATCCGACATCATGATATACCCCATGACCTCGTCTACCATTTTACCAGATCGTTCGTCTTTCTGAGCTAGAGTCAAATGTAGGTTGGATATTCTCCCACCAAGCTTGACATCTTTCACAGTGAAGATGGCTTCTCCAATGCCAGTCCTGCGCATGAATTGGAGATGCAGGTTCACAACATTGAACTGTTTCCTTCCCGGGTGCGTGAGCTGCATGTGCTTTGAGGCAACAAGCATAAAGCAGGCCGTCACGTAGCCACCGTTTGGAACTGTGCCGATGCACCAATCGGACTCGAAGTTGGCTGCATATTTATGTGACTCGAGCTGCCTGATAGGCAGTACGTCGGCGAAGGTGGTCATGCCTGATGCAGACGAAGACCAAGCCAAAAGACGACGTCCGATCTGTCCAAAAGGTGTATCGTAGGCTGGACACAAGATCGTTGAGGAAGAGCAAGAGCGTATTGGTCTTTCTGTGTACCGCAGCTATCGACATCGTTTCTCAAGTCGTACTTGAACCTCGGCATAACGACCTGCCTCGCCTGAGTTGGATTTGCTACGAGTCCTGGCGATCATTGGCGCAAACATCGAAACCTGCTCCTGAGTATTGCATACCTCCAAGGTATTGATCACTCCATAAGATCAGGGCGCTCTGTTTACACGTGAAGGTTCTTTCTTGTTGAGCATGATTAGAATCAGACGCTTTAGTCACGGCCAAGCGAGTACTCCCTAAGCCACCCGGTAGAAGCTTGCCTCTGTTCACTGTTCTCGCTCAGCCAATCGAAGGATGAGTGGCTGAGAGGCTTCAGGGCCCGGCCTTGAGCCGAAATCTTGGTTTGAGCTTCCCTGCATTGCGTCACAGGTGACCTCGTTCACCAATTACGCTTAACGTTGTCGGCGTTGCAGTCGCAAGCGATGGGCGCAGCCGTTGAACGCAAACATGGGCCATCAACTCGATCTGTCTGCTAGCTAGAGAGACTTCGTATATCCACAACTTTCCAGCTCATGATGCATAGTATCCTTAACCATGGCAATCGCATATCGCCGAGGACGACCTGTGAAGCCTCCCGAAGTTGCCTTTGTTAGCGCAATCGCAATACTGTCCCTGCTGGCATTATACAGTCTGGGAAAGAGTTACGTCGGGTATGAGACGGGAAGAGAGCAAGTGCTGGCGCTGCGAGCCTTGCAAGAGCCGGACCAAGAGGTAGGCGCAGTGTGACCGCGGGCTGCGTGAATGTGCTAAATCCTGTACAGTGCCGTTTCGTCCACAATGTGCGTGCACGCGACCAGTGTGCGTTCATCCTCAAGCATTGCGACGACGAAGAGGCCGGTCTCATATCCTATTTGCAGCTCTATTACTGCTCTCTATCCCACCTGAAGCCGATCGCCTTCATCATCATTGCGCTATGGAGTGCCCTACTGTTCAGCACTATTGGTGTTGCAGCGTCCGACTTCCTGTGCGTCAATCTGAGCACAATCGCAGCCATCTTAGGCATGAGTGAGAGCTTGACTGGTGTGACCTTCCTCGCCTTTGGGAACGGCAGCCCTGACGTCTTCTCGACCTTCGCGGCCATGAAGAGCAACAGTGGAAGTCTGGCAGTGGGCGAGTTAATGGGTGCAGCAGGCTTCATTACAGCAGTCGTGTCTGGGAGTATGGCTATCACGAAACCCTTCAACGTCGGGCGAAAAAGCTTTATCAGAGACGTTGCCTTCTTCACCGTCGCCGCCAGTTTCAGCTTGGTCTTCCTTTATGACGGAAGCTTGCGACTGTGGGAGTGCGTAGCAATGGTCGCTTTCTATGTCTTCTATGTCGTTTTCGTCGTTGTATGGCATTGGTACATGCAGCGTCAGCGCCGGAAGCATCTGGCAGAGTTCGCCGCCAGACTGCACCATCATATCCCTGACCAGCAAGAGCTGGAAGTTCCGCAGATTGAGGTTGACGAGGAGTCCGCACCAGCTGGAGAAAGCAGTCCACTGCTGAGGGCCGAATCAGGCACGAGTTTTCCTACATTGCTGACTCCAGGCACACCCGCATGGATGGATCCAGGCGATGATTATGACGATGATGACGAAGCACGCGACCGAGCTCTGGCGGAGCTGCAAAGCAACATGCGTGTTGGTCGAACGAACGGTAGAGGTCGTCGTAGCACCATAACCCCGATTCGACCCAGTCTGCTCGGTGCCATCGAATTCCGCTCGGTCATGAACGCGCTCGAGAAGAGGTCAACCACCAGTGGTCAAGCGATTGGTCTCCGACGTTATTCCGATGACGGGCTTCAGGGCGGTACTCCCCCCGCCAACTTTAGCATTTCTCAACCTCAACTCGCGTTGACAGGGCCTGAAGAACATGTTGCGACTGTGAACGCTGGACGTGGTAGAGCAGTGTCCGCAAACGACGCTGCAGGTTTACGCATCGATTCAGATGTTCAGAGTCTTTCACGTGGCACTCCCGACACAGCCATCTTCTCTCCTAGTGCTAGGCCATCAGGTAGCGCCCGCCAGCGGCAGAACCAGTTTGAGAGGCCTGGCGCCGACTATTTGGCGCCCGCATACAGCAGCAATCTCCTGTTGTCACCGTCATCGGTGTCGACCTCTTCGGACGCGCCCAGTGCCAGCTACTTTGAGCGCAATGGCATGCTTGCACCACAACCACCCGCTAAGAATACCTTCCAGGGCCCTCGTTACACCGACGCTGGACATGAGCACACAGAGTCACCTTCAATGAGTCCTGGGGTATCACCTGTGCTGAGCCCTGGTGTAGACGCCCCCAAGCTGCAGCTGCCTGACCCGGGACACCGAAAATCGCCGCTCATGCAGCAGTGGATGTCGCCAACTAGTACACCACACTCTTCTCGCCCGCCTAGCTTTCGACTTCCGGGGTCCTTTATGTCACCTGAATCAGGACCCGCTATGACCCTGCTAGGGGATGATGAAGGTCAACCTCGGGAAGTGCGGCGTTTCAGCTGGTGGCCCTACCGATATCTCGAGGCTCCCCAGGTCATACTCTCAACGCTCTTTCCTGGCATGTCAGATTGGAAGGACAAGGGTTTCTTCGGCCGGCTATCTGCTATTGTTACAGCACCAAGCATCTTTCTTTTGACCATAACTCTGCCGGTGGTAGATGTGACGGGAGACGAAACCACAGAGGAGGAAATACACACAGCTGCCACCACACCGGGCAGAAGACAGTCGCAAACACTTGCTCACTTGACCTCCGACAGTAACCCTGCGTTGTCATCATCACAGGGTAACGGGGCAGGACCACACCCACACTCTGCCATGATGTCTAGACGCAACACAGACTACAGCAAAAGCGGCAATGTGGAAGGGCCAGTCACGAACCAGAAGGAATGGAGCCGCTGGCTCGTTATCGTGCAACTCTTCACGGCTCCGCTGTTCGTGGTTCTGATCATATGGGCTAATATCGATGAGGGCCACTCCATGAAGGAACTGCTACTAATGGTACTGGGGTGCCTGGTTTTCTCATTGGCTGGAACTTTCCTCATTTTACTCGGTACGTCGCCTGATCGGGAACCTAAATACCGGCCAATCTTCTGCTTCCTTGGCTTTATGGTCGCTATCGCTTGGATCTCTTCCATTGCTAATGAAGTGGTGGGAGTGCTCAAGGCTATCGGAGTCATACTAGACATGTCCGATGCCATTCTTGGTTTGACAATTTTCGCGGTCGGCAATTCTATGGGAGACCTGGTGGCAGATATCACTATTGCAAGGATGGGCTTCCCTAAGATGGCCTTATCAGCATGCTTTGGAGGTCCAATGTTGAACATCCTGCTTGGAATTGGACTCGGCGGAGCGTATATGACGATTCACAACGAGCAACACAGACACCACAAGCATCCGAATAGACCGATTGTGTATCGACCTTATACACTCGACGTCAGCACTACATTGATCATCAGTGGTGTTGCTCTACTGGTGACGCTGACTGGGTTGTTAATTTTTGTACCACTGAATGGCTGGCGGATGGACAGGAAAATAGGCATTGGTCTGATCACGTTATGGACAATCGCAACGGCAGGGAATGTGGTTGTTGAAGTTCTTGGACTGGGTACGGAAGGCGTAATGTTTGCATAAGGCGCATGCAGTGGTCTTGCAGTACAATTCGGCAACGGCACTTGCAGCTTTTGGAACTGTGAAAAATCGTATACAAGGGAGGCGCGGAGGTTGCGAACGATACCCATTAATTGACACCCTTTATAATTTCGAGTGCTTTGTCAGTCACTGTTATCGACCATTAGCCAGCTCCATTTCTTCCGTTCCGCTAATGGTCCGTGAGCGCTTTGTACACGTTACCTTGCTATATCGTGAGAGGTGTGTGTGTGTGTGAGATACCGCAGTATCTATAGCCCGTCTAGACCTGCTGTTCGTGTTCTACGATAAATGCCACCCTCGTCATCGACCTTACTCGTCTAGTGCGATTCATGTGGATGCCTAGCGTAGCCGACAGGAACTCAATGTCGATGACCATAAAGCTTGGTGCCGAAGACCCGGTTAGGTCCTCCAACAGGATTGCGGCCACATCGGCCTTGATGTCAACCGTGTTCTGGAACAGGATCGCCCAAGAACATGATTCCTGGCTCGCTGGACATGGCCTACGAGGACCACTCGAGTCCACAATCTGGCGGACTTTTCCACTCATGAGCATTTAGCACGTAGACTGACGAAGATGGACTGCTGCATCTACCTAGCACTGGAAGTAAGGTACTCCGTCTTAACGAGCAAATCTACAAATGGCCAGGCAGGTTTGTGTGTTGAGTCCGACTTCTTGATGTCGATCAACGCCGCGAGAACAGATGAACACTGATTTACACGCAGTTGCCCAGCAGTGTTGGCGGGCGACAGGAAGGAGCCCACAACATACGTCCTTCGTTGGGTGTGTCTGACGTGATTATCATGAGCAGCTCGCGCCACACAAAAGCCATCGCGTCGATTCCCTTCCCAGGAAAAGTGAGGCTTATGCTAAACAGCTACGAACAGCGAGCTCATTATTGATTGGAGTCGAAACTATCAGTGTGGTTTGTCTGTGGGTATATCGTGAACGGCCAAAGTTTGTCGCGCCAAAACCCTGATCAACTGCTATTTAGCACGTCCGCAGAGATATTCTGTTGGTAATAGGACATGCACATCAAACCTTTATTGAACACGGTTCATTGGCATCGTAAAGATCGGTGATGGCGCGCCAGGCGTTTCTGCATGGATCCGCATGCTAGAGTCTCGTGCTCCAAGCTTCGCTGACAGCATGGGTATGTTGACGACGTGCATTTGTTTTATCTGCAGCCAGGTTCACCACAAGTCTCGTTCTTGTCTACCACATACGACAGTTTAACGAGTACGACATTGTTGCAACTTAATCCGTGAATGAAGGTACACGTGTATGCCCAACGATGTCGGCCAATTACTGCCGAGCCAATCTAATAAGTGGGCCTTTGGCTTAGCCAAACGCGACAACGCCTTCTCGCTGGCAAATGCCCGTGGCTTCACACCAAATCTTGGTTCGAGGCAGATCAGCCGGTCTATGGAGGCCTAGAACCACAGATTCCACCTTAAGACCCTGCACATACACGGACATATGATTCGTAAAATCCTCCTTGATGCCTGTGCACCATGTGCTGTGCCATGCGAGCACTTTTGTGCCACGCATCCAACAGTAGACGTGTCGTTAGTGATATGGGCGAGAGCAGTTTCCTACACGTATCGTCGTCAGGTAAGTACTAGTTGCGATGAGCTTCGAGACAATGCGTCTCTGCAGTCCGATTCAAGGTTGTTCGGTACCATATTCATTACAAATCCAACATCCTACAGTTTTAGCCTTGATCGTATTGCACATCTTTTGTAATTAGACCTCGCGTGTGCCATAGACCCGGTTACTCTGGTTGCCTCTTGGGGTTGAACCTGTAAACCACTTTCTGCTACCGATAGTACCATTCCAGAAGACAGTAGCAGCAAGAGGACACAAATCCCGCATGCTTTTGATTCTGAAACCAGACTTTCGTGTTCCAGCTCATGCTTTAAGAGCCCTGATCGAGATTTCTCTTATTTGCGAAGCAGGAGTTCGGCCGGTCAGCCTAAAAATTCTTACTTTGCTCTTTGAGTTGCGGGCTACTTGCTCAAAGCTTATCAACAATACCATCATTGGGGATTCTCTAACACTCACGAGTAACGTTCTTAATCTTTTGCTCTCATTGTTTTCCGCCGGTCCGACTCATAACAGTGAACCACGTACACCTGCCATCCTCTCCTTCGGCTCCTGCTTCACCAACGAGATCTACGATCTTCCAGCTTGCTATTGCCGAGGAGCAAACAGTCTCTATCTCCCTCCCTGCTAACCCAGCTAAAATAAACCCCGAGTCTGCTTGCATACCCGCCCGCCGGGCCTCGAACAGCCGATCGTCACGTTTTTGACTAATCACCAATAACCAACGGCAACTCTTCCTTACTCCGTCGCATCAAGCTCATCGTAGATCTCATCCTCTACCATACGACATTTGACCTCGTTGTCTCTCAGTATCTCCGTGTCCATTAAATTCATGCTCACTGCCATTGAGCACGACGCTGCCGGCCCGGGTATTGCTTGACCGCAAAGCTGGATTGCTTGCTCGATATTCTCGGCGCGCAATAGCGCATTGGGCCAATTGCTGGAGGAAATGGCCATCGCCGTCCAGCCGCCACAGACCACGTTCATAGATCGGCAGACACTATGTATTGCAGGCTCAACACCTGGTCTGGCCACTCATGCTGGTGAAGATGACTTTGCCCAACGGCTTCGGAAGAACTATGTGGCAGACGAGAGCAATGTAGTTGAGCAGCTCATTCACTTCAAAGATGAACTTCACAGACTCGATGGGGAGGCCTTTTGGTCGAGGTTGATGACCGGGATGACAGAGATATGTCATGCACAGTTTGCTTTCGTCTCGAAGCGAGTTCTCATCAATGACCAGAACACTGCGGTGGAGATGCCTAAGATCGGTGAGGTCGGGTCTTGTCTGATGGCTACAGCAATCTACTACAACAATGGCGAGGCGGCCAAGGGAATGCACCACGACTACAGGTACCATGCCTGGAGTTGCCCGTGTTCTCATATGAAGCACGACAAGGTCTTTCTTATTGCGGATCACCTTTGTGACTTCATACAAGACAATCCAAACCAGATCCCTTTCGAGCCCGAAGCATATCTAGCAGTTCCGCTCTTCGCCGAAGGAAAGTGCTACGCACATTTCGGCATGATGTGGACAGTAGATGGTACCAAACAGAAGTCGAAGTTATCGTGGGCCTTCATCGAGATGTTCATGCATGCACTGGAAGACCTGATATCGAAGAAGCTGCTGACTGGTCAAAGTTTTGCAAAGTCCGCGCAGCAAGTACAACAGCAATCGCGCGTTATACCGCAGACTGCCGTCACCGCTACGCAGTCCCTCAAGGTGTACGCACGATCGCTTTCCCATGAATTGAGAACACCAATGCAGGGCGTCGTCGGGATGCTGGACCTCATGTATGCGACCGTACAAGAACAAATCGAAAGCGAGGCTAACCAGGCCATACGCAAAGTATTTCAGTCGCTCAGAAATAGTATTGAGGTGGTGCAGGACAGCTCCAAGCGTGCAATAGAGGCGGCGGATAATGTCGTTCATGCGTACGACCTTAACATGCAAGTGCCAGAAACGCCGTCGATCGACCTTGACAGTTCCGGAGGAGGTGTGGGTAGCTACTTCGATACCAAACCTAACATGACTGACGGTAGTCGTATTGTCAACCCACAGAAGAGAAAACGAAGTCATGGATCAGAGCAGGAATTTCGGGGTCATAACAGATTCCAAAACACAATGACAACGCCCCAACAGGGTGCGATACTGCCACAGTCGCCCTTGTCGAGCACTTGTGATACAGAGGATGCCTCACCAAAACGCACGACATTACCTCGGTTTCCTGAGACGATCAAATTACCCAAGCACGCGAGCTTTTTGCCAATCGACGTCGATACACCTGCGCTGACCCCTGGAAATCGGCATAGCAATATTCGGGAGGTCCTGCCTATTGTCATCAACGATTCGCTTCGCGTTGGCGGTCGACCAGATTTTGCAGTATCGGAACCAACTTCATTAGGAGAACGAATCGAAGTCAAGACCCGCTCACCGAACGGTCAATCATCGTCCAAGATAGTACACTGGTCGGTTCAATCGGATGTACCGTACATAATACCCGTCGACGAAAGAGATTTGAGCAAGCTCATTGGAGCAGTGTTCTTGAACGCGGTCAAGTTTACGGATTATGGTGAAATCGAGATCCGCGTGAGGCTGGACGACAGCATGAAATCTCTGCTTATCGATGTTAAGGATACGGGTACTGGAATACCCGAAGCTTTCCAGCCCGAACTGTTTAAAGCATTTTCGAAGGAGGATGATTCCATCACAAGGAACAGAGAAGGACTTGGGCTTGGTCTTATGGTGGCGAAAGGCCTTGCCAGAAGGCTAGGAGGTGATTTGAATCTCGTCCGGACAGCAGTTGAGGGTCCAGATCATGGTTCTGAGTTCGAGATACGGGTGCCTATCGAAACAAGTGCCAGCCTTAGCCGCGCGAGCACTCCACCGAGGACAATGCGCGAGTCAAGCATACCACGATCCGCGCCTTCCACTACGACACATAACGCCCAGCAAGCTCACAGGACAAGTCCCCTGATGCGAGAGCATTCGCCTCCTGAGCAAAGCTCACCCAGCCATGTCAATACCACACCCAGAGTAGAAGGACACCAGAATAAGCCGATCGAACCTGCCCGGCAAGACAAACTTCCAATGCACAGACGGTTGTCTACAATCCCCAGGCAAAAGCCAGACCGACAATTAGCTCAAAAATACCCCCTGAGCTTCCTCGTCGCGGAAGACAACAAGATCAATCGGAAACTCCTCGTCCAAATGCTTAACACGCTGGGGTACAAGAACGTCTACGAAGCCTACGACGGCAAAGAAGCCGTCAGGGTCGTGCAAAAGCTCGTCGATGAGCGCCATGCAAAGAAGCGAAGGAACTCGAACGTCAAAACCCAAGGCCCGGTGGACGTCATATTAATGGATCTCTGGATGCCGGAGATGGATGGCTACCAGGCGACGGAGAAGATTTTTGAAATGTTCAAGGACGATAATGCGGGCGTATCAAATAGTAACGGTGACGCGTTGGTGTCACCGTCGGGTTCGCCACCCACTGTGCTTGCCGTCTCTGCTGATGTCACCGACGACGCGGTCGATCGTGCCACAAAGATCGGCATGGCAGGGTACATGAGCAAGCCGTTCAAGGTGCTGGATCTGCAGAAGCTGATCCTGGAGTTCTGTGCGGCGCGCTCTGCGGCTGCGTGTCCCTGACAGACTGGACATGGAGTACATTTAGATCACGCCTCGTTTGATTCAAGATACACCTGAGATACCCCCACAATTATGAAGAATTGTTGTACTTTGCGACGTTGCATATAGCTTGGCTGGCTTAGTCTGTCTTTCCCGCCTCTAATCTCTCCGCTCGCCACTCCCAGTAGCCCTTGCGAATGACATCCCACTTCTCACTCAGAGCTCTTAGACATTCCTTCGCCCTGTTAATCCCCTCTTCAGTCCCGTCTTGCCCGTAGATCTCGCTCAACCACTCCACGGCATGGCTACTCCGCACGCCAAGTTCCTGCCCCTGGGTCTGCTCATTGCTGATGTCGGCGCTTGCGTCTTGAACCTCATCGTCACCACCAACCCACTGGTCCGTCCACAGATCGCCATCTGGCCCCACGAATTCCTCGCAGAACCCGCGCAGCTTCGCAATGTCGACGGCGCCATGGCGCAGGACGCCGCGGAGGTAGTTCCAGGTACTCCCGTTTTGGGGCGCTTTGCGGATTTCAGCCTGCGTGTAGGTGATCTCGGCCTGGACGAGCTGCGTGTCGACTAGTCCTGCTTTGTGGAGGAGTCTGTCTTCGTTCACTTGCTTGAGGATTAGGGGCGGAGTGGCTGATTGTGCGTGGTGCAGCTCGTGGTGGCCGAAGAGGAGGAAGTAGCGGTGGGACCAGGCGGAGTTGTTGCGGGTGTCGTCGTCGATTAGGGTGGTGATTGCGTGGACTTCGGGGTGGGTGCGGTAAGTTGGGGCTATTGAGGGTTGGTTCGGCGATGCGATGGGGGACGGCAGGAGGAAGGTGGGAAAGCGTGTGCACAGCCATTGGCGGTAGGACCAGACGTGGTAGTTTTTGGTGTCGAGGGAGAGAATTTGGGCGAGGAAGGTTTGTTCGGAGGCTATGAAGGTTGAGAGGCGCTCGTGGAGGGCGGTGCCGAGTTGCGGGCTGGGCTCGGACGTGGATGTAGTCGGTGAAGCAGGATCAGTTGGGAGCAGGTCGGCTAGTGCGTGCCGGTGGTGCCATATCTGGTAGTTCTTCAGGTTGCGGAAAGAGACTTCATCGAGCCATTTGAGTTCTGATCTTATGTTGTCCCACAGAGTTTCGTCGAGCTGGTCGGTCTGCGCTCCGCTTGTGTCCGATTCATCCTCGATCTCTACTATCTTGGTGTTTAGAATGTCTCCGCTGGCGGTCCAAAGTCCTCTGAGGACACGCATTCGGTAGATCCACACTGTGTAATGGGCGGGGTTCATGCTTATCAAGTCCTCTGTCAATGCCAATGCTCGCTCTGACACTTCGTTCTCCGCCATCAGAGCTCTTAAGTATGACATTGCCTCTGAGTATCTGGCACTGTAAGCGATTGCAGCTAGAGTACCGGTCTGGTCTGCTTGAGGTATGGGTACGACATCCTGCCAGTGAGGATGAACCGAGTAGTAAGAAGCTGACTTCGACTTTGGTGGCTTCGCATCCGAAGGCAGAAGAGCAGCCGTGGAAGACGCTGTAGCTGTAGACATGTTGTTCGTTGAGTCAAGGACGACAGCCTAGTGATGCCTATGCGGTATCGAAGTCGACACTTGGTGCCGGTGACAATCGGCACGTAGAACCGTCCCTGGATCAAGCAGAGTGCCAGTAGGGTTACCCTGGCGTCTTGGAGTCCTAACAGGTCTATAGTGTATCTGGTGTCATCCCAAGTTGTCCCGATGTATCGAACGTCCAACCTTGCCCAATACTAGGTGTATCCTCGGGGCTAGGCTTCTTGAATGGCCCACTGTTGCAACATCCGAGGTGCGCATGTGAACACGTTTCAATTTCACAAGGTCACCACTGAGTCTTCACAGCCTCACATCACACATACATCGATTGGACTCACCTCTTGTTTGTCAAGAATGAGAGGACAATACTAAGCCAGTCGGTTGAGCTAGCGTTTGGTACGGTCACGCATAAGTATAGTCTACGGCGAGTAATACGGCGAGTAATACGGCATCTCGTGCAGCTTCCACCATGCGTCACTTTTGGGCTAGCGCAAGATGTACTCTCGATTGTCTTGAGATCATCATCTCTTGCTCTTCTACCTGTGACTTCTCCACGACGACTGTTCAGATTGATCATAACGCACAAACGCCAAAATGGGTTCTGGAGCATCAAAGCAAGCGGGGAAGGCAGTAGCGGCAGCAGGGCGTCGACAATATCCGTCCTCATCGTCCATCATGAACTCGGCCAGCTCTACAACAAATGCTCCTTCGCAGTCGACGAGACCGGCAGCGCCGTCCCAAGTCCATCCCAACCCCGAGGCAGCCCCTCCAGCCAGCAGCAGGGAACCTCATGTGGATCTCGATGGACGCGATCCTCAATTTGGTGCAGCTCTGCAAAGGCTCGGACCGGCCATCTCTGTCGAGAGAGCTGCTCCCGATAAAGCGGCGTTTCCTACCTCGACCCAACCTCCACTTGGCCAACAGGGCAAGAACATCTTCCCTTCGAAAGCCCCTGGTGGCAACACAGGCATGATGGTTGTCCACGCCAGAGATAGAATAGCACAACAGTATGAGCAGGAATTGGAAGAGCTGGGTCGAGCATCCTTCGCAGGACGTACTCTGATCTCAGCTAAAGATGTCAAGGAAGCGCTGAGAATGCGTGACGAAGGCGGAATGTCTGAAGGTGAAGTTGAGAAGCAGTTGCGACTCAAGTCTGGCATCTTAAGCCAGCTTGCGAAACCTGGTGTTTACGCGAACGTCTGAACGCGTCCGGGCATACAGCGCGACGTGGGCAAATAGCAAAGGGCCTGCGTCGAATGCCGACTGGCTTCTAAGCAGCATCGCTTACGAGCAGAAAGAATAGCACCCATGGCGGCATCAAGAATATCGAGCCGAAGTGCACCCTTTGTCGGATGGAGCAATGGCACATGACTGAGGGAGGCTGGTCTGACAGGGTACAATTGACAGGATACAGTGTCTCACTCTCCGTGTAAAGCATCCGTTATCCGGCGATCATCTGCCAAGCGCAGGTCTCTTACCCACGACTGGCCAGCGATAGCGAAAGGCTCTAGCACGTGCCGAAGCGGTACGGAAGGTCGGTCCTTAAAAATCTGGGCAGATGTCATATGAACATGCTTGTTTCTGTCGGGGCCAAGACCCTCGCTCATCATGGGTGGAAGGTTCATCTCTTTTCGGCAAGGCAATGTTGGAGATTGACCAATCACGTTCGTTGCCCTCAGCATCGACACTTGCATTAAACTTCCTACCCCGGGGCAAGCTTCTCGTCTCGCCTGACTTGGGGGACATACCCAATTTGCAGTTCCTAGTCCACATCATCAGGGGAAGGTAGGCAGATTGCTGCCTTGGCTGTCACAGTCTTGTGTTGATAAAAGAGTTAAATCAGCTTCTGTTGAGCTGACCCTGCTGATTCCCCATCAGTAGCAGCAACGGGAAGATGAAAAGCTCTCCAATTACGCTGTGCTTCGGCGCCTTGGCTTTGTTTGCGACCAACGTCTATGCCCAGACCATTGCAGAGATCAATGGCAACAGATTTGTGTCGCCCTATCGCAACGAGGACGTCAGCAACGTGACAGGCGTGATCACGGCCAAGGGCCCTGATGGCTTCTGGATACGCTCCACGGAACCGGACCAGAACCCGCAGACCTCCGAGTCTCTCTACGTGTACGACGACGGCACTGTCAGCGGTAACTTGACCCGCGGCGACATCATCTCACTCAGCGGACGCGTCGCCGAGTACAGGTCTTCATCATCCTACCTCTTCTTGGCAGAGTTGACGCAGCCATCAGACATTCAGGTGTTGTCACAGGGCAATGAAGTCAAGCCTATCGTCATAGGCAAAGATATCGATGGGCCCCCGACCGAGCAATACAGTACCTTGGACAACGGTGATGTCTTCGCCTCGCCGAACAATGCGTCTCAAATCTCTGTTGTTAACCCAGAACTACAGCCTTCCGAGTTTGGTCTCGACTATTGGGAGAGCATCCTGGGTGAGCTAGTGACCGTGCGCAAGCCACTCGCTGTTAACAAGCCCAATGGCTACGGCGACACCTACGTTGTTGGCAAATGGAAACCGACTGGGCAGAATGACCGCGGTGGGCTGACAATGACGCCTCAAGATGCCAATCCTGAAGCAATTGTCATTGGCAGTCCGCTGGACGGGACTTCGAACCCAGAAGACACAAAACTTGGGGATACCCTCGAAGACGTCACAGGGATCGTCTATCAAGCCTTTGGCAGCTATCGCATCCTCCCTCTCACAGCACTCGAGATCGCCAAGTCACAAAAACCAGCGTTACCAAAGCCCGTTAAGTTCAGCTCAGATGGCACCTGCAAGTCTCTCACGGTGGGAGTCTACAACGTCGAGAATTTCTCTCCTAGCAGCACTGGTGTCGAGGGCCGAGCTGAACAAATTGTCGTCTATCTCAACAACCCAGATTTGGTTTTCCTTCAGGAGGTTCAAGATGATACTGGTCCAACGAACGATGGAGTCATCTCAGCAAACGAATCTTTGCAATTATTGGTTGATGCCATGTCGAAGATTAGCTCGGTGCAGTATGTATATGTCGACATTGATCCAGTCAATAATGAAGACGGCGGCCAGCCAGGTGGGAACATCAGAAATGCTTACCTCTACAACCCAGAAGTCTTGGAGCTGGCAGATCCCAACCCCGGCAACCCGCTTGACGCGACTGAAGTCCTCGAAGGGCCAAGCCTGACGTATAACCCCGGACGGATCGAGCCGAACAACCCAGTCTGGGATAACAGCAGAAAGCCGCTTGCTGCCCAATGGCGGATCATTTCCGACGACACGACCTTCTTCACGGTGAATGTTCACTTCACTAGCAAAGGAGGTAGCTCACCTATCCAAGGAGACGCACGACCGCCAATTAACAATGGCATTGATCGACGAACAGAACAAGCAAACATCACAGCCGCTTTCATTTCTGAAATCCTCGCGGAGGATCCTAAAGCTGCTGTCATCGCGGCGGGCGATTTCAACGAGTTCGCATGGGTTGAACCACTGACAGTCTTTGTCGATGAGTCGGGACTGGTTGACCTCGACGATGCCGCCGGTGTTGATCCTGAGGAACGCTATACATACCTCTTTGAGATGAATAGCCAGGCACTTGACCACCTTTTTATTAGCAGAAGTATTGCAGATGCAAAGCCAAAAGTTGAACACGTGCATGTCAATACCTGGGTCAGCTATGATGAACAGGTCTCTGATCATGATCCGAGCGTGGCACAGCTCAATATCTGTGGATAGGCTTAAGGGCAAGTGTCGCGCCGCACAAAAGCGGAACGTCTATCACGTTAGCCTAGTACCAGTCAATCGAAGTATCAGAGGGTAGCTCTTAGTGTTTGCTTTGCCCCCGAATCCTGTGGTGACACTGAGTGCATGTTACACAACTGCTCGAGCATGCAGTCTCTTACAGTGCTGAAGACAAATCTGAATACAAATTTTCACTGAAGACAGTCTTTCTCTTATAGCATCCTTGGTCAATTGCAGTCATCATGAATGTTCACCTTTTTGATTCTATTAACTGCCCCTGAAATTGTTCTCTCCAGCTCGAGTGCGCCAGACGCCCTCAGCACAGATCATCATGGTCGACTGCCCGGGCGCAGCAATTAAAGACGTGCAGTAAAGACGAGCACGTCTCAGACCTGCCCCTGTTATCTGCTGACGTATAGACCCAGTTTAATTTGCTCCCAGAATCCCAACACCTGTCCGTTCTCGATCCGTACAGTATGCTCTTCCAGTTCGTCATCGCAGCGTCCAGAGTCATACATGCGCTAAGCGCAGCGGACATGACGAGGACCATCGTAAGAAGTGCGATTGTACGCATTAACGATTCCGCTGAGTCTATACACCAAAGCTTTCATGTACCAACAATGAAAAAGAGTAGTCGGATGAAAAGGAGGGCTCTGGCTGTTCCGGGCATTAGAAAAGTCCGGCTTGGCTCGGGTGGATACTTCGTCGCGTCGCAATGTTAGGATTACTACTTGACAGTTATAAAGCTGGCTGCACGGGTACTACAAAAGTCCGAGAGTCTTTCTCTTTCGTTGCGTTTGTGTATTTGCGATTGGCTTGACGTCGCTTCCGACGCGGTCTTTGACATTATCCGATCGTGCTTATGTCGACAGTAATACCCACACCAGAGCTAAGTACCTCGACTCCTGCCAAGCCACGGCGGGTGCTCGCGTGCGTACAGTGCCAGCAGCGCAAAGTAAAATGTGATCGCAAGTTCCCCTGCGCCAACTGCACCAGGTCGCATGTGCAGTGCGTGCCGGCCGGTTTGCTAGGCCCTAGCCAGCGACGCCGCCGGTTCCCAGAACGAGAACTGCTCGACCGACTCAGACATTATGAAAGCCTGCTTCGCCAGAACAACATCAGCTTCAAGCCGCTTCACAAAGGTCCTCCAACCACAGAGAAGGAGCAGCCCAACCTAGACAGAGACAGTCATGACTACCCACGTGACGAACAGCTAGGGGCGGCTACGGGTGCCAGGACGCCCCCCTCACTCTCGATAACCGCCAAATCTGAAACCGCACACAAGGCTAAGTACGTGCTTTTCCTCGGACGATCCTGAAATTCATATGAATAACAGTCTTCTTCAGGAACTTATGGCAGGCCATGAACCAAGGGGGAGAATTCATGCGCTCCTCCTGTGAGACTTCGCTGACGGAGGCGGAACAGTCCCGGGATTCCGACAACGATGGTACTGATTCTTCTGACGACGTCCACGAGACTATGTTCAACTTGAAGAAGCATTGGAACCAGTGGTATCAAAGTCATGTCTGTCTGTTCGGCTTGCGCAACACAGCTGTTGATCTCTCTACCTTGCATCCGGAACAAATCCATATATTCAGGCTCTGGCAAGTCTATCTCGACAACGTCAATCCACTGCTCAAAGTCACGCATACTCCCACCTTGCAAGGAAGTATCATAGACGCTGCTAGCAACGTGGCAAGAATCAAGCCTACCTTGGCGGCACTCATATTCAGCATCTATAGTATCTCCATCTTGAGTCTAGCTGACCGCGAGTGCCTTGCCATGTTCGGTACCTCAAAAGAACAGCTTCTGAGGAAGTATCAGTTGGGTTGCCAACAAGCGCTGTTGGATTGTGAGTTTCTACGCTCTACCGATCGTGACTGCTTGACCGCATTCTATCTATACCTAGTGAGTCTAACGATTCGCCACGTCCATGCTTGTTTGACACTCTCAGATCTCGATCAGACAAAGTACTGACCCCGACTCCCTGTCGACCATGCTCGGCCTCGCCGTTCGTATGGCCCAGCGCATGGGTCTTCATCTCGAGTCAACATATGCTAGATGCCCAGCTCTTGAGGCTGAAATGCGCCGCAGGCTTTGGTGGTCGCTAGTACTTTTCGACACTCGTATCTGCGAGATGGCCATCCACAAGGCCGTGACGTTGGTTCCCACCTGGGACTGCAGGCCTCCTCTCAATGTCAATGACTTCGATTTACAACCAGAGATGAAGGGTCGACCAGCGGTTCAGGCACAACCGACTGATGCTCTTTTTGCCGTCGTTCGTAGCGAGATGGGCGAGTTCGTACGCCATAGCGCGTTTCACCTCGACTTCATCAGCCCGGCTCTGAAGCGCGTTGCAAAAGATGTCCAGGACGGCCCTATCCCGGAAGGTGGCGAGCTGGTGGCACTGGAGAAGGCAATGGAGGACCGATACCTCAGACATTGCAACCCAGAAAACCCGCTCCACTTCATGACGATCTGGACAACGCGAAGTTACCTTGCCAGGAACCGTCTTATCGAACATTATTCAAAGTCATTTACGCAAGACACGGATGAGCAACGCGACGCCGCCATGTCACTTGCGCTCGAGATGCTCCAATACGATACACAGCTCATGACTTCCCCCCTAACGAAAGGGTATCATTGGTTTATACACTTCCATTTTCCATTTCCCGCATACATTCACATTTCCCAAGATCTGAGAAAGCGACCTGCCAGCAACCACTCTGAGCGAGCTTGGGCGGTCATGAACGACAACTTTGAGGCTCGTTTTGATCCTGGGTCCGATCTAAAGTTCTTCAAAATCTACGCAACGATTGTGCTCCAGGGCTGGAAAGCACCGGACCAAGCAGACAATGTAGTTACACCACCACGGGTCATATCCGAAATCAAGCAAAAATTGGCGCAAATGATCCAGAATGAACAGCTCGCAAATACAGAACAAACCGATGATCTTGTGGGCATGAGCATGGACGACCTTTCGATACCAATTTCGATGCCGATGGATTTCAGTAGCCACGGTATCGCTCACGGCATGGAAGGACAAAGCTACCAGGGATGGGATATGAGCGCCTACCCCACAGTACACAGCGAGTATATGATGGACGTGAACGCGAATCAAGTGGACTGGAACGGATTTTGATGGCTATCAAGGACATGCGGACGCATCAGATGACTGTCGCCGGCCTCATCGATTAGAAGCACTCTAGCTACACTCCATCATGCAATAACCCTCGGCACTTTGCAGGTATCGCGCACAGTAGAGACTCGGCCTCTGATCGTGCGACGGTGGTGCTTATTATCAAGTTCTACTACTGTTAGCGTATCGCTATCGGGTACGTTCACTATCTGGTTGCAATCTTGGTTCAGCCATTGCACTGACATAGCGACAACGAAAGACTCACGTAAGTTTTTTTAGCACGCTTGGGCTGACAGCCTAAAAACATGTTATCTCGGTCAAACTCGGTTGGTTTGCTATCGTACAGATACTAACCTCTCCGCCCGAGCCGTTCTCAGGAATGGCAGGTCCGAGCAAAGTTCGATTACTTGAAGACCATTGATACCGATGACTGTGGACTTTTCAGCAGAGCTTGTGGCTTGTAGCTGGCTCGCCAACAAGCACTATTTGCTGGAAGGAATCCGCAGCAGCCTCGACGATCAAGCATGGTGCCAGACCTGCCATGGTGTTGTAAGCTTGGTACCTGAAGAAACTGGAACGTGTCAATAGATCAGCCTGCCAGACGCCTCGTGAAGTTGTATCCCAGCACCGAAGATCGGTTCTTGAACACCAGGAAACACTGAGTCGATGCTAATGCCGAATTACAGTGCGGAGACCCGCACGTGAGTCTGATTGATTTCACCAAAAAAGGACCTAGGAATGCCGTTGTCATTCAATTTAGAGGTCCGTGCTATATAGCTGTCCATCCCAGAGAAGGTTGTGCATTGAGGTTTGGTCATTGCGCATACGAGTGTTCCTTACGACATGCCGAGCGGTTGTGTGCCAGTCCATGGATAGCATATCTACAATGCCTGCCACGTGGATATATGTTCAAACATAGCGGCTAGACAATCAATACTGTCCACACCGTAACAGGGAGTGAATGGTTCCGCAGACAAAGGACAGTTCGCAAGGTGCCCAGTGGCTTCTCGAGATCGTGGATCAAAGACGCACGTGAGCACAAGCAGGTCATATAACGCTGCAGAAGCTCGGCGGACGCTGCGGAAGTAGTACAGAATCTGCATCGAGTTCCGCAATGCTGGCACCCTGACTAGCAAGTACAAGTCAAAGTGGAGAGCAGATGCCTGGAGCCACAAACACATTGTTGGCGGTGTAAGATTCTGGTGGTAATCTGGGTAGTACTGGTATTGGCTGTAAGTGGTATGTAGGTCGGTAAGATGAGTGGGCCAAGTCGGAAGGTATATGTACTGTAATGACCAAGATCGTAACTGCCCAATAGCGGTAGACATCATCAGTGCTGGTGTCCGTGTTACTTACCACGTGCAACCCTTTATCGCCATACTCGACGACACAGTAACTGTACCAGAGTTTTGCTTCAGTAGTAATGGAAAAGCGTTCTAACAAAGCAGAAAATGACATTTCTCGAACTAGTAGATCATAATACAAGAGAGCTGTGACCTCCAAGTCACCCGCGAGATTTGACGTCGCCTTCGTTAGCCCATGAGTGGCCTGTTTCAACTGCATCCGAGGCAAGCAATGCCCTGGCTACGGTCCAAAGGGAGTTCATACTTCTTTGCAGCATGCACTTGAATCAAACTTATCAAGCACCGCCTTCATCCCTAGCTGCTCAGGAACATTCCGAAGTTGTCGTGGTCGTGTTATAGTACATGTCGATCTTCTGAATTTTGTACAGACTATCCTGCGCGGGCGGTCCTGCGGACCATCCAGTGTTCCCATTCGCCCAATTGTTCCAAAGCCATGGGCCCGCCTGGCTGGGAACGTTGGTAGTGAACGTCTGCTGCAGCACTCCATCAATGTAGAATGCTGTGAAGTTTGCTGTCCAGTCAGTCCGGTACTCGTGCACAGTAGACCCAACGTTGGCTGGTGCTGCCGCTTCAGCTGAAGTCACACCGCCACCGTTGGTAGGCTGGTTCGTGAAGTGCACATCCGCTGTTCCGTCTGTGTTCCCTGTGGAGGTCGGGTCGGAGAGAAACTCAATGTCAGTCTCCTGGGTGTCAGACGCGTAAAAGAAGCTCGATTGACATGTTCCAGGTACAGTGCTGAAGATAGCGTGAGTTCGAACGCTCGCATACAGAATATCCGAGACCTCGGTGTACACTTCGCCTGAGGAAATGGCCTGGTCGGTAGCCGAGGCTGGGGTTTGCCCGCCCGGGACCTTAATGTTCAGGTAGCCATTCTGAACGAAGACGTTCTCAGCTTGAAAGATGTGGTTGTATGGCGCGCCGTTCTCTTGATCTCCAATGAGTTTATCGTCCATAGCGATGAGACCGGAGGGTAGAGTTGTGCCCGAGAACGTGAAAGTCTGGGACTGCATGAAGGTGCCGGTACCATCGATGACCTGACCGCCACATTTTGAACTAGCACGAGACGGCTTAGCTGGGAGCGCATTGGCAATGCTGGCCAGGACGTTGATCAAAACGAGTGACTTGGTAGTGAATGACATTGTGAATAGTGAGGTAGTAAAAAGCGAGCGGCTATATTTGTCTAGCAGGGCATGGATACTATACACAACTCAGATTCACCAGCGCCAGTGATACCTGCGCTTATGTATAAGGCGACACTGACCCCTTCCTTAGGATTTTCGATCTATGATGTTGGTAACGGGCCAGGGTATACGTACTGGCTCCATTGGGGATCCTATGGAAGATGCGAACCTAGTCGATCTCCGTGCTTGCTACATCGAATATCGGTTGGTGAAACAGGCTTTTGTGCAAGTCCGCCGTGCTTCGTAGGCTGCGGAGGTGCCTTGCTGAAATTACATGTACACCCTTCTTCAATTTGCCTGCTTAGCTCGCAATAAGGAACGGGTGTAAACGTCAGCGTAGCAAAGGGGTACCACTTAGCAAGCTTGGGAATCTTGTTGGTATGATGGCAAGTCGGCCCATCCTGGCACACTGGCAAATTCTCGCTGAATAAGCTATGCGATATCGAAGTGAGCGTGCGTCAGCTAGTACGTCGTACCGGTCGCTCTACACGCGGGCAAAGCATCGACTAGAGTAGTTGCCTTCTGCTAGCGTTTTCTGTGTACGGCCACCTCGGAATTAGATGTTAATCCACAATCTGAAGTAGTGTAGCGGCTAGATGCTCTACCTTCGCTTTACGGTGTAGCTCGTCTTTCAATACCCGTTGACCGTCGTCCTTCAAGTCAGACGACGTAGCTTGGCGACATCTTTCCTCTGTTGTTAAACGTTAAGCCTATACCGCAGAATTTAGCGCCCTAGCCAAGAGGCAGTGTCTAGCGTGGGTTCTGCTAATTACCTAGGGCTAGTACGCTGGCTGTATGTACCTCATCAGATGCGTCAAGCATATTCAAATAGGTGGCCATACATAGAAAAGCTGGCAGAAGGTATTTGGAACTCTCAGGAAGTCTTCGTAAGCAATAGCGTATTCTATGATACGAATGATCTATGAGCCAATTGTATAGCATGCCTTGTCATGAGCTGAGTTCACTATAACGAGGCTGACTCCGTTATAGCTGTGTCTAGTTTGTCTAGTTTGTCGAGTTGGTTGAACGCTCAATGCCTATCCCAAAGACGCTAATGCTTACAACACTTCCTAACAGTTCCAAACAACTAGTGTATCAACTTGCAAGACGAGTAGATCGAGACGCATCGGAGTTGGCGAAAAGTCGTTCGACCAGCTAGAACGGCCGACAGCCTTAGGGCGTTCGGAATGTGGCCTTTCTTGACGATGTGTCCCGCTAAAGCTAACGACAAAGCAAGCCGACAAAAGGAAGTTCAAAGTCTTGTTAAAGTCCAGGGCATAAGCTAAATAGAGCAATGGAGCGCGCAAGCTGAGGTTGGATCCACTAACGTCCTTGCTTCACTACGATAGGTTCGAGACTGTTGCTCGGCATTTGATCAGCACGGCAACGGAAACGCTCCACAGGCGGCCGGCGGTTCGCGGAATGTCCACTGCACATGTCACGAGTGCAGGAAGGAAGGCCGTTGAGAGCCTGTTCGCTTCGACAGCTAGCCAACAGAGGCAGTATTTCGGGGAAAGCTGGGTTATGCGGTAGCTTACTTGGTACCAATAGCGGGAAGAGCGGATTCGGGTCTTCTCGTCAGCCCTGTGCAGGATGTCGAGCCTGCTGTCTGCAGGGGGTTCAACCGGTCACCGTACCCTACCCTACCGATTCATACTTAGTAGTGTTTCGCCAACAACGGCAAGTGCGGCCGGGTGGCCAATTACCTGCGTGTCTGTCGTTTCATTAGTTACTACGATATACCACTCATGATCATACATTGCTGTCATAGCCATACATCATTCAGCAACGAAGAGGTTTGAGTCAGCCACCATACGCTTAAGGCCTCCCATACGTTCTAAGATACGAGGTAGCAAGGGTGGTCGCCAAGCATCAGCTAGATGGTGCTCTGTCGCTGTATCCCCATTGCTCAGCAGGGAAAGGCTTTGCATAGAGCCAGCACAACACCACTTTCACAACCCAAGAAAGTGCAGGTGTCCAGTGAAAAGCTGCCAATCATTCCTTCCAGCACACCATCAGGTTCGTTCGAATGTTATTTTGGTTGACACGCTAACATTTAGCATATGCCGAGCTTCTCTAGCGCGACCGAGGCTGAAACAAGGAATTTCGAGTCGACCGCCTCACCATCCTGATACCATCCTGATGGCTGCTTCCACTTTTGGTCCCTTTGGAGGTATCGCTGCCCAAAATCATGACTGTGGCGCAGATGCGACTTGGGAGGGCCCGTTTCCTCCATTGATTAACACCGCCAAGCGTAAAACATTCGCATAGTTCAATACCCATGGCCGTCCAGGGATATGTCCGCTAGCTTATGCATACTCACTTGGCGCAATCTCGCACCTATCAACGATGGCTTCATCATCCTTGCTAGAATGCTGCTCGGTAAAACGAGAACGAGCTCAGCGTAGCACGCTGGCCGAGTCTCGAAACTAGGCTTCAACTGCATAGAGTGGTCCACAGACAGGGTGATGTACGCCCAAAATGTCGATATTTTGGCTTGGACACATGCCGCATCGTCTTCTACCACGGCCTCGCTCTCCGCAGCTTCAACTCTTCTACCACCCTGACTACCTTTCAACAACAGTATGAACATCTATCTCACCGTGTAAGCCAGTACACGAGTTCGCAGAGCAGAGCCACACCAGAAGTGCGTCGCGAGCCCCACATCAGCCAATACGCCATTTGTCTGCACGAGCGCTGCAGTCGAGGTTTAAACGCACCCCAGCAGAAAAAGCAAAGATTACTTCACACAATGCTGCGACATCTTACGACTACCCGGCTGTGCTTGCTGGCATTGTGTTTACGTTGCTCTAGTGCCCAAGGCACCAATTCTACTCTTGTCGTGTCAGAAGATGGCAATTGCGGTGGTATAACGGGTCAGACTTGCCTCAGCTCTACCTTCGGAAACTGCTGTTCGGGCCAAGGCTACTGCGGTGCCACTTCGAACTACTGCAATGCTGATTGCCAGTCAGAATTCGGCCAGTGCGTAGTCAACGCGTCCTCGATCAGCAGTGATGGACGGTGCGGCGTGACAGACACATCGAGCCAAATATGCATAGGAAGTTCTTTTGGTAGCTGTTGCAGCGAGACGGGATGGTGCGGGAATACAAACGCATATTGCGGAACTGGCTGTCAAGGAGATTTTGGAGATTGTGCTGGGACGACCACAAGCGTTGTTTCAAGCAGTCCACAAACCACAAGCTTGCCGACACAATCGACCAGTCTCTCGAGCTTGACCTCTAGCACCATGTCGGCTACGACTGATACGGTCGTTTCTCCCGTGGAGACACCCGTAGCATCCACAATGTCGACTGGTGCCAAAACCGGTGTTGGCGTAGGAGTAGCTGCAGCTGGTGTTGCAGCAATTGGAGGTATTCTTTTCCTGTTCCACCGGCGCCACGCTCGAAAGCAGACACCAGAAGCCGACGAGGTCATTGAAACAGGCAGCGAGAGCGCTTACGAGAACAAGCACGCTTATGTCAGCGTCAAAGACCTTCCACCTACACCACTACCAGCTGAGCTTGGAAACCAGCACAACAGTCGTGTTGAGCTGGGAGATGGTTTTCATGGCCATGCAAGAGAGCTCGACTCAAAGGGGGTCTCATCAGAAGCGACCGAGCTGCCCGCCTACAAGGACTAGAGCCAAATAGTGTGTCGGTAAACTAGATGGAAGTGCCTGGTGCAACTCCCTCCGCTGTATGCCAAGATATTAGTAGTTAACGGAATTCTTGCAATCAGATATGACGATGTCTCGTGAGGCCTATGTACCTTTCATGCACAATGCTGCATACTAAAACACATGACAAAACCCCGCCCAATGTCAAAGCCACATCTACTAACGGGCGGCACAATCATCTTACCTGCAGTATTCAATCTCAAGTCGAAGTGTGGGGCACCTTCACTATTCAAGGCACAAGACGAATCCGTGATTCCTGCAGCACTGCCTTGGCTAACTGCGACTCAAAATGAGGAAATCGACATAAAAGTCTCGACAGAGACTGTGACATTGATCTGAACTATCAATACCGGATAACCCTGATCAGAGTTCATCGTGAGGAGGATGCGGAGACAACAGCGCATCTGATTTTGCATGCTTGTCGCAGGTCCACACAGCTGAGGATTCAGGCCGCTCACCATCGCAAGATGTCGTTAGTTAGTTCAAGAACTCCAGACAGGTGTACCCATCTCATACAGGTCAATCTTCCACAATGGCAAAGAAGAAAGCGTGTATTGGACTTGGCCTACGCGATGTGGTCACCGGGGACTCGCGAATACTTTCATCGTTACGAGGCCGCCCTCGACCTTCACCGAGTGTAGACACAGCCAAGCGCGAGTAATATCTGATCGATCGGCCACCCTGTCAAAGCAGCTATTGTGAGAACAAGCGGTCCTCATATCAAAAGCCACAACGGTTCGCCAGCTATTATAGCCGCAATGAAATGCCTATAATGCCAAATGATCTCGAGGTAGATGAAAGATCGTCTCTTGTCCACGAGCAGCAGCACTAGAGCGCTTTTGTCACGTGCTCTTGCGTTAGCTGTCTTTTAAATTGCCGTACTCTGAGGTCATAAGTGTGGGGTTATTCGATCAGGACTGTGTCACTGCTTTATGACGGAATGTATTCACGGGGTAGGTTCTCGACCCAAGTAAATGATGAGTATAACCTTACCAATCCTGCACGACGTCTAAGGTATCAGCAATCAGTTTGAGGCATGGCGTCGTTCTTCAACAAGATTACAGGCGGTGGCTCGGCACAGGCCGATCACCAACCAGAAAAGAGTAATGAACAGTCACTTACCACGATTCTGTCTACCCGAGAAGATAGGACAGAACTACTCCTACTAGTTACCAACTGTATGGGCCTTATGCGAAAACAAGTACTGGACATCTTCGATCCAGAGCAAACTCAAGAGAGCTGGACTCGGCCTCTATCAGCTAGTCCCGGTACGGGTCATACTGCTAGCCAATCGGGACCAGAAAAGCCTGATCGTCCAGGTGTCGAGCAAACGGAGGAACAACGCAAGAAAACATACGAGCGCAGAGTGCGTGAGTTGTCCAGCGACAAGATGAGAGAGCTGAGCAATGACGCCTTGGCACACTTCGACAATTGGCGAGATAAAGTCGTGCAACGCCTTGGGGAGGTCATCAATCAGCATCAGGATGATACATCGAAAGCAGCGGCAAACAAGCCACAGGGGCAAGACCAAGACCAGAAAGTCACCAAGGAGCTTGAAAACGTCGAGTCGGACCAGGCAATGCGGCAACTATACCCACCCCATGCCACACCACTCCGAGACCTCCCTCAAGCTCAGCGTGTGCTTGTACTACACTCACTGCTGCTATTGCTTCTCAGTCTCGAGACATATAGTGCAGAGTCTCGTGTGCTTCTGCTGCGTATCACAAGCTCGTTATCATTACCGATGAAACTCTTGCCAGAGGATGAAAGTCATGTCGCCGAGGGTCTACTAGAGTCGGCGAAGCAGCAAATGAATGCCGACGAAGAGACCAAGAAGCATGCGGAAGAGAATGCACATTCCCGCAAATGGAAGGTTGGTTTGGGCGCGGCAGCTGGTGCTGTTCTCATTGGTGTTACTGGTGGACTGGCAGCTCCTCTTCTGGCTGCGGGTGTGGGGACAATCATGGGAGGCGTTGGTCTTGGTGCCACCGCAACTGCTGGCTACCTTGGTGCGCTTGCTGGGAGTGCCCCTTTGGTGGGTGCATTGTTCGGTGCTTACGGAGGGCGCATGACTGGTCGAGTCGTCGACCAGTATGCTCGTGAGGTCGACGACTTCGCTTTTATCCCCCTTCACAAACAACGCTTCCACCAGCTCAAGAAGACCATGGGTAGTAACAACACTAAGGGCGATGCAAGGCACCTGCGTGTTGCCATCGGTATATCAGGCTATCTGACTGACGAATCCGAAGTCGTCAAACCATGGCAGGTGATAGGAAGCAGTGTTGAAGGCTTTGCACTCAGGTGGGAGGTCAAATCACTCTTGAAGCTTGGCCACGCTTTGATTGAGTATGTGCGCAGCTACGCGTGGGGATGGGCGAAGCGAGAAGTCATCAGCCGAACCATCTTCGCTACCTTTGCGTCCGCACTGGCTTTGCCTTACGGTGTTAGCAGAATCGCCAAAGTTGTCGACAACCCGTGGAGCGTGGCTACCGCACGAAGCGAAAAGGCAGGGAAAGTCCTTGCGAAGGCTCTCATCGCCAAAGTACAGGGCGAGAGACCAGTCACCCTGCTCGGGTATTCTCTTGGAGCACGGCTCATCTACTCTTGTCTGGACGAACTTGCTGAGCGCAAAGCTTTCGGCCTTGTCGAATCCGTGGTCCTCGCGGGCGCTGCAGCACCTGCGGACTCCGTTATATGGCGGAGATTACGTTCCGTCGTCAGTGGCCGGCTGATCAACGTATACTCAACGAACGACAACCTGCTTGGCTTCTTATACAGGACAAGCAGTTTGCAATACGGTGTTGCCGGTCTGCAAGCGATTGAAGACGTTCCGGGTGTTGAGAACGTGGATGCTTCCGACCTTGTCGAAGGCCATACTCACTATCGTTTCATGATGGGACGGATCTTGGGCAAGGTTGGTTTGGAGGATATCGATGCATCAGAGGAGGAAGAGCAGATGAAGGAATTAGAGATCACGCAGAAGAAAGACGAAGCGGAGCGTGAGAAGAGTGAGAAACAAGAAGGACTTGAAAAGACCTGATCGGACTACGGGAGCGTGGGAGGCTCTATGTCGAGCAAAGGAGCAGTCGTTGCGCACCAACAACACGTTGATGAGTGACCGAGACAAGAGCGGTTCGACTGAGGACTAACAGGTACCTACATTGTGTTAGCCGCTATAGTCACAGCTGCAAGGGTCCACCTCGACGACCGAGTATCACCACCCGCGATGCGGCGTCGTTTCCTGACCAGCTAGTCTTTGTGCGATCATCAAGGCCTTCGCAATGAATGCGAGACGGTGTCATGGGGACGAGTACGCCAGCGGCAGGCCACAAGTGGTAGAGCTGACCAACAGGGTTATTGCACAAGTCTCCAATTAGCATAGCGACGCGGCGTCAATCTGTCGCGACGAGGGTTCTGGCAATGTATGCCGATGCCATGGGCCATCAGTGACAAACGATTCCATTCTAATCTACCACGATGGCCAGATCCCACCATACTGTGGACCTTCACTATGAGACACTCTTATGCGCCTACATTATGGTTTCTGTTGTCTTTCTTATTACCACTTCAGTAGAGCCCTTTTGCCGTGCGAGCCAAGATTCGACAAAACCCAATTGCACATATTGTGCCCGCTCGGGAACGAGCTGGTGGTCAAAGCATGTAGTCAGGCGTCTTGCACTCGAGTCGCTACTGTCACTCATGTGCCAGATGGCACCGCTCGTTGCTCACCATGGCGATATGCACGATGGTCTGGCACTGTTGCGATGCGACCTGCACCTGCCACAGTCCACGTGTACACCGTCCTTTCTTCGACCGTAACGAGACATACCCAAACCAAAAGCTCCAATTGTCTGACTGTTCTTTCTAGTTCTCAAATCAAATTCAAAACGACTGCCTTCCGTCCGTTGTCACGATAGTGCCCATCGCGATCACGAACCGCGTCAGCCTTATCCTGCTCGGTGCCTCGTGCGCTGTATTATTCATCACCCTGACACTCTGGCCTGTCCCGTATGTTAGGGACATTTGGAATGCTTATGGGCTTTATCATTGAGACTAGCTTCTAGTCCAACAAGACGCGGATACTTCCCGGTCTCCTCGATTAGTACGTGGAATGGCTCTTCGACATCGGCACGTGGGAGAGGGGCGAGCTTCTCATTGTAGGCAAGATGTTCTATCTAACGTCTCTCTCCATCCCGCTTGTGCACGCGAACGACCGAGGAGCTGAGGGGTTACCTGCGGGCTATGTATTTGGCTCGAATAACATTACCAGACTAGCGAGATAGCTAGCGTTGGATCTGATCGGCTCTTATTCGATTGATTGAAGGCGATGTTAGATAATCTCAGCACCAAAGAGAGATCTTCTCGCTTGACCTTATTGCGAAGAGGTAAAGCGGTGGGGAGACTGTCAGCGTTAAGGTGCAGTAGAAGGGGAGGGAACGATGTCGGGGACGAGAGGGCATCGGCCGGCCGCGGAGTGGTTGCGAAGGGGCGTAGGGCATGGGTGGGAGGAAGTCCCATGAGACATCATAAATCGTGCCCTTTTCCGCGATCCGCTGAATAGAGAACACTCGTTGTCTCGCCATAAGTGGAAGAAAGACGCGGGATATAAGTGTCTGTCGACAGTTGGTTTCCCGTTTCATTTGTCACGAAGACCAACAACGGTTTCTGAAACCACTAGTACAGGCCAGGACAGAAAGCATAAGGCACCTTCCTCTTGACATTCTCCCACTGCTGACCATACCTGCCCGTGCAATATCTGTCCATGACTGGAATAGCCCGTGTACAGAAATCTCTCGAAAAGCTTGCTACGATCAAGGCTCCCCAAGCCAGTCCGCCACCAGCTAGTGCAAACGCACCCCGCCAGACCGTGTAGCCAAAGTAATTTATCGATCTCGAGAGTCCGAAGAGACCGCCCGCATAGGGCTTGCCTTCGTTTTTGGGGTTGTCTTTAAAGCGTTTCCGCTGGATTTCTGAGACGAGCTCGATGAGGATACCGATAGCGTAAAGTGGGACGGATATGTACATGGCTTTCGCGGACCACGTTGGATTTACACTGGCGAGACTGAAAGCAAGGGTGTTGAAACTGTTGACGACAGTGTTGAATAGCGATATCATGACTGCGCCGTCGACGTACATTGGCTCCTTCGAGATAGCGAGGATCCAGATGATCTGCTTGACCGCGCTGCCGATGGACATAGCCCAGATGATGGCTTGAAACGGTGTTAGATTATGGCTGGACGAAGCTAGAGGTGAGCCGCCTGGAGGGGGAGGTGGTGGCACTGAAAAGCCTAGCTTCGTGAAGAGGGCAGGAAGAGGATCCCAGACCTGCAAAGCACGCTGCAGGATAAGTCCATCGAGGGCGCGAAGACCGACGAAGATGGTGGTCCCAAGGGGTGACGAGCCTCGCTCGCCTCGGCCTCGGACTAGATCTCGTGGACCTGGTTGGTTTGACATATTCGTGAGAAGATCCAAGATCGGTGTGGGGCGAGAACACACGAGTAAAGTGAGTAAGAAGATTGACCGCTCGCGCGTAGTCGGGCAGATATGCTAGCTTCCTGGATTCACAAGCACGTTTCCCAAATGTTCCGTTAGGCAGCATTCAAGATCAGGCGATACCTCTAAAGACGTCGGAAATGCTTACATCATCGGCGGTGTGGAGCTCTTATCGATAAGTCAATGACCCGTCATAACGGTCTTGCCGGTCTTGCCAGTCTACAGGCCTCGATCGTAAACAACAATAAGTTGTGGAATAGTGGGTCTGGTATTATTCGTTAACTGTAACCCGAAGACAGTAGCATTAATAGGTTCCAGGGGGTCGCCAGTACAGAATTAGGGCTATCTAGGTGGTTACAGCCACCTGAAGCCAGAATATAATCACTTTGTAAAACGTCATTTACGCGCACTGTATTAAAACCACGCGACAACCGGACGTGATGAATGAGTACCGACCAGCAGCAGAAACAGGGCTTTTCGGGCTTTCCCCATGCAGGTAGAGGATGACCAAGTATATGCAAGTCTAAGAAGAATCGGAACACCTTACTGAGCAGCAGGTACCTTGACGTACAACAGTGGAGCATGCTGTTGCGTCCCAAGCGTATCTCGCTCCCCAATGCTTCCCTGCTCCCACGGTCTCTTGATTGTACATTTCCATGCCCTCGCTGGTTCGAAATACATGTTTGTCAAAATGTCCTCCTCTTTCACGCTGTACAAACGCTGCATCACGTCATTTGACAGGACATCTGCCGACTTGACACGCTCATATGTTTCCAGGTCATCAAACATGATGTCGAAGGTCAACTCGAAAGGACCACTATTTTTTGACCGAACGATCTTTGCAACATCCATCATCAGTGCTTCTTCCCTCGGTACCACCTTCGTAACAAGTCGTGCCGGCTCAGCTGAGTCGAAATCTTTCAATTCTTCCGCGGTGTAGTGGACAGGTTCTTCTGCAGCAAGTTCGCCACTGGCAATGTCAACATAATTGACAGGGAACATGCTGACCTCCTCGCCGGGCTGTAGATCGAGCAGGTGATACACATTCCACCTAAAGACTTCACCTGCGTCCTGCTCGTGCGGCGACAGAGGCGAGGCGAAATTACCAGCTGTGGCCATTTGACCGGTATAAGGCATGTGTAATATAGACGCTCTGACGTTGTTGGCTATAGCATGTGACTTCTCTTTGGTCGGGGCAACAACCTCGCCCAGGATACCGATGTCATGAGCTGCAGAAGTCGACGGTTCTAGCGGACCCATGACGGCGTTCTTGCCGTAAACTTGAAACTTGAGTTGGCAATGCTCATCTCTGTCAAGCTCGGGGAACAGCTTTTGTGTGTATGCACGAGCCCTTTCCAAGAAGTCATCAATCTGTGCAATCAGAATGGGATCGCGTATGCCACCAATGAAGATCGTCCTGTGACCCAGCTTTTCCACTCCTTCCAGCTTCACTTGGTAGATGGGCGTCGGCACGAAACTGGCACCAGAAACTCTGACAGTCCTACCGTCGGCAAGCAAGTCGTATTTGGCGCCATCCAAGTGTAAGGCTCCTCCTGGCCCTGGCAAGCGATCCGGGCGTGTCTTCTCGTAAAGGGTATGTGCTGCGACAGACACAGGGGTACAACGTTCGAGAGGCGAAACAGGGGTCAGGTCAAAGGAGGACTTTCTGACCCGTGCAACCATTGTTCTCCCTTTTGGCACGGCACAAAATGCACCACATTCCATGATTTTACCCAAGTAATATGCAACGCCAGGATCCACTCCACGGTGTAGGCAGAAGGCGGCGAAGGGCGAGGGATCGTAGGAGCGACCAGCAAGGATGATGTCCGGATCGTGCTCAAGGGCGGAAATGAATCTGCAAGAATCAGCATCGCATGTTGGCACGGGTATCGAAACACTTACGGTTCGACTCCCATCTGACCGACAATGTCGACAGCTTTGTCGACATCCTCTGGGGTCAAGTCAGGCAGAGGACCACACGGATGAGCTTGGTGCTTCGCGATCCTCGTTTTGATTATGTCTCGACTGATGTCGGTGCAAATAGTAGCGACCTTGAAGGAGAAATTGTGCGAGGCTGCAATCTCTCTGATCATGTCGAGCATCTCTTCCACGTGCTTGTTGCTCCCATCACCACCGGCTGAGCCTATCAGTATCTTGATCTTGCGGTAGAAGCATGCTTCCAACATGAAGGTGAGGTCTCGGATGTAGCTTTCTCTTCCGCATGTCATCTTGTTCATGCCCAACTTGTATGGACCGCCATCAGTGCTACCTGCGTCGACAATGATTGCTGAGGGCTTGTACTTGTCCACGCCGAGCCAGAAATGGTCGCTTCTGAAGCCATATCCGAGGATGGCATTCGGTGTCAGGATCGTAAAGTCGGCTTGGTCGAGGCTTCCCATCATGTGCTGAGGCTGTCGTTGCTATGTTTTAAGAGATGGTCTTATCACGAGCACCCGTCAGCATATATGTCCAGTAATTTTGAGATCCGAGGCTGAAGGTTACATCGAGACATGATAGACGTCGCTGTCAAGAGTGCTCGGCATGATAGCGAGCAAATGAGTAGCCCGAATCTCGCACTGGAATAGCAATGAACCGGACGGACATCGCTTCAAACACATCGCGCGATGAGGGGCCATAGGCAAAGTAGCAGAAGAGATAGTAGAGGCGGTAGATGGCATAGATGTAAAACACCTGCGACGTAGCGTAGGAGATGGGCAAGTGATGTGTACGGTTATTCTAGAAGATTGCTATCGCATTTGATGGGCTTGCAACCCCGCCATCCAGGTTTAGGGGCGAGCTTGTAAGCATGAACGTCCACCGTCCAGCTGCCTTGCACGTCATTGACAGGCGCTCGAGGTCCCAAACTTCTCCAATCGGCATCCCCCAACCACTCAGGAAAACTTCATGGCACGACACTCCGAGAGGCTTGGTAGGCGGCCACACCTCGTACGCGTTCGTGTCGCTGGCCACTGCTGCAAACTGATTGTCCCAGTGCCACTTGATCATTTCTTCGCTGGCCTCGACCCCAACGAATGCTCTCTCCTCGCGTCTCGCTAGCTGCAGCTTCTCTTCACGCGTCAACTTGTTGTACTCCTCTGTCCAGCCTGTCCGGATCAGCAAAATGTCACCCGGCAGAAACGACACTCTTTCAGCCTCTGCAGCCTCAAGAAGCTCGCTTAACGAGATACCATGACTCGTGAATGGAGAATACTTCAGACCTCTTCGCAGTGCATGTTCTCGCCAGTCTAGCAGCACCCCTCGACCGACTATGCCACGTCTTGCCAGATCTACGCAGAAAGTCAGCTAACACAACTACGATGAGACCAGTCTGACCCACTCTGCACTCCTATCTTCGAATTGCGCTGTCGGCCCGAAATGTCCTCGTTCGTGGTGCCGTTGTAGTACCGGCTATCCGCATCAATCTGGTATGGGTAGTGCCGCAAGCCGTCCCAATGGCTCGAGCTCTGGGTGTTGAGATGAACTTCATCGTCGTTGGCGTATCCTTTGGCGATGATGTTGTGCGCGCAGGGCGTTCTTCGAGGATTCATCGGGAGCAATGGCGACTCCAGCGGGAGATTCAATGGTACAACTGTGCCATGTTGCACTTCCTGTGATGCCCGAGCAACGACGTCTGCTGTTAGCAGGTTCAACGTCCCAGCCTCGTCCTCGTCTCCCCACAAGCCCCATGCGGAACATTGAGGGTCTCCTTTACGGAGTGGCAAGTCCTCGAATCGCGGTCTGTGTACCGACTTGCTTGGCGATAGAGGCTCTAATGGAGGTGTCCTAGGCTTTAACATGTCGATATCTACCACTGTGATACAGTCGGCGTGGTCAAGGGAACGTCAGACTATTACGTTGGGCACGGTGTACTTCACTAGGTTGATGTTGCTTGGTGCTTCAGCTGAGGATACATCCTCGGTATCATCCCGCACGGTCATTTTGCTAGTGCCCCCTCAATCCTTGATCTCATGCGGAGAATCCATGATCAGACTCCACTGCCGGCCTTCATCACCCCGGCCGAGCCCGCCCTCATGTGCAGTGCTTCTGTCGGCATCACAGCGTGTCCTTGTCTTCGCTATCACCTGCTCCCACCACAATGCAGTCTCGAGCCAAGAAATATGGTCACTCCTGCCTCATTTGTCGACGAAGAAAAGTTCGATGTGATGGTGGTAAGCCGAAATGTGCAAACTGTATCAGAATTGGCGAACGATGTACTTATGATGAGCACGGCTCGACCACTACACGCCTCCAGAACGCCTTGTCAAAGGCTGAGCGGCGCTTAGAGAACTTGGCGCAGAATCTTCATGGTCTCCTGTCTTTGGGGCCGACTCAATGCCAAGAACAACTGCGCTCCATCGTCGCGAGGCTACATCACGAAGACTTAGACGTGGGAGTACAAAGTCCAAAGGAGGTAACACTTGCTAGTCCAAACGGGACACACACCGCGCGCCACACTTCGTCGCTTAGCTTTGACAACCACAGTGGTCCGCAGCACGATGGGAGGATCTCAGACGACGAGCACGATGAAGAAGTAGGCCACTCAGCAGTGTCTGTACTTGCCAGGCTGATTCGGATCAGGAATACGGCTCGACCTCGCGATTTCAGATCGAGGAGGATCAGCTTACTCCAACACAATTACTACCATTCGATCGACCGAGTACTGAACAAGTCGAATACCACAAACGATGGCTGGTGTCCAATGCACGCTTCCACGATTCTTTCGAGCAGATAGCATATGCCGCACTGAGCAGCGATCCACGGTTAGACGCTGAGACCGCAACGATTCTCCTCAATATCTACTGGGCCTGGCAAGCTCCTTTGCATAATTGTGTCTATCGCAGAAGTCAGTCATGATCCCCGAACTGCTACCTGCTGTGCTGATATTCCTCAGGCTTTTTTCGTGACATGGTGATGAAGGGCCCTTACTATTCAGACTTTTTGCTCTTTGTAATTTACTCGCATGCTTCACGACACATTCAGCCAAGTGATCCGCGTTATGCCGCACTGCAGCAAGGCGAAATATTTCTCGAGCGTGCAAAGCTGCTGTTACTTGACGAGTTAAAGAAAGACAGGCCAGCCGTCCCAACGATTCAAGGCCTTCTCATCCTCGGCGGTCGCCAGTGTGCCATTGGCAAAAATAGCGAAGGATGGCTTTACACGGGCATGGCGATTCGCATGATCAAAGATCTCGGCCTCCACCTTGTCCGTCGGCTCCCGATATCAGCTACGGAACCTGACGACCTCGAAACTCAAAAGCGCTTGTATCTTTCTGCGTATGCATGGGACAAGACAATCAGCTTGTGTTTAGGACGACCTCCATCACTAACGAGCATGCCACATCCCGACCACTGCTTATACGACAGAACCGATGATTTGAATTCCTGGCAGCCGTTCTACCTCGGTGAGCTGGAGTCAAGCTACGCTGCAAGGCCATGCTATAGCTCTTCTACTTTCTCGCATTTCGTCATGCTTTCCACCATCATCAACGACGCCTACAAAAGCGTCTTCGGTCCAAAATCTCGGCACGCAACTCTTGCACAGCTTAAGGGCATCGAAGCTAGGTTGTATGACTTCTCCAAACAATTGCCGGTCGAGCTTCGGATGGACGAAAACCTGGCGGATTCGAGCTGTCCCCCTCCGCACATCTGCTGCTTAAACATACTCTACCATACCATCTTGATTCTGGTATATCGGCCGTATTTCCTGAACAAGAGTGCCTATGTTAACCAGGAAGCTGCATTGTTCGACCACGCCGCCAAAATATGTGCTAGAGAGGCCGCCGCTGTCAACGTCTTTTTTCAAGCTTATGGCCGTTGCTTTGCCAATAAGAATCAGACATATTTGCTGTCTTACTGTGTGTACACCGCTGCGACCATTGAAGTGAAACAGGTCAGCAACTCGGACGACTCGGTCTCGCAGGCTGCAGTCCAGCGACTGGCTACCACACTGGCCATGCTCGAAGAAGAGGCAAGGCAAACCCCAGGTATTCGTCGAAGTGTCGAAATTATCAAGACTCGCCTTCATAAAGACGGTCAAGTAGTTACGTCGATGGTGAGAGAACCAAACGTGTTTGACTCACAGGCCGTGCCGGCGAAAGCACACGAGCCAGTGCTGTCAAATCCCGCAATGTCACCAACTGCGGCTCAGGCTCATGTCGGACCGGATAATTTCTCGACGAACGGAGGAGACACGAGTGACCCCGTAGGCCTCTGGAATCACACACAGTGCCCAACAAACTCAATTGAGTCGATGTCTCATTGGCCCTCGGATGGCTCGTCGTTCGATTTATACAATACAACAGTACCCGATGTTGGAGGTGGCTTCGTTCCAGACACATTGAGCTGGTATTCGTCGTTGGATTGAATCGGACGGAGCGCTCAGTCTACAATGGATGGGAGAGCCCAGCTGGGTACGTCCATGGGCCGGAGCCTAGAACTTTTGTTGTCGTTCGTCTGCAACGTACGCTTCGAACCATAACTCCCGCTAGGTAATGCTCGATGCCTTGAGCACTCAGTTTCCGCTCTCTGCCGCAAGTTGTGAGGGCGTACAAAAGCCTATCACGGGTTGACTTTGATTGAATGCTACTATGGAGACTCCGGCCCAAGATTGTATCCCGTCGGAGGAGGCCTGGTCTGGTCGAACGAAAAGCCTTTTTGCCGTCGGCTCACGGCACCCCAGGTCAGGCCTACGCGTTCCGGCACTAGCGAGTGGAGCTATGGAGAAAGCTTGCTCCAGGCTTTCGATGCTTGGGGAAAGCTTACCTCCCGCAGCGGGATCACACCGAGTAGTCCAGATGCGACTTGCGCAAGACCATTAATACCTGTTCGTTGTTCCACTTGAGACAAGATTTCTACTATTTTCATCAACACAAGTGTTGTCGACCTGTCATTCGAACGCAGAATTCCCTCATGGACAACATGGCCGACAGAGAGAAGAATGAGTTGACCAATGTGGAACATTCTGTTCCTACCTTTGAATATACGGACGACGAGGTCAAGAAAGTGATTCGCAAAATCGACTGGCATGTCATGCCGCTATGCCTGATCCTCTATACCTTCTCGGTTCTCGATCGTTCGAACCTTGGTAATGCAAAGCTCGCGGGAATGCAGGAAGACATCGACCTTACAGGTAATCGCTACGAATGGCTTGGAACAATGTAAGGCACCTTGCCTGTGACCGGCACCATCGCTAACGTACTCAGTTTCTACATCGCGTACATCATCTTCCAATTCAACTCCCTCGGCTGGAAGATCTTCAAGCCCCATCGATGGGTCACGTTTGTCGTCTTCTTCTGGGGCGTCGTTAGCACTCTACAAGCAGCATGCACATCCTGGTCTGGGTTGATGGCATGCAGATTCTTCTTGGGTGTTGCTGAGACCATGTTCGGCCCGGGCATACCCCTCTACTTCTCCTTCTTCTACCCTCGACAGTACATGGGCTTGCGCTTCGGTATCTTCTTATCTGGTGCAGCCCTGGCCAGTGCCTACGGTGGAACTCTTGCTTACGGACTGTCGCACATCAACTCCTCGATTGGCAACTGGCAACTTCTCTTCATCATCGAAGGTGCTCCAACCGCTATACTCGCCCTTGTCTGTTGGTTCTTCATGCCAGACTCTCCAGCAACAGCCAAGTTCTTGACACCGCGAGAACGGGAGATCGCGACCCGACTTGTGGGGGAGAACCAGGACCAAGCCCAAGCACAGAGAGAAGAACCTGGTCAGACAGGACTCAAGCTTGGCAATCTGCTAGAAGCATTCAAGGATTATCGAAGTAGGTTTCACAAGACGATGGTTCACTTAGAAGATCGTGTTGCTAACCACTTGCACCAGACTGGATGTTCGGCCTTTCAAATTTCTCCACCAACGTCTCGTTTGCTTCTCTTCCATTGTTCCTCCCGACAATTATCAGCGAATTCGGCACGTTCAGCAAGCTTACATCCAACGGCCTATCAGCCCCTCCCTACCTCCTCAGCTTCTTCCTCATCATCGGCGTCTCGTTCCTCTCGGACCGCTACAAAGTCCGAGGACCATTCGCTGCTTTCTTTGCTGCGGTCGCGGCGGTCGGATATATCATCATGGGCACTGCCACCTCGACTGCAGCCCGGTACGTTGGCTGCTTCATGATCGTTACACTTTTCGTGACGGTCGCCGTTGTGCTTACTTGGAACGCCAACACCAATGAAAACGAATCGAAGCGAGCAGGAGGGGTGTGGATCATCCAGTGCGTCGGACAATGCGGAACAGTACTTGGCACGAACAGCTTCCCTTCAACGGAGGCTCCATACTATCGCAGAGGAATGTGGACTGGGTTCGGATTTTCGGTACTGTCATGTTTGATTTGTACAACGCTGAGCTTTCTGCTCTGGCGCGAGAACAAGAGAAGAGACGCGAAATATGGCAAGGTATCGAGCACGATCATGGAGGACGATGAAAACGACAGCTCGCTGCCAGCTGAAGCGCGGTTCAGATACATCATCTGACGATGCTTCGAGAAGCAATGTCCGTTATGGTCTTGCAGGGATCTATTCTAGATGTTTTCTATAACTCTGGGTCTATATCGTAATCTCATAAATTGACCAACATTACACAATTGTGTAATTTTGTGTGCTCCGCAGAGAGAGATGAAGGATCAGGACGAGGCTGACCTACTGCACACCATGAAGGTGTCTCTTTGCTTCCGCAGCGGTGTCGTATCCGTAGAGCCACGTTACGAAGTCTGGATGAGGGAACGGCTTGTTCATGTCCGGAGTTGGCACGACGAATTCTTCCTTGCCTGATAGCTGTTGGAGCAGGATCTCTCGCCTTTTGCCGAATGCCTCATCCCGGCCCTTTTGTTGGGGACCGTCTGGCATGGAGAAGGTCATTGCACTCTGGCGGGAGATTTCTTGAATGCGCTCACAACGTTGCTTCCGGATCTTTTCGTACATCTTGGTGGCGTTTGGAAGGTCGTTAAGTGATGCGCAAGCTGCGACGCAGAGCCCCAGAACCTCAGCGTCTTCGATCGTGGTGGCAGCACCAGAAGCTGCGTGCGGCGACATGGCGTGTGCTGCATCACCGAGCAAGACAACTCGGCCATTGGTGCTTGTCCAGGATGGCAGGGTAGGCAGCTCTGCTATGGTCCACTTTGCGCACGTTTCGGCTAAGTCAAGCAGTGCTGTGATCGAGGCATGCCAGCCAACAAACTCTCGCCTCATCTGGTCGACGTCTCCGGGCTGATTGTACCTACTCAGGGGTGCATCTTGCAATGCGTCAGGTATCATGAGCACAAGGTTGTAGTAAGCGCCTTGAGCTATTGAGTAGCCGATTATGTGCTTCAGGTGACCCGCCCATAACTGTTGATTTGGATCTTGCATAAGTGTTGCGGTAAGAGGATTAGACATCATCTTCTCTCGGGGGATGAGGACACGATAGCAGTAGTTCTCACCACGTGTAGGTGTGATGGCTTCCAGCTCAGGAAGCGAGCGTCGAACGCGTGAATGAATGCCATCGGCGCCGATGATGAGATTGGGGAAGAGGACATCCCCATTGGCAACGTGTACAGCGCACTCGTCAGGATCGATACGAGAAACCTTCGTATCGAGGTCAATGTTGATACCAAGCATGGACGCTCTACGAGCGAGGACCGTTTGATATTCCATTCGGTGTACTAGCCAGTGAGGATGTCCCCAAGCCCTGGAAGCGAAGTTATCGATATTCGATGGGACCAGGCCTAGATTCCGGTTATCATCATACCTGAGAATCTCCATGAAGTCAGGGACAGTAGCAATCTTCTCAAACTCCTCTCTGAGACCCCACCCACACAACACCCGTGAGGCATTGGGAGTGATTTGGATGCCGGCGCCAACTTTCTCCAAGGTCAGACTGCTTTCAAGCACTCGAATACGATGATTGGTCTTCTGAGCTAGACTGATGGCGGTTGCGAGTCCGCCTATGCCGCCGCCGACTATAATGATCTGGTCCTTACCCTGAGTTCCATTGTCTGAAGCTGCCATCATCAAGCACTAGACGAGCTAACGATTTACGGTCCAAAAATGATTCTGGAAACGGACGCGTGGTCCATCTAGCCAGCGTCCTTTTATGCTGCAGACGAGGATTTCACGGTGGGCAACCTCGGGCAACGGATCACACCATGTATGCGGAGATTCGCTCGGTCTCTCAGAAGTCCGCAGATAAAGCGAAATGATTGGCTGTTTGTCCCCACATCGGCATACCGCCTGCGAGGGCGCCTCTGAGTATCGCACTGGTAGTAGACTTACAAGGAGATTCCTGTTCGTACTGTACACCGATGCAGCATCCCCCTTAACCTCGCAACGTCTCCAGATTCATCACACGGGAACATTTCTCCTTCACACATGCACAACGAAACCGATTTCCTCATTCATTGCGTATCTTGAGACCACAGTCCGGAACTGGAACCGTAGGTGAGCATTTATACTGAGCTCGCTGTGACGGAAACACAAAAGCGGTGAGCGCAGGCCGGCCTTTGACCTAGTAACTAGCAGTGTCTTGGAGAAGTCATACTTGGCGCTTCTTGCGTATATGTCGTCTTTTCAAGTTTTTGGTGCGGTCTGCGCCGTTCCATCTCACGCTATGCCGGATGCCGGTGTCAATATCAGTCGAGATACGTATCGTTCAACTAGTAATCGAACAAGCGAGCCTGTCCATTCAACATAGCGGCGTCATACGTCCCGTCAAATCCTTTTCGAGAGGAGTCTTGCTTCGGCACAATCGACTGACTCAAGCTCATGGCCTCGCTGTACAGATTAAATTGGCGATGGTGCGAAGGAGCTAATTCAACTTGGTGGCAGACTGGTCCGGGAAGACTACGAAAGCCGGACTTGGGAAGTGGCTGTCTGTCGGAAAAAAGGATAGGAAGACATGAAACGGGGAAGATTGACGAGGCGGTCACTCGGGAGCAGATTGCCAAGCCGGGGATCGACCATTCCCAAGACACTCAATGGTAGCCTCAGCCATCCAGTACCCACTGGACCTGGCCATGGAGGGCCGCCAGCCCCGGTGTTTACTTCTCACTTCACTCGTTATGACGTTGCGATTCAGTCCATGAAAGGACTTCTCTTTCTGATGCTCGGTCCCACGAACATCAGCACAATCGGCACGCAGCTCAACAGCAGTCCAAGAAACCCCAGAAACGAACTTGCCCACTGGAAGCCCATTCCCACGTCTGAGCGATACATTCTGAGCGTCGCCAGCGGCAAGAACGCAGCGAATATGTTTTCGCCGAATGCATTCGCCGCAACGGCACTACCGGCATGTGAAGCGTACGAGTCCGTCACATAGCAGACAACCGCCTGTACCACAGTCATGACACCAAAGCCGACCATGCTGAGGCCAATAGTTGGTCCGATCCAAGGAACTGAAGGGTAAGACGACCACGCGTAGACGAAGTATCCGCCAGAGAGACCTACGAAGCCTCCGAACATGCTGAGGTAGAGACGTCCTTCATGGACGGGCTGTCCATCGTCGTTGCGCGTTGATAATCGATAGTAGAGGAAGCGGTTTTGTATCAGACATGCTCCGTAGCCCAGGGCTTCTCCAATCACGACTGCAATCTGGACCAGGCCTGTCTCATAGTCATTCCAGCCATACAGTTCGCCGAAGACTTGCGGGATACTCTGCGTGAAGATGAAGACCGTGCCAAAGCAGAATGAGGACCAGAGTGTGAACGTAGAGATGACAACCTCAGTGAACAAGATACGAGCTGAGCGGAGGACGGTAGACTTGAAGATGTGACCAATGTTCTTCGGACTCTTCGAGCTTGGAGGTCGAGTATCGCTAATGACGAGAAAGACGTAGGGCAGTAGTGCCCCGTAGATAATGAGCTCGATGTAGAATATCCTGCGGTGCTGTTAGAAAATCCAGTGACAGAGTGGCTCATACTTACCAACGCCAGTACAGGAAATTGATGATTACGCCACCGAATACTGGGCCAAAAGTCACACCAGCCAGCAAACAGAATGTATACAACGTCAGTGATTCTGTGCGACGGTCCACGTCGGCGTTCCATACGTCAGCTGCAACAGCATCGACGTTGTTCTGCAAGACACCTCCAAAGCTCCCAGCAAACGCTCTGAAAACCACCAGGGATGCAAAATTAGGTGCGAGGCCGGCGGCCATAACGAAGACCATGAAGAGGACGTAGATTGACAGGTAAAACTTGCGGATGCCGAACTCTTCCATGATAGGAAGGAGAAAGAGGGGAACTATTGCTGCGCCAGCGCTCCATGCTGTAACGGTGAAGTATGTGTATTCGAAATTTGAGTCATCGATATCGAAACGTTCACCTACATCAGATAGGGCGCTTGTGATAGATGTGGCATCAATGCCCGCGAGGAAGGAGATTAAACAGGCAGACAGCACCACTCTCCAGCGGCGTTGGACACTCCATGTTTCTGGCTTTCGACGGTCAAAGGTGGGCTTGTCTGATTCATTCATGTTTGCCGGGCGTTAGGTGAACATCGCGCTCGGAGCAAACAACACTGTTATCATATTGGACAGTAGCGGCTGACAGCCGTAAGAGATACATGGATGAGCACAAATTTCCTTAAAGTCATCAGAATATTCATCACGAATTCCGAGGTCATATCGACCGAGTTTGATGACGCATATTGATAATCATAGGATTAGGTAACAACGGTGCCGATCCCATTTGCAGATGATTGTCGTACGAAGCGAGCAACTGGCTGTCTTCTTCGTCAGGAGGATAGTCAGTATACAGTCAAAGGATGCACTTATGAGACAATCGCCAACATGGCGGTTTCTTTAAGGTTAAAGGATCCTTGCGCATAGATAGCAAGATACGCAGGTTTGTGGCCACGACTTCGGAAGACACCTCCGTGGACAGCTCGATATGCGATACTAGGGTAGCTGTGGGACATACACCAAGGACAGAGCTGGGGGCGGATTTAGTGTAAGGTGAGGTCGCGACTGGCTGGAATACTGAATTTGAAGTGCTTGAAAGTGAAGAGGAAAACGCGTGACTTGTATGAGCGCTTCAAGGTACAGCTGCACGTGCACTAGGGTCGTAAGTGCGGTCCCTGGATCGAAAGCAGAGGTAAAGCTTTGACTGACGAGTACGATAGGAAAACAGCAGCGCTGCTCGCATGGTCAAGGAAGCAATGGGTTCTTCGGCTCACCGGGCTCTGTCAAGTCCAGTATTGTTCGGATCCTGACGAGAATGGACTATCGGGCCATTCTGGGGTCGAGCTCAGCATGTTCGTCTTTTGGTAAGCTGACAGCAAGCATGTTGCCGGGGGAGGTGCAGAAAAGCCTTTTTCGTAGACCAGCAAGTCGCAGAACAAGAACGACTACTGGCCACATCGATTAAGTATGAGCGTCGATCTTCTGGGTTTAACAGAGCGAAGTCAGCACGGACGCTCGACTACATACACATGATGTCCGCCAGAAAACAGAGTAACCACCTGGTGGAGCGGCGTTGCTGCTGCCCACCTCTCACCATGTCGCATAATTCATGTCCCTTCTTCCTGGTATCGCGCCTTGAAGATGATTGTGTCGAGGAAAGACATTTGGGATTGCCATACACGGTATCGCAGATGCTGTGCTAGCTTTGCAGCTCGAACTGTGAGCAATCTGTGGTCTATCCATTTGGGTATTTGCGTAGGCTGTTTCGCACTCGATGTGTATGTATGCTTGGCGTCAATATTGTAATGCACACTCTTCACCTGGCGATATGTCAAACGTTCGCTTTCTGTTTGTTGGGAACGAAGGCCTGCACTTGCTTAACCAAAAGAATTATGCTTCACCAGTCACTAAATAAATATTGAAATCGTTTGCTGACGACGGATGAAACTCTTTCAGCTACGTAGTGCAAGCGGCCTCGACACATCTATTTTCAGCGACGAAGTTCAGGTCAACATGATCTTCCCTCTTGGTTTCTCCCCTTGGGTATATCGACTTCCACGTCATCGCAGAGGTGTGCGACCTAGTACATCTGTCTGTTCCTCATCTCGACCGGAAGGAAGACCATCATGAAAGCGGCAAGCCAGATGCCGCCTGCACCGAGCCAGAGAATGCCAGAACTGTCAGTGGCGAGATAGTGTGCGCCTGCGACAAGCATGAATTAGTCATGTGTATGTCGGAAATGATGCGGCAGGGAATTTGACTTACCAGCGAATGGCGCAACGACACCAGCTATTCGACCTAAGCAAGACAGCATGCCTGTTGCACTGCCGCGATATTCGGTAGGCATGAGCTCGGGTGCAGATGCATAAAGCACAGCATTGAAATACTGTAGAGGAACATTTGTCAGTCATCAGAACTTTGAGGATTTGCGGAATAGCTTACGGTCTGCATAATGTATTCCAGAGCATTGAGACCAACATAACCGGCAGTGTTTCTGACCTGAGTGTACATAGCCATAGCCAGACCCTGGCAGCAAGCAGAGAAGACGAGTGACCACTTTCTTCCAATCAGTGGCAGTTGTACTGAGATCATTGCTAGGGCAGCGCCTATAACACCGGGGGTGTAAATGTAGATGTATTGTCTGTACGTGTTTGAAACTGAGTCGGCACCAGTGGAGACGTTGAATCTGAGCAAGACGATAGGAAGATATTGGCCTGCTAGGTTGAATGACCAGTAATCGCCCTGCATCGCAAAATTTCGTGTCAGCAATATTCCTCTGCTACTACAGCGAGTCTGGGAGTACTCACCATGTACGCAATAGCCAAAAGGATGAAGATGAAGAGGTGCAGTTTGTCCGTAAAGAGGCCCTTCAAGTGCTTCAAGCTGTTCAGGGTGTTCGCGACCACATTCTTGGCCGTTGCGGGTGGCACTTGAGTTGCTTCTGTGTGATGGCTCTCATCGATCTGCGCAAAATGCTCCAGTGTCAGGGTCGGCGCTGGTGCTCGGTTGAACTTGGCAATCTTGTGCAAGACTTCGATCGCCTCGGCCTCCTTACCCTTACTGAGGAGGAACTTTGGAGACTCGTGGAAATGAAAGACAAAGTATCGAACGAAGAAGACAGCCAGAGTCATGAAACCGAGGACAATCACTGTGTATCTCCAGCCCATGTTGCTGGAGGATGTGCAGCATGCTTCACCGTCGGCAACGGCGCCACAGGAGGGTAGACTGGGATCACAACGCCATTTGGCAGCAGTCCCGTACGCAATACCAGACGCAGCGATAACACCAATAGGCTGCCACAAGGAGAGTAGAGAGACGAGGTTTCGGCGCTTTTGTGGCAGGAACTCGAGGGCGATCAGAGCGTCAATGGGAATGTTGCCTCCGAGGCCGAGAGAGGCGAGAAAATAGATAGCACAGAATGCACCATAATTGTTCTGAGGGGCAGCCTACGCCCAAGAGGTTAGCAGTGTCTTCGAAACAGGGTACCTGGCGACCATACTAGTAGCAGTCCAAAGATCGATGTGATCAAGCACGTCAAGTTGAAAGCCCAGCGCCTACCAATAATGTCGACGAGTATACCCCAAGAAAAAGCACCAATCGCGAGACCAGCGTTCGCGCAGGACCAAAGATCCGCCGTGCTTTCGTCTGGAACACCAAACTGTTGCCACACAGCCGATGCGATTAGACCAACACCTTGCGACCAAGCCAAGTCGAGGAAGTAGCCAAAACCGCACAAGAACCAGATACACCACTGGTACCTTCCCATACCAAAGTTGTCTAGTTCAGCGTTGATCAAAGCAGCTTTCTTCTCGAAGGTGGTTAGGGACCTGCCGGCAGTACCCTTCAAGATAGCGCCGACCGAGACATCTTCCTCGCCGTTGGGGGGAGGAGTGTTTGAAGATGGAGTCCGTTCCTTGGTGCCCTTCTCCTCCATGGCGAAGTATCGAGTGATCTCGTTGGTTACTGAACTTTACACAAGGCAGTATGAAAGATTTTGCAGGTGTGGTAAAATGTGCCAGAAGATGGGAAGGAACAACCGGACTTCGTTGTTGTAAGCTGCTTATCAAGTACCTTTACCACGAATCGTGAACCTCGCCTGTGGGTCAGAAGTGGCGCAACACAAAACCACATTTGCATATCAGGAACCCCCATCGCACACTTGGACCCTGTCTGCAGGCCACTAGCCTTCTCAACGCTGTCATGAGCATGGCAATGAGCTCACCAGCTGAAAACTGCTTCTTGGTCATTTCGAGATGTTCTGCTGCACTCCACTTTTTGGCTGCTTACAGCCAATAGACACTTCGCTTTTTATGATTCGAGTCTAGCATATCCGCAGACCAGAGCGAAGCTAATCTCGAAACATGTAGCACAAGCACATGGTACAAAGTAAGTTTTTTTGGTGCGTCGATGCGCGGGGTTAATAGATCGATCGTTCCAATCTCGAGCTCCATGCCATATCGACTAGTGCCAGATTAGGTCGCGACGGCGCTTGTCCCTGCAACATGATAGGTGGCCAAAGCAACCGAGATGGAAAGTCAGCAGAAAAAGAACACCAACTCGTGCTTGTGGCAACTGTACGAAAACCACGAAGGAACAGAGGCACTTGAACAATTGTAGAAGGTGGTAGTAATATTGATTAAATGATAGATCGAACTTTGTTCGTATGGAGACGGGGCGCATTATGAGCATAACAATGTCGTCCCCCGGCACGTGGTTATGCTACAAGGAGAGAGCGACCCTGAGTGTTCTTCAGGCTGTACTTCCTCGGCCCCCAACGCGCTTGCCGTGGATGACCTTGGAGAAGTCTCGTATTTTCCTCCAAGGCGACGAATCAGTATCTTCTCGGATCTCATTCTGGTTCCTGAATTTCACGACGGCAAAAAACACACGAGGATCGGTAAAATAGCCCGAGCTGGAGACATTGATAACAACGGCGGATGGGGACATGCGTTTGACGGAATGGCTTTGACTTCGGCAATCTCATAAACTTTGCGCATCTTAGATGGGCGGCCCTCTTCTCCCGAGCTTTCAGCCTCCGTCAACAGGTTCCACCAGATCGACTGACTCATGGTGACATCAATGCCGTTTGCTAGAGTCTTCTGCTTGGCTGTATCAAGAACGAGAGCTCTTCGACGACAAACCTAAATAAGTCAAAAGTGAGTAAGTGCAGAGTCATTCGCCTTCGTTGCGCAAAGGACCCAGAGGTCGTGGGTAGGAGGAAGAACATTGCCTGCTTAGGTCAAGCTGTACGCCGACATGATCGTGACTAAGGTGTACGAACATACTTGTATGAGCAGAATGTCGATGTGAAGATGCGCTCCGTCTAACTCCGACCACATACTACTTTGAATCGGGCGATTTCATACTGCTACGAGCCTTCCCTCTGTCTGCCTACTCGAGGGCATCTCGTGGGAGAACCGAATTCTTAGAAAAGGACGCCGTAGGAAGTTCAACTTCTTTCAGCACTCACCACCCTGCCGCTGGGTGGAACTGGAGGAATCAAACCTGTGGGTTATATTTCAAATAGCCATGGAATTCATCAAGCACTGTAGTAGCGCGTGTCTATCAAGCAAATAACAGAATCTCGCAGTATGGACGACAAATACAGTGCTCGCCATGCGTTTAGATCTACAGCAATTGTTGCGCAAAACCAGTGCTCCTTGCTCAAGGGGTATCTCAAACTCCGACAGGCATAAACACACACGTTCCTGCCCGACTATCCTCGTCTCGCACCAAGATCCACAACTGTAGCTCTCACTATCTGCCATCCTGCTCGTGAAGACGCACGACGCGACCTTTAACCGTCTTGTGGACCGATCTTGCGACCCAAGAGCGGCCCTCGAAAGCTCATGCCTTGCTTTACTTGGTTCCTTTGTCTCTGTCCACCGTCGAATCACCATCCAGCGGGTATATCTATGTCTTCTGAGTTGTTGGTCGGTTGCAGGAGCCGTTCGAACGATCTCGGATGTGGACTGCTTAACCGATGTTGTGGGGATATGCGCCATCTCTTTGTTCCCCCTCTGTGGCTCTCCATCGTAGCCTGCCAGATCGTCCAATATGTCACTTTACCCGGGGTATGTCTTCTTGTTTGTAGTCTTGCACCTACCACCTCCAGACGGCCGCGCATCATCTGCGCTCCCTCGGCATCTCGTTGCTATTGTGGCTCTTGCTGAAATGGGAATCTCCACCTCCTCCCACTACGTACTTCTTTAGAGGTCTAGGATATTGGGTAGAGGGAAGTGAGAGTAGGGGAGTTCGACGTGCATCCGTGTACAGACTGTAATTGGGTGCCATGGTAGAGCTTGGGGGTACTCTGGAAGGCTATGGCGCATGTCTGGATGCGCACCAACAAGCATCCCTGTCACAAGAAGCAACCAGTACGAACCCAGCTATCGGAACAAAAGCCAAGTGTGCTGTTTCAGGCTGTAGTGTTTTGCGGCCATTTCCCAACAGTGGACAGGTCGAACCAGAAATGGGGACCTGATGCCATCTGTAGCCAGGACAGAAGGACTTGACACTTCTCTTGTGCGACAAGACACTTACTCCGTTGGTAGAATGAGCGAGCGCAGGGTAGGCCAGGGAAGCAGCGATTGCGCAATCAAGTATTGGTAACGCTGGATAGGTGCACCTGACAGAGAGTCCTTTCATTTCCAGCGCAGAGTCGGCCCATCTCAAGCTAGGCCAAATCAGGAAATTCGTTGGCTGACGTCAACTGCAGCCAAAACATGCTGGCACACTTCTTCTGCCTACCAATTGCGCTGTGAGGGCAGCTAAACATTGCCAATACTATTATCTCGTGTAGTCTTCCGACCTTTGAAACCAGCAGGCTAGTGCTGCTTGCCACGCTCTTCGCTGTACACTTCGTTCAAGTCCATCCCTGGCACATCTTCGTCGTGGTAGAGCATTTGATACTCAACATCATCTTCCTCCATCTCATGTGATCCCAGAAGCCGGCGACCAAACGCTGTGCGCCTCAAGACCTTCCTTACGTATGATGTCCTTCGGATCACGATTCGACGTAACGACTGCCGCCTCTTCCAAACCTTATACATCACAAAGCAGGAGGCAAACAAGGCGACAGCCGTGAAAGTCCAGTGTACCGCCACTGTAGCTTCCGTCGCTCTATCGACAATGTCGGACACCCCTAGCACATGCCCATCACTGTCGAGCGCTGCGACCCGAACATACTGCGGGACCTCGCATTCAAGGTTGTCGAGTTCGATTGCATCTTCGAATCCATTTCTCTCGATTTCCTCGACGTCTTCAAATGCCGTCTCCGACCTTGCATCAAAAGGTGCATCAAACCCTTGCAGCAACCACCCCCTGACCTCTGTGGCACCGTTCCAACTGACGTATAGGTTTCCCATCTCACCCCAAGCGAAAAAGCTGCGAATGATCTTCACAGCAGGCCTCGTCCTTGGCTTGCCGACCCACGCGTTGCTCTGGGCAGTTCGGTAGTTTTTCACCCAGCCCAATGTAGACACCACACTCGGCGCGAGTTGCACGTCGCAGAGAACTTCACCAGCAGGATTGAATTCAGTATAGCCAGGAATATATCCCCAGCCGACTAGCACGTTCCCTGATGAGAGGATCTGGACTGAGCCTTGGGATTGAGCGGCCCAGCCGCGAGGATGCGAAAATTCCTCGAGGAGCTCGACTGTCTTGTTCGCTGGATCGAGCTTGGCAAGTATGCCGCGACTATACGGTGACTCTGCTGGCTCGTTACGGGTCATGCCTTTTACCTTTGCGTTGTCGAACACTGTCAGGGTATCGTTGCCCAGGTAGACTACGTGATGATTCCATGCAATGTTGGTAGCAGTCCTATCAATTGAGGAAACATCGGTGAATTCGTTTCGTTTGCCCCCGAGCGTCCAGAGCACTTCGCCGGATTTGCCGTGGATGCAACTTATGGTGTGTAGGTATCGAGATGAGATGTAGTAGTTTCCGTTTGTTTCGTCCTTGTCGATGCTATTGATGTGGAACCAGTCGAAGGCGGTGGAAGGTTGTTTCGCCGAGATCTTGAGACTGGAGGGAGTGACGTAAGTTTCGTTGAAGTTGTAATGGTCTGAAGCTCGCCATTCGAAAAGAAGACTGCCTGTGGCGATGTCGATCTCCTGGAAGGTACTATCGTAAATCCAGCCTTGGGTGTGAATGCCAAAGTGTGAGAGATTCGCAGGTGTTTGGACGTAGCTAGTGAGAAGACCCGTACCGGCAGAAGTAATCTTGAACTCGTGGAGGTCACCACGAAGACCATCTGCCGCGGTGACTTCTTTGACCACCTCGTATGTTGAATCTAGCTATAAGGGTGATCAGCAAACAACGTAACAAACGGCGCATCGAGCATACAATGACGTATTTTCCCTGTCCGAAGGTACCACTGTCCTTACCAACCCAGAATGTCAGGACCTGCTGGCCCTGATATTCTTGTACCTTGAGATCCATCACTTCTCCCCATCGTGAGCTTTTCCAGATCAACTCTCCCTGTTTGTCGGTGACGATTGGGCCTGGTTGCGTAACCATAAGGCCTCGGGGCTCCAGCAAGATCAGCCCATGGTCGTTACACTCCGACTGCCATGCTCGGAAGTTATACAAAGGCGATATCACATCCGAGGACTGGTAGCTTCGCTGCGGAAATAGTCCATACCATCCCCAGTCGTACCAGGCAGAGTATGGTGGTGATTTGGATTCCAGTGCCTGGACCCCAGATTGTCGAAGGACAAATGTCAAGCACAACAAAAATGCCACCCGGACAAGGCTAGGCCTTACACAACCGACAGTGAACGGCATATCTATATCGGCATCACGTGAAACTTTCAGCCACTGAAGCATAAGGAAGTAAGAACTGTCGCAGCTCGGTCATATTGAATGAGTTCAGAAGTGACTGTGACGAGGCAAGGTGGAGCCAATAGGCATTAGGAGACGAAATGAGCGCGGCGCAGGCACTTGTTAGTACGACAAGATGCTGTACTCCGTACCTGAGCATTGCCAATGCGAGGTGGATATACGAACATCGATACCCATCAATGGTTATTTGTTGCATTTCCGTTCGAGTCCGCCTGGTGACGAAGGGGCCCGGAACAGCATTTGCTCGTGTGCTGAGCTGGGAGGCTGTCTCCGCCATGTGGGCCGAAGCCGCGGAACACGAAGTAGCCGCCGGGTATTCGCCGGCAGATGTCATGGAGCTCACGGTGAGGTAGATCAGATTTCGTACTTCGAATTCGTGTCATGTAGGCTGTGTTGGCGTACACGCTTCCAACACGGTAGGTAGTGAACACGCGGCTTCCGTAGATCAGCGCTTTGGTGAGTGCGCGCGTACTATTTGCAGAAACGAAGTGCATGTAAGCACTTTGTCATGTTAGGTTATGGTGGAATGTCATGGAAATCTTCTTCCTCGAGACTGAACTTTACGGGTATAGCTGCTCCAGGTGCGTGTCCAATCCACCAATGATTACGCGGTGTGAGCTTGAGCCCGGATAATTCGGATGGATGTCGTGCATCAGTCCTCTTGACCAAAGCCCATGTACCTAGAAGTAGTTAGATGCTCTCGGGAGGCTCATTCTTGGGAGGACCGCACTGGTGGAAAGACGTGTCGTTCAAATGCAGTCTTTGGCAATGTACATGTCGATAATCGCACGACTAGTCTTACCGCTCTATGCTGACAAATGGACGAAGGTGATGGTACTGTTGCTTAGAATCTGTATCGACGGCGAGCCTGTCACTGCAGATTGAAGGAAAAATTGCACCGCCAACCAATAGCAGAGCGAACACTGGACTAGCATGAGCACAGATGCAGCAGTATTGAAGGGATGAGTATTTGCTGCATCGAGCACTATATCGCCTCCTCTACTAGATGCGGCCTCAGGACGACCACTGTGACTGAGTGGCATTGTTGAACTTGACTCTATCTTGCAGACGAATTCACGGCTGCACTCTTTTAAACCTCGCTGTCTAAGGGTTCCCAACGACCAGGAGACGTCCGTCACTGCGATTTCTGCACCTAGCAAGTTCCTGGAGGTTGTTGGACGAGTTCTTATGCTCCAAACTGCTTCCTCCACTTTGCGCTTGTCCTGGATATCGACCACTCCTTATAATCTCACTTTGTGCCAAATGCAGGCAGTATTTGGTCGCCTCTTCGGCTATATTGTCGCGCACTATTCAGCTTATTTGCTGCTTTGCCACGACATTTGACTGAACCGGTGCTCATTCGTATTATACCCTTTTTCCGATTTGAACATGAAACTTGCTACGTTCCCTCGCACAAGCCCACGCACACTCTTATCTCGGTCTTGGCAACTTCATGCCAAGACTTACTGAAATTGGATACGCAGCTGCTGACGACTACGAAGCTACAAGCATTCGATTGATGAGACAAGACACGCGGCAAGCTTGCAACATGTAATTGTGGTAAGAGCATCATGAGTGCAATGAATGGTAAGGCAACTCTGAAACATCGGCAGGTTTCGAGTCTGACGTTTCCCTGGATGTTAATGCGCTTTCTCGCATCGGTGAGAAATGTCCTTGTTACGTATACAAGCTTGTTTGACGGTGTCTTCTGTGTCATCGACGCGCGTCTTCAGGAGCGTGGCCGCGGTTGGCGGTGTCCTTTTTTGCTGGACTCCAGAGTGTACGTCGACAAGTCGCTAATCGAAAATGAGCAAATCGGTGGCCGAAATCAAGCAAGATTCAGTATTTGCCTGAGGCATTAGCCTTCAACTGGCTCACCTCTGGCAGAAATCGAACTTAACTACCTTCTCTATTTCATTTGTGCCCAAGCAGTCATCTTGAGGATTCAGTCCGATTAGCAGAATGAGCTTCACTGTCATGGGCCGACCATGCTGCTGAGCATGACAAATGGCTTCTTGAAGCTAGAAGAGTAATCATAACCTTTTTCTGGACTTGATGTGGCCCTGATCGAAACGCTACACGTTTTTCCATTGCTTCTTCTCGATGTTGTGAGATTGCTACCAAAGATACCGACCAGATACCAAATGGACTCTGAGATGCCCTTTTCCTAGTACCGTAAAGCGATGACGCGAACCAAAGGATGAATACCGTTCGCGGCACACTCTGCACACAGGATGCAGATACCTCTGTTTGGCATGCTATCGTCTTTCACGATCGCTTTGCACCTTCAAAGAACAGTTAGCAGCCCCACAGCACTCCAAGATGGGTTAGCACACACTGGAGAGGAGACTGGTTGTGGGAAAAGGATTGGCTCGACGGCAAAGATGCCAGCAGTTGATGCCACTTTTAAACCTGGTCGACTGGAGTGCTCGACGAAGACAGAGTTGGACAACAAGCTCTTCTAGGAAAGGGTTGTTGTGCGAACGACCAATGCTAACCTGCATCGGAATGCGGTATCGCTACTCGTCATCACTATCTCTCTACCTACTCAGAGCCGTTCTCATCTCGATCTTCATCATCAAACTGATCCTTCCCAGTATATGATATCCTCATCTCGCCCTGATCGACCTCATCATCTTGAGTACTCACCTCAAAAGTGCAGGTCACTTTGTCCCGAATTAGGATGATTCACTGTAACAAAGCATATTGGGTGGCGCAGCTCAAGTCGTATCGCATCTTTGTTTGTGAGTGAAGTAACGATGATTCGAACAAAGGGGATTCAGTCTCGACCTTGAAACTGAAGTATTCTCAAGGGACTGACAACGGAACTTCGGGGTGGTGATTATTGCAATTGTCTCGATATAGCAACTTTTTCAGCTTGCCATTGTTCGAATTTGGATGCTCTGCACATTATATACTCGTGACTCATACGCTCGAGTTTGACGTGCTGGCCTCAAATCACCATTCGTCTGCCTGCTTCGTTGGGAGTGAAACTAATTCTTGCATCCAGACTCGCATCATCTTCACAACGGCTCATCATGAACGGCTGCGCGGATCCCTACAGTATCCTGGAACTTCCCAACTGCGCGGACGATCAAGCTGTTAAGAAAGCACACAAGAAGCTGATCATTAAATGTCACCCCGATAAGAACCCGCGATCGGACGCAGATGCTGTGATGCGGGAAATCAATTGTGCTAGAAACAAGCTACGCGACCGCCGTGAAAAACGATCGATCGACTTGACATTACTTAGTCAGGGAAAATGCGGCAGCCGCACCCCTTATATGAGAGTGTGTGGGAGTAGAGTTACGAAGCCAGGCGGTCAAGGTAAGTTCTCTAACGCGGTCGCACTCATCCAAAGGCTCTGGTCAATGGCACACGAGTTATTGTCTGGTGTGCCAGAGTGGCTTAGATGTTTTCTATCACGAGCCTTCGAACGATAACTGGATCAATGGGCTCTACGAAGCTGCGAATCCGAAGGTAAAGAATCGATATTGTGTCCAAAGCAACCCACCACCTCAGCTCTACAACCGATGCCGGGAGGTAAGCCAATCTCAACCTCTTTCGATACTCATGGGTGGCATACCTCTAGAGCACATACGAATTACTCGCAACTACCAACTCAGGCTTTAGGGCTTACTGACGTTGTAGAAGGATCGACCATGCAGACTGGGACTGAACTAGTTAGCGCGACTCTAACGGAAACCCTGTCTATCTTATGGGATACAGCATTAATACACGAAACATGTAGTCCTGAGATATTAAAAGCTTCCGCAGCAACAGCGTCGATAGCAATCCTAGGAGTCGGTTCATACCTCTCGTGGCGCAATCTCCGATTGCGCCGAAGTCGTAGGATTGCGGAGATGAAGGAGAGAACAATCAGCGGAAGCAGCAGCAGCAGCAGCAGCAGCTACGAAGGTGCCCACAGGAGCACACGAGGCAGCGCTAAGAAGAGCGGGAAATCGAGGAAACGCTCCGTGACCGCAAAGGCTGAGCGTAGGAGAAGCAGAGGTGGCGGGAGCAGCAACTACTGCACAAGCGGCGTTACAGAAACGGTCGAAGAAGGAGACGATACCCAGAATCGAGCACATGCTCTCCAAATAGGAGTAGATTGTGCATCGACGTGACTGCGAGAGGCAAGGCAGAGAGTAGGGGCCACGCAAGGTGAATCGAGGCAAGGAAAATCTGGGAAGAAAGGTCGGAAGTCACCTGGTAGGGGAGTGCAAGATATGGCTCGGCTACCTAGCGCCCGCAAAAGTTGGAACGGCACAGCGAGCGTTTGTGGAAGAGGGACACCTTCACGTAGAAAGAGTGTTTAGAGTTGTGAACAAGTGACGAGGTCTTAAGGGTAGTGGCCCAATTGAGCACGATCTCTAGGCCGTAAGACAGTCTCTGCATTGTCACGGCATCGAATTGCCTCCTTCCCGTCGACTAGACCATTCCACGAGCTACTCGTTGTAACACGCCGGCGATGCGGGTTGGGATAGGAAAGATTGTCGTTTGAAAAGACTATCATATCTTGCGACTACGTTCTCGCGAAACATGGTCTGTACGAGTAAAGTGGATCGTGAGACAACGAGTACACCAAATCAAGACGCTGCAACGCTTGCCGCATTGGGGAATGTCAATACAGCGCGAGCTCCTTGTCGAACATACTCTACCACCTATAACTTCGCTCACATTCCCGAATCCAGCTACTCAAGACAGTATCGCAGCCACATGACCTGACTAAAGCGTGCGGCAATGCCTGCTGGATATCGAGGACCACGATAACCACCGAGATAGCCATACCTGTATTGGGGACGGTCACGGCAGTGCGATGCAGCTGCGGTGGGTGTTTCTTCGAAAGCTGTCATTCCCGCTGTGTTAGCTTACCACAGAGTTTCTTGTGTCGGGTTTCTTGCGCACATGCTCAGATGCCACACCATGTCTTTACCGCCTGCTTCCGTCCCTTGTCCTCAGGTTCTTTCGATACCGCAACGACGTGCAGCGTGCCGGGAGAATGATCCGATAACACTCCTGCATATGCAGTGATGGTGTGATGACGCCAGGTCCACGAGTGGCATGCCTGTGACATGCGACTCTGTGTCGTTGGCATGAGGAGGATCAGGCAATGTGCATGCGCAAAGGTCCAGCGTTCGAAGCTACGACTACCTCGCCGCCCAGCTCGGTACTTTCCAGTTGACACTTATTGAATACAGAAAACAGAAGACCGAAGACTGAAGACATCTGACAAGATGGCGCTCGTCGTTCAAGCCTACACCTTCATGTACCAATATGCCAACTCATGGCGACCGTCACCCAAGAAGCAGGCAGACGCATTGAAGATGGGTGTGCTCTCTTCAGCCCAGATCAACCCAGCAGCCGGTGCGTGCCATCACACTTGAGTACCATATTGCGCTAACGCACCATAGCATTCCATCCCGCCGAGACACATCCTGGCGTCATCCCATACGCGATCGCCTCTCGAGACGAATCTACTGCACAGTCGACGGCGAAGAAATATGGTTTCAAGAAGCACTACGGCTCGTACGAGGCACTACTAGCAGACGCAGAGGTCGACTTTGTCTACATCTCCACACCGAACGGTCTACACTACGAGTGGGCATCGAAGGCTATAAAAGGTGGCATGATTCTCTGCATTCCAGACTGAGCTAACAAGCAACAGCCGGCAAGCATGTCTTGCTCGAGAAGCCATTCACATCCAACGGGGCCGAGGCCGAGGCAATCGTCCAGGAAGCCGAACAAGCAGGCAAGATTCTCATGGAAGCATTCCACTGGCAGTTTCATCCCGCAGCTCATCTCTGGCGATCAATACTCGAATCGGGTCAATACGGCCAAATCATATCGACTGATGCTAAAATGACCGCTTCTCCTGGTGTACCGCACGGCGACATTCGCTGGCAGTTCGACTTGGCTGGTGGTAGTATCATGGACGCAACCTATGCCTTGTCCTTCACCCGATACGCCCTGCGTGCTGCGTTGCCTGAGAAGATCCTATCAGCAGTCGCACGACCATACGACAAGGATCCTCGAGTTGATGCCGCCATGAACGCCACGATACTCTTCAAAGATCAACAAGGCCAATCTGTACACAGTCGGGTGTACACCGATATCGCTCGAAGCTGGATTGGCGGAGTAGTGCCCCGGGTCTGGGAATTGCCGCAGATCGAAGTCGAGACCGAGAAGGCAGTGATACTATTCTACAACGCCATGATGCCTCACCGTGAGTCCTTCGTTCTTATACACGAATTGCGCTAACATGGTAGTGTACCACTACATCGCCATCACCGATAAATCCACCGGCAAGACAGAATACAAGAAGCTGTACTCTGGAGGTCCAATCTGGGCCGATGTTGAGACGAGCGGAGGCAAGGGCGGTAAATCCTTCTGGAGCACATATCGTTACCAACTGGAGGCATTTGTGAGCAAACTGCAAGGCAAGGAGCCTGCATGCTGGGTGACGGGCGAAGAGTCCATCAATCAGATGAAGACTATCGACCAAATTTACCAGGCTGCGGGTATGACTGTACGCCCAGGGAAGGTATAGACAGCTACGTTAGGTCATCCGCATGAGCTACCAGTCCTCAAGGTGTACAATCGCGGATGCTGGATCGATGGCTCGCCATTCTTTGGCTTCATGTCATGTTCGCTTCCATGGCAGGAATCTGGCAGGGGCATAGATCGTCTTTGCACAGCATTACCACATGAGCAAGTGCCAGAGACCTGAGCCTGGTTCTACACCGGCAGCATATGATAGTGAGACACCGGTGTTCTGAGCGTCACAGCACCTTTCAGATCTGCATGGGAAGAAGCAGTGCTCGATGGAGCGGCAACGAAGGCCAATACTGTAGAACGAGGTGCACAGTCGTAGGGACCGATTGGTAGCATCCTTCAGCTGCGTATGCACAAGTTTATGGATTCTGGACACGGGCGCGAGCAAGTTCAAACCAGCGGTCGTCCTGTCTCGTGTTTCTGTTCTTCTCTCTTGCCTGCCAACTTCTGCATCACACCGTGTCCGGCACACACACTTTCCTGTACTGTACGGAACCTTCGTGAAGCAGAGCGTTCCCACAGCAGAGGGGAAAGCAACCGACGAATAGCAGCGGCGAATTCCAGATAGCTGTCTGATCCGAGAAGTTGACATCCCGAGCCGTGATTCGCGCACTCAAAATCATTAGCATTACCTTTTCAACCATAGCAGTCGAAATGGCGACTTGTTTCGTATGACTCGGCGCCTCTGTCATCAGTGTGCTTTGTCTCACGGAAGCTTGTGGAAATTGAGCATTTTGTTACCTGTTTTGTACCGGACTTGTCCACGCGAAGCCAGCTTCGTACGTCTATAGTAATCGCCTCCCGGACAGGACACTAAACACACTCTCAGGACTCCAGCTAACAGGCCCAGCACGCTTTGCACACACACTGGAGCCCCAGCTACGCGTTCTTCTGTCGCATCCAAAGTCATGCTTTAACCTCTTCTCTATTCTACCAGCACGATGTCCTTTCTCGCAACGGAACTCGTAGCTGTGGCGGCGTCCTGTGCCCAATGCTACTGACCCATCACAGACTCTCCGTCACAGAAGCCTGCCTCGCTTTGACCCCTCCACCGCCGCAAGAATCCTGGAAGAAGACTCAACACCTGTTTCCTACTGTCTCTCCTCACCCGTGTGCATGCCATACCTGGTGACGGTAATTCCAGGTCCGTCTCAGATGGAGAAACGTCGTCGACGGGGCAGAGCCATGCTCCTACTCTTCTTCACTGTAATCGGAGTCGGTGTCGTAGAGATATGGATCGGGTGCCCATTGTGCATCATCGAAGGGGTCTGGATAGAAACTAGAACCGTCAACGGAGTCGTCACTATCTTCAGAGTCACCATTCGGACCGTAGAGGTCTTCATAACCGTTCGCGTTGCCATGGAAGCGTACTGGCTCATCATAGTCCGCTGCCACAATTGTGATGTTTGGTGGTACAAGGGAGGAGGCCGGTGCACCGATAGCGACTCCGAAGGATGTTCGAGCATGTGAATTGCGACAAGCTGGGCATGTCTGGGACGATCCGGTCTCGAGCCATGTGACCATGCATTCAATGCAGCATTGTTGATCACACTGGCCGCAACGTACAACGTGTAATCCGGGACGGAAGGCTTCGAAGCATATTATGCATGGTTGCTCGGGGTCAGGTGTTGCAAGTGCAAATTCATGGAAGAGATCGATGTAGATGAGGCATTCGGAAGTCGAAGATTTCACAATACACTCAGCGTGCGGAAGCGGGTGAGTAAGGCTTGGTGACGGGATATGCTCGCTCGTGCTCGAACTGGAGCCATCAGAGATTCTGCTCATTATACTTCCCATCGGATGTAGATGCTGCAGCTTGGTTATTCGTTGATTCTAGATCAGTGCTACGATGTTCGTGTATTGATGTCATAGGGTCTTTGAATAGTGTGTTGCTGTATGGAGGGCGTCTTGGCTAGGATAAGAAAGCTCCTTCATGATGTTATAAGAGCTCTGCTCTTCCAGCTTGCTGTGTGGGACTTGCTTGAGTCTAGTCTTGCAACGGTCAATGTGTATACAAAGAACTCTGGGCAGTGTCTCGAATCTACAATCAAGGCATTGCAAGTCTCGGCTAGCTGGTCCGGTGAAACCATGTCTGAGTCGGATACCTCACTGGGAGTTTGGTCGGCACACCGATCGACACCTGGTTACTACAGACAATGTTCCCGGGAAATATCCATAATCAGGCCGAATGAGAGGCAAGAGACATGGCGCAGAAACGCGAGACTTGCGGAGGGACACTTTTGGTAATACTACCCTCTGAACGTCGCTTGGTTGAAGGTAAGAGAAAGTTGAGCATCGTACGATCCATGGTTCGTTGTCTGACAACAACACTGAAGACCGTGGATTCAGCTAAGGAGTGGATGGTGTTCAGAGACGAAAGACGTCCGACGAAGCGAGCCGAAACGACCAAGGTGATGAAGCACAGGCAGATCACAGTGGGGAAACCAGTCATCTGTTGTGAACGTTGACACGTGCGATTCACTCATAACGGCTCTGACAGAGAGACTGATGAAAGACTTTGCGATCTTGCTCTACCATGAGGAAGCACGATGACATAGAGTCCAAAGCAATATGCGCAAGACGCCGCTTTGCAAAACGTATCACTACATTGTTGGTTCCCAGACGCAGCCCTACCTATATCCGCTTCCGGCGTGGCCGGCTCTCAAATCCCTCGCACGACTTTGAGACTGTCACGTTGAACCATTCCTGCAGATACAAGCCAGTCCTCCTGTCGTCTGCTCGAGCACCGACGACCTCGAGACAGCGGTTTCAACATTGGCACCTCCCTCAGATATCCCTCGCGATGCCCTACGCTACCCAGTCTCTAGCCTGCGCCTATCGTCAAGGTCATCAAAGACCAGAACATGCCTGTGAATGGTGATGAAACGGGAGAAGATGTGACAATCTTGAGGGCTCACCGAGACCTACAGCTCGCGGTCTAGCTGCGCCAGAGGCGATTTCCACATGTCTACCAAAACTGCAAGGTGTTTGCGCACACAGCGCTATCCTTCCCTTGCATGGACAACCAGGCTCTTGGGCATGTTCCGTCTAGCGCTTTGCCGCAGCTTCCTGGCTACTCCGTCGCTCTCGGCCCTTCCAACAATAACAGCGGGTTCTGCGACGAAATAATATGCTGGGCAGAGGGAGGCAACACAAGCCTGCGGTAACGAGGTAGCTCGATGAGATGGCGGGCTGAGAAGGAAGAGCATTTGAGCAAGGATTTTTCGCGCCCTTGATGAGCAGACGACAATTTGACCTCAGGCGAGCCATTCATGGTGGTCGAACATGGGTATAGTGCCTGTGGGGAAGATGCTAAGAAGGACGGGTCGGCAGGTTCGGGCAGAATGATCGGAGCGCCTCGATACGTCCAACTGCTGCTGGAATCAATGACCGACGCACGTCTTATCGTGCATACATTCCTGAACATTCAAGGTCGAACCTGTATCGAGCAGCCAGTCTCAACACCTGGAACAGGACCTACCCACATCAGAAGAAAGATCAAGCATTCCAGACCTTGAAAAAACCGTTCACAACCAACAAGACGAAGACGCTTTTTGCAAGTCGTCGACCACGTGTGCTGCTATCGAGCCTGATTGCAAGGATGTGGTGAGCAAACGCAGGTGGCTGAGTTCTCTGATGTCTGATCATCTTGGCGAACATCAATTCAGAGCTCGACATCTCAGTCCCACGTGCTTACCCCTTGCATAGCCCGCGATTTGGCGATGTCGCCCAGATGCCATGGAAAGCCTAGTGCCAAGATCGTCGTCTACTAGCGGAGAAAATTTCAGGGTCCAAGATAGGCTAGACCTCCCTTATTTCGGACCCTCGATGCCAGAACATCGAACTTGTCGTCTACATGGAAGCATTCTTCGGATCTTCTATGGCTGAAACACACCGCATTCATTCCACATTCGAATCATCGTTGTTGTCGGGAACCGACAGCTATCTCGGCTCATTGGCCTCTGCGATCGCCTTCACCGACATCGGGTCTAGCAGGCTGGACCTATGATGGAGTACGGCTAGCGTGCCAATCCATTGCATCCACAAGTCGTTTGCTGAGATCGATGCTGCCAGACTGTTGAGATACGCTCTAGCTGGACGCTAGAGCCTTTGCGAGGTACAAAAACTTGTTGCCAGATTTTGCTCAGATTCGTTGTCAGGGCAAAATTCCTTTCTCATCTTTAACACAAACAAGAGGCTTGAAGTTATGTCGGTGCAGGTGACAAAAACAGTTCCTGTGAAGGAAATGAGCATCATGGCCACAGGTAAGGGAACATTTCGCTTTGGTCCTTATCCAAATCGTGTGCTAACACTAAACCTCCAGAAGCAGAAATCGATGACATTGATCAAATCAAACTGGGAGCGCTGAAGCAGGCCATACCACCCTCGTGCTTTCAGTCATCCACGACTATCTCATTGCTGTACGTGGTCAGAGACATCATCTACGCAGGCGTGCTGGTGTATCTGGCTCTTCACATCTCGATGCTGCCATCACTACCTCTGCGTATCCTTGCCTGGTCCCTGTACAGTTTTGTGCAAGGCTGCGTTGGCACTGGTATCTGGATTTTGGCCCACGAATGTGGTCATGGCTCTTTCTCGCCGCACAAAACTTTGAACGACTTTGTCGGGTGGAGTCTACATTCTGTCCTCTTGGTCCCATATTTTTCTTGGAAATACACTCATGCTCGCCACCATCGGTATACCGGCCACATCGAGAAAGACGTTGTGTTCGTGCCTGAGGTTGAACAAAACTTGAAGGGAGGCAATGAGGCTCTTCTTCGAGAACTATTGCATCATGCCGAGGAGACACCAATCTGGACTCTACTGCGTCTGGTCAGACATCAGTTGATTGGCTGGCAGCTGTATCTGTTCCTCAACGTCACTGCTGGTGAGAAGAGCTTGCCTGAGGGCAAGACGCGCAGTAAAGACAGCGTTCAGAGCCATTTCGCCATGTTTGGTGAGCTTTTCTCTTCGGCACAGAAATGGACCGTCTTGCTCTCCGACATTGGTATTCTTCTCACCTTAAGCGCCTTGTACCTTATTTCCAGGCAAGCAGGTTGGGGTCTGACATTGTTACTGTACTTGGGGCCGTACCTTTGGGTTCATCATTGGCTAGGTAAGCGAGTGCCATCTTTATCATTGTCTGATGCTGACTTTCTCATTAGTGGCAATCACCTATCTTCACCACACACACCCCTCAGTGCCGTACTACACCGACGCAACGTGGACCTACACCAAAGGCGCTATAGGTACGATTGATCGAAGCTGTGGGTTCCTTGGCCGACACTTCTTCCACGACATCATTGATCACCACGTTGTTCATCATCTCTTCCCAAGGATTCCGTTCTACCGCGCCGAGGAGGCGACCCGAGCCATTCGACCCCTACTAGGATCTCACTACAAAGAGGCCAAGAACGAGTCGTTCATCAAGTCACTCTTTGTTACGTTCCGCAATTGCAACGTTGTCACTGAGCACCCCGAAGCCAAGCCCGGACAGCCAAAGCCATTGTATTGGACCAGATAGGACCAGGACATCATGCCGGCTCGTCATGTAGTCCAGATGCGCAGCGAAGCCAAGCCAAGAAGCTCACAGCAAAGAGGCTTGGTTCCTGCCTGCCTGCTCAAGGTCTCATGGAACGGTCGAACTCAAATGTGGGATGCAAAGCTGTCGGGACTATCAGTAGATGGGTTCAGACAGCTGGAAACAAGCACCGCTCAGACAACTTCAGCAATCTCAGTGCACGAACGTCGTGCGACAGACTATGCCAGCTATAGTATAGCTGCATGATCCTCACAGCGGCTCTCTGCTGTCACCAATGAGCTGCATACTTTGAGCAGGCATACAACGTGACAGAGATTAATCAGCAAAACGATAGGGACGGAGAGCGGTTCACTCTGTCCGCTCGAAGCCGCTGACGGGCTTTCGACATATGAAATGTTAAGCGTCGTTCATTGGAGTGAATGGTTACCATGATCTGTGGAACTTTTGGTCGCTGTGAACAATGCCAAAATTGTTCCATGTTGCCCGATTTACAACGTGCCGCAAGCGGCGAGCATCATTGAGCGCAGACCTGATATACCTCTTAGTCATACCTTTCTCAATTGTGAGCTTCGATCATTGTATAACTGTCTCATTGAAACAACAAAATCCCGAATGGCTCAGCCGACGGGAAAGATCAAGCTAGTGTGGTTTGAACATGGTCTTATGAGAGGGAGGGAGGTACAAAGGTTATGTGGAGATGGGTTCGAGATAGACTTTAGGACGAATCTCAATCTGAGTCAGATACACAATTTCTTCCTGTACAGCACAATAAACAGAGAGACATGCAACCTCAACTTGGAGATATTGTTGAATGCAGTGCATTGGCAACACCTAGCGATGACCTTCGTCGTCGGTCCGTTAATCGTAAGCTTCGTCCCTTGTACCAAATATTGCTTTCCTCACGGTGACGCGTAAAGTGGATAAGGACGCGCCTGCCGAGGCAAAATTTGGCCTTGTTGCGCATCTGGTTTCAACAGATATCTTGACAATGACTCTTCACATTCGTTGTGATGTTGAGCTTGTGAACTGTGGTTGCGTTTGACCCTTAGCATCAACGACTTGGTCCGTTGTCGCGAATAACCATACAAAGTGAACACCACTGTGAGGACAACTACCCTGCTTGAAGGGCCGAAGCTCCCAGCAGAAGGCTGGGTTCGCAACCAGCCACGAATTTCGAAGTCTCCAGCTCTACTATCGATGCGACCTCTGCTCTGTCTCTGCCTTAGTACCCAGCGTAGGTCAGCCTTTGTACACGAGAAAAACGACCCTTCCCACAAGCAACAAGTGTACATCAACAAGCGTCGGTCGCTGTGGAGTCAGATGCTGGTAAGGAAGCGGGTTGGGTGCGACCTTCTCGCCTGTGGCAGGGTTGAAACAGAGTTCGAAGCAAGATCAAGAGGTGTAGGGTGAGATACCATGCGACCCCAATTGCCTCTGGTCCAGGACAAGAAGGGTCCAGTACTACCGTCTTCTCGAGAAACATCAATCACTATCATCTCATCAGTTCCAAGTACCAACGTGCGTGCGTAGCAGACTTGCCAGTGTAGACACCACAAAGAAACATCAAACTCAGCAGCTCTGTCGGCCTCGATTGCCACGTCTGAGGAAGGGCGTCATTGAGTGAACCCTTTAATACCTACCGGATGGAGAACGACAACTATGTGTACCACTCTTGCAAGTGTAAAAATACTGTATGCAGTTTATCTTAGCTGCATCGGCCGGGGCGCAAAGATCGTGCACCCGAACGTCTACGAGCCATATATGATCACCGCAAACACCCCGCGACCGCCGCGCAACATCTGATGCGAAAGCTCCTCGATTGTATTCTTATTGTCATCTATCAGCCTATTATTGTTAATCTAAGTGTGTAGGGATGATCTCCGCACGCCAGGGGTGGGATGCTGCCGAGGTCCAAGTCCGGGACCTATCCCACGCTACCTGGGGCAGTCCAAGAATGGTTACGAGCTTAAGTGGTTACCTTGCGAGCCAACCGACCTCAGCGACTCGTCTAAGGTCCTGAGCGAGATACCATGTAGTAATCTTGCGACATCATCTACAATCCCGCATCGTTCAGTCCTTCTGCCAAATATGTCGTCCGTTGACACGGCCACTACTGCTTCGACTCGCTTGAGGCAGATTGCCTTGATTACAAAAGACATTGAGAAAGCAGAGCGCTTGTTGGTAGGCTTTAGTTCTCACCATCACTATCGTCATAGACTTACTAGTCGTGCTATGGACCACCGTGCTCGGAACAGAAGTTGTCTTCGTGGATCCCCAGGTCGCCAAATGGGGACTGAAGAACATACTAGGTGAGTTCTAGTTGTAATTGCTTAAGCAAGGAGGTATTATACTCACGTTGCTCCACTATCTTAGTTGCAATTGGGGGTGATATCATCGAAGTATGCGCACCAGTCAAACCCCATACCACTGTCGGGAGGCTGCTGCATAAAAGAGGTGATGGAGGATACATGATTATCATGCAAACAGAAGATGCTGCTGCTAGGAGGAAGTTTATTGAGTCTCGAAATCTGACCAAGGCCATCTATGGGTATGAGCACGACGACTGCGTGTGTGTGCAGTACCATCCTAAAGGCATTGCCGGTACGTCCTTGACTGTCGTTGATTTAACCAGATAATAGCATCTGACCCATATGTATCTGCAGGAGGCATGATGCCTGAGCTCGACTCTCATACGGTCTCTCCAAGCAACCCAACACCATTGGAATCCACCTATAGTCCATGGCACGCGTGTGGACCAGATTTTGAGCGGTATTCCGCTGGCATGAAACGGTGCTCGCATATAAGGCTACTGTCTGCGACATGTCGGCTTGCACCTGGCCAACAAGATACCGAAGCTGCGGTTGCTCAATGGCAGAAGTATTTTGGTGTCCGCGGTGAAGGGAGTGAGCTGCATTTCACTAACTCGAGACTCAAGTTTGTCCCTGGGGTTACGGGTCAACCAGAAGGCTTGGATAGCATCACTATAGAAGTCGCTGGTAGAGAGCGATATACGCGCATGCTGGACGTGGCGAGAAAAGAAGGAGTCTATGGCGATGGGAGCGTCAATATGCTTGGGGTGAGGTGGTACATTGTGCTCAATGAAGGTGGAGTTGAAAGTACCAAGAGCAAGTTGTAAGGCACTCGACTGCTGCTCTCTGTGACTCGAGCTGCGAGCATCGAAGAGAAGTTTAGATTGAGCGAGCCGTTTTCTGTAAGGCTTTGTCCATCGGAGGTCCTCGAGCCGTGCCAGGTGGCATACTTGACTTGAAGTCTCCCTTCATCTGGAGCACAGCGTTACGCCCTCGTTGACAAGCTTTCGAAATCGCAAGAATCTCATTTTGCATCAGGATTTCACTGACTTTGTTTACCGATCAGATTGGTTTGCAGAATACAATGAGTCGAACTATTCCCTCCACACTTTGAGGTCAAGTTCGTGCAGCGCGTGGCTTTTACAAAGGTTTGACAGAGGGCTAAGACTCACATCCGGCAAGCTAACCTGTTTCATATTCACAGTCACAGTGTCGACCTCACAGCTTGGAACGCTCTTTCGCTTTCGCTAGTCTAATGTCAGATACAGGCTCACTTACGAGCAAGCAACAGAAATGGAGGGGCAGTGATACTCACTATCAAGCATGGCCATCTGCTTTTGAAACCTCTTCGTTGGCGCATCCTCCACCATCCTCTCTGCCAATGCACTTGTGGCTTCATACACAGCCAACAGTCGTGCATGCGAGATCTGACTGTTCGACAACCTTTTAGCCTCCATCATGCTCTTACCATCATTAACCTCTAATTTTTGTTCCAAAAAGCTCACCACATCACTCTGAAAGGTTTTAGCAGGGAAGATACGGTTCACCATACCCCATTGTTCCATTTCCTCAACGGTGACTTTCCGGCCAAGCATGAGGAAGTCATTCGCGCGATGAACGCCCATACTCTGGGCGAAGTGTGTGGCGGAACCGAACTCGGGGACCAAGCCCAGCTGGCTAAAGGGAACCTGAAGCCAGGCGCCTTCGGCGGCTAGGACGATGTCCGCAACACCCGGGAACCAGGCTGCACCTCCGCCTACGGCTGGGCCATTCAACGCTAAGACGAGAACTTTGCTGTGCGTGATCATCGAGCGGAGCATTTCCATTGCTGGTGAGGTGTGGTCAGGTTAGCGCAGCAGTGGTAAGCTTCATAGAGTGGAGTTGGGAGTAGGAGAACGTGGGGTGGGACAGAATATATACCTGATGCCAAAGCAGCCATATGGTGAACCTTTTTCTCTCCAGGGTTAGGAAATTGCATGGGTTTGCGGCTCGCAGTGGCTGTACATGCAGAACGACCTGGTCAGCGAGTGTATGTTTTCCCGGATTCGCGATGCTGAGCAAGTTGTTGGCGGGATCTATCTCATTGCTCGCTATGAAGTCCGGCAGCCTGTGCTTACCCTTGACATCAGCACCACTAGAGAAGAACCGTCCTTCACCAATCAATACAGTGAAAACGGTCTCGGGATGTTCGTCCAGCTCGCGCAGAGAGCTGATAACATCGAGTATCAGGTTGCCACCAAATGCATTGAGAGATTTCGGACGGTTCAGCTGTTGTTCAACTTAGTAACGAAGAACTCTAGATCGGATTCATGGAGCATGAGGCCCTGACCTTGATAATCCCGATCTTGCCCTTGATCTCGAGGATCACATCTTGGTATTGATATTTACCTGCTGACATGGTACTAGTCGATTGAACCCAAGATATACAAGGTAGAGAGTAGGAGAAATGTTTTAGCTAAGCCTCGTATAATATATCACAAACCCTATAGAAATTAGTTCCATCAAATATGATCGAGAGCAATCAGAATATGAAACATGATCATAGACTCGTTGCATGCTGGTGCGATATCTTGAGTACGTATCCTGTCATTAGGCGTAATCACACGGACCTTCCCCACACTTTGAGAGCCGTGGAAAGCCTAATTTACCGAGGCAATGTGGTTTCAGCGGGGCCGGTGTGGTGGCTCAGCCAACCAATGAGAAGAAGGGGATTGCGGCGTTCTGTACTTTGCAGCCTCTTGACTTCCGTAGTTTTCAACATTCGCACTGATGGTCCTACGTATGATAGCCTGGTATCTGATATGAGTGGCTCACTCTTTGGTAGCAGTATGTTTGGCCAAAGTTTCTTGAATCTATCATCACTTTTCACGATTTCGGCGATTTGTCGCGGTGGCGCAACTATCAGACGAAGAACTATGCAGGAAGAGCATTACAAACAAGTCCTTTGACTCGCTGGCTGTACTACTCTCGCGTATCTGCCTCGACTTAACGCGCTCTGCAATCTTCTGTCGTCCAGCTTTTATGCGTTCGCCAGCTGCAGCTATATTCCCATCTAATCTGACCATTCCCTCTGTCTTAGTAGTGTCCATTTCCCACCTTCCGAACGCTTGAATTTTGATGTCGTGATAGGCACTTGATGCTCGCCGTGCAGACGGTCACCATTGAAGAGGTCGTTCACTTACTAGACAGCGGAGTAGAGTGTGAAGCAAGTCAGTCCCTTAGAAGCCAAAGGAAAGCAGATAGACAGATCGTACTGAGTTAACCTGGCGCAGGTTAGCTAGTTGTGTTTCACAGGCAGCAAGATTGGGCCTCACAGAAAATAACGATGAAACACTATCTTGACTTGACAATGCGAAATCGGGAACCTCAGCGGCTGGGGTTTTTGCTAGCATTATATTGAAAATCTATTCACGGAATGTCTCTCTCCGATCTTCACAGGAACCACCGTTTTCTCGAACTATACTTCTTGTATGTTCGAATCCCAAACCCTGCCTATATCCTCTGTCAAAGGCTGCTATGCCCCTTATCTGACCTTTCTCCAGCCGAGTGCACGATTTGAACACTTGCCCGACCTGATTTTCCTGGATTCCAAGCCAAGCTCACAGGCCTGTTCACCGTTTGAGCACAAGAAGCAGCAGCATGGAGCGTTCACCACGACAGGCGCTTCGGCTGCAGTCGCCAAGCCTCTTTTCGACTCCTTAGTGCCTCATCATTCTTGTTCTCTCGAAACGAGCTTACCACATTGTCGACCGCTCGCGCAGACGCGGCAATTTTTGCAGCTAAAGCACTGGCTTCGTGTCCAACACATCTATCGTACTCATCAGCGGCGCCCGTCTTTCGCGTTGACTGCTTGCCGTGAATCGACGTAGACAAGAGCGATCCTCGAGGTATTCTGTCTCGTCTCGCGAATACATCCGTCTCAGTCAAGTGGTGGACGTCCTCGTTTGGCACGTCTGCAGCCCAATTCTCGATCTGTCTATTCTTGTCCAGGATCGGCCAAGACTTCCGAGACATTATATCGCCGGCTTTAACCTTTCTGACCTTCGTCTCCTGTGAGTGTTCTGCGGCCGATGCAGAGGGGGCCAAGACTGAAGCGCCTTCATAGAGGTGAGGTGTGGTTGATGGCATTTGAGTGTCTTCGCAAGTCGCAGCCAGATGGGTTTGTATCTGCTGAGATATCATGCGGGATTTAGCTGTGAACTCTTGCGTCTTCTTGAATCCACCTGCTGCCCTCGTTGGTGTTGATGAAGCTGTTCTAAGATCATAGCACGCATAAGATGGTGATGTGACAGAAGAACTAGTCATTGATATCTCCGATCTTCCAAATTGGCGGTCGTTGGTGTCCTCTGAGCCTGTGTTGCTCGCTGAACTGGTAGTACTCTCAGGAGCGGAGAAGGTCGAATACGCACTGTTTTGTGAAGTTTCAGCAAGTAAGCAGGTGCCACTGCTTTCACCTATAGGAGTGATGCGTGGTAAGATGGGCGAGAATTCGGTTGCACCAAGCGAATCTCCGTTTTCGAGTCTCGTTCTTTGCTGCCACTCTCCCCACTGGCCGCTACCGACGCGTCGACCACATTCCGTCGTGGTCTGTCGGACACAAGATGTCCAGATCTGTCCACTCGATGCCTGAACGCAGTCGGTAGGCCACGCTCCTGGTATGTTGCGCGCGATGCTGGCTAGTATCTCGTCATGGAGTGTATCGTCAAAGGTGAGAGTAGATGTCTGTGCTGGGATGTCTGCGCTGGCAAGATCGTGATACATTTCAGGCCATGCGCCGGGAATGGCACATGGTGAGTCATGACTTGAGGTGTTGTGAGACGATCGTGTTGCTTCTGGAGTAATAGGTAGGTAACGTGATAGCTCTTCCGCAAGGTATTGGAGTAGGGCTTTAAAGAAAGACTTGATCATCCTTCGAGGCTGCACGACCGGAGAGCTGTGTATCTTGGACATGCTGGCGGCGATGAGGGTGAGTGGTAATGGAGAACTTGGGCCCAGACTTGTGAGCTATGGACACCTGATGGGTGACTCAACGATAGGCAAAGTCGGGTGGATGGCCGAAGGTGATGGTCAGATCTCGACGGGAGGGACAGAAGACGCTCATTTGTGACGTGCGGCGTGCGGGCTCGACGTCAGTTCTTGGATATAGGCTCCTAAACGTCAGACGTTGCCTTCACTTGCATAAGTCAGAGTGACTGTGATGATGCTAACGCTGTACTGTTTCTTTGTTCCCCGCATTGTACTCGAAACAAAGCAGGCTGCTGAACATTATCTCCAAGCACAACATCTTGCACTAGTGCGCGGTGTGATGCGGCAAGATCTGGGACCGACTTTTGGCTGAGTCTCGTTCCAGGACCTCCTAGGCTGGGAGGATCTGCCATCATAGCGGATGATGGAAAATGCCAGACCTGGCTATAGCAAGATGGTAGGGACCCTGTACGTCTGTTCTGATCTGATCAGGTCGCTAACACTGTAAGGTGATTGCAGAGCAGCTTTGTTGTAGCACGTCCATTCCTAGAAACGAGAGTAGCCAGTTAAGAGTTGGCCGAATATACATGATCTAGAAAGCCAACTCCTGTTCTTCAAGAGGCCATGAAGCTTCTACCATTACCACTTGACTGATCTGCGAACGAGAATACGACCGGGCTCGTTGAGCCAGTGCGCACGGCATTGTAACTTGTCGAGGTTATCTCGCATAGTGTTGAGCCACGTGGAGCTAGATATGGAACGGCCGGCGACAATGAAATATCAAAGAATTGAATCACCACTGTGCACAAAACACATACTTAGCACTCCTCCGTGCAGCAACATCTTCACCAGGAGACCGCGTAACGCAGAAATCTTGATAACCTACACTCAGGATCATCACTGCGTGGCTGGAGGGACAAAGAGGTTTGCATTGACAAGTAGCTGTCCCTATGTCACAGACCTACCGCGAAATATCGAGGTAGATAAATGTCGTCAGCGTGGCGAACTGGACAACCGCTTGCGGCAACATGTGAGGTGCGTCATCATGAAGAATGAAAACCACGGGAGATCACGGGAGATCACTAACCCTTTTCAACCATCCTTGCTCGATGCACTGAGCTCCGAGCTAGATTGGTCACCTATACCCTTCGCAACCTCCAGAAGTACGTCGTCCTCAAGGTACACACCAGACATGAGGCCTCTTGTTTGTAGACTCTCGAAATTCTCTCTAAGATTGACGGCTAAGTTTTGCGCTGAATCACCATTTCGGAACGATAGAAGGAGATCATCGACAATCGAGTCATCGTTGTGCCTCATAGCATTCAGAAGCCCGTGAAGGACAACCTGGGTCTCTCGACCTTCGTCGCCTTGACCTTCTGTGTCGTGGTGACATTCTGTGCCGTGATCTTCGCTGGAAGACATTGTCGATGTCTGTGGTTGCGATGGAGTATCTGAGACTGCCGCGGCTGACTTCGTGCCCTCCTTCGCACTTTCCCCAACGGCTTCATCTGAAACATGGGACGGAGCTGGAGGAAGCGATGGCATAGGAGTCGGGCTACGCTTCCTCTTCCGCCTCGACTGTACATAGTAGGGCGTGCCAGTGCCACGTAGCATTGTGCGATTCCTGTAGGTGATCAACTGAGGTTCGAACTTCTTAGCGTCTCCATGGAGCTCAGGAAAATCGTCGAAGAAGTCGCTGAGCATTGTCCAGCAGTTAGCATCAAAGAAATGTTGGCGAAATTGTGGCGTGAACTCAAACAATTTGGTCTGGTCGTTTTGAGTGAAGGTGGCATCAAAATCATGTGGCCATACGAAGCGGAAGTCTTGCACATAGCGTTGCCAAAAATTGTCTGCTCGGTACCGGTGTGGCCCAAGGATAATCTTTTCCCGAAAGGCTGGGAAGGGTGATATGTCTATTCCTACGTCGTGTTCGATGCTCAGCTGAGCTGGCATGGGGTGCAAAAAGGTTGGTAAGATACTGAGGTCCTTCCCATCCGAAGACCCTGTATCATAACGCCACCAGAGTCGAGCAAGGTAGGTGACCAGCCTTTCGAGGGGTCTCAAAGATCCTTTGACGTTAGCGTCAAATTCGGCATGCTTCTGCCAGCGTCACAGAATTGCGTTTGTGGCGTCAGAGATATTTCTTGAAAATCACCACTGCCGCGCTATTCTCGATGGAGCAAAGGCAGCTTGAAGTCGCTTGATTTCCTATTGCTCGGATGCTGGTTGTGATTGATTAAGATAGAGCTAACGGTTGCGTCACATAGAACGTTCAAGACGAGCTCGATGAATTGTGCTCAAATAACGCAAATAGTGTCTATATTATCTATCATGGGCATCGATAATTGAGTTTCGTCATATCTATCGAAGTCACTGGAAACATAACAATTCCGACTTATTGCGGCCAGAAGGCGGCTGGAGAATGCATTCAAGAGCATTTTTATGTACAGTAGAAGAGTCTATAGCCTAGCGAATTGTGTTTGAAATCGCGATTTGGAGTACTAAAGGTCCGGAGGATGAATCAGCTGTGGCCTTGGCGTGATCCTTTCCGCGCGGAAGAACCCTTTGCCACAGTCAAGCCACTCTATCTCAAAGTTAGAAGAAGAATCAACGACTATCGAAAACGAGGTGCCAACTGTAGCTAGGATGGGTATGCGCTGAGATTCAGGCACAGGTGATGCCTGTTCGTAGGCCCAAGATCAAGTCGAGGTTTGGCCTTGCAAACTACTAGCCCGATCTAGCCTCACCCTAAGAAATTGGCGCTGCAGTTCTGTCGGTCAGAGCCTGAACAGTCACCTGCGAGTGCTATCTTTCAAGGTACCCATTCTAAACGTATAGCTCGACGGTCAATCGGCATTCAGATATGTCTGCATAAAAAGCGAAATCTGCTCATTCGAGAAGCCTCCAGTAGATCAGACCTTGTATCGACTTATTCCTGAAGGTCGGCGCCGGAGTCTGAGCAGAGTCCTACCAGCGGCTTTTCCGCAAGATTCACTCAACTATCTAGCACGAGTCTGTTACCTGATCTCGAGAAATCAGCGAAGCATTGTTCAATAGCGGAGACACCTTGCGAGACATTAGCTTCGATCAAAGCCGCGGCTCCGGAAGAGTGTCAACCTTGGATCGCTATCATCAGCAGAAGCCACGAACCATATTCAGTGTGTTGAGCATTATGTTTAAAAAACACTTTTTTGTTCGATAGAGTGCAGCAAGAACAGATTCTGTCCGAGTTTAGTCGCCACATCTCACTGAGGACGGCTTTCCTGTCTGCAAGGCGTAGAAGGTTTGGACGGTACTGAACTTCCAAGTCAAGGCACGCTCGCACGACTGAAGCTGCGAGACCTGACTGCGTTACTATCGAGCGTAGAATATTCAAGCCTTTTTGCAGTGGCAAGGTGCTGCTGGCTGGATGCTTCATACATTGATGGTCGACACTGATTCAAATCCTCATGTATATTAGTGATTGTCGGAAGAGAACGCCACTACATCCACTCAATTCGCCTTTTCCACAAATTCACCATTTCGCTTGTCGGACCCTGACCCTGAATCCGATTTTCCATCCGGCATGGTGTCAGAACCGTCCAGAAGAGCTGTAAGTCCAATATCTCTTTCGATCCTCTCCTTACGTTCTTTGTCGGCTTGAGCAAATCCAACCTCACCGAAAAGCTCATCCATCTCTTCGAGCGTTCGACCTTTTGTCTCCGGGACCTGTACGGCGCGTGAATCAGCCTGAAGTTCCAGATTTGGCTGAAGAGTTGAGACTTACAAAGAAATATACCCAAACGACACCCACAGTAGTGACGGCGCCGAAGAATATCTATCGCAATATTAGATCTTTAGGTCGCTTGGGTGACACAAGTCTGCGGTATCGTTTGTCTCGATTGCAGAAAGCTCAGAAACACGACTTTGAAGGAACAGAACTTACAAAAGCTCCAAATTGTGAAGCGGAGATGAAGGAGGACGTAGAGACAGCAACCGCGAACTAGAGAGGTCTGTTAGCACTAGATTTAACGCTGTGGTCTTAGAGCACTCACATTGTTGAGCCAATTCGCCGATCCACCAAGACTGACTCCCTTAGCCCTCATACCAAGAGGAAAGACTTCGCTGATAATGATCCAAGCCACGGGGCCCCAACTGAAGCCGAAGCTGATTGCGTAGAACCAGACGAAAACAACAGCAACCCAACCAGCTGCTCTGTGTTCCGGCCAATTGTCGCCGTAGGCGCCGGTGATACCGGCCACGATGAAATGGGAGCAAGCCATACCAATCCCGCCAGCAATGAGAATCACTTTGCGGCCAAAGCGATCGACATATAGAACGGCAGGAATGGTTGCTAAGAACATTACGATGCCAACAACGCCGGTCGCGAGTAAGGAAGTGGTCCTGCCACTGAGTCCGAAGCCATCGAAGATGAAGGGCGCGTAGTAAAGGATCGCGTTAACCTGTAGGCACCGTTAGCACAAGCGTTCCGACGCACGAGCTTTTCGACTTACCCCATTCCACTGTTGGAAGACCATAACAAGTACCGCAATCACTGTTCGCTTGAACATTGACTTGTTGGTGACTAGAGACAAGTAGTCGTAGAGGCCAATCATGAAATTGCTCTTAAAGCTCCCATCTTGATACTGGGGGAACTTTTCAAGGACACGAAGTCGCTCAAATTCGCGTGCGGCCTTGATCTCGAGGAATTCCACACGCACTTTCAAGTCGTCCGTTGTGCTGCTTCGTAGTCGTGCTAATGTTGCCAAGCACTCTTCTTCGCGCCCGCGATTCATTAGGTGACGAGGGCTTTGGGGCATAAACAGTATCATGCCAGCGGCCAAGGTCGTCGATGGTATGAGCTGGATGCAGATGGGAATCAACCAGGCGGCATCAGATTGGCTTTCTCCTGTACCACCGATGAAATTCGTCCCGTATCCGATCCAGTACGAGACCATGATTCCGAATGTGATGGCCAACTGCTGGAGAGCCACAAGGGCACCACGAACCTCTGGTGGAGCTAACTCTGCGTTATACAAAGGAACCAGCATACTGAAGGCTCCAACACCAATACCAGTCACAAATCGCCCAGCGAGGACGTAATCCTTGTTGACAGTGCATGCCTGTACAATCACACCGACTGTGAAAACAGCGCAGGCAATGACCACGGTCAGACGTCGTCCTACAGCATCTGCTAGCCATCCGTTGATCAAGGCTCCTAGCCATGCACCTAGTTCGAGAATAGACGTTAAAAGGCCCTGTTGAATTCCGGTGGATCCACTGTAGTACGGTTCGATCTAGAAACTGTTTAGTAGAGACCCGGACGTCGTAGCTGAAGGAACTCACTCGCTGGATGAACGCGTTCATCGTCAGCACCTGACCAAACATTCCCTGATTGTCTGAACGACCGAATTAGCCAATGCATGCTGCTACTCATTGCTTGCCAAAGACCTACACCCATACACGAAGCCACCGAGGGCTGCAAAAGTTGCAATTGCTGATGTCTTGCCATTGTGGATGATGCCTTTGAGGCCAGACGGACCAGCAAACTGGGCTCGTTTGGCCGACAAGCCTTGCGATTCACCTGCAGGTGCCATTCTGACAACTAGGACAGCAATGGATCGGCTCGGTGTTTGAGAAGACTTTGTTCCTGGAAGAGCTGCTCACTATGTGCTGTGTACGCTGCTTATAAACTGTTCCTTGGGTTTATCGGTTAAGGCGGCTGTGGCGCGTTAGTGGAGAGACCCAACCCCGGATTGCGATGGGGTAGCATTTCTCGTCGACGAATCAAGTAGCCTAGGACCACATTCAGGCTGAATATATAATCCACACGCCCCTCTTACCCCATAGTACATGGTAGTTCTTTTGCGCCCGTACGGGGTGGTTTGTAAATGTTCCGCATTGTCATGCATTCTGGCTGTACCATTTCATCATGGCGGAGCGAAGTTCCGCCAAACACTTGACTGCCGCGAACCCGGACGGTCTACCAAGCGGTGTCACTACTTTCGATCGCGCACCGAGTCAAGGAGAGGTCGCGATACACGCTCCGTACCCGGGCTGCGTTTACCCGGATCTCCTGACCCTTGTGGGACTGCTGTGCGGAGCGTATTCCTGCTAACTAGGCGGCTAATTGCTGTTACTTGGCTGACGCAGCATGAGCCTCCCAGGAATGGTAATGACGGGACACTCCATGGTTTGAGGACACGACCTAATGTTGTCAAAATATTAGCCGACCCTGGCCACTCGTCTTGGGGACGCAAATATTCGAGCTGGACGCTTGTGTATCAATAGATTTCTCTTAGTCCAGCACTGGGGCCTGTCGGTGTATGAGTAGCACTCTAGCCATCTTGCAGCGGTATGGTGGCGCATACCACATACATAGGGACACTGACATGGGCTGGAGACTCGACGTTCGACATCTGGCAGTCCACAGCCGCTGCTTGTTGCTCCCTCTTCCGCATTTGACAGCACCAGCAACGATGCTGGGGAGAAAGCGTTACGAGCTCGTCAGCTGGTGGCGTGCCGCTTGCGGCGCAACCCAATGATTCGGATGGTCCATTACGACAGTGTTGCCCGCTTACCGGCAGACCTAGAATTTGTCTCCTTCTGTTGAGCATGAAGGGCAAGGCTTGAGAGGCATGGATCGGAACAAATATCAAGTCAGCGAGCGACGCATCCTCAACAGGCGCCACGAGATCAACTCAGACAGCCTAGAAGCGAATCAGCTTTGCAATGTCGATGTCAGGTATTCACTACAATGGATCTTCTCTTAGCCTCTACCACTGCCACCCAGCCACTATTCGCCACACCCTCGCACCAGACAATGCTCACGAGTGTCCGGGACACGATCCACCAGGCTTTCTTTTGGTGCAGCGTGTCCACCTCCTTCATAGCTTTTGCAGCATCCTGCGCATCTTTCGAAATTCCTGCTGATCCCAGCCCCATTCTCCCATGATCTTACGCATCAACTGTTGGTGATCGACTATGATATTGTGGTTATCCCTGAGATGTTTTGCGATTTTGACCAAGTGCCAGTTGAGGCCGAAGAAGTGGTACGCCAAAAAGGATCTGAGTTGGGCTCATTGTTCTTCCGACAGCTCGGGCACGGGTGTAGGCCGTGCGACGAGCAAGGCGCAACAACGTTGGCGATGTTCACGGAGCTTTTCTCCCAACGGCGGTTCGATATTGACGCTGCGTGATAGAATGTGAGGTTTTACACCCCGACGCTCAGCCTTTTCGAGGGCGCGTCGAATTGCTCTGCGGTATTCAAAGCTGCCCCAGGTTGGAACTTTCTCTATTAAAGCACGTATTGTAGCGGGTGCGGGTGTGGGTGCGGTTGCGGGTGCGCAAGTCATATCTGTGGGCGGTCCTGGCTACGGGGAATATCTCGGATAGAAGTGGTTCAGAGCGATACTGTCGTCGGTGCCGCAAATATAGTGAGGAAGAGGAGGTTTTTGAGGGGTAACGACCTTGTGTAACGTGACGGAGAGATGAGTAGCGTTGGTGGACCTAGCACTGGCAGCAAGTAGACGAGCATGTTTTTAGTATTGCCGTAGTGGGAGTGGTGATGGCAAAATAACATGCTCGACAGTCGTAACTTACCAATTCATGCTTTCGTTGTACTAAGGACAGCTGTGAGTCTCTTCCGGTCGGGACTCCATCTTAGGTATCTCAATACAACAAATTGCTTCCGCCACGCTGCTTTCCCCACGAGGAGGCTATTCGCGGTGATAGAGTTCACATCAATCGTGGTTCCAACACAAGCTCAAAATTGCTCGCCAACTCGTTTTGATCCATCTGAATTGCCTATATCCGCGTAATTGCCTCACGATTGTGTGCTGAAGTTGTTCATCACGCACTCTGGGTGTGAATCTAGACGTGTTTGCTTGCAGGAGCTGTGGGATTACGCCCCCTCTGCGTGCGCTTGCTAAGATTTGAAGCTGCTCTAGCCGCCGGTCGGTAAATCTCGCTCGCTGACTGGGACTCAGTATTGGAAAGTCTAGTATTGGGTATAACATCAGGGAATTGGACTGAGTCATCTGTCTCAGGCGCTGCGTATGTCGAGGGCAGTACCCGCTGCAACATCCGGGTCAAGGACGATCCTCAATGTCTGGGTGAGCCCAAAATGATGACGAACGTCCTTGGAGACTAAGTGCCTCGCCACGTGGCAGCCTGTAGGGGTTCTGAGATGCCAATGCAGGACATCGAACATGACCCAGAGCCACCTCTTCCAGTCACATACGGAGGGTTGCGTCTCGCCAGGTATAGACTGTCCTTCTCGCTAGCAATGTGCATCCTGGAAGAGCATGTATTCAATGAGCGTGAAGAGACGTCGGATGCCGTGTGCTGCCACGGTACACAAGTATGTAAGATGGTGTCATTCAAATCGTGGTCAGGGTAAGACGTGAAGGATCAACGTTGTGAGTGGTGCTGTACGGTGTCTGTCCTACGACTTCTGCCATCAATGGCGCCTTCTCTTCTTCCGCACGTAGCGAGCTTGATGGTCATCGCATGGGGGTCCGGAAGCTGGTTGTGCTATCGACAATAAGTTTGATGGTGCGAAGGGCGGACAGACGCTGTAGAACGATGCCACAGTGTGTCTGTCGCGGATCATGTCGAACTGAGCCTATGTTTTCAGATGCTCAGTGATGTGCAGAGCGGTGGGAAGCTGCGTCGACAGACAACATGCGGCAGGGCACACATTTGGTGAAGCCCTTTTCATCGAAAGTGTGCAACACTTCTTGATCAGAGCAGCCATTTTGTTCCTGGTCCCGCCTCAATGCGTCTCCCTCCCCAAAAAGGGCTTCGAATCGTGGATGCGTGTGTCGTGATCAGCCTTTTCAACGGTTCCTGTTGTACTGGCATGCGGTACACGATGGCTCTTTTTGCAGGCTCAGCGGAGGTGTTGGAAAGGCAGTAGCCCAGTCTGGAGGCAGTTCACAAGTGAAAACGAGCCAGCAACCAGGAAGAAGAACGACTCGAGGCCGCAGCATGTTGGCAGCTTGAATGATGCTCGAGCTCAGCTGCTGCCATCGTCCGCCCTGGATTTCGCCGCAGCTTCCCAAAGACCGCCAAAGAGTCTACTCGCCTAGGCCTGCTCTCTAGGCAAGAGGTGCATCTATAGCCGACACAGCGTCTGTCTACCGATTAGGTCATGTTCGTCCTCACCTCGCTGGCTTCCTCTGACCTCGCCAGACTGTTCCCCCGAGTAGAGTGATGAGGATGAACCTTCTTCGTCGATCACTTGACACAACCTAGCGGCCGTTAGTGAGCCAAGACGTCTACCACGATGCTGCCTAAGCCTTGAACGAAATCAGGTCCCTCACCTCTACACTCATTGTCAATGTCAAAGGTTCTCCCAAGCCAACTGCTTCGAGGGGCTCTGGACCTCTCGCCGGGCCCTTTTCCAGGACCAAAGCTATCATGACAGGGCTACCATTCTCGACTGCACTACCATCCACTATAATCCTCTGCAAACCCTCCTGCGCCTCAAACACAGTGCGAACATCCTGCTGGAGCAATAGAAGAATAGAATGAAACCTGAAGAAACTCCGTCCATATTTAAACCTCGTCGCTAGCGCAAATCTATGAAGCAACCAGCAGCATCTAGTACGGTCGAAACTGCATGCCCGCGGTCTTGACGCCAAAGGAGAACTACCAGCTTGCGTGGACGCCTGCCGCTGGAATTTTGCAACGTCGGTCCGTGTGCGAAGATACAACTATCTCCTCTTTAAGCAGTCACGCAGCTGACAACCCTGGAGAAACAATGGTAGACCCTCACGAAGGACGGGTCGGAAGAATGATCCGATCAATCTACTGTGGGACCAGAATTGTATTGTCGATCGAAACAAGCAAGAGATGAGGCGATAAGTCAGAGAACTGAGAGTCTTGACGCTGGCACGCACATGCTGGGAGACATGAGCTTTCCTGGAGTATCCCTGCAACAGCTAGACCGACAGCACCTGACATGGAGTCTCAGGATCCCGCTCACGTTGGTCGTTCCTCTTCCAGCGTTCCTTGGGGCGCAAGATGCTTAGACACGCAGACGGCGGAGTTGTCAGGGCATACGAAGGAATCTCCAAACAGATAAATGAAAGACGAGTGCGAGGACGACAGAAGCAAGGCAATCCTGCAAGATTGGGCCTACGATCAAGCTGATGGAAAGGCTTGCATCCCCTGTCTGCAGGTCGAGTCCTAGAATATTAGCACGAGCACAATGTCAAACGGCCAGCAAATAGCCGACGTACAACGTCCCAACGACATCTCGCTAGCCGCGCTTCTTCTGCAGTTGCTCGATTACCAGGCGGTCATGCTTTCAAGCCAGTAAACTCTGTCTAGCACCTATTGCGTGTGCAATCGTTGCTCGTTGGGCGAGACTCTATCTCGAAACGCAGCTTACCTATGGACGCATGTCAGCCGTGACGTGGCCAGCATCCTGGGGATGTTCCTCTCTCCACTGGCTACGGAGAGTCGTTGTCGCCTAAAGCGCAGTTTTAGCTGCATGAAAATTGCTTAAACTCAATCGCGAAAATCGGAGGATGTAGATCCGTTTGCCACAACTCCGACTGTCTCGGTTCTGAGGACATTGACGTCCTCTTGTGCTGATATTCATAAGAGGTGCTGAAAATATCGCTTGTGGTTATGTGCTGTGCTTTTCATGCCCGAGCTTTCACAGAGCTTCTGCACCACTGCCTCACTCTCAACGCCGATGACCCTGCCTCGTCGTCAACAGGTTGCGCATTTCTTCTAGATTAGCTAATCCTCAGGTTTTTCAATAGTGAAGTCCAGGATCAGCCGAAGGCCATTTGCTTGAGCGGCGTCACCAGCGTCTCGTAGCTAGTCGCGGTCTGCCTGGAAGATACATATCCATAGGCCTGGTGTCTAGCCAGTCAATACCTGGTTCGCGAGATTAAAGACCCGTTCATCGCTTCTACAGATCTACTATATCAGTACTCGCTCCACTACCAGTACTTCGTCTGAGAGTGGCAGTACGACAGCTCCTGTCACTACCGTCAATATGATAGCAACAGCCAAGTCCAGCACTGCTGAAGCTTTTCCGCCGGGGAGCAATGTCCTAGATGACAGACAGCCGGTGCAGTCGTTCGATATGGACGCCCTCGACGAAGTGGACGACAAGGCCAACCGAGAATTCTACAACGGTTCAGTGACTGACCGTTACCGGTTGAAATCAGAGCTCGTGAGCAGATGTATGGAAGAGATTGGTATGGGTAGATATCAATGGGAGCTCTTTGTGGTAACTGGTTTTGGCTGGATCACGGACAACTTGTACGTACAGAAGGTCGCTTGTAGCAATCGTCACTGACAACCTATAGCTGGTCACAAGGTCTACCTTCAGTACAGCCTGCCATTGTTCTCGAGTTCCAGGGCATTGAACACGTCGCCTTCAGCTCTGTGGCATACTATGTCGGTCTCATTTTTGGTGCCTTGTTCTGGGGAATCTCTTGCGATTTCATTGGCAGGAATCCGGCTTTCAATGCTACTGTCTTGATTGGTGGTGTCTTCGCTTGTGCAGTTGCTGGCGTCACCAACTTCGGTGTATTCTGCTTCTTGTGGTTCATAATCGGCACTGCTGCCGGGGGGAATGTCCCGGTGGACTCAATCATCTTCTTGGAATTTCTTCCTGGACACCATCAGTACCTGCTCACAGCACTCTCAGCATGGTGGAATTTTGCCCAAGTCATCGTGTCCCTCATAGCGTGGGTGTTCCTGGCGAATTTCTCTTGCGTGACAAATTCAACCCCAGAGACCTGCACGCTGAGCGAAAACATTGGATGGTGAGTTCTCCGTTGACACAAACGTGCATAGACTAATCGTTACGCAGGCGTTACATCCTCATAACCTTGGGCGCGCTCGCCATCGCCTTTGGTCTCATCCGCATCCTCATCTTCAAGTTGCCAGAATCACCGCGTTATCTGCTGTCAAAAGGTCGCGATGTTCAGGCTGTCGCATCGGTCAACTATGTTGCGCGCCGAAACAAGCGCCCCGAGCCTCTTACGATCGAGATGTTCCGAGAGATCGACAGCAAGCTCGGCTTCACGCCAACTGCAGATAATCAATTCCAAGCACTGTCACGCAGTGAAGTTATCAAAGAGAACCTCAAAGATTTCAAGGGCGCGAACTACAAAACCCTATTCTCCAACAGGAAGCTTGCACAACACACTACACTCATCTGGTTCATCTGGCTAACTGTCGGCATTGCATACCCACTCTACTTCAATTTCCTACCTACATATTTGGCGCAGAAGTTTTCCTCAAACAATTCGCTCAGTGCCACCTACCGCAGCTACTGTATCACATCCGTCGTTGGCTTCCTTGGGCCAGTCTTGGCATCGTTTGCTGTCCAGACTCGTCTAGGCCGTCGATGGTCTATGGGCATATCCGCTATTGTTACTGGTATCTTCCTCGTTGCTTATACGGCGGCGAAGACTCCTGCTGGCAATCTTGCATTCTCTTGCATCACTGGCCTTCTCGGGAATTTCATGTATGCCATCATGTATGCATTCACCCCGGAATCGTTTCCGGGACCTCACCGAGGCCTAGGCACAGGACAGGCGGCAACTCTGCTAAGATTAGGAGGGCTGATAGCAGCACTTATAGGGGTTTACACCAACTTCACTGCTGTACCTATCTACGTTAGCGCTGCTATGTGGATGGGTGTAGGCATTGTGTGCTTCGGCTTACCATTCGAGACGCATGGACACGCTGCTCTCTAGCTCGCGTCGTTCTCGTGAGGTATGAGGCATACTTGGTCGACGTCTAAGCATACTATCTTGGGTGTCACCGATATTCCATCTGCGTACTTTGAATTACGCGAGTGGTAGCACAGGGTTTACAATGACGAAAATTGAGACTCGCACTCGCAGAGGTGTTACCGTCATGCAAACTGATCAGCGGCGTTTGCTCTTTGCTATTCGCGAGCACAGAACTTCGCGCGGCGCAACAATACCGCGAAGTTGATACCAGGTACTTATAGCCAACTCCCACTGTGGCATTCAAAGCAGCTCCCACTACCCAGCCCAGACTGCATCAATTCGAAGCTCTTTCCGCCGGGATTGTGGTGACTTGCTTACAGAAGAACGCTCACCGAAACATCCATTTCAAAGACCAAGATTGGCTGGCCAGATACCACTTCTTGCCGAAATCTGTTTTGATCTCACGGCGTGCCAATTCAGCTCTTGATGTATTCGATCGGTTCCTCCATGCTCCTTCCTCTGCCCTCAACAGTTGATACAGGGCCTGCATAGGACTTTCTAGCGTGAACGAAATACCAGAGTGTACTGAAAGCCATCGCCCCGACAAATATTACACATGCGTAGTTGAAGTTTTCAGCGACAACATCGTGGGAATTCGGCCAGAAACTCCAAAAGAAGGCCCAGCAGGCGTATAGCATCGCGATACAGTTGACGGGCAAGCCTGCGCGACCCAGAGACCAGCGAGCAGGGGGTAGTGGCTGCTTTTTGATGCGTTTGATCGTAACGCAGCCGATGGAAATAACGTAAGTGGCCATAAGAGCGACTGTGGAAAGGGAAAGCATGGCATTGAAGGCGACGGTGCTTCCAATGTTGATCAAAGCCATGACGAAACTGAAGATGACAGTGAAGATGATGGAGTTGACTGGAATATGCCACTTGGGATGCACCTAAACCTGTGTCAGCACGCAAGTCAGCAGAGACGGAGATGATCGCCCTAGCTTACCTGTCCAAGCCAGGAGCCAAATGGCAGACCATTATCGCGCGCAAATGCGAAAGTCTGACGAGAAGTTGAAGCCATTGCGCTGATCGTGATCATGATGATGAGGAGCAAGAGGACGACTGTCATCCCTGTCGTACCTCTCACACTGCCGGTTGCCTGTTCAAAAACATAAATGAAAGGGAACCCAGTCGGGTGTGCAACTGCATCTGCCACACTCGGCATGCAGAAAAGATAGGAGATAACCATGCCGAATGTGAAAGGGATGTTGAGGATGAAGGACCATATCATGCTTCGCGGTACGACGACACCAGCGTCCTCAACTTCTTCAGCCATATGAGCGACCGAGTCAGATCCTGCATTGGTCAGTCAACTACTCTCACAGTATCAATCCCTCTACTCACCAAGAACACTGAACATGGCACTGACTTGGCCGACTAATGTTGCCAGACCCACGCTCGCCCAATTGGCGCCGTTGTCGCTGAACTCGAGGAACACTTCGCGGGCATCTCGCTTCGGGCCTAGCACGAGGATCACGATGATGACGGGAAAAAACGCTAGAAAGTGGCCCGTTACAAAGACACCTTCGGCATATGGGAGATGCTTGGCGCCAAAGACGTTGAAACACGCCACTCCGATGACAGAGACGAAAATCAAAAGTGTTGCTTGCCAGCTGGTAGGCGTGTAGCTTTCTGCATTGTTGATGACAATCAAGCCTTGTATGATGAGGCCGACGAGCCAGCAGTCTAGGGCCACAATACTCTGCCACGAAATAGCGGAAAGCCAACCTGCACATCTATCAGCAAGCTTTGCGAAGGTCGAGCGACGGGCTCACCTGATAGATAGCTTAGTATCCTCTGATACTGTTCCGGCGCGAACTCAGAAACCCAGTGGTATTGTCCGCCAGCTGTGGGGGCCATGGACGACATCTCGGCAAGTGACAGGACGATAAAGGTCTGTCCGGAGTACGACCAAACGAGGGACCAGAATAAGCCGGCCGAGCCGCCAGCAACCAGGGCTTGTGTATTAGAGGTCATGAGAATTTCCCATGTACCCATGACGCAGCAAGTGAAGCCGACCGTCGTTAAAAATCGAAAGTTTCTCCGGAACTCTTGCTTCTTTCCCATACGCTGCATGTCCCTCTGGTCGTGCATGGTGAAACCCTCCTTAGCGACATGATCGAGATCTTCCCAGGATGTAGTGTTGTGGTTCACAGGTTCAATGCTCTCGTGAACGTTGGCGGACATTGATTTGTCCATTGTGTAAGGTTCGGTTGCCATACCAGGCGAGTAAAGACAGTCGTCGCGAATCAATCGAACACAGTAAAGTAGAAGTTAAGGAATAAGAAAGGACTGCAGTTGGGCGAGATGAAGCAAGGACTCGAGAAGAAGAGAAAGGAGAAGTAGATACGTTTAGCGACAGAACTATTGCTGCCTTTGGCCGGCCTTGTCTCGGGGGCGCACAGTGCACAACGCACAGTGCACAGTCTCGTGACTCTAGCCTCGCCGTCGCAGATCAGGCTGTCATAGTAAATTGTATGAGGGAAAAAATTAAGCCGGCACGCATTGAATATGAGAGGGATTGTTATACTACTGCTGCCTTGCCTTGATAATGAAGCTGCGCTAGCGAGTGATATAGACAATTCGTGGTATTAAGGTTGCGACCTGCGATACTGCTACTGCTTAGCTCTCTTGATCTCTTAACTATCACTACTAAGTAGCGTACTATAGAAGCTAGTGGTCCTTCTCTTACGTATAGCCCTACCTTCCTCCTTTTAGTCTTATAGTCTAGCCGGTGCGATTAAAGGTGGAGGAGGAGGAGGAGTCGGTGCTGGTAGCGAGAAGGAATAGGCAGTAGCAACCTGCTAGCTGTCGCTATCGCTGTCGCTGCTAAGCTTAACGAGAGAGGACTAACGACGAGGGCGAACGGTGATATAACTGCTAATACTTACTTACGACTCGAGTGCTAGGTTAATAAGATAGGACTGCGACTACGACTGTAACTGACTAACTCTATCGGTAGGCTAATGCCCTTGTATCTACTGCCTATCTTGCTAGCTATCGCTGTTCGCGCGTCGCTTATATAATTAATTGCTAATCTCGAATAGGTATCTTTAGCTAAAATCTTTATATATTATTAGGTAGCTATAGAGACCGAGTTAACGCCTGCTATAGCCTCTACCCTTTTTAAAGCAACGTAGCTAGCTCGGTAGCTATTCGCTAGTCGAAGCGTCGCTATAGGTTAACTCGTAGTGTTTCCCTAATATCCTAGAGTTGCTAGAATTAAGCTTAGATAGTTAGACGACCTGTGTCTATTATCGTAGGTATAGCTAACTTATACTCTAGCTGCTAGCCTCTTCGCGTAGAGATATGCGCTGTAATCTACTAGCGAGGGTGTAGTAGCGATCGTAGAAGGGGTCTGCCTTTAACGTACGCTAGCATAAGGTCGTATATATAAGGCAATTAGTACTGCTTGCGAGACTAGCCTATATACTTAGGTAGCTATTCGTTAGCAAGCCGTACCTATTGCTCGGTAACTAATTTAATAGCCTTAAGAGTAACTAAACTACTAAGACTGCTAAAGTAGTTCTAGTCGATAGCTATAGACCTCTCGATCCGTAACTTATATAGGTTATTCTTATAGTCGCGATAGAAATCCTTACTCTAGGTTACGATCTCTTAGGCTGCCTGCTTAAGCGATATTTAGTAGTTAACGATCTTGTGCATTATACGATTTAATAACTCGATCCTCTGCGTTAAGAAGTAGCTAAAGTTAGTATTAAACTTCGTATATAGTTAGACTGCCTTTCGCTCTTTCGGTAGCTAAACCTCGAGGATATATCTCTTATCGTCGTTAAGGAGGTTATCGAGTACTATCTAACGATTAGCCTCGAGAGTAGACTACGAATTCGACTAAATATAGTTCTAGTATAGGCCTTTAAGACTAGCGACTGCCTATTTAGTACCCTTATCGATAAAGCCCTAGATATCGTTCTTAGTATACCCTTTGCTTGCTCGGAAGTGCGTGATTATAGCACGAATAGCGTGCTAGCTATAGTATTCGAGCTCTAACTCTAGAAAGCAACCTCTCGCGAACGCACTAATCAAGCCTACGCTCTAGTTAGTAAGGATAATAGCGGGATCTAGGCAGTCTAAATAGATCTCTTCGCGGAGGCAGTTAGCAAAGAACTTATATAACTATGCGTCTTCCTCTAGGCACTACGAGAAGGCGATAGGGATTATGCGATTAGTGTTAGTTGCGCTAGCAGTAATAATTAGAGGTAGTCCGTGCCTATTAGTTCGAAAGGTAGCGTCTATATATAAGAGGCTATCGCTGATAAACCTCTTCGTAAAGGGCATTATCTCCTCCGACTAGAAGACTATTTATCGCAGCCTCTCTATATTAGTATCACCCTCGCCTATCGCACTTACAGAATATCGCTAGCTAGCTTCTTGCAGGAGATTCAATAATGCGCTAGCAGTCTTGTTATTAGGCACGTCCTTAATCTGTCGACGGATAAGATTATAATACTCTTTTCTACTAAGAGAGATAGAAGAACCTGTCTTAGCTAATAGTTTGCTAGACTCGCTGAACTTTATATTATTAGTGCGATAGAATCGCGCGATAGACTTAAGAGCTTCGAATTTAGGCAAGATCTTCTTATATATCTTCTCTACTAACGGATTAATAGGATCTTCGTGCCTAGTATAATCCTCGTCCCTCTAAGAACCGCACTAAGATCTCGTAGTATTAGGTAAGGTATTAGCAGGCCTACGAAAAGAAAGATAGTACTAAGCGTCGCAGCTAGCAGCCCTAGTTTTGCCTTCGCGAGACCGAGATCTAACGACCTAACCGTCCTTATCCTTTCGAACCTCTAACTCGAGACTTTTATCGTTGCGACTAGCCTTACCGTAGTGCTTATAGTTATACTACCGAGCTAAATAAGCACTACCGCGATACCTACCTCTTATAAAGATACAGCCTCTAGTAAACGACTAATTAAAGAGACGTTCCTAATAGTCCTCTAGCTATAGGAAGACCTCTTCATCCTAAGGCTTGCGAGTCCTCTTCTTACCGAGGGCAAGGCACGCGGAGACCCAGGTCTAACGCTATCGAACTAGTATAACCTTATAGACGGGCGAGGTCTTAAGACGTCGACGAAAGGCAGCAATAGGCGTAGCTATTAGGGGCAGCAAACTTAATATTACGAATTTGCTATATAAGTCACTAGCGCAGCTTCAATATTATATAAATAGGTGGGCAGCTAATAATATCCTATAATCTCTTACATTACTCTTGTCTACAGGCAAATTTTGGTGGGCAAGATGAGCAATGCAAGAGATTTCAAGGTCACGAGACTGTGCACTGTGCGTTGTGCACTGTGCGCCCCCGAGACAAGGCCCCTTTGGCCTGTTTGGCCCGCGGTTGAGATTGCGGGTCATCGAGCGCGACCTACTCATTCAGGGCCAAGAAGTCTAGACACCGAGGCTTTGCACGAGGTTCCGCTCCCTGTTTCGGTAATTAGTTTGTGACAATGAGAACTGCCTCAATTTAGATGCAGGTCCGTGCCTTAGTTGATGGTGTCAGGATTGATGTTCACTAGTCAAAGCCGCTTGCACTGATCGAGCTTGAAGCCGACCAATAAGCCTTTGAGCCTTTGTGAGCGTGTTAGCTGTATGAAAACATTCCTTCAACACGTGCTGGCTCGAGATCGCGGCACTTCAGTGGTTGGCACCACGTCTGAGTCAGACAGGTTGTGGCTATTCTGTAGGTCTTCGAAGCGATGTATTTGGGCGGGTCTAGCTCAAGGCTATTTGCATGCAGCCCGTGGGGAATGCGGTCAAGAATGGTACAGCTGCCAAGAGACAATCCTGAAGTCGGACACAATTCACAAGCGACCTCACCACAGGTCCGTGATCAAGGCTCGCTGGAACAAACTGCTTGCGTTCTAGTCTTGTTCCAATGAGCCCTAGTCAAACGTGCCGACTTCACCTTCATGACGGTCGATGCATACTACGAGACATAGCTTAGATGTCAATCTCAGAACATGAAACTTGTTCCTACTTCTCGGTCTGGACCAAGGCTTGTGGCTGATACCTACTAGTAGAGTTCTGATCACATCCTGTAGCTCTTTCTCACCCTAGTTCATGCTTCTTATCGCATGGCTGGACTGTTGCAACCTCGTCTACTGTCGACAGACGAATGATCTGCAAGTCTCGCGAGCTTGGCCCGCATCCACAACGGGATAATCCTTGCACTACATCACGGGGACACGGAAGCAAACCTGCGGAGAGTACTAGCGGCCATGCTTCGCGTGCGAGCCTAGTATCCACCCCCTTTGTCGTAGCCGGGGAACTCGTGATCGTGTCTTGTTGTCAACTAGTACCGCAAGCCATCGTGGTTTCGCAACATGCATATCTTGCCAAATTATCTTGGGCACAATGCGCACTGGGAGAACCCCTTCCTTGTTGCATGCACGACTTAAGGCGACACAATGGAGCTGATCAATGATTTTCTGCAACTCTATCTTCCTCAGAAAACTGAAGTACATGCAAGATGGTGGATACTGCAGGACCTCGCTTTTACATCACACAAGACGACCATACTGGCCTTTTAGTGATTGTAACAGCTGTTGCGATAGCATGGACTGTGTCAGTCCTGGTTGTTCGGCTCCTCAGCAAGGCCAATCTCAAGAGCGCAGTCGGCCTCGAAGAATTAGCAATTATCGTCTCGTCGGTAAGGTCTATTGCTCTCCGCGAGCGTGTTCCCAGTACAAGAACCAACGATTAATTAGTCTAACAGTCCTTTTCCATAGCATCTTCAGGTGCCGTGCTAGTTGCGGTCAGTCATGGCTTCGGGAAGAGACAAACTCTAACTGGGCAGAATAGTGTCGATAGTGCTTCGAAGGTCCGTTCTTTTTGCATCAAACCAAGAGACAATCATGATGTTAACACCGGGCTTCTCAGGCGATCTATGCAGCGGATATCCTTTACATCCTCGCCTTAGCATTCTCGAAAGCAGCATCGGTTTGCCTTATCAAGCGACTGACCGGCTCTGTCAAACGATACAAATACCCGTGCAATATTCTAGCCGCAGTCATTCTGATATGGGCAGTTGTATCAATCTTGACGGTTGCTCTTCGTTGCAATCTCTCGGCTCCTTGGCTTCCCAATACTACAGCTCAATGCTCCGACTTGGTATGCTCCCTAGTGCTGTTGAAGTTGATATATAGCTGATCTTCTTTAGTTTCCTCGTTGGGCAGCCGTCGAAACGATAAGTCTGCTTATTGAATGCCTCGTCTTTGCCATGGCTAGCAATATAGTACACTTGCTCCAGATAAGTCTCGACGCAAAGGCAAAGGTCATATTCGCATTCTTTACGCGTATGCCGTGGGTAACCTTATTCTAAAAAAGTTTGACTAGAGTGATATTAACCTTATATAGTATTATCGTACCTACTGTCGTTCGTTTCGTCTACCTGTAGCAAGGTCTAGATATAGCCGACTATACGCTCGGGATGGTGAACGCGATTATTCTAGAGTAGAAAAACGGGTTCGGTTTAGCTTAAGTCTCGACCTTTTTTCTTACTTTTTTCTTATAGGCGTAATAATATATATATAAATAGCCTAGATTCGAAGTCCGCTTCTTTCTACGTCCTCTTAATAGATATATATATATGTTTAAAAGTTAGGTCCTTTACCCGTTTTAGGCCATCTTAACATGTGAAACCTTACCTCCGCTAAGAGCGTAATAATTATTCTACACTATACCCGATTAGAATTGTTACGCTCGCTTTACCTACCTACCTTTACTTGTTACGCTCGCTTTACCTACCTACCTTCGCTTGTCACGCTCGCTTTCTATAGAATCTATTACGCCCCGATACCTCCGGTATCCCTATCGAATTGTCCTTATCCTTCTATTAAAACTTACGCTTATGTCACATGCGTGCACGCATTATCACGCTCGCCGCACCTTCTATAATCTATCATTTTAACTTAGCGCAGTCTATAAAATCTAGAGCGCCCGTGCATCATGTATCTATCACCTTTATTTAAATAATAACGCTCCTATAACCATCCTAGTTTCCATCGGTAATATTCTTTCTCTAGTATAATACCGTAGTTTACTAGATAAGCGGAGCAAATTATCACCTAATACCGCGAGGCAACCACCGATCCCTATAGGAGGCTTATTAACAAGAAGTAACACAAGAGGTGATGAAATTACTTACGTTGTCCCTCTAGCTACGCCTAGCGCTTAGAGGCTAGAAAACCCATCACTACGCCTACGCCTAGAGGACGAGATGCCGGAGCACACAGCACGCCTACGCCTAGAGAACGGGATGCCGGAGCATACAGTTACAAGAGAAGGCAGTCGCTTAACCGTCTCCGCGCCTATAAAACGAGATATCGAAGCATACACCTATAAGAGGTAAGACAGCCGGTGGATTACCATTATGATTTTTAGGTATAGTATTCTTAGCGCGCATAGTACTATAGCCGCCTAAATGTATTGTACCGTTTAGACTAATTCTATAAAATTTTAAAACTATTCTTTTACTCTTTCTCCTCGCCTTATCGGTGCCTAAGACGTTCTCGTCTAGTTTACTCGATATTTAGTTGAGACTCAACGTCCTCTTGCTCGACTTCCTGCTGTCGCCTCTTGCCGACCTTTCGCCCTAACGATACGAGCTTAGAAGGCGCTCGGCATCCCCTCGCCTAGCTTCGCCATCCGTCTCCAGATTTCCGATGCAAGGGCTAGAGGTATGCGCCTATAGCCATCTATTATAATCTCCTCGGTAACACCTCTTTTAGTAGGGACGCAGATAAACTCGGATAGCTCTAGTACTATACTTAATATTGTTTTCGACCGTCCGAGATTTATTTAAGCGAAAAGATTAAGGTCAGTGGAATCCTTGTTATCTAATAAGGCTAGATGCTACTCGAGCAGCTCGAGCAACGAAAGTAGTTAGTATCCATTAGGCGAGGTTAACGGGGTAGGCGCTATAAAATCGAAACCGTATACCGCGAAGAGATACACCCTCTAACGTATGCCTTCTTCCTTACGCTTCTTCTTGTTCTTAACCTTTTTAGGCTTAGCGTAAAATAACCGCTAGATTCTACCCGCAATATAAAGATCTCTATTTATTAACTAAGCGGAGATCGTACCGTAGATATCTTCAGGCTTAAACGTTCGTCTAAGCTTCGATAGTTAATAGAGAGGATACTCTAGCGCAAAGCTAGGAATATTAAGAACCATTAATCGATTAGCACTAAACTTCCTATAAAAACGACAGCCTATTTTCGTCTCTATAGGATCGAGCTTTAAATCGAACAATTGCTTATCCGGGGTTTAAGAGAAATCGAGCCTCGCCGTAAGCTGTACCGACCGACCTATTGCTTTATTAATATAAGAATTTTCCTCGTACGTCCATTGCTTAATACTTAAACGAAGAGGTAACGTAGAATTTTCTTCGTTATAGATATTAACCACTGCTTTCTAGAAGTAGGGAAAGCTCGGCGTCTCCTTCTAGCACCTCGTTATAACCTTGTAGAAGACCGCACTAACGTCGCAGCCTAGATATTAGCTAATCCTATAGAGCTTAAAAACATACTAGTACGGCAGGTCTTTTAGCAGCTAGCGTTTAGCGGGTTTAAAAGGGCCCTCCGTTAGGAGCTTTTCCAACTACTCTTTTACATCCGCCTCTATACTATCCGCTGCTCGGAACGATCTGCTGACTAAAGGTTCTTAAAGGAAGTCGTAGTTAAGCTAAGTACCACCTAAGAAGTGCGATTCTCTCCTACCTACGTCGCTAAGAATAGAAGTGTTAGCGGAGCTAGTTAGATTATAATCCTCGGCGTTAGAGAAGATATAGTCGGTATTATCTAACAGCACCGTGTCAAAGCTAGTGTTCTGTAGTAGGGACTGCTAGTTGCGTAAGATACGGCTTATAGCGATTCTCGATAGTGACTAGTTAGCAGGTCTAGGGTTATTATGCTATTATGCTAAAAGACGTTCGTTTCGCCGCTTAGCGGTCTGCGAGAGTGTGAGCTGGCCTTTTTCAGGGTCCTTCTTCGATCTCTTCGAACTCTACCTACAGGTTAGTTTGCTTTAGACTATAGGTCGACTATACGTACCGTCTAGACTGGCTGCGGCGCCTCTCTCTTCTTTAGAGGCGTTAGTTTCACTTCGTCCTTTATAAGGACAGGCTCCTTCTTTACTTTCTTAGCTATAGTGCTAGCCGTTCGGGTAGTAGTGACCTGTTCTTCCTCGTATACTGTAGTATAGGAAGAGGTGGATATTAAGCTATTTTTAGTCGTGACAGATCTAGTACTAACGAAGCTAAGCGGCTTTAAGCTAGAGTTAGAAGTAAAGGAAGTCCTCTAGTAGATATTAGATTCTGCAGCTAACGTGTACTCGTCTTCTAGTAGGCGAGCGAGAATCTCGATAAGTGCAAGGCGATTTTGTAGTGTTAGACGAGCCCTGGCGGTTGCGTCTCTCTTTAAGAAAGATTTGCTGATAGGCAGAGAAGGTAAGGTGCTAGGCTGTTGTAAAGGTTTGTCTGCAGCGGTGATTAGCAAGTGCCTAGCTTAGCGCCCGCGGCCAGGTAAAGGCCGTATCTACCTATCGCGTAGAGATTCTTTACTCACAGACCCTTACGAAGAGTTAAATCGATTAACCTATTGTATTATCGCGTTCTATAGTCGCCTATATATCTTCCTAATTCGACTTATTAAGATGCTCTCCTAGGGCGCTTCGAGGCCTATCGAATTAGAAATCGTCGTTATCATTTTGTATTTATCTAGTCGTACTATCTTCTTTAGCTTTAGGGTATCGTTTAACTTCATTAGTCTAATCTACTACAGGATTAAGCAGCGGAGTATATATACTCCGAGCTCGAAGGTCTAAAGTACTAGTATTCTAGTCTGCGTTCTAGGTTCTATCCTTATGCTTAATATCACCCTCGGCGTCCCTTGCAAGGGTTTGATTTATATTCGTATCGAGTCGAGTCCGCTATAGTAGAGGGATATTGTCGTTCTAGTCGCTGTCTTCGTCGTCGGAGATCATCCTCGGATTAGTTAAAGCGTAGCCTATAAGCTGCTCTTCCCTGCCTATTACGTATAGCGGTGCGTTTCGTTATCGATAGGTTTCGGGTGCAGCACCTTCTATAGACCGTCTCGAAGGCCTACCTCGCTTTCTTCACCTTGGCACGTCTAGCCGGCTTAGCTAAATCTCGTTCTCTAGGTCGTCGTCTACTAGGAGGTCGTTATTAATCCGCTACTATTATATAAGCTGCCGGTACTTTCGACGGCACCCCTTCTTATCCTTGCTATTTATGTCTTTCGGCACGCGATCGGTAATATTTAAATTATCCTTATACGTTCATTACGTAATACTTAAGCGAATAGGTAGTATAGAAATTTCCTCACGTTCGGTAGCCCTTATATGACTTTGCGCAAGCAGTTTCTCTTACTATCTTTTTATATTTGCTTTCGTAATGTCCGCTGCGTAGGAACGGCCTATTAACCCTAAGCTACTAATTTACAGTTCATCTTAGTGTGTTATATCGTCGCCGAAAATAGAAGTGTTAGCGGAGCAGTCTAGATAGTGCGCTTAGCGAAGTTAACGGATACGAACACCGCTCTAGTAGTACTATCATTAACATATAATACACACTCCTTAAGCACTCTATAGGCGTAATTAGCAGCGTAAACAGACTACACCCTCACTAAACGCATCTAGTCGAACTACTTACCAGCATATAATCTACTCGGCTTTAGGTAAATAAAATCGCATCTCCGCATAAGACCCTAACCTCTACCCGATACACCTAGTACGCATTACGACTATATCTATCGTAAGATACAAGACCTAATTCTAATACCCTTTAGGCCCGTACGTCTCAAATCACCACGGTTAATCTCTATTTCCGCCGCTCGCGTAGCCCTTGCTAAGGACTTCGTTAAGCTTATTTTACCGACTTTCCACCACACCATACACACCATGCCACCTAAGAAGCGAGGTCGGCCTATTTCCGAATCGTCTAGCGACCTAGATAAGGACCGTAAACGCGAACTCGCCCGTAGTCGTAAATAGGCTTAACGAGAACGTTAAGCATAAGCAGTTAACAACCCCCCGACTACGAGCTAGATCAACTAAGCATATACTATTATCGAACGAAGCGCGCTAGATGGACCTTCTACTACTATATTACAGCTCGGGTTTCGTATTTAAGGGCTAACACTATAATAAGACCTAACGGAAACACCTGCGTTTCACGCCGGCCTCCGACTAGTAGACGAACACGATAAACTCTATCTTCCCCCTAATCTCGTCGATCCTCAACTATCCGAATCGAACATTCTAGTCCCGCCTAGCAAGCTATCGGTGACTTCGGCACCTTCCCTAGGTGCCCCTACTATCCACCACTTCTTTAAAGCACGGCTACCCGTCAACCTATTCGACGCGCACAGGCCGGCTAGTGTCTCTTCAACCCCGCCTACTATCCGCAGCTTTTTTTACCCACTTCTACGAGTCAGCCCTATTCAAACTCCGAGGCCTACCGCCCGTTCTTCTCGTCTCGAGACGCGTCCGCCTTCTATCGAGGCTCGATACAACGGTAGAGAGGTCGAAGAGTATCTCTCGGCGGACCTGGACGATAAGGACGCAGGCGACTTCGGCGTCGCTAGCGACGCCGACGTTAATATTAACGACATTAACGATATTAACGATATCGACGATATTAACGATACTCCTATAGTCTAGCCGCTACTAGCACCTCGTCACGTACGAGTACCACCACGAGATAGCTTTAAAGCCAGTAGCGCAGTCTCGCCGGCTTAATCTCGAGACCGAGTAACACCTACGCTAGATAGGCCTACGCAGGTACCTTAAACACCGCCTCTACGCCTTACACCTCGCAGTCCTCTACCCTAGATACTACTTACCCATCGGAGCCGTCCGTCGCCGGCGGTCGCGCCCGTAGACGGGCACCACCCGGGCCTACCTACACCTTCTAACCCACTTAACCTGCCGAACACCTACTCTCGAGCTAACCGGTCCCCTGCATCCGATGCCTCTAGCAGGACTTCGCGCACGTTATCTACCCGCTCTAACGGACGCAACGATATCGCTATCGTAGCGGATAAACTAATCGAGCAGCTCTAAGGTGGATTTTATAGTTGTTCCGACGACAAACACTTAACCGACCTCGTCCAACATCTAAACGCCGCAGGCGAGCTAGCGGATTTATAGTATAGCCGACTCGATAGCGCGTTCCACGATCTTAACTTTCCCTTCGTATTGTCTAATAAGTCGCTTCTAAAACCCGAACAACTCCACCTAATAGCCCTAACCACCGCTGCCTAATGGAAGGCCATGTTCTCTAGGGTGTCTAACTCTACGTATCCGGCCCATATTTGCCTACACGAAGAAGCGTCGCAGGTAGAGGCCGAGGTCGCCTACGACATCGACAGCTACCTTAGCTTTGCTAGTTCGCTAGCCTTCGCCCGCCAGGGCATCCACTATCAGCCGGCGCCGCAAGTGCGCTAAAACATACAAATCGACGTCTACGTCGATATAGACGTCGAGAACAATAACCCTAACCACGATAACTAGGCCCGCGTGCGGCCTACCGTAAAGACCTAACTGCGCAAGGTCCCTCATTTCATGCTCGGCAGACTCGTTAGGTCTAAAGACGTCTCGATCTACATCCTATTTCCTAATATCGTCCCCGGTGGGAACGAATTTGTCTCGCTAATCGACCTACAGCACATGCGCTGGATGGACCGAGTGTTTATGCCTAGCATCATAGAACTTTACGCGTCGCATGTCACTTAACACTTATCTAGCAGCTTTAGACACGGATCCTTAAACTCCTACGCGGCATAGACCGAACGACGAACCACCGAGACCGCGTCCTACTAAGCGCAGCAGGCCTTAACCTACTACCTATCCCCCGAGCACCTGCCCTAACTCTAGGCCTAGATCTAGTAGAAGATCGCTAACGTCCCGGGATGCTTGATGTTTAACGAGGCCCAAATCTTCTTCTCCGCTAAGGGCACTAAACTTAAATACAAGTCCACCCAGGCGCACCCGTCGATGCTTAAGACCCTATAGCGCTTCGTTACTCACTTCGACCACGTCGTCGACCTCGACTACGTGTACTAAGACCGACTTTAGGTTGATATCGGAAAAGAGGTTTATCCTATCTACAGCGCAGTACACGAATAAGATCGCACGGCTCGCGACACACTACAAGTTTTGCTCTAGAAGCGATGTTATTTAAAATCATACCTTAGATGGCTCTACAGCGAGGACGGCGCGCCTAAAGACGGTACAACGGGCCACCAGTTATACAACGTCAGCATGTTACGCGACGCCGCCAACCTCACGTCGCTCACCAAGCGGCGTTCCCAACTCCGCCGCGGTGGACTGGTATACAGCCAATTCTACGGATCCGTCAAAGAAACCATCGACGCCGCCAAAACCTACCCTTTCCAAAACGAAGCCATAGAAGAGATAGCACTCGACCCCGTTATTCGACAGGCCGCCTAGACCACTTCGCGCAGCAACCGGCGGCAGCTACAGACGATCGAGACCGCCTACATCCACAGCAAGAAACGGTTGTTTGCCGCGCTGCGAGGGTTAAAGCGCAAGTCGTTTAGCATCCGAGAAGAGCATCGGTGCACCTGGCCCCTTATGCTGCGTATTATCACGTTTCTCGTAACCACGGACCCGAGTGCGCCCGAGAGGCCCGTTAAAGCCGTAGGCGACCCCGTAGACGAAGATTTGCCTCCCACGCCCACGCGGGGTGCCTGCTAACCGGCGATAGCTAACTACACCACAACACATGATACTAACCACCCTATAGAACCCCCTACCGCCGAGAGCCTAACGCGACCCTCTATATACACCCTCTCTAATACGCCGTACGCATGGGTCATCCCTAGCAACGTCTACCTGAACTTCACGTACCGCAATGCTAACAAATTCGCTACAGGCTTCGAGATCGTGCGCGCGGGCTCCTAAGGTGATATAACCAGTTAGAAGCAGACCAAAATGATGGCCATGTTCCTCCGGGGCCTGCGGTTTAGCCTGAGCGGAGCCGACCTGCGCCGGGAGACCGCGTTGTAGGCGAGCAAACTAGAGCGTAACGCGCCCGGAGAGCCTGCGGCCGTGCGCTACGGCCTCGGCTTCGGCAACACCCTAACGCGGTATAGCTACAGCTAGATCGAGGCGCAACGCGTGGACTGGTCCGCGCTGCGCTTTTATATCGACGTTACCGACTAAGTCTTATTCGGCAACACGATTATGCGTGAAGAGTATACGCGTCGCGGCGAGCGCGTCCGCGACTTTTTCGACGCTACTAAACAGATCGAAATAGTCACGCGTTGGCTGCCGCAGCTAGCTGCGGCCCCTAGCGCGTGCGCCTAACTCGTCGACTTCCTCGTGCATCTAACCCTGCAACAATTTCGCACCGACGTTATCGCTAACATTAAATATGACCTTAAAGACGAAGCTACTCTCGCCGCGATCTAGGCGAGCGACTCCGGCCCCGACCCCTTCTATTACGAGTACATCGAGGCCATCTATAAGCTAGATATCATCAACCTAATGCGCGAAGCTAAGACTAAAACCGTGCAAGACCTAATTCGGTACCTATTCGACTTCGAAGACCGTTAGAAACGCAAGTTTTAGGATAGCTAACCATATCGGGTGCTCTACCGCCGATGCCTAGCAAGCCTAGCGAGCCTCCCCGACAACGAAGCGGCCGTCAACCGATATATAGTCACCCTACTACGGCACTTATATCGCTAGCACTAGTTGCTACCCTACCTATACGAACGAGGATTAACGGAGACGAATAAGAAGGGATAGAGACAATAGTACTCTATCGGGCTGCGAAACGAGCAAGAACTAGATTAGTCGGAAATCCGGGTCACTAAGCACTAGAAACGACTGTCGATGGACTAGATACCAGGAAAGCTAGAGGGCCTGCTAGCGTACTTAACGTAGTCGCGCACCGAATGGAACACCTGGTTCGATAAACAAGTACACGGCAGTACTACAGCCGGACGCGCCGCCTCGGTGATAACGGCTACGAGTCTAGACACCGCCGTAGCAGGCCCCGTAACGCGGACGGCCCGAGCAAACCCCTTAACCCGTGCGCCTATCTTAGCCCGTCCGACCGGATAGATTCCACCGAATGCTCGCTATCGAAGTCAGACTATATTATCTTACAATTAGTGACACGGGATAGTATACTAAGAACTATGCCGAGTCTATATCGTCTAATACCGGCCACCGCAGGTATAAGAGTCGTCGGGCTTATAAAACAACGATACCGTTCCTACACAGTAAGCAATGTCTACGACCTATGACTATGCTTCGCCTATAGCCTTCTATATTTCGAGTCGCGGCGGTCACCATATCCCCTATAGGCATAATAGATTCTATAGAAGTCTTTACTACTAGATTTATCCCTATTTACTTAACACCTTCCACGTCGATCTACTAATCTTTCTATTACACTATACTCGTTACACGCTGCAATTCATATTACCACCTAGGTAGACCAGATTCTATAGAAATGAATCTGCCTGCCGCACTATACAAGTCCATCGCAACCCGTCGTGATATTCACGCCTCTTAACGGCAATTTCCATCCTCGCACACACTAAGGGTATCCACTTTCCCTAGGTTTACCCAGCTTTGCGGCACTGCCCGACGCGACCGATCTCTACCACTAGCTATTATCCCTTACAATTGTCACTAATACCTCTCCCTTTTCCTACACTGCCCGGGCGCGCCAGATTCTGTAGAATATCAGACCTTTCACTTTCACCTCTTATTATGCGCAACATTTTCACCCGGTCCTACCTCACTTTCACCTCTTATTGTGCGCAACATTTTCACCTAGTCTCACCCTCGGCGCTAATAAACGGGCGCCCGTTGTCTCTTACTCTCGTCGCAGTTTTCTTCCTCTTACTTAACTATCTACTATCTCTCTCGACCGTCTTTTCCCGCCTGTCCAGTCGCCCTAGCACCTATTCGACCTTCTTAACCGTCCTATCTACGCATAATTTGGCCTGCGCGCAGCCTCGATCGCGATCAGAGTCGTGCGCGCCCGACGGCGAGCGCAGCAGTCACCCGCAAGGTAAGCCTCACTTCGCGCGCGCAGTCTGAAACTTTTGTGATTCTGCGGCCGGCGGTTTCGCTAGCATCTAGCGTATCCGGCCGGCCTGCATCTCGTCCACGATTCCATAGAATCTAGCCTGCCTAGGGCCGACCATTTTAGCCTATTTTGCCGAGGCTATCACACAGTCTGCCATCACGAACACCATTGCCATGATCTAACAACATCAATCTAGTAGCAGCGACCTACGAAGAACTCTTCTATAGCTCGTAATAGACGACAGATACAAGGACTACCAGCAAAAAACAACCTGAATCTGGTAATAGCGACCTACGAAGAACTTTTCCATGCCTCGTAATAGCCGATAGATACACTATTATAGAGGGACCTTGTCGCGCGTCGTCTAACATGATTTTAACCTCGTAGCATTATCGACCCATAATACACACCGCGAGTGCCAAATACCGAGTGGTAGCTAGGTCGCCTAGGCACGTTATTTTCCGTAGAACCCAGATCAGAATTCTATAGAATCTGACCTGCCCGCCTGGTCTTACACATCGACACTGTCTTGAACCTATAGAGTATATCGAATAGACGAAGAACCTTAAAGACAAAGGGATATTATCGACCTTTTTTAACTCGATTAGCGCTATGACTCGTAATAGTCAATTTATGCCTAGTTACCATACCGTTTCTAACATAGGGTAGTTAACTACCGGGCACGTCAGATTCCACAGAATGTTCAGATTAATTTTATAGAATTTGAAGTGCCCGATATTTACTATATATTGGTGTCGTCTAGCGTTAACACTTCTATTTCGACGGCAATGGCGATTTATCCATATCTGCGGCCTTAAGATGTTTAAGCCTTTCGCCGCGCCGCCGTTCGCCTATATTCTATGGAATCTAGCTCGCCCGAACCGACCCTTGCCTTAGGAGGCGACCTTACTTGTTTTTTTTTTAACCTCCCTCCGTCGATGGGCCGTAATAGTCTCTGGACGCGCCCTTTACCCTTAGTCTGCGCCCCTAGGTTGATTCTATAGAATCTGGCCCGCTCGACCCTTTGTTTAATTGCATATTCAACGCTCTTTATTTACTCTTTGTTACTTACTCGATGCTAATTAATCTTTTATTATAGATGTCGACCGATCATGCCGATCCTAACGTGCTAGCCGAGGAGGTTGCCTCGGAATCTGCCTCTGCAACTAACGACGACACTACTATGATAATCAATCTGCCATCTAGATAGTCTAACCTTCCCTCTTCGACCACTGCGGTCTACGAGCCTGGCATTTAATCTTCTCCATTATACACCGAGCGGCCCGACTAGTTCGACGAAGAAATAGAGAATGTTTCCGACCTTAATAAACTCTTCCGTTAGTTAAACGAATCGTCTAGTCCTATAGTTCGCGACGACGATAACACCGACCTAGCTTCCCCCGATAGTGATCAACAAACTGCCGATAACGCTATCTATAACATCGACGACATAGAACCGACTTAGGGTGATGTAAATCGCTAGTTTCCGGATAGCAGAGATGACGAAGACGAAGATGATAACGACTCGGATGTGGATTCCCCTCCTACTCCTGTACATCCTGTATTCACTACCTAACAATTTGCATAGGCGATCTTGTTTCGCTATAACGAAGAATTCAAAGCCGACCCCCAAAAGGCCGGCAAGGCTTTAGTGAACAACACCAACCGCAAGAAACTAGTGCAGAACGCTAACAAAAAGTATAGTCGATAGCCTGGTATTCGTGTCCTCGATAGCAATATGGTTAAAGTGCCTAGCGTGTTAGCCGGTTATCTTAACTTCAAATCCGTGTACTATATAATTGAATTCTTGCACTATTAAGATTTTCTAGACGCGTTCATGATTTAGATCGCTACACGGGCTAAGAAAGGGTTAGAGGTTAAGATCTTGCATAAGACGTGCTTCGATTTAATCTGCGAGAACACATAGAGCGTGTCGATGCTTAAGGGTCGAACTGATTTAGAGTAGTATAACATTAGCGAGCTCGAGAGCCGCGGCAAATAGGCCTTTAGTAGGCGTCTAAAGGACAACGAGCTATATGCACTATTCATTTAAGCCATGTTCATGTTAATAGAGCGCAACCCTAGCATCTTCAAGGATACGCTCAATGCTTCTAGCCATAATCGCCAGAAGGAACCAGCCTCCTACCCCTATAGCTACAACATCGAGGACCTTAACCGTGTCTTCTATCTGCTACAGTAAGTGAATGGAAAGGCTCGGGTAATGGGCAACACCAGCCGCAAGGCAGAAGAAAAGGGGCCTAACGCTCCCGACCTTATCGTTATTAACAACATCATGATTAACGACATTAGCTATCCGAAGACGAATAAGCTCGCTTCTTATATCCGTTATCGGATAGATGCCGATAGTGCACCGCAACTCCCTACCGTAAGCATCGAGGCTATCGACCGCTCGGAACGCATAACCGAGCAGGGCGAGGCCTTCCGTTAATAACTCGAGCGACAGACCCGCAATGCTTCTGCCTTTAGCAAATCCGCCTACGACAAAATGACAGACGAGCAGAAGGTCTAGTTTATCCGATCTCGCATCGGCAACGTCGACGTGTCTAACGACTATGAGCGAGACGAGGAGCTGTACGACGAGGCCTTGGATAGCGCGGCGTCGCAGCCACCGATCGTCGTCCTTAGCCGAGAGCAATAGTCGAGAGCGCTAGAGACGATTGCCGAGGACCTTATTATCCAATATAACAACTTTACCCGAATCCCCGACCCACCTAACTAGGAAGGCGCGCCGCCGGAGTTGCAGGCCGCTACCGAGGCGACCTTGGGCAACACCGAGACCGTCTCTTTAGAAGAGATAAGGCGGCAATCAAAGGAGGAAAAGTCGTTCTAGGCGTTCCAGCGAGACCAAAATATCATCGGCGACAAGCTAATCACGCACGAGCAGGCACTTAAAAACCTGCGATACTCGCTAGATCGTAAGCACGCGCACCTTATCCGCCTAGTGTTAAAGGGCTAGCAGCGTAAGCGCAACAAGGCATAGGAGCCTCACCTGATAAAGGATGATCTAGCAAAGTTGCACCCCCGACTATAGCAGACCGCGTTCGCCGCGTAGGCTCAGAAAATAGAGGATAGACCGGTTAAAGGCGGCATTAACGCCGATGGCTGCGGCACCGGCAAGACGAACTCGGCACTCTAGCTTATCGCCTTAGCCGCCGAGCGCATCGAAGAGAAGTTCTAGAGCGGCTACTACAACGACGAAGACCTGGCTAAATTGGACCTGCGCCTCACCATGGTCCTCGTGCCTAATAATATAGTTATGACCTGGGTGAGCGAACTGCAGAAGAACTTCGAAGATTGCCTCGACTTCAGCATCATCTATAGGTAGAAAACAGACAATACCGACCCGATTATCGCCGAAGCCACCTTGCTACACAAGGCATTAGATACAATCTCCGCTCTCTACCAACGATATCCTATCGGCAAACTAGACAGCATCCGACACGTAGTAGTCGCATTATACGAGACATTTAAGGACCGTTTCGTAACCGAAATTACACGAGAACAGGTTCAGCAAGAGGCTAACATCTACTAGTTGCTAGATGACGGGTCTAAAGGTAAGATTTAACACTCGAACCGTTGCCCGGGCGCATTAGATTCCGTAGAACCTACACCATCTCGGTAGAGAGTCTGTTTCCATGGAATCTAGCGTGCCCGAGGCATCCACCTATTCGGTTGAGCAGGTCAGATTCTATAGAATATGTCCCCCGCTCGTAACGCGATTCTACAGAATCTGTCCTGCCCGGCCTACCCCTTTTATTTGTTTAAGACCAATGCTAACCGCTGCCGTAGCCACCGAAGAACTCGATCGCGTTCCCCTAGGCATAGCTATCTCGCTAGAGAAGATCATGCAAGACCCACTATTATATTTCAAGAAACTCCCCGTTAAACCCGATTAGGCTTAACTTGACTCTAACCGCAAAGCACACAATTCGATCAAGGAAGAGACCTTTGTCGGTTGTATATTAAGGCACCTATTTGCTCGCCTAATCATAGATGAGGGTTATAAAGTCAAGAATGCCTCGACTAAAGTCCACCGAGGACCGTATACGATGTTTGCGCCGATTAACTAGGTGTTTTCGGCGACACCATAAATTAATCGCAGCTCGGACCTGTTAGGCTACCTTAACTTCCTCTAGAAAGTGGAATAGGCGCTACCCGACGACATACAGCTAGACGCCACCGAGTCACACCAGGCCCGGTATACGGAGGCTTTTCACGAGAAATTTGCCAGCAAACACCCGGATTAATAGGCGGCGATGGGGGAACAGCCGTTATATGTGTTAGATCTACACAACTTTGCCCGGATCACTAACGGAGGCTACTTAAAGGAGGAGGTCGCCATAACTATCTTAGGTGCCATTCTGCGCATTATCTAGATCCGCCGGACCATGGCTACCAATATGCAGGTGTATAGGGAGGAGATGATGATTAGGGATAGTATCCCACTATACTACACTACGACCGTCGAACTCGGATATAGTTCACAATAAGAGGCCGATAACGCGCTGGACCGATTTAACCTCTGGATTAACCACTTAATAAGACCTGGCAGTGGTAGCGGTGGAGGGGAGAATCAGCGTCGTGGCACGGCCGATGTCGAAGGTCTGCGTAACGCTAAGGTTCATCGTCTGCTGTCTCTGTTAGCTAACGACCCGCGATACGACGAGTTGTTTGCCAGATCACGGGCCAGCATCGGTAACAACGAACCGGTTTTGCCTGCTAGAGAGGTGTACAACTAGCTGAAGGATGCGGATTGTGGCGCCTACCGCTAGGCGTAGTTGACGAAACGTTATCTCGGTGAACCTATCCCGACTAATCTCGTCGACCTAGCGAGGTACTTATCTGCCGCCGACTAGAAACTCAAGTACTTTGCTAAGGTGCTATAGGAAGGCCGCTACGGGGAAGAACACATGCGCGGCAAGACACTCGTGTTCTGCAACTAGCCACTCGAGTTGCAAAAAGCCTATGCTTTCTTAAAGACGCTCGGCATCCCGTACTACCGTATCGCGGGCAAGATGTCGAGTAAGGAGAAGCAGAAGATCATAGCCAAATTCAACGATCCCGACGACCCTATCGAAGTTATGATCTGCTCGTCCCGCACGTCGTCGCTAGGTTTAAACCTTTACAAAGCCTGTTATCGCCTAGTGCTGTAGGGTATGCCCGAAAACATTAACACCGCTATCTAGATCTTCGGCCGTGTTCATCGGATTAGGTAGACAAAGGCACAATACATCTAGATCCTTACTTAAGACAAATCGTATGACCAGATCCTCCGCGCTAAAGTCGTGGAAAAGTATATAACTTAGGTGCTCGGCGAGAGCAAGATTGCGAAGTTGCGTTACCTTAAAGGCCTCGAACGTATCATCCGTTTCGAGGAGCTTAAAGCCCGCATTAGCACCAAAAATCGCCTAGACTACGACGAGGTTGCCACCGCCTTTTTGTACTAGCAACTCAACAAGATCGTATGCACTATTATAGGCTTCCGTTGCCTTACCGATAGGTGGGAAGACCACGACTTGCATTTTAAAGACACACTCTCCACCAACCATGTTCCGGGCCAAGTGCGTGCGGTTTTGCCGGGCGAAGCATAGAAGCTCGCAGACGAAGACCGCGTCGTGGCCGGGGGTGTGATTAACGCTGGTAAGTTATTCCATCTCCTCCACATCTTTGCACAACACCACCGCCGGAGAGGCTGTCTACCTGTACCTACAACTCTCCTGTTTTGTTTAGTGGATATATAGGGCGAGCTAGATTCTATAGAATCCCCGCCTGGTGATTTCATGGAATCTGACCCGCCCGGCCGGGCCCTTTTTTCTTTCCTACACTTCACCTTATAATAAACACTACATCGTGGATTCTATGGAATCTGATACGCCCCGTCGCTTTTGTGGGCTTTGCTAACTATGCGTTAGATTTCGACATCGAAGGTCGCGGTCTCGGGTACTCTAGCATAGCAGACGTGCTAGGTAAACCCTAGTGGGTCTCTGCGAAGCGACATGCCAAGACGAACTTGATTCCGAAACCAGTTATCGAAGAGAAGCGCAAAGCACACAGTGAGTTACCTGCTAGTCTAGTGTTTTCTCTACTATATACTAACCTGTATTTAGGAAAACTCGCCGAACGACACTATCGTTAGGAACAAAATGTTAGTCCTCTGTCGTCGCCGTTTAAACCGTCTTTAGCATCACGGGTACGGGCTATAGACGACGAAGAGGCCTAGTCTGCTGGTGACGTACTAGCACTCACCGACTAAGACCTACGCGATTTCATAGCAGATAACGACATTGTCGATATGCCCGAGGATAGCAGCGCTGAAATGACTAGACTCTTAAAGGAGGCTGCTAGAGACAAAAAGATCGCGCGAAAGGCTGCTAAAGACGATCGTAAAGCTGCTCGTGAGGCTAAACTCGAAGCTAAACGTCTCCGACAGGCAGACGGAGAAGTTTCCCCCTCTAGACCCAGCGCTGCCCCTTTGTCTCGACGCGCTCCGCTCACTAATAAGAGGGTCCAACTAGATTCGGATGAGCATGACGAATCGGACTAGTTAGATGCTAATCCTAGTGCTATCCGTCAACGTGATATCGATGCTCCGGTAGGCAGTCGTAGTGCCGAGCAGCAACCTAGCTAGTTACGATCGATTATAGCTTCGCTTACTAGCAACTAGTTAAGGGCGTTAGATACTTTAAGCGACGCACCCGCGACAGGTAGCGACGACGAACAGTCTAAGCATGGTGATAATAAGCACGAGGAAGCTGTGCGAAGCGAACCCACTTCTACACCTAAACGTTAACGCAAAGCCAATGCTAAGGCCGGCAAGACCAGCAAGACTGTTGCTGCTCCGACTAAAAAGTCGCGCAAGACCCCGTCTAAACCTTCTAAGGCATCGGGCAGCAAGTCGACCGGTGCTGCTACTGCCGCCACCAAGCCTAAAGCCAAGTCCGCTGCCGCGCCGCAGACGGCTTCACCGGCTGCTGGCCTAAACAAGAAGCGCAAGCGTAGTGCTACCGCTGCCAAAGAGCTGGACCAGAACGCGGTGATTCTAGACAAGGAAGGTGGTCGGCGACCAAAGCGATTAAAGAGGGGTTAGAGGAGGGGACGGGCACGAGAGTTTCTACAGAATCGACAACATAAGTGCTATTTGGATTTGGAGCTGTAACTATTAAGCGAGCGTGTAATGCATACAATTAAGAGCGGTAACATCTTGATCACATAAGTCACCACGTAGGTGAGGTTGACATAGCGATAACAGTTGAATAACGATCTTAGTCTATCTGCGCCTCTATCTTATTTATTTCATCTACTACCACTAACACGTCTTGCACTTGTACTACCTATCTCTAGTTTCTCTTTATCGTTAAACCAGCACCCGTCTTCGGTTCGCGCATCATGCGGTGCATCATCCACGTCTATACGCCCGAGCAACTCGACGCAATAGAGGAAGCATGCGACATGCCAGAATTCCGAGACCGACGCCTGCAAGTGAACGAGGGCTTCTACATTTACGACCCAGCACTCTACACGATTTTCACCCATCGCGGTGACGGCGACGACTGGATGTACCCGATCGTGGGAGGCTTACACTTCGTGTCACGGCCAGCCTTCACTCGAGCGAGAAACCGACAGGGCGAATTCCGTGTGCCGACCGTCCTATACGACCTTCGACTGCACCGCGAGTACCGGACGTACATAGCTAGTTAGCGACCACGACTCGCCGGTAGTGTTGCACTGCCCGCCGCAGTAAGTATTTGTCCCCGTTAGATTGGCGCACGAACTTGGACTAACACGCGTATTAGCCGGTACACGATGATGTTCAGGTGGCATTACAGGTGGGCGACGTGCCTCGAGATGGATGGCTAAGAGCTTAATTGAGACGACTTAGAGGGAACCAGGAGTTGGGTGCTAACGCCACGGCGCCGATTGTCATCGATTAAGCGCCAGACACGACGGGGGCACGCAAGAGCATATATCTTCCGAACGACGAGCACCGGCGAGGACTACAGGGAGGTCGCCGTTGTGCTAGACACGAACGCTGAAGCGACGGAGGATGGCGTTATATAATGCCCGAATGATATTCGTTGCTATGCATATACCGTGTCTCTTGTTTTCCGTTTATATAGCGACCACGACGAAGTAGCGGATACGACGGGTGCTTACGTATCAATTTTATTCGCGCCGAGGCCAAGAGCGCCCTCGAATATTGGGCCGCGCCGACGCACCTGGTAACCTTAGGGTTAGGGTTAGGGTTAGGGTTAGGGTTAGGGTTAGGGTTAGGGTTAGGGTTAGGGTTAGGGTTAGGGTTAGGGTTAGGGTTAGGGTTAGGGTTAGGGTTAGGG